>Ga0181536_10006170_pt1 | contig 12105 bp, 10 predicted proteins | sample PEATcosm2014_Bin_41_FD_121105 | JGI IMG/M metagenome (GOLD analysis project Ga0181536, IMG submission 121105) | Peatland microbial communities from MTU Mesocosm Facility, Houghton, MI, USA - PEATcosm2014_Bin17_60_metaG | ecosystem: Environmental > Terrestrial > Soil > Wetlands > Peat | place...
AAGTTTTCGATCTGCTGGCCGGGCCTTCACCCTCCGGCTAAATCAGTTTCGAACGAAAACAAGAATACTGCTTTGTGTTGTTGGCCGCCACCCCACTCCGAACATTGGCCGGTTTAAAACGACAAACCGTCAAAGTGGATTTGATGGTCACATCCGGAATCCCCGCGGAAAATCCACGCTGCTTTCTCTGACGTGCGAAGCGCTGCGACAATAATCATGCGCTGGTAGGATGGGGATTTACGATTTCTTCACAGATTCTTTAGGACTTCTTCATGTATTTCGGGGTAATTTCGGCCTGGCAGCAGCCACGTTGCTACCTATGCAACACGACCACGTCTTGTCGTTCGTAACCTCTGCCAACCGCCTCGATAGCACCGACGGGACGGTAGGCGATACAGCGATCACATCTCGCTTAGCCGCCCTCCCTCCGGTCACCGCCCACAAGATTACTCAGGCTCGCCGTTCTTTCAGCGGAATGCGTTCACCACCCCGGTTTCGAGACGAAAGGCGATGTCACGTGACAGAAACAAATGGTTCTGTCCGAAGTCATGCCCTTCGATTGGTTGGACAGCTTCAAATTCGCTTGCCGGGTGCTGCCCACGCACGCACCAACGTGTCTAGCAATGTTTGTGTCCCGACACTCTCAAAGGGAGGTTTTATGTGTATTCGTAGTTTGCTGTTGATCTTCGCCCCAGTCCTTCTGTGGGGGCAAACCCCTGCGAGTCCACCGAGCGCCGCCGATCTGGCGAAGCAGATTGACGACATGAAAGCGATGATACAGAGGCTCCAGCATCGAGTGGATGAGTTGGAAGCGAGGCTCGGTTCGGCAGCGGTGGCCGAACGCGCTGGAAATCCGCAAATCGCACAGGCGAATCAACCCACGCTGCCGACTTCTGAACAAGTCAAACCGTCGAAACCCGCAATCAGCAACTTTCTGGGCGGAACTTCGGTAAATGCTGTGGTCGATACGTACTACGGTTACAACTTCGACGATCCCATCGGACGGGTCAACCGGCTTCGCGCCTACGACGTTCTAAGCAACGCTTTCAGCCTCAATCAGGCAACGGTCATTTTTGAAAACGCACCGGATGTGTCGAACGACAAGCGTTGGGGGGCACGCTTGGATCTACAGTTCGGTCAGGCGACCGAGACGCTGCAGGGCAATGCATCCAACGAATTGCGCCCCGAGGTCTATCGCAATATTTTCCAAGCATATGGAACTTATGTTTTGCCCCTGGGCAGCGGATTGACTGTGAACTTCGGCAAGTGGGCGAGCTCTCTGGGAATCGAAGGCAACTTTACGCAAGACCAGATAAACTACTCGCGTTCGTATTGGTTCAATTTCTTGCCGTTCTACCACATGGGCGCCCGGCTGAACTATCAACTCACCAAAGCGCTGGTGGTGAATTACTGGGTCACTAATGGAACGCAACAGACCGAGCCCTTCAATAACTTTAAGGACCAGCTCATCGGCCTGGCGATCCAGCCGAATCAGAGCTTTTCCTGGACCGTGAACTACTACCTCGGCCAGGAACATCCCGATGTGATGATCCTTCCGAACTCCACCAATCCGGACTTGCCGACTCTGCAGGGCGAACCCTTTCTTCCGATCCAGCCATCGCCCAAGGGGAAGCTGCATATCATCGATACCTATGGGACTTGGCAAGTGAATCCAAATCTAACATTCGCGCTCGAAGCTGACTATGTCATCGAGCGGTTATTTACGAATTCGGCTCCCGATACCACCTGGGGCGGGGCTGCTTATGCGCGGTATCAGATCTCGCCGCGTATTGCGATTGCGGGCAGGGCTGAATACCTTTCGGATCGGGGTGGTCTCTTCAGCGGCACGACACAAGCTTTGAAGGACACCACTCTTACACTTGAACAAAAGATGGCCGATGGATTCCTTCTGCGCGAGGAATGGCGTCGTGACTTCTCCAACCAGCCGTATTTCTACACGGATTTGCTGGGTGTGTTGAAGCGCGAACAAAACACTGCAACACTGGGAGTGGTTTGGTGGTTCGGTCTGAAAAAATCCCCGTGGTGATCGTCAACATGGCAGCAGCGCCGGCGATTACACAGGATGTTTCCAAACTGGCCTCCCAAAACGTGGAGCTGAGTTGCACCCCAATTTGTTCTCGGGTGCTCGCGTCTCCGACGCTCGGTTCACCCTAGGGGCCACCTTCACCGTCCCCGCGGGTCAACGCTTCGTTATTTCAACGATACAGCTCGATACCGCCGCCGCGGGCTTGACGCAGCTTGGGCAACGGTTTGTTCTCCAGTATTATTGTTGCCTAGCGGTCACTGCTGGCAACTGTTTCCGCCGCCATGAAGCTTGATCTCTGCGGCTAAGTCGTTATAGCCATTTTCGAGGGCCGCCTGGTACGGACTTTTGCGACTCTTACCGCATAGATTCGGGGTCGCGCCGCGACTTAGCAGTAGCTTGACTACATCGGCCTTGCCGAAAGAGGCAGCGGCGTAGAGGGCCGTGGCGCCGGAGTCAGTATTTAAGTGATCGATTAGAGCACCGTGATCGACGAGCAGGCTGACAATCGAGTCAAAGCCCTTCAGAGAGGCGTCCTCCAGCGCCGTGCCTCCGCTCTGGCCAGCTATGTTTGGATCCGCCCCGTTGTCTAGCAGAACGCGCACCACCTGCGTGTAACCTGCGAAAGCGGCGGCGTCGAGAGGCGTGACGCCTGAGGGAAACGCAGCGTTCGCAGACACCCCGTGCTTAAGAAGTGCATCTATCACAAGGGGCTCGTCGTTTCTGATGGCAGGCTCCAGCATTTTTCCCAAGAACCGAGTTGTCTGCGGTTCTTTCGATTTGGCTTCGAGCAATAACAGAGCGGCATCCTTTCTGCCAAATCGTACTGCGTTTTCCAAAGGGCCGTGGCCGTGCTTGTCGGGAATGCCGAGATCCGGATGGAACTCAAGCAGGAAGTGAACGACCTCAGCGTTACCGCGGGAGGCAGCTACATTAATGGGTGTGGCCCCGGTTTCGGGATTCGGCTCATTGAGGCGAGCGCCATGCGCCAACAGGAGGGCGACGGTGTCAAGAGGCCCAGTCCGGACGGCATCATCCAGCGGACTGATTCCATCCTTATCGCGGACATTCACATCCGCACCATGGTCGAGTAAGAAACGCATGGCATCCAACTGAACTTCCCGTATCACGTAGTACAACACGGTGCGGCCGTCATTCCCTTTCGCGTCGACGTGAGCGCCGGCCTGGATCAATTGCGAGGCAATTCGAATGTTGCCTAGTTGGAGTGCAAGCTGAAGGGGAGTCGCATAAAACGGCGGCGGAGGCATACCCCGTGCGTTCGGATCTGCGTGCGCGGCGAGCAGCATAGACACAACGTCAGCGTTTCCAGACTGGATGGCATACCAGAGAGGCGTATACCCGCGACCATCGAGCGGTGCGTTGGGATTGAAGCCGAGGGAAAGGAGGGTCTCGATCGTGTCGAGATTATCGTCCTTCGTCGCCTTCTGAAACATTTGCCCGGGAGTCACTTCGGCCGCGGAAGACGCGATCGGGAGTGCGAACGCGAACAATGCCAGCGTGATCGCTCTGAGCCGAGTGGGACTCATACGTTGCCGGGGTTGGCGATAGATTGCCTTTTTCGATTGTAGCTTCAGAAACTGTCTAACGTTTTATTATCTTGGATCCGCATGTTCTCCTGCCTTGTCCGCCGCAAAATACAGTCCAGACGGTATATCCGGAAAACCTCGATTCCCATCTAACTAGTTGTAGGCGGCCGCTTACAGAAAAGAGAGGAAACACTATATGCATGTATCGCAATATCTAAAATGTTGCGCCTCGTTGTTCGCGGCAGCGCTGCTTTTGCCCGCGGCCACGAAATCGGAGAACCGATCGTGCGCGTTGGGCACGCCAACGGCTGCGTCCTATACATGGAACTTTCCGAGCGAGGCGCAGGAGCTGCTTGGCGACATTGCCGCAGACGCCCGCGAAGCACGAATGCACTCGGATAATCTCGATCGCTTCGCATTGGACCCCGATATCAGCTGGCAGGAGCACGCGGTGGAGCTAAGCGCAGTTCGTGAAGCGGTCAATGACATGGGAACGAAGCTATGCCGGCTGGAGACGATTCGGCGCGTGGCTTTGCCCTGGGAAAAGAAGGCCATCGACGATGCCGCGCCGCTGATATCGGAAATGGCGAACGAGGCGCAAGCCGCGATTACGTTCTTGAACGATCACGAGGAGAACCTGTTCAATCCGGCCTACAACGGATTCACAGCCGGGTTGTACCAGCGGTCGGACAAGCTGGCAAAGGAAATGAACGAATTCGAGAAGTTCAGCAAGGTGCACCGGGAAGACATCCAGCTAGAGAAATCACTGGACTTCAACAAGACAAGTTAACCGAACCCTGGGGGGGCCGCGGCTGATGCCGCGGCTTATTTTCATGAGCAACGAAGGAGTCGAAAAAGAATATGACGAAGCGAAAAATCAGTTACCTTGCGGTGGGATTCTGCTTTCTTCTGTTCGCAGCGGCTTGCAAGAAGAAAGTGGCATCCGCACCGCCTCCGCCGCCACCACCAACTGCAAAAGAGAGCGCGCCGCCGCCGCCGAAGCCTGTGATCTCGAGTTTCACGGCGTCGCCCGCGGCCATTGAAAGGGGGCAGTCTTCCACGCTGCGATGGTCGGTCGAGAACGCGACCAGCGTCACGATTCAGCCAGGCATTGGAACGGTGCAATCAGGCGGCAGCCGGCAGGTATATCCGAGCTCCAGCACCACCTACACGCTGACGGCGAAGGGTCCAGGGGGGACGGCCGAGGACATCGCTTCGGTGGGCGTCACCGTACCTGCGCCCACGGTAGCGGCAGCGCCGGCGAAGAAATCGTTGGATGAGCTATTGAGCGCAGAAACCAAGGACGCCTTCTTCGACTATGACAAATCCAGCCTACGGCCGGACGCCAAGGCGGCTTTATCGAGCGATGCCACGGCACTGAAGGAGATCTTCCAGAGTTTTCAGGGCGCCAAGATTACGGTGGAAGGCCATTGTGATGAGCGCGGGAGCGCCGAATACAATCTTGCGCTGGGGGACCGGCGCGCGACCGAGGCCAAGGATTATTTGGTCGAGTTTGGCGTGCCGGCCTCGCAGTTGACCACCATCAGCTACGGCAAAGAACGGCCGCAGTGCAGCGAGCACAACGAGGAGTGCTGGCAGAAGAACCGGCGCGCGCACTTGTCGGCGGCCGCCGGGCAACCGGGCGGGTAGCAGTAACGATCTCCTTCGCGTGGGACCAGTGATAGCCAGGTCGCGAGCCGCGGTGACGAACACGCCGCCGGCTCGCGACTGGCTACACTGGGGGGATGCGCATCGGCCAAAAGGTCGCGCTCGCGGGCATGATTGTGAGCAGCGGCCTCGCGGTGGTGAAGATCGTTACGGGCCTGATGGCCGGCTCGACGTCAGTGGTGGCGGACGGGCTGGAATCGGCCGGCGATGTTTTTGCGTCTGGCTTCGTCTTTCTAGGATTGACGCTCGCCGCGAAGCCGGCCGATTCGGACCATCCCTATGGCCACGGTCGAGCTGAGACACTGACTGGCCTGCTGGTGGGGCTGATGCTGGTGGCCGCCGGTGTCGCCATCTCTTTCCATGCGCTGAAACTGGTAGGCGAGCCGAGCCTGCCGCCGGCTGCTTACGCCGTTTGGCCGCTGATCGGGTCCATCGCGGTGAAAGGCGTTCTGAGCGCGGTGAAGTATCGGGTCGGCAAAGCAATCGGGAGCGCGGCGCTAGCGGCCGACGCGTGGAATGACGCCGTGGACATTGTCTCCGGCTCCGCGGCACTGGCAGCGGTGAGTCTCACGCTCTACGATCCGCAACGATTTCTCGCGGCCGACCACTACGGCGGCTTTGCGGTGGGAGTGATCGTTATCTTCACCGGGCTCCGCGTGGCCAGAGACACAGGCTTGCAGTTGATGGACACCATGCCCGACGCGCGCATGATGCGAACTATTCGCGATGTGGCGCACAAGGTCTCTGGCGTGGAGGGCGTGGAGAAATGTTTCGCGCGCAAGACGGGACTGCAATATCACGTGGACCTGCACCTGGAGGTTGATCCGGACATTAGTGTTCGGTCCTCGCACGACATTGCCGAGCGGGTGCGCCAACGAATCCGCCAGGATGTGGATTGGGTGGCGGATGTGCTCGTACACGTGGAGCCATCGCCGCGCAATCAGCGAATGAACGGAATGTAGGCGCGCACGCGCGATCGGTAGGCAGTGAAAGATTCCTGGAAGCGCCCGGCCAGCAGGCGGTCCTCCGCGCGCACGCGAATCTCGGTTCCGGCGAGGAAGAAAATTACACCGGCAACAAACATGGGCCACCAAGTCTTAGCAAAACCCGTGGCCAGCAGCATGCCCAACATCGAGGCGTAGATGGGATGCCGGAGCCAGCGGTACGGACCGGTTTGAACCAGTTCGTGATCTTCGCTAAGCGCGGCTTCGAAGCGCCATTGCTTGCCAAGATGACGAGCGGCGGCCCAGCCGAGTGCGACGGATAGAGGGGCGAGAATCATGGAAGCGATCAAGGAAGCCGCAGATTTTTCAAAACCGACCGGGCGAACGAACGCCCAGACGAACGCGAAACCGACCATTACGAGGATAATGCCCCACTTCGACGCGGGCGCCGCGACAACCTTCTTTTGTCCCGCGGCCTGCTTGCGTGGCCTTACAAACCCGAAACCCCATACCACCCAACAAATGATCACTTCTCCGAAGGCGATGATCTGGAGCATGCGTTATATGATATCCGCGAACGATTTCCGCAGCTTGTAGAACCACGCGTGGCCGAGGATGAACACCGCCGCGGCAACGACACACAGCTTCCAATACGATCCGAAAGCGGGTGCGCGTCCTTCGAGCAGCGCGTCACGATAACCGCGGACTAAAACGAACATCGGATTCTTCGCCAGGATTCGCAGCGCGGGAGCCGGCAACGAACCTTCGGGATAGCAGATCGGTGTCAGGAAAAACCACAGTGTAAGAAGGAATCCGTTGATATGCGCCAGATCGCGGACGAACACGCCCAGCGCGGCTAGAAACCAGCAGATCCCGGCGGTCAGAAGGATTTGCGGAACCAGGAGCACCGGCAGCCAGACGATTGAGGCGTGGACGAAGCCGTGCGCGAGGTAAAAGCCGGCGAGAAACAGCAAAACGCCGAAAAGTTCGCTCACCAGTCCGGCGGTCACCAAGTTGAGCGGCAGCGTCTCCACGGGAAAAACCAGCTTCTTGACGAAATTGCGATGTTCCAGCATCACCGTTGGCGCGCGGCCGGCGGCTTCGCTGACGGCGAGCCACGGCAGCATTCCGGCGAGGAAGTAGAGCGCAAAGCCGGCGCGGCTGGGGTCGTTGGGGAACTTTGCCTGCAGCACCACGCCGAAAACGAAGAAGTACGTAAGCATCAGGATCAGCGGATTGAGTACGGTCCAGAATGCGCCGCCGAACGATCCGCGATAGCGGCCCAGGACGTCGCGGCGGACCATGGTGCGGATCAGGCTACGGTTGCGGAACATGCTCTCGAACGGCAGCGTGAATGCCCGGCGGAGCGAGCGCAGCACCCGCTCACGCTGCACTGTGCCTTGGGTGCAGACGCGAAATCTCTCGACGGTGGCTCCACCCGCTTCGACCACCGCGTCCACTAGCAGAAACTCGGCGCCCCGCTCGTAAAACCAGTGGCTGTGTTCCTGCATACCGGAAAGGAAAATGCGATAGCGGCCCGGCTCGGGAGGGAGCTCCAGGTGCAACTCGAACCGGCGCATTTGCCCGGGCACGATGTCACCCTGGGGATCAGTGCGCGGACCATCCACCACGAGCGTGTCTGTCTCGGGATCGAAGATGTGGTACCCGACGGCGAAACCTTCGGCGGCACGCCAGGCGACGCGCGAGAGGTTTTGGATTTCGAACTGCGCGGTGACGGAACGGCCGCCATCCACACGGACCTGCGCGTTGTTGAGACGAGCCGTCATGTGTATAACCAAGCCGGATAGCGCTCTCGTACCGCACCTGTTTTGCGGCCAACCACGTAAACGCCCTCGCCGCGAAGGCTGGTATCAAGATAGTAGCGCTCGAGCAGATGGCGCACCCAGGCGTACTCGGGCGCCGGTTCATCGCGGAACGGACCGGTTTCGAGGCGGACCACTTCGAATCCCGAGTTCTGGAGCAACTGGCGAATCTCGCCCGGCGTGTATTCACGATTGTGGCGTGCATCGGTTTCGCCCCCGGCTGCCGGCCGAATGTACGCGTTGAAAAATCCAGGCTGATAGCCCTGTAGAATGGCCGCGATAGCGCGAAGCGACGCGACGTTGGGAGTGGTCAGCACCAGGTGGCCGCCGGGCTTGAGTATCCGATTCACTTCCGCCATAAGGTGCATAGGGTCATGGAACAGGTGTTCGATCAACTCGCAGCAGAGCACGGTTGCGAAGCACCCATCCGCATAGGGGAACTGGTCCTTCTCCGCGTTGAAATGGTCGATGTCGCAAGCGAAGCTCTCGCCGTTCGCGGAAGTCACGCTGCGGTGGTCGATGCGTCCGGTTGGGCCGTAGTAGCAGCCACGCACGGTACCGTAACCCAGCTTGGTGCGGAGCGCGGGCGTAATCTGCAAATACGCGCCCATCTCGAGAATGGAGTCGCCGGGACCGCCGGGCGGCGTGATCTCGAGGGTTCGTGTGAGACGCGAGTGATGCGCCTGGAGATACTCGCGCGCCGCGGGCTCACAGGTCCAGCCGGCGATATAATCCGGCGCAACCCGCTCGGAGGCAGGCGGCGGCACCGGTGCGGTGTTGGTCTGCGGCTCTTCCCATTCGCGGCCGCCTTTGACCGCGCACAAAAACGACGAGTAGCGCTGGGCGACGGTATCCCATTTGCATTCGCGCTCCACGTAGGCTCGCGCCCGCTCGCCCAGCGATTGGGCCAGATCGCGGCGGGAGACCAGGAGATTGAGGTATTCGAAGATGAGATCTTCTTCTCCCGCGCCCACGGTCACCTTCAGGCACACGTCATCCGGCAATTCCGCAAAAGCGCCAACGTCGGAGACCAGCACGGCGCGCCCCAGACCCAGCGCCCGCAACAGACTGCCCGAGGTCTCGCCTACCGTGGGGTAGCGAAGGTTCAATACGATGTCGCTGGCCGCGATGTAACCGGCGAAATCTTCGATGGGTGTGAACCCGAGCACGCGCACATCCGGCGAGAGGTCGAGCGTGCGGATGAGTGTATCCACAGGAAAGTCGGGATGCTTCTCACCCGTGAGAATCATTTTCGCGCGAGGCTCGACGCGCACCAGCCGGCGGAAGGCCCGCAGAGATTCGGCAATACGCTTGTAGGGCTTGAGGTGTCCGAAGATACCGATGAGCGGCGTGTCTTCAGCCAGACCGAGGCGCTCACGGTAACCGAAGCGGTCCACTTCAGGAATCGAGGCGCCGTGCGGGATGCGCGCTATAGGGCCGGCGAATCCGGCAGCCCGCATCTCACGCCGCATGAATTCGCTGTGAACGATGAGACCGTTCGTTGATTCCAGTAATCGACGGGTCATGGCCAGGCCCTCATAGTCAGGGCCAATTTCTCCCGCCATCACCCGCTGTGCGCGCGCCAGAGCCGCCGCGCCGCCGTTATATTCCGCTTCGTGCAAATACCGTTCCCAGTCTCCGCGCCGGATGGTGACGCCGGCCATCAGGTGGTGCAAGTTGGATTCGTGCATGACGACGACGCCGGGATGGCGCAACGCGGCCTCGTAAACAAAATCGTGGTGTGGATTGTTGCCGATTTGGTAGAGTGCGAGGTCGAAATCCTGGGGATGGAATTCGCGGGCTGCATCGGCAAAAACCTCGATCTCCACGAGGCGGCTGAGCGAATGAAGTAACGCCTGCGAATAATCCGCAATGCCGGTGCGCGAAGGTGGCAGCGGAGAGAAGAACGCCAGACGCATGATCTTAGCGCGCCAGCTCCAGAGAAAGAGTGCCCAGGCTCAGCGGGACACGGACCACGAGCGGCGTTCGCGCGGCATCGCGCGCAAAGAACATTTCGAAGGTGGCTTGCGAAGCCGGGCCCTTCACGGTAACCAGCAGGCGGTCGGCCTCGGCATTCAAGCCGTGTACCTTCACGACTTCGGCGCCTTTATATTCCAGTTGCACACCGTAAGACGCGCCGCACAGAACATACTCGCGCGGCGGGACACGGCCCTGTCCGAGCTCGCGCCTGGCAAAGTAAAGGAACGTGAGCGCGTCCCGGGCGCACGATGAAACGGAGACTTCAGAATTTCCCCCGCCATCGGTGAACCGGCGCGCCACCCCGTCCTGCGAATCGAAGTAGGTGAATTCATGCGATTTTCGCGCACCATGCACGAATGCCTTCTCGAATGTGACTGCGCAAAGGTCCAGGGTTGAATCCGCGCGATAGCTGTCGGAAATGGCGAAACCTGGAACCGAAACGTTCAGGGCGAGTTGGAAGTCCCAGCGCTCTGCTCCGTTTGCGGCCATCCTGCGCGTGGCAGTCATCTGGGCTTCACCAAGGCTCAAACTATTGGGCCCGTTTACGGCGTAGTGCAAAGACTCATTAGTGAACGGAAAGCCGGCCAGCTCCCCGGCCACCAACGCCACCGTGCCATACAGACACGTGAGTGACGCGAGCCGCCCCGCGCGCAAAAAGCGGTTCATCGCAGAGAAATCGACGCGGCGGCCGCAGCGCGGCGCACCGGTTCAAGTTGCTCGGCCACGCTGTGATACACCTCCAGAGTTTCCTGCGCCGTCTTCCGCCAGCTGAACTGTGTGGCGCGATGCAATCCCAGCCTTCGCATGCGAACCTTCAACTCCGGAAGAAGAATCAGGTCCAGCATGGCGCGCGTAATTTCGCCGGTATTGTAGGGATTGAACAAGAGCCCGGCGCCGTCCGCCACTTCCGGAACCGCGGAGGTGTTCGAGCAGCACACTGGCGCGCCACAGGCCATGGCTTCCAGGACCGGCAGGCCGAAACCTTCGTAATACGAGGGGAAACAAAACAGCTCGCACGCGTTGTACAGATGGAGCAGGTCGTTGTCGGAAACGAAGCCCAGGAACCGAATCCGGCCGCCAAGACCGGAGACCTTGGCGGCGTCACGCACTCGCCCGGCAAACCATGTTTCTTTCCCTGCCAGCACGAGCCGGTGTGGAAGCTGTGGTTGGCTGCGAACAAGGCCCGCAAACGCCTCGATCAAACCCGTATGGTTCTTGCGCGGCTGGAGGTCGCCCACCGCCAGAATGAACGGGGTCGCCAGATCAAACCGCTGGCGAACCCGGGCCAATGCCGCTTCGCGGCGGACCGGATGATAGCAGGCCGCGGCAGCATTGGGAACGACTGCAATGCGGCCCGGATCCAGGTTGTAGGCGCGTGCGATGGCGTCGCGGGAGAACTCGCTGCCGGTCAATATACGCGCGGCGTTCTGGATCGTCCGGCGCACCGTCATTCGCAACTGCAGCGAGCGATGGAACGGAAAGTAATCGGGATGTTCTAGGAAACTCACATCGTGCACGCTGACCACGATCGGCACCGGGCAGGCGAGCGGCGCGGTGTATTGGACGTGCAGAAGTCCCGGGCGGTCCTTGCGCAGCTTCAGAGCAAAATCACACCCCAGGCGGACGAACGGATTGCCCGAGATACGGCGCACAGGAAATTGTGGGGGCACCCAGGATTCGACGTCTTCCATCGACAAGTACGTGATGAATTCCGAGTCCTGGTCCAAACCTGCGAAGCCGTTCAACAGGCTCCGGACGTAAACTTCGTTTCCGGTAAGATGACGGCCTATCGCATGGGCGTCAACAGCGAACCGCATTCAGAAGCAACCAGTATAGCGATACCGCGAGCACTTATCCTGCCAGTCTCTCACAAGTCCAGTTTTTGCCACGCGGCTTCCCATGTAAACTCTGACTCGAATAACGCCCGCCCGGTTTCGCCCAATCGAGCGCGCAGAGCGGAGTTGGTGAGTAATTGTGACACGCTGTCGGCAAAATGCCACGCATCGTCGGCGATGAGCAGGTTCTCCCCATGCCGCGCAGGCAGGCCCTCCACGCCGATCGTAGTCGAGACCACGGCCCGCCCGGCGGCCCAAGCCTCA
>Ga0181536_10006171_pt1 | contig 12103 bp, 11 predicted proteins | sample PEATcosm2014_Bin_41_FD_121105 | JGI IMG/M metagenome (GOLD analysis project Ga0181536, IMG submission 121105) | Peatland microbial communities from MTU Mesocosm Facility, Houghton, MI, USA - PEATcosm2014_Bin17_60_metaG | ecosystem: Environmental > Terrestrial > Soil > Wetlands > Peat | place...
CCGCCGTCAAAACCCGGAAAAACCACGACCTCGCGGTCGGTGCCCAGCGGAATGAACTGGCCCTCGCTGCGAAAAGTCTTAAATTGATCGAGCGCCCATTGGTGAACTTCGGGCGTACGATCGGACAGCATGTCCGCCGTAAGAAGCTGTCGGGCAAAGGGCGCGGGCCTAGTCGGGAGCACCTGAGTTTCGGCGGACTGTTCGCCAGGAACTACGCTCGCGGGATACCTGCGGGATTCCAGTGGAAACAGCGGTTTCCCATTCGTACGGTCGAACAGGAAGACCCAGCCGTGCTTGCTCGTCTGCGCGACGGCATCCACAAGTTTTCCGCCGTGGCGGACCGTGACCAAAGTCGGCGGCGAAGGGAAGTCACGATCCCAGAGATCGTGTTTGACGGCTTGGAAATGCCAGATGCGTTCGCCGGTTTCTGCATTTAAGGCTAGCAGTGAATTGGCGAACAGATCGTCACCCAAGCGGTCGGCTCCATAGAAATCGGTAGCCGCCGATCCGGTTGGCACGTACACAATGCCTCGCTTCTCGTCGACCGCCATCCCCGCCCAGTTGTTCGCGGCGCCCGAGGTCGTCCACGCATCCTTCGGCCATGTTTCGTAGCCGAATTCGCCCGGATGCGGAATCGTGTGAAACGCCCAGCGCAACTTGCCAGTCCGAACGTCGTAGGCACGAATATCTCCCGGAGGCGCGGGCAACGCTTCCGGCGTACGATCGCCCAGGATCAGAAGATCTTTATAGATAACACCCGGGCTCGTCATAACAAGAGACTGCTTCTCGGGATCGCGCCCGAGGTTCTCGCGAAGGTCGATACGCCCGTTGTTTCCAAATTCACGCACGGGCTGACCGGTCTTGGTATCCAGCGCATACACAAAACTCTGTACGGAGGCCAAGATGCGCGCGTCGGATCCCGACGACCAATATGTGACTCCGCGATTGGGGCCGCGGCCTTCTATACCCGAGTCGAAACGCCACAGGAGCTTTCCTGTGGCCGCGTCCAATGCAACCGTCTTGTGCTTCGGTGTGACCCCGTACAGCACGCCGTTCACCACGATAGGGTGGGTTTGCGAAGCGTTAGAACCGTCGTCCGTGTTGTAGCTCCACGCAACTTTGAGCTTGGCAACGTTCGACCGGTTGATTTGCTTCAGCGCGGAGTAGCGCGTCTGCCCGGCCCCACCGTATATCGGCCAATCCACTTGGCCGCTCTTGCCGAGAGTGATTCCATCTGCTGCGGACAGAACGCCGCAAGCCGCGATCAAAACCGCAAATGGAGCAGCGATACGCATATGATTCCCGCTATCCGACGTCTACCCAACCCTTTCGTTGGTGACTCGCGAATTCAGCGTCGAGAATGATCAACTGCCTCAGCCCATCGGCAAACTGCGGATACTCGGGCTTCGCATCAGGATTCTCAATGCTCTGATAGAAGCGCCGGAATACTTGTTTAAACGTATCGTCGTAGCCCTCACTGTGACCTCCGGGAAGATCCGCGTAAGCACGCGCTTCGGTCTTGAGCAGAGAAGGATCCTTGAGTAAGACTTGGTTCGGAGCGCCGCGGTGGCCGATCCACAACTCATCCTGCCGCTCGCCATCCCACGCGATGCCGGCTTTTGTGCCGAAAATCTCAAAGCGATAGCTATTCTTGCGTCCGGCGCTCACTTGGCTGACCGTGAAGCATCCCCGAATGCGCTCACCCATGCGGAACATAACAGCGGCGTAATCTTCGGTGTCGATCGGAATATCTTCGTAGTCCTCCGGCCGGAGCGCCTTTCCCGAAAACGTGTCGACGGCGTGTTTCGGCTTCTTACGCGTCTCGTGGAATGTCTGGATATCGGCGCACAGAGAAGTAATGCGTTTTCCGGTGATGTGTTCCACGCCGTCACACCAATGCGAGCCGATGTCGGCGAGGCACCGCGAACGCCCGCCTTCCGCCGAGATCAAACGCCAGTTCCAGTCCGTTTCGTACAGCAACCAATCCTGGGAATACGTCCCTTGGACGATCAGGATCTCTCCCAATTCCCCGGATTCGCAGATCCGGCGTGCCTGCTGGATCATGGGGTAAAAACGCAGGTTGTGAAACGTACAGTTGCGCAAGCCCGTGTTTTCCGCAAGCGCAACCAAGGTCTGCGCTTCGTCCACAGAGGTCGCGAGGGGCTTCTCGCACAATACGTGCTTGCCGGCATTGAGAGCCGCCTTAGCGATCGGAAAATGCATCGCGTTCGGCGTACAGATGTGGACGGCATCCACGGCGGGATCTTTCAGCAGTTCCATGTAGTCGGAATTGTATCGGTCCACATTCAACTCCGCCGCGAGCTTTTTGCCGTCGTCTTCGGGACCGACGCCGATCGCGTAGACTTCGACGTTTCCCAGGCGGCGGAGGCCCTCGATGTGGATCCGTCCGACAAATCCCGTTCCGAATACAACGGCCTTGAGTTTTCTCATCCCGTCGATTTCACGCCCACCATGCCGCGCCCGGCTGCTCTTTAATCACCAAGCCGTTTAAGAACGAAGCTGCCTTCGCGAGCCCCTCTTCCGCGGACATCAAGCTGTCCTCGTGCTCAATCGAAAGCGTGCCATCGTAACCGAACATTCGCAGCGTGGAGACGAATTCTTTCCACCAGCGCGCGTCGTGCCCGTAGCCGCAGGTGCGGAAGATCCATCCGCGATTGCGTTCATCGGTGTAGTTCTTGGTATCCAACACTCCGCTGCGCGGCAAATTGACCGGGTACATCTCCGTATCCTTGGCGTGGACGTGAAAGATCGAGTCGCCCAAAACGCGAATCGCGGCGATGGGATCGATTCCCTGCCAGAACATATGGCTGGGATCGTAATTGCACCCGATGGACGGCCCCGCAATTTCGCGCAGCTTCAGTATGGTTTCGGGGCTATAGACGAGAAATCCGGGATGCATCTCAATCGCGATCTTGATTCCATGATCGGCCGCGAATTTGGCGTGTTCAATCCAGTAAGGCGCGGCGATTTCCTCCCACTGCCAGCGCAGGACGTCCAGATACTCGGGCGGCCACGGACACGTCACCCAATTCGGATACTTCGCTTCGGGAGAATCGCCGGGGCATCCGCTGAAATCGACCACAACAGGAACTCCCAGTTTCTCCGCTAGAAGTACGGTCTTGCGGCTGATTTCGCGGTCATGCCGCGCGCGGCCGAGAACGGGATGCAAGGGGTTTCCGTGGCAGCTCAACGCACTGATGCTGAAGCCGTGATCGTCCAGTTTCTTCTTGAAATCCACCATCTCGGCTTTGCTATCGAGCATGGACAGCTTGCAATGCGGATCGCCGGGATAATTGCCGGTACCGAGCTCGACGGTGCGGATGTCGAGCTCGGCCAGCTTCTTGAAAACGTCTTCCAGTGGCAAGCTGGACAAAAGCGGCGTGAATACACCGATCCTCACGTTAGGACGGCTCCTTTCGTCGCGCGATCATTTCGTAAGCGAGTCTCATCCAAGTCGTTTGTTAGCGGCCGTCTGGCGGCAGCAAGAAGCGAGCACGCTCCTGATCTCCCGGGTCGCACGGCAGAATGCGAGGATTACTGATCTGCGGAATCTTGTAATAACGGAATTCGTAAGTGTGCGGCTTCTGAAACGTCTTCGGATCATCCCAGGTGAAAACCGCCGACAACCGCTCGCCTCCATTCAGCAAGCGATAGCGCTCCACTAAATGGGAAGCGGGCGTGCGGACGCCGCCGCCTGGAATACGGGTAGCACCGCGATCATTAAAGCCTGTCGTATCGGTGACCAGCGTGTCCCCGTCCCAATGACCAATGGTGTGGCCGTTAGTGGTCGGATCCAGATCTTCGCGATCCGGATGTTTGCGTCCGTCCGTATAGATGTAGCGCGCGGACGACTGCACTTTGGCGATCATGGCGATCACAGTCGGACTTTGCCGGATATCGAGCGGCTCGCGATCACCCACGATGAACGGCACGCCAAGATTATTGCACCAGCGAATGGACTCCGCGTCATGGCGCGCCTGCGCGTCGGCGAGAGCCGCAGTCGTCGGAGTAACCAGCGACGCTCGGGGGACGCTCAGACTGTCATAGCGAAGTTCCCAGTACCCGGAAATATCGGGATGCGCGCCCGTTGCGGCCTGGCCGAACACTGGAATCGCGGCCGTCATCAGAACAAATCCGGAAGTCAGCGCCGCTGAGTGAAGAATTTTCGTGTTTCTCATATGGTCTCTTCGCTACTTCTGCTCCGGCGTGCTAACGGAACCCAACTGCCGCTGCTGATATGCGGGATCGCGGTTATCGTCATTGTTTTCGAAAGGAGAGCCTTCGGGAACACGTTTGAACTTGTACGTAAAGGTGTGCGGCTTGAGGAACACGGTCGGGTCCTCATAGGTAAACGTGATGGTCATGTCATCCGGACCGACGAGCCGAATTCTTTCGGTCAATCGCGTCGTGTCTTTCGCTCGCCCTCCACCCGGAGTCGGCATGACAGGGTGCCGCGAATCGCAAACGCGCGCAGGGAACCCAACCGTATCGACGACGAGCGTTCCGCCTTCCCAATGGCCGATGGAGTGCCCGAATCCGCTCGGGCGGTAGTCGGGAGCCTTGGTCTCGGAATGATCGCGGCCGTCGGTGTAGATAAAGCGTGCCCGATTCGATTCCGCTCCGATCAGCACTTCGTCTTTCGCGGCAACGATGTTCAATGCGGGCGACGAAGCCATCATCAACGGCAGATTGCCCACGGGACAAGTCGCGAGGCGGCGGGCCGTATTCACTACGTTGCCGGCTTTCGCGCTTTCCTCGAGTTTCTTGTTGTCCTCGATAATATCGGGACGCAACTCCGGCTTCGGAACATTTGCAAACCACTCCTCGAAACTCCCGGAACCCGGATCCTGCACAAGCCACATGCCGGAGAAGTTATCGGGCGGAGCCCCCGACGTGCCCTGCGCAAACGCCACTGTGCTGTAAACGATCAAACCCGCCGTGACATTTCTTATCGATTTCATGGTGGTTGTCCTCGTATAACTGCTCAATACAGAGTGAAAGCGTAAAGCGTGTCGCCCGCCGCCGTGAGTAAATATTGATGCCCATCGAGCGAATATGTTTGCGGAGCATTTGACACCAGCGTGCCCAAATACGAGTGCCACAAGGGTTTGCCGTTGGCCGCATCGTAGCCCACAATATTTCCGGAGACATCGCCGGCGAAGAGAAGCCCTCCGGCAGTGGTCAACATACCCGAGCCAAGCGTTCCGCCCAGGCCCGGATGGACGTGCTGCCAGACAGTCTCGCCGGTCTTATAATCGATTGCGGAAATGTAACTTCGTACCGTGCCGAGGGTGACTTCTTCCTTGCCGCCCAACCCCATCGCCCCACGCGGGTCGGTTTCCGTCAGATAGTACATGGCGTAGCTGTCCTGCGTGGGAACGTACATTAAGCCTGTATCGGGATTGAACGCGGGCGGCGGCCAGTTCGTTGCTCCCTGATTCGCAGACGACACGAGCGCCCCCGCCGGATGGAAATCCTTCGATGGATCGCGCAGGGGCTGGCCCTTGGCGTTGAGGCCTTTCGCCCAGTTTACGGCGTCGCCAAACTTGCCGGTCACGAGATGTTCGCCGGTGATGCGGTCCAGCGTGAAGAAGTAACCATTGCGCGCCGCCTGAAGCACGAGTTTGCGCATGCGCCCGTTGAACGGCGCGTCGATCAAGATGGGCGTCTGGGCCGAATCCCAGTCGTGCGTATCGTGCGGCGAGGTCTGGTAATACCAAGCCATCTTGCCGGTATCCACATTCACCGCCACAACTGAACAAGTGTAAAGATTATCTCCTTCGCCGCGGGTTCCAGTCGTATATGCGGGCGACGGGTTGCCGGTTCCGAAGATATAGAGATGTGTTTCCGGATCGTAGGAGCCGGGCACCCACGCGTTCCCGCCCCCATGTTTAGCGGCGTCCAGATTCGCCCAGGTTTCGAGACCTGGATCGCCCTTCTTCATGGGAACGGTATAGAACTTCCACTGAAGAGCCCCGGTTTCAGGATCAAAAGATTCCAGAAATCCAGGTTCGTCGAGATCGTTGCCAGTGCCGACGATGATATGGTTATCGACGACGATCGGCGCGGTAGTGGAGAAGTATTGCAGGTCGAAATCGGCGATGTCTTTGTGCCACAGTTCGTTCCCCGTCCGCGCATCCAGGCAAACTAACATATCGTCCGGCGTTTCCATATAGAGTTGGCTGTGCCACATGCCCAACCCGCGATTGCCTATATGCGTCCCGCCGCGCGTCTTCCAAACGTAGTGCCACATCTCATGGCCATCGCGCGCATCGATTGCCCATGCGTTATCGGGCGTCGAAACGTAAATGACGCCGTTTACCTGAAGAATCGAGCCCTTTACGTTGGCGAGCGCGGTGGCCTCCATGTTTCCAACACCGCCCATCGTCAGCGTCGATCCAGGACGCTTGGTCTGTGAGCCGGCAATCAAGCGCGTGCTCCACGCAAGCGTTAAGCTCTTTACTGTGGACGGATTCAACTGTTTAAGGACGCTATAGCGTTTACCGGAGTAGTCGCCCCCATATGTCGGCCAATCGTCGGTGGTCCCCAAAGGCTTCCCGATCACTGTGGGATCCAGCCCCTGCGCGTGGAGCGTGATCGATACGAATATAGAACAAAGAAACTGATTGAGCCGTCTCATTTGAGCGTCACCAAGTAGGCGGTTACATTGTGGATATCGGTATCCGTGTAGACCGGCAACAAGTCCTTATGCGCTTTCATCGGATCATGCACCTCAACCTTTGGCACTTCTCCATCGCGCCGGATGGTGCGAGGCGTACCGTCGACCTGGACCAATGTGACGATAAAATCGTCGATACGGCCCAATCGCCCTTCCACCTTTTGCCCGTTGGCAAGAGTCACCGTTACCGTGACCGGAGCGATCTTCGTGGTCGCAGGTTCAGCCGGTGGGTTGAATCCGCGGAAACCGTAAACCACCGGCATAAGCCAATGCTGCTGGAGGCTTCGCGGATCGGAGAACGTGGTCGCGATACCCTTCAGGTCGCCCGTTGCGGAGTGGCAGGAACCGCACTTAGACTGGAAGTAGCGTTCGCCGGCCTTGGCATCGCCAACCAGGATCGTCGGAGGTCGCATACGTCCTGGATCGCGACTGGAAAGCCGGAAATCGTGGATGAATGCGGCAATATCTGAAGCCTGCTCAGGCGTGAAGCTGAACTTCAGAAGACCTTCCCTGGCCGCGACGTGGTCACCCCCGCTCGTGTTCAGCAAAAACTCGCGCAACAACTCTCCGTTCTTGTCTTTGATCAGGACCTCCGTGCGAAGCAAATTATTGCCGCCGTTTTCGCCGCCACGAGCGTCCTCGCCGTGGCAGTAGGCACAGTTGATCTTGTAGAGTTCCTTGCCTCTGGCCAACGCCGCAGGATCAGCTTTGGGACGCGTCGGGAAAGAGGCCATGAACGGAGCCTCTTGCGCCATCACCGCGCAAGCGGAGAAGGTCACTGCAAGGGCCAGCAGGCCAACTTGGGATGAAAATCTTTGGTGCATTCTGGATCTCATGTCGTTACCGGATCGCGCGGGGTAGCATGCCGTCATGCCAGCGCCGCTCTCGCGTATTCTACACACCGGCGCACTTCCTCCACCGCTGTGTTCGATAACTGTACGTTTGTACGGCAATCTGGACGCCGCCGAAGCGGGACGCGTCCTTCGCGACCTTATTCTGCGCCAGCGCCCATGGTGCGAGCGGGAGCGCGGCGAGAGCCCCCATTGTGAAATCACGTCTGGTCAACACTTAACTCCTCCTCATCTCGCCGCCTGAAGGTAGGCGATCAAATTCTGGACGTCGGCATCGCTATACCGTTCGAGCAATTTCAAATGACTTGCCAAGCCCGCGGAGGCGCCTTCGGTGATGGCATTGTCGGGCCCGGGTCGCAGCAAGTGTTGCCGCAGAGCAGCCTTATCGTATTTACCTATCACCCCGGCAAGATCGCCCGGCAGGGAGTGGCATGTATTGCACTTGCCTATTCCCGTAAAATACTGTTCCCCGGCCTTGGCCTCGCCAACTTCGCTGTCTTGAGAGGCGGCTGTCAATTCACGATAACGGCCTTGCTGTCGCAGGTAATGCACATACGCGGCAAGATCGGAAATCTGTTGCGGCGTGTAGTCCGGATATTGCGGCATGGCCGTTTGCAGGTTAGGAAGGCCTGCACGCACGATGGGCCCAATCAGGTTGCCGTCTTCGTCGCGGCCAACGAGCGGCAAGTGCATGAGGTCGGCGGCGCCCATTGCAGCACCCGTAAGATCAATCCCGTGACAGAAATGGCACGAACTGATCACGTACACGGTTCGCCCTCGTTCTAGCTTCGCCGTCGGCGCGGGATAGCCGCCCGCATCGCGTTTCGTCGAAGGAGCTTGTGCACGCGCGAGCGCGCACGCTATAAGAATTTCGGTAGCTGCGCGCACGCAGACGTTCATTTCTGGGCCAGCGCTTCCTTGCAGTATTCGACGCAACGCTTGACTTCCTCGCGCGAGGATTGAAACGACCCGTATTCATACTCGATATAACACCGGATCGGATAACGCTTCGCCTTAATCAGGCGCAACACTTCTTTGATCGGCGTATCGCCTTGCCCGAACGGCATATTGCGGCCGTTGTTCCGCTTGCGGTCCCGGATGTGGATATTTACGATGCGGTCATGATGCTTTTCGATAAAAGCAACGGGGTCGTTATTGCCCGCCACATAATGCCCGATATCGAGGGTGGCCTTGAAATATTCGGACATCGCCAGAGCCGTCTCAAAGCTTCCCGGCGTCGCGAATTGTTCGGGATCGACCAGATTGTTGTGGTTGTGCATCGCCACGTACATTTTGTGCCGCTCCACGAACGGCACCAGGCGTTTCGCTTCGCTCAACACGGTGGAGGAACTGAAACCATCCACCCCCAAGGCGCGCGCGGCTTCGAACGTTCGATCGCGCTCCTCGTCAGTGAACGTCTCGTTGAAGTTCACGTTGTAATAGTACATCCGCAGTCCGGCGTCCTCGAATTGCTTGCGGATCTTGCTGTAATAATCCATCGGCACGGTGAGCCGCCAGCGGCGCGCGTCCTCCCGCATTTTTGTGTAACCGGGGGCGCGGCGCGTCGCGACCCACCAGCCAGTGGCATAGCTGCCCATCGGCTCGACGTGGCCGGACATGATTTCGCATTCGGCGAGGCCCGCGTATTGCATGTCTTCGATCAGAGTGGGGATCAGCATGGGATCGCCGGCCGGGGGCAGATCGTGAAAGCTAAAGGTTTCCACACCGAAGGGAATGCCGCCGATCAGGGACAGCTTCGCAGGGGATTGCGCGCGAACCCGCACCGCCGGGATTCCGGCCAGTGCCAGCCTTCCGAATTTCCGTCGTGAAAACATAGAACGCGAATCTCAGCGGCGCGAGCCGGGTCTAGGCGCAGCGCAACGCGAGTCCATTCCTTTCGGCGAAATTGAGCGCCTCAATCGCGGCGCCGCGCGCACCCGCGGTATCGCCGTTCGGCATCACATGAATCGGGATGTCGGCCTGCTCTTCCCTCTGGATCGGCATGCCCGCGCGAACCTCGTCGACGAACCATCGCTGGAATTCGGCGGTGGTCTCCAGGGCGCCGCCGCCGACGATGAGCGCGTCCGGATCGAACGTATTGATCATTTCATCGAAGAACAGACCGAGTGCGTGCGCCTGCACCCGAAAGATCTCGCGGCACATGGGATCGCCGCTTTCGGCCAGCCCGCGAACCAGCGTGGACGCGTAGCGCAGGTCGTCGATCTTCCCGAGGTCGTGACGCGGGTACCGGCGCAGGAAATACGGAAGCAGCGATTTCTCGATGGCGGTCAGGGAACAAAGCGATTCGAGATCTCCCGTGCGCCAGCAATTGCACTGCGGCTGCAGTCCCTCGATGCCGCGAATGCCCTGCCACGGAATCAGGACATGGCCGAGCTCACCGCCGAAACCGCGCCGGCCCTTTACCACTTCGCTCGCGACAATGACGCCGCCGCCCAGGCCCGTTCCGATCACGGTTGTGATGGAGGTAGCCAGACGCTTCCCGCCGAAAATGGAAAAGTGGCCCCACAGAGCCGCCGCGTTGCCGTCGTTCAGATACGTGACCGGAATGCCGAGACGTTTGGCGAGCCTTCCGCGGATATCGAACCCCACCCAGCGTGGATCCGAGAAATTGGTCGAACCTCGCGCGCTCAGCACGCCTTCCGCGCTGGCCGGCCCGGGAGTGTCCAGACCCACCACGGCGATATCCGCAATGGGAACGCCGACCCGCTCCGCGGCCATGTGGAGCCCTTGCTCGATCTGTTCGAGACACACATCCGGACCCTCGGTGGAGCGGGCGGGATGCTCACACAGACCGTCGATCAAGAATTCCTCCTGCCCGCTCACAAGCGTATAGTTGATCGCGGTCCCTCCGAGATCTACGCCGGCAACCATTTGCATGATGTTTCCTTTAGGAATGCGCCGGCACCTCGCCGGCCTTCCATTTTCAACGCATCGCCCGCGGCGTTTCCGCCCAGGCAACGTCAGTAATACGCGAGCGTCTCAATCCCGGTGCCTCCCCGAAAAGTCTTCACGACCCGGGACGTATCCAGATCGATCACCGAGACGCTGCCATCGTTATGGTTCGCCACCAGCACGAGTTTCCCATCCGCCGAAAATGCGAACCCCATGGGGCCTTTGCCTACCGAAACCAACTTCTGTCCGCCGCGCAAATTCGCGGCGTCAAAAATAGTGACCAACTGTTCGCCGAGATTCATGGTGAGAAGCCGCTTGCCATCCGGCGAAAAATAAACCTTGTAGGCGCCCTTCGTTTGATTCTTCAAAGGGATGCGATCCGTCACACGATCGGTCCTGGGATCGATGACAATCATGACGGGTTCGGCATGATCCATGACGACCACAGTATCGCCGCTGGGTGATGCCGCGACGCCTTCGGAACCTGCAGGCGCGGGCACGCGCGCGGTCATTTTGCGGGCCTTCAGATCGATCACTGAAACGTACGGCTTGTCTTCCTTGTTTGTCACGTAGATCTTGCTGGCGTCGGGCAGCAGCGCGATCCAGTGGCCGGTCCCTTCCGTGTCAATCGCGGCTTCCACCTTGCGCGAACGGGGATCGATTACCAGCAGCCTGCGATCCAAGTCGCAGGTCACGTATAGGTTTCCGCTCTGATCGATCTGAATGCCGTGGGGCGCCCGGTAAGGAGCGACGTCGATGGTCGCGGCCAGCCTCCGCGCCGCCAGATCCACAATCAGAACTTCGTGGCCAGGGTGCGGATTCTTGCCGTACACGCCATCGCCATAAATCGGGACATAAGCGAACTTGTGGTCAGCGGAGAGAACCAGGTCGTGCGGATTGGCCTGAACCTCGATGCTCGACTGCTCCTGAAATGTCTTCGCATCGAAGAAACGGAGATGAGCGCCTAGCTTGTCCACCAAGAACAAACCCTGAGTCCCTGTCGGATGGTTGAGGCTACCGGTGGCCGCAGCCAGCGCGGAGCATAGGGCGATGACGGCGGCAAGCGCGATCACGGCGCTTATGGACCCGGGGGTTCCCATCGCTACTCCGCTGACTTTGTTGCCTATCATGTCTTTCCCTCCTTCACCCTTACGCTTCCCCTCAACCCAGGAATGCAATCGCACGCCCGGCCCACCCGACGCCGAACCACAGAAACAGCGATAGGATCGGCACAACGAGATGACGTCGCGGTTCGGCTGCGCGAGCCTCCGCGCGAACCACTCGGCGATAAAAGGTGTATTGGAACAGGACGGCGATCACCAACAGTGACATCTTTGTCAGAAAGGAATAGTTCGCGGCGTAGCGGGCCGGATCCGGAATAAATACCAGCAGGCCTGAAACAATTGCCAGCAACAGCCCCGCCGTGCCCCAGCTCCACACTTGCTTGGCCAGCACGCTCAACTTGATTTCCCGCATTCCAATGCCCAGCATGCGAAAATTCAAAATGATGATGGCGCCCAGCAGCAGCGTGATTCCGAACAAATGGAATGCCTGGATGATGGGGATGGCATGATGCGAGTTGCGGAGAATGTCGATCAACTTCGAGTCGTACGACATTTGCCACAAGCGATTGAGAGAC
>Ga0181536_10006174_pt1 | contig 12099 bp, 10 predicted proteins | sample PEATcosm2014_Bin_41_FD_121105 | JGI IMG/M metagenome (GOLD analysis project Ga0181536, IMG submission 121105) | Peatland microbial communities from MTU Mesocosm Facility, Houghton, MI, USA - PEATcosm2014_Bin17_60_metaG | ecosystem: Environmental > Terrestrial > Soil > Wetlands > Peat | place...
AATCGTGCAGGGGCCGGGCTACGTCGCGATCCTGAATGAGATGTATCACGACACGCGCAACATACCGACCGACGGAAGCGCGCATTTGCCCGCATCGATTCGCCAATGGCGCGGCGATTCTCGCGGGCGTTGGGAAGGCGACACGCTGGTGGTTGATACCACGAACTTCACCGACAAGACGCCGTTTCATGGATCCAGCGAATTCCTGCACGTGGTGGAGCGCTTCACGCGCACCGGCCCCGCGACGATTCTGTATCAGTTCACCGTGGACGATCCGCACACGTGGGCCAAGCCGTGGAGCGCCGAACTGACGATGGGTCCGGCGGACGGGGACCTATACGAATTTGCTTGCCACGAGGGGAATTACGGGCTCGCCAATAATTTGAGCGGAGCGCGCGCGGAAGAAAAGCGGGCCCAAGACCAAGCAAAGGAAGCTAAGAGCGCAAAGTAAGCTTTCGCGGCCCGCTCCTTGATCCGGTACCGCGGGACGGTTTTGCGCGATGTCAGTTCTATTTTGATCCGCCGCCGAAGCGCGATTTCAAATATTCGATGACTTGCAGGTGCGGTCCGGGGCAGCGGGGCCACGGCGCATAGCTGAGGATTTTGGTTTTGCGCTCCACCCATAGGCCTTGGTCGTCGGCGCCAGGATAGCTGAGGTCGAAGACGACGCCGGTGTCGCAGGCATCGACGTGCTCGATCTTCATGGCGCCGGGATCTTTATAGGTGCCCGCCACGCCCCAATCCTGGATGAATCGTTCGGGGTTGTAGTAGGCGCACGGCGTCTGCGGCGTGCAGCCCCACATCGCGTAGGCCTCCTGATAATTCCTGCTTCGGAGAGTTGTGAGGAACCGGTCCACCACCCGTTCCTCACGCCGGTTGCGGAAGAAAAAGAAGGCACTGAGGCCTAAGATCGCGACGATCACGCAACCGATCACGACGTGCTTGATGATGCGTTCCCGCTGCGCATCGGCAACGCCGTATTCGTCCAGAAAACCAGCCATCTGTTCTCCCCGGAACCACTTGAGCGGCGCTCGCCGTGGGCTTGGCCCGGCCGCGCGCGAATTCTACTTCGCGGGATAAGTCTTGTTATAGGCAGCGACCGCTTCTTCGGTCACTTCGAGCGCCGGCTTGAAGAAGACCGTCGTAGTAGTGTCGACGACCACGTCCAGTCCCTTATCCTCGGCCAGTTTCTTGACAACTTCGCCCATGCGCTGGCTGGCGCGCTGCAGAATTTCGTTGCGCTCCCGCTCGACATCGGCCTGCAGATCTTCGCTGATGCGTTGCGCTTCGCGCTGCTTGCGCTGCCCTTCGGCGGTGAGATCGGCCTGCTGCGCGGGCGTCATCTGCGCGCCCTGTAGTTGCGCCTGGATCGTGGCCATTTCCCGCTGCAGCTTTTCGAGCTGGTCCTGCCGGGGCTTGAATTTCGCCGCCATGTCGACCGACGCTTTCTTGATTTCGTCCGTCCCGAGGACGGCGCGCTGCATATTGATGATCGACAGCTTGAGCGCGGCGGGGGCCTGGGCGGGGGCCTGCGCGGGAAGCATCAGACCAGCGGCACACACTGCCAGAGCGGGCAAAAGCGAGAAACGAGGCATAGAAGAAGCGGACTCCTTTTGAATATCTTTTCGTATAGTGTAGCAGCGCGACCAGTGTAGCACCGCACCTTTATTCCGACCCCGTGCCGGTTCCGCGCATGGCTCCCGCCACTCGGCGCGCGTCACCTTACGCGTCACTTTACGTAACAGCCAGTCACTCAGCGGCCCGTGACTCTCTCGGCCGCATCACCTGCGCAATGCCGTCAGTTTTTCGCCGCCGGGTTCGTCTCGCGCGCCAGCCGCAGCTTCGCGGTTTCAAGCTTGCTCTTCACGCCGGCGACTTCCTCGGGGCGCATCTCCGCGGGCGAGCTGGTGTCCCATTCCTTCAGCGAGATCTGCCATTCGGCCACAGCCTCACCGACCTTGCCTTCCTTCAGGAGGGCCTCGGCCAAATGATCGTGAACGGTGGGATCGCGCGGGGTCTTGTCGACGGCGCGGCGCAAACTCTTCTCGGCTTCCTCATAGCGGCCGAGCTTGAAATACGCCCAGCCGACACTGTCGAGATAAGCGCCATTGCCCGGCTCGCGTTCGAGCGCCTGGAGGATGATGTTGAGCGCTTCCTGCAGCCGCTGATTGCGATCCGCCAGCATGTAGCCGATGTAGTTCATGGCTCCGGCGTTATCCGGGTCCACTTTCAGAACTTTGCGGAATTCCACTTCGGCTTTATCGATGCGATTCATCCGTTCATACATGGCGCCCCGCATAAACCACACGCCGATCTTGTCGTCATCCGTCTCGGAGAGCTTTTCGGCGGAATCGAGCGCCTTGGCCATCTCGTCGAACTTGCGGCCCTTTTCGTAGACGTCGGCGAGCGCCACGTAGGTCGCTCGGTCCGTCTTGCCATCGAACATTTTCTTCAGATCGGCCGAGGCTTCGTCCACCTTCCCCAGTTCAGCGAGGAGCGTATCGCGCACAACGCGCAACGTGCGATCCTCGGGCCATTTCTTGCCGGCCGCATCCGATTCCTGCTGGGCCTTGGCGAATTCCTTGCCACCGCGGTACGTATCGATGATCTGCGCGGAGGCGCGCGGGGCGACGCCGCTATCGACGTCCGCCATCTGGCGATACGCCTCCACCGCGGGCTCGGTCTGATCGATGGAGCGATACAGAGCGCCCAGGCGTTCGAGCAGCGCGACGCGGCTGGCCTTTTCGCTCTGGCTGTAAGCGCGCTTGGTGGTCGTGAGAAGGATATCCTTCAGCAGTTGCGCCGCCTCGGGAACCCGATCCTCGGCTTCCAGTATGCTGACTTCGTTGTAGCGGATTTCGATCGAATTCGGTTCGAGCGCTTTGGCCTTGTCGCTCGCTTCGCGGGCTTTGGCGAAGTCGCGGCGCTCGCGGTAGATCTGCGACATCCGCAGAAACGAGTTGGCGTCCTCCGGATCGTCGGCGACCATTTCGTTGTAGACGCTCAGCGCTTCGTCGAACTGCATGGCGAGCGTCAGATCCTGCGCCAGGGCGCGCTCCACGTCGCGCTCATTCGGGGGATTCAGCGCCAGTTCCTGCCGCAAAACCTGGGCAGCCATTTTAAAATCGTGCATCTGCTCATACGCCGCGGCCAGAGCCTGCAGCGCGCGCGGCGACGGATTGCTGTCGGCAAGCGTCTTCAGGAGTTGCGCGGCCTTCGCGTTATCGCCCAGATCGCTGTAGACGAGAGCGAGACCCGTTAGCCCGTCTTCGTTCGCCGGATCGATAGCCAAGGCGCTTTTATACGCCTTTTCGGCCTCCACCGAATCGTCGGAAGCCTTTTCCAGGCGCCCGAGCATCAGCCAGGCGTCGACGTCGCGCGGGGCCAGCACGGTGATCTCTTTATATTCGTCGATCGCGCGCCGCAGCATGCTCTCATCGACACGCTGCCCGTCGCCGATCAGCCGCGTGTAAATACGGGCCAGAAGCCGGTGCGCCGTCAAATCCTTGGGATTTTTCTTGAGCGTATCCTCTGCGTCGGCTTGGCCTTCGCGCAAGCGGCCCGTCTGGACGTATACGTCAGAGAGTTCTTCACTCAGCGCGGACGCCGTCGGGTCGGCCTTGATGGCTTCTTTATAGTTTTCGATCGCGGAATTGACGTAGTCGGCGCGATTCCGGTACGTTCCGGCGAGCTCCGCATACATGTGCGCTAAAGCGTAGTGATAATAGGCCGAGGCGTGGTCTACTGGTGCGCCTGCGGCGCCGTTGGCCGCTGGCTGGGCCTGCGCCCATAGGCAGGCGCTTCCGAATACCGCTAGCAGGACAGCTTTTGCCATCGATCCCTTCCCGGGGGCCGCAATCCGCGCGGCCAGCTCACTTATAGTATACCCACGTCGTATATTCACGCTCTGCAGCCCGGACGATCGGGTGGATTTGTCCCCACCGGCGTCCGCTACGATAATAAACACGCGTGGCCTCCGAAATATTGCCCGTGCCCGAAAAACTGCCCATCGTGGTTGTCGCGGGTCCCACCGGTTCGGGCAAGAGCGCCCTGGCCATGGAGCTCGCCGTGCGCTTCCAGGGCGAAATCGTCAACTCCGACTCGCTGCAACTTTACCGGGGATTCGATATTGGCACTGCCAAGACACCGGTCGCAGAACGTCGTGGAATTCCCCATCACTTGTTCGACGTGCTGGAGCCGCGGGAAGGTTACTCCGCAGGTGAGTACGCACGCGCGGCCCGTGCTGTTTTACGAGAAATCTCCGCGCGGGGACAGCTTCCGATCGTGGCTGGAGGGACCGGATTCTATCTTCGAGCTCTGCTCGAAGGCCTGCCCGCCCTGCCGGAACGCGATTCAGCGCTACGCGCCCGCCTGGCCGCCAAGGAGGCTCGCACGCCAGGAAAGCTGCATCGTCTGCTGGCGCGTCTGGAGCCGCAGGCGGCTTCGAAGATCCATGCCAACGACGTGCAGAAGCTGACCCGAGCGCTGGAGATCCGCTTAACGACGGGCGCTCCTCTGCCCGCGCGAGACGCCGCCGCGCCACTGGCAGGATACACGGCCCTCAAAATCGGCTTGAATCCCGAGCGCGCGGAACTGTACCGGCGCCTCGATCAGCGCGTGCTGGTGATGTTCCGCGGCAGGTCGTTGGGAAAAAACGGGCTCTTGGAAGAGATCCAGGAGCTCCTCGCGCAGGGAGCGACGGGCGAGGAAAAGCCGTTTGAAGCGCTGGGATATAAGCAGGCCCTCGCGCACTTTCGCGGAAAGCTAACGCTTGAGGAAGCGATCGCTTCGACGCAAGCGGAAACACGTCAGTATGCCAAGCGCCAGCTTACCTGGTTCCGGCGCGATCCGGAGATGCGTTGGCTCGGCGGGTTCGGGGATGAGATCGCGATTCAGGCCCAAGCGGCGGAAATGGTTCGCGCGATCCTGTGAGATACGTCGTGCAGGCAAGTTTAAGGTGGAGACGAAACTGGGGAGCGCTACACTGAATTGAAATGTTCCGGCGATCCGTCTGCGTTACTTGCCTCCTGTTTTCCAACTTCTTCATAAGCATCGCTTGGGGACAGACGGCCGCCATTCTGCCTTTTGCGAATCGTACGGCGCGGGCTGCGGCAGCCGCTGGCGCCTCTGAACCATTCTCAAATACGGGGGCGCCCCAGGATCAGGCGCCCGCTGTCTCCAATCTCGATTGGATCGGGGAAAGCATTGCGGAAACCTTGCGCGATTCGATGGCGGCGCGCGGCGTTCTCACCGTGGCGCGCGAGGAGACCGACGCCGCTTACCGGCAGTTGAACCTGCATCCGCGAGCCACGCTGACAGCCGCCTCCGTGATCAAGGTCGGCGAGGCGCTCGACGCCGAACACGTGGTCTATGGAAGCTTCGAGTGGAAACCCAACGCCGGGGGCGGCGCGCGCGCCGGATCCCTGACGATTGCCGCGCGCATTTATGACCGGCGCCGGCTGCGCGAAGGCCCGGAGTTCGTCGAAACAGGAAGCCTGGACGATCTGGCCACGCTGGAGGCTCACCTGATCTGGAGGACGCTCGCGCAGATCGCCCCCCGGCTCGCACCGCCTGAATCCGATTATCGAACCTTGCGGCCGCAAGTGCGGCTCGACGCGGAGGAGAATTACGTGCGCGGGCTGATCGCGCCGGCGGATCGGAAAGAAAGCTTCTTCCTGCAGGCGACGCGGCTTGACCCGCGTTATGCGCATCCGAATTATGAACTGGGGCAGATCCACTATGCGCGCAAGGAATACCGGCAGGCCGCGGAGTGGCTCGCCAAAATTATGCCCGGCGATCAGCACTACCGCGACGCGAGCTTTCTGTTGGGGCTCGCCCTCTACCAATCGGGCGATTTCACTGGCGCGCAAAAGGCGTTCCAAAGCGTGGCCGACGTGGTTCCTCTGAGCGAAGTGTGGAACGACCTGGGTGCGGCCGAGAGCCGCCGCGGCCTGCCGCAGGCGCTGGATTCGTTTCGAAAGGCGCTGGAAGACGACCCCGGCGATCCCGTTTATCACTTCAACGTCGGCTACGCTCTGTGGAAGAAGGGCGACTTCGCGGCCGCGGCCGAACGGTTTCGCGCCGTGCTGGACCGGCAACCCGACGATCAGTTCGCGACACTGCTTCTCGGCATGAGCCTGAAGCGCCAGGGGCCGCGCGCCGGAGACGCCCGCCTGGAGACCCTGGAGCGCTTGAAGACGAACTACGAAGAGCGCGCGTATTGGGAACTGAAAGCGGTCCTCACACCGAGTCATCCTTAACGCCGTTCCGATCCGCCCGGCTGAGTGCCGGACTTTGTGAATGACCGAAACCCGCGGCGCGGACCTCGCTATAATCGAGGCTTCATGATCGAGTCTTACGGCGTGTCGGACCCCGGTTGCGTCCGTAGCAACAACGAAGACTGCTATCTGGTGGCGCCTTCACTCGGCCTCTATGTTGTTGCCGACGGCATGGGCGGGGCGCAGGCAGGCGAACACGCGTCGCGCATGGCAGTGGAAACCGTCCGCCACGTGATCGAGGTCACACCGCCGCCGCGCGCCCCCGCCGTATTGCAATCCGCGTTTGCCGAAGCCAACCAGCGCGTGGCCATGGCTGCGGAAAACGATCCCGAGCTCGACGGCATGGGGACCACGCTCGTGGCCGCGCTCGACAACGGCAGCGAGCTGTTCGTCGCGAGCGTCGGCGATAGCCGCGTCTATACCTTCGCGAACGGAGCGCTGCTTCCCGTGACCGAGGATCAGACCTGGGTCAACGAAGTGGGGCGGCGCCTGGGGCTCGACGAAGCCGCGCTCAAAACACACCCGATGCGGCACGTTCTGACCATGGCGATCGGCGTCTCCGACCAGCTGCGCGTGCATTCCTACCGCATTGAGCCCAAGCCCGGCATGCTCGTGCTGATGTGCAGCGATGGGCTCCACGGCGTAGTGCCGGAGCCGGACCTGAGCGCGACGCTCGCGGCTCACGGCACAATCAAGGAAAAATGCCAGCGGCTGATCGCACTGGCGAAAGATCACGGCGGGCCGGATAACATCACGGCCGTGCTGCTCAAAGTTTCTTGACTTCTCTTCGGGGCCGTGGGTGGCGATCTGGCGGATTCTCTGGGGACCACGGTCATCTGGCCAGGTAGGCCTTTTGCCCGCATCGCAAAGAGCTTTTGACCCACGACCGCGACCCCTCCTTCATCTAACTAGGCGCAAAACAGAAAACTCCCTCCTGCGTTGCCGCGGGAGGGAGCGTTTTTCTGACGGATGAGTCGAGCAGCTGAGACTTAACGGGTCAGCCGCATTTCGGGGTACTCGTGGTCCTGATGCTTCCGGTCGTCGTGAAGCATGCTGGAATTCTGACGCCGCTTCTTCGGCTCATGTTTCTGTCGAGTCTTTTCTCGTTGATTCTTCTGGCCCTGCTTATTTTTCGTGTTCATACGTGGAACACTCCTTTCCCTTCCTAGATACCATACCGGCAGGCCAGGTCGCGGCAAAGAAGGATGAGAGAGAGCAGCTACTTTGAATAGACTCAGGATGCGCCCTTAAGATGCGCCCTTAATGCGCACGGAAAACGACGCCCGGGCATTTAGTGTTTCCGGATCGAACCCGGCCGTGAGCTTATACGCGCGCGAAATTTCCTCCAGTTCCGCGACGCTGATAATTTCCTCCAGATTCGTGAATCCGTCGGGAGCGCGTTCCTCGACGATCTCCATGCACTTCTCCGGGCCCACCCTTCGATTGGCCGCGGCGACCGCAGCCGTCGCAGGACGCCGCTCGGCATCATAGGCCGCGAGCGCCTCTGCGATGGACGGCCGCGTAGCCAGTTCCCGCGCCAGCACGCGCGCGTCGAGGATTGCCTGCGAGGCTCCATTGGAACCCACCGGATACATGGGATGCGCGGCGTCGCCGAGTAAGGTGACCGGTCCGCGATTCGGCGTCATTTGAAAACCGTTCCACGTCGGCAGCGGATCGCGATCCACCATCGGGTATTGATACACGGCATCGGACGCGCGAATCATCGCGGGAATATCCAGAAAATCGAACGTGTAATTCTCGAAAGGACGTAGGGCGTCCTCCTTGCTCGCGGTATGCTGCCAGTCCTGCCGGGGCATGGGTTGATCGTCGGCCGTCTTCAGCTCGGCTACCCAGTTCAGGAGCGCCTCGCCGCGATCTTCGTGGCGCTTCGAAATCGGATAAACGACCACGCGACGCTGGAAATGACCGGCCATGACCATGGTGCGTCCGCCGAGGAACGGCTTCCCCACCGTCACGCCGCGCCACATGGTGATGCCATTCCATTTGGGAGGTCCTTCGTCGGGATAGAGCGTATTCCGCACCACAGAATGAACGCCATCGCATCCGACGAGCAAATCGGCCTCAATGCGTTGTATCGGGGCGCCGCTTGAACGATCGACAAACTCGGCCCAGGCTCGGCCATTTACCTCGCCGAACCGCGCAAGATGGTTTCCAACGTGAACGCGCTCGGAACCCAATCGCTCCACGACGGCGCGGTACAGGATCGTGAGCAGTTCGCCGCGATGAATGGAAAACTGGGGCCATTGGTAACCCGCCGCCAGGCCGCGAGGCTCGCCCCAGATGCGCTGGCCGTGGCTGGAGTAATAGACGATTTCCGCAGTTGGAATCGCGACGGCCGCGAGCGCTTCTCCGAGCCCCAGCTCTGTCAGTTCCCGCACGGCATGCGGCAGCACGTTGATTCCGACGCCTAACTCGGAAATGCGCGAATCCGATTCGTAAATTTCCACATCACGGATTCCGGCGTCGTGCAGCGCGAGCGCCAGCGTCATGCCGCCGATTCCTCCGCCAATGATTGCGATTTTCAAATCCCCTCCCGGTGCTGGGTCTTGCGCTCAGCCAGGATCATTATCCAATGCTTGGATGGCCGCTACGCGCATCGCCCTAAATCTTATACGCCCAGGAAGCAGAAAGGATTCCGGGCCTATTGAAACTGTTAAACTAGTGAGTTGATTCCCTCCGATTCATCCCGACAGCCGCGCGTGTGCGCCGTCAGCTACCTGAACACCGTTCCGCTGGTGTGGGGTCTGCTCCATAAGGACTCCTTACAGGCCGTCTTCGACCTTCGATTCGCGGTTCCGTCGCGCTGCGCGGACGAGTTGGCGTCGGGCGAGGCGGATCTTGGGATCGTGCCGGTGATCGAAATGGCGCGGCAGAAACTGGACTATTTTCCGGGTCTTGGGATTTCGTCGGTGGGCCCCGTGCGCAGCATTCTCTTAATTTCGAAAGTGCCGTTCCGCCAGATCAAAACACTGGCGACGGACTCCGGATCGCGCACCTCGGTCATGCTCTCGCGCATTATTCTGGCCGAGAAGTTCGGCGTCGAGCCCCGCCTGATTTCGCAGCCGCCCGAACTGGCCACCATGCTCGGCACGTGCGACGCTGCTCTGTTGATCGGCGATGCGGCGCTCTACGTCGACCCCGCCCAGCTCCCATTCGAGACGCTGGACCTGGGCGCGGAATGGACCGCGCTGACTGGTCTACCGATGGTGTTCGCGGTGTGGGCCGGGCGCAAAGAAGCAGTGCGCGAACTCTACGGAAAGGCGCTCGCCGAATCCTGCCGCTACGGCCTGGAGCACATCGAAGAGATCGTCCCGCGTGAGGCGGCATCCAGAAAACTCGCCGAACCCCTGGTCCACCGTTATCTGACCGAGCACATCATTTTTGAGTTCGGTCCTCGGCACGCCGAAGGACTGGCAGAGTATCTGAAGCGCGCAGCGGCTCTAGATCGAGTCGCGATTCCAGCGGCTACTGTTTCAGGAGGCGTTCCCGTATGATCACCCGCGCCGAGGCGATCGACCTGTTCCACAGCAACGACCTGATCGGCATCGGCATGGCCGCCGACGCCGTGCGCCGCAAGCTGCATCCGGAAGGCGTGGCCACCTACATCATCGATCGCAACATCAATTACACGAATTTCTGCACCGAGTTTTGCAGCTTCTGCGCGTTCTACCGTCCCATGGGGCATGCCGAAGGCTATCTGCATCCCAAGGACGTGATCTTCGCCAAGATCGAAGAGACGATCGCGCTCGGCGGCACGGGGATTCTGATGCAGGGCGGGTTGCATCCGGATTTGAAAATCGAATGGTACGAGGATCTGCTGCGCTCGATCAAGCAGCGCTATGAGATCTGGTGCCATTGTTTCTCCGCGCCGGAGATCGCCAACATCGCCAAGGTCAGCGGGCTGAACTTGTACGACACGCTCTCGCGCTTGAGAGATGCCGGGCTCGATTCCCTGCCCGGCGGCGGCGCGGAAATTCTGGACGACGACGTTCGCCAGCGCATCAGCCGGCTGAAGTGCACCACGCAAGAGTGGATCGACGTGCATCGAACCTGCCACAAGGTGGGCCTGCGCACGACCGCGACCATGATGTACGGTACCGGCGAGACCATCGAGCAGCGCTTGAACCATTTCGACATCGTGCGCCAAATCCAGGAAGACACCGGCGGTTTCACGGCATTCATCCCGTGGGCCTTTCAGCGCGAGTACACATCGTTGGGACGCTTCGTCAAAGACGAAGCCACCGCGGTGGAATATCTGAAGATGCTGGCGCTTTCGCGCTTGTACTTCGAAAACATCGAGAACATCCAGTCTTCCTGGGTGACGCCGGGCCTGAAAACGTGCCAGCTCGGGTTGCGCTTCGGGGGCAACGATGTCGGCAGCGTGATGATCGAGGAAAATGTGGTGAGCGCCGCGGGCACGCATCATCGCGCCACGGAAGAGGAACTCCGGCGCCTGATTCGGGACGCAGGGTTCGTCCCCAAGCAGCGGGACACGTTGTACCGGACGTATTACTTGAACTAACGTATTACTTGAGATGCCGAAAAATGCGGCTGCCGGCCGCATTTTTTGAAACACTTCGCTGAGATAGGGGCAAAGAACTTTGTTGGGAGTCACGAAAAGCTGTAACCAGATGTGCGTTGAGCCGCGTCCACACTCATTCATGCGATTAGCCGGCCTCTTATTTTTCACCTTGAGTGTTTCGCTGAGTCTTTCGGCGGCGCCGACGCCGACGGAACTTTTGTCGCGCATCCCGCTGCGCTTTGAACCGAACCGCGGACAGGCGCGCGCTTCGGAGCCCGTGGCGTGGACGGCAAGGAGCCCAGAGGCGGTATACGCTTTCACGGCGGATGGCGCGTTGATCCGGACGCACAACCAGATCGTTCGGGTGCGGATGCAAGGCGCCAATCCAAAGGCCGGCTATCAGCCAGTGGACGCCTTTGCGGCCCCGACCAGTTACTTCACGGCGGCCTATCGCGGCAATATTCCCGGTTACCAGCGTCTGCGCCGCTCGGCCGTCTATCCGGGCATCGATCTCGTGTACTACGGCAAAGGAACGCAGCTCGAATATGATTTCGAGGTCGCGCCGGGAGCCGATCCTTCGCGCATCAAACTTGCGTTCGAGGGCAGCAATGCTCACATCAATCCACGCCTGAACGAAGCAGGCGATTTGCTTGTCGGCAACGCGGATAACGATTGGCTGGTCCAGCGCGCTCCCGTGATTTATCAGATCTTGGCGAACGGCAAGCGCAAGCCCGTGCACGGCTCGTATCGCTTGGCGTCAGACGGCACGGTGATCCTGGCTCTCGGCAAATACGATCACTCCGCCCGGCTGGTGATCGATCCTGTCATTTATTACACGCAATACTTTTTCGGTTCCACCGCGCTCACCACCGCGGTTTCCGTCACCCATGACTCGCAGGGAAACGTGTACATAGCCGGCAACACGCAAGCTCCGGATTTCTATATTCAGGGCAATTACGCTTATCTGGGTGAGGCCGGCGGGCAGGACGCGTGGGTGATGAAGATCAATCCCCTGGCGCCCAATGGAAATATCGTGCCTTTCTCCACTTACTACGGGGGCTCGGAAAACGAAATCGTGGCCGGCATCGCCGTGGACCAAAACGGCATCGCCTACATCACGGGGTCGACCCAGTCGACAAATTTGCCTACGACGGCGAACGCGTACGCGACGGCGCTGCCAGGCCAGACCAGCACCTTCATCGCGGCGTTCGATACGAACCAGGCGGTTCTCACCTATGGCACGTACATAGGCGGGACGCTGGTCGACGACGTCGCGGG
>Ga0181536_10006176_pt1 | contig 12098 bp, 13 predicted proteins | sample PEATcosm2014_Bin_41_FD_121105 | JGI IMG/M metagenome (GOLD analysis project Ga0181536, IMG submission 121105) | Peatland microbial communities from MTU Mesocosm Facility, Houghton, MI, USA - PEATcosm2014_Bin17_60_metaG | ecosystem: Environmental > Terrestrial > Soil > Wetlands > Peat | place...
TACGTACGACTCCGTGTTAATGTAAGGGGCCATTCACCTAATTTGAATCAAAATGCTTTCTATTGCAACACCTGATGAAACTCGGGAAACCTTCAGAATCAACATTAAGCTGCGCGGTCGGCGTGCCCGACTCGCGAACGAACTCGTTGCAACCGGCCTCAAGCGTACAGAGATTTTGGGTGAGGGGGTTGAACTTCTCCACCAGAAGATGGTTGCGGACGAGCTGGAACGGAAGCGTCTCCGGGCGGTTGCTGGGTCGGAGTAGATCGTGATGGGGCAGCCTACCGGATCTGTGGGACGTGAAGGAAACAACGAGATTAGTGCCTCAACGCCAATCAAACGACCAGTACCGAATGGAAAGAACCCGTTGAAAAGAGCCAGCAAGGTTCCTTCGACGACAGAACACTCCGAATGGGACTCAACACCCATCGTGCTGCCGCATACGCTCGAATTTTGCCATCTTAAACGATAGGGTTTCAGATAGATTCAGAGAATCAGTGAAGCCGATATTCCAAGAGTCAACGGTCTTTGTGTGCCCCGCGCGGTCTTAGCCGTTGTGGCAAGAGCGATTGAGCGTAGGCCCACGTGTGACAGGAGCATGTGCAGCGAATGTGACATTCATGGTGGTAACCACTCATGCAGGTTTTGCTTATGAGAACAATATCGGCAGTCAAATGCGAACCGCCTTTTTCAGCCAGTCCTTGACAGCCATTTCTATGGCAGTGCTTAGATCGCCTTTCTTGCCGCCTAGCCTCTTTACAACTTCAATTCGCAGTCGTCGCTCAACCTCGTCTGAGAGCACTATGTACACTTTACCCAAGCGCGTAACAAGCTTACTTAACTGAGTGCGTCCTTCTACGAGGATGCATATAGGTATATGTATGTATATCTATCTAGCTTTCATGTGATGGTTTCTTACTCGCATTCTGAATCAAGGTTAGCCACTTGTCTTTGCCCTTGACTTCTATTCCTGCTTTCTCAGCTAGTGTTTTGCCTTTCAAAGCCATGTGTGGCCGAACAAAGTTGTGGTAAATGCGCATGCCCGTCAAGATTGGTGTGTCTGGTTTCTATAGAGTTCTCATAACTCGTCTCTGTCACGTAGTTCTCCGTTCATGCGTTCCATCTTATTGTTGTGAATTTCAGAGTCAAACTCCGACGATGACTCATGCTAAATACCCTACGCGTTCGACACATGACGAGGAATTTCGAATGGAAAAAGAAAATCCACCGTGTCTTTACGAAGTCTACAGCGTTGTCTCTCGACTCCAAAAACATGGTGAACCCTCGAACCTAGCAAACATATGCAACGAGCTGAAATCGATGGGAGTAAACCGCAAACAAGTGCTCGCATCTCTGGATTTCCTTGAAAAACAGGGCAAACTCGACAAAGCAGCAGATAGGCAGTACATTGTCAATGAAACTCCTACTGAGCAACCTGCCACCTGACAACGTTGAAAACGTGAAGTTGAATTGACAACTGAATTCCCCATTTTCAAACTCACCGTTATTTTGTGGCACGCCATCGAACGCCTCAACCAGAACCACCAACCCTCCGACTTGGCAGGAATTCTGGAGGAATTGAAATCAAACGGTCGAATGTTGACGCGTGAAGAGATCGTGAAGGCGTTGGATCGTCTTGACGCGACGGGTCAAGTTGCAAAGGCAAACGACGGTCAATACCCTGTCGCATAATCTAACACTCGGCGTTGTTAACTAGCATTTCATCTACTGTTCTTCTGATCGTTAGACGAAACTTAACAGATATCGTTTCCGTGAGTGGCAGAAGCGGCGTAGCGACAAAATAAGCCAAATCGCTATCGTAAATCGGACAGTTAGCAAGAGCATCCGACATTGGCCTTGAACCATTGTCAACATAGACCGTCAGAGCATTAACCGCACCTTGCCGAACGCAGTTGACGTGGAGTGCGAGTTCGAAATCGGGAGATGCCTTGTCAAGAGAAACAACATCGACTATTCGCCAAACTTCCCCAAAGGGGATATGAAGCATTTCAGTCTGAGTACGCGGAGAACCTGGTTGCAACTGAACCTCTATGATTCTTTCCTCATCCTCCAGTTTAGACATTCTGACCTACCATCCTCTTGACTCGGTTCCAAACTCTGCCAATGGAATAGGCCTAACCAGATCCTTCCCGTCCTTGATCCAGACCTGATGACAGTAGGCGCATGAATAACTTGATCTAGCGATCATTTGTTCCCCGTGCCAGCGATATTCCAGCGAATCCAGTTCAAGCATGCAAGTACAGTTTGGACAGTTCATAGGTTTCCGTAAGTTCGGCTGCAAACTAGAACAGTTGAGCTGAGTAACCTGAAGACTGAGACGGAAGAAAGTATTCGCTAACCAAACCGTTTCATTCCCCTCGATCCTTGGGGTTTTACTTTTCCTGACCACAGAGTCCACAAGTAATCCCCGCCGTCCGCCTTAACTGATTGCAACGATGACGGCAAGAATTGTGAATTCGATTGAACTGTCCGAATTGTGATGAGAAGCTTCTCGGCCAAGATAACTACCCGTTGAAACGTTGCGACAAATGCTCTCTATGGCTTGAGCTACAGGCTGACGGCTCACTCGTTCCCCTAAGAGTCCAGCACCAGTCCCGGCTCGCCTGAGCCTGATCAATTGTGATATTCGAAGACAAGACGACCGAGTGCCAGCATTGCCGCAAGAAGAAGCTGGTGTTGATCAGCCATGTCAGGACGACGGAGCGGGACAAGGAAGCGTACGTATCCACGCTTCAATGCGACCTCTGCCACCGAGAATACACCCTCAGGGACGGCAAGGTGACGGAGAAACGAGAGGAACGAGATCCGGTTGCTGAACTCATTGCGACGCGTGAGGCAGAAATCGGCCCTATCCGTAATCGTCGTTGTCCGCGTTGCGGTGGGCCTTTAGACGATTGGCTGACCTGTGACTGGTGCCATGAGCGGTACTCCATTGCTAATGGAGAACTTGTACCTAGAATCGAGGACCGTATGCTTCAGCAGCGTAAACCCCAGATGAGGGAATTTTACGCCCTTAACGCGCAACGGTAACCATTACATCCTCCGCGCAACCTCTTTGGCACTTGTAAACATATTTGGTCTGGACTCGACCACGGCAAGCATGATTCTCTCTGTGTCCGATGGAGAAACCTCCCGATCAGATGAGGAACAGTGCTCAGCCGTATCTGTTGGATGGAGAAGTTGATGCACATGACGCCGAGAATTCTGTGGGCATGAGGCAACCTCAACAGCTTTGATCTTAACTTGGCCGCTCATTTCTGAACCAACTTCTCACAAATCATGCTCTAGTTACACGTTTGTGGACCTTATTTTTCCCGAACCGATCTTAGCGATCTTTCCCATGATGTCGGGCAGGATTTGGTGACCGCATTTCTCACATTTCCAAGTGTTATCGTCGGCGTACTCATGTTCACAACGCTCTCTATCTATCGATTCCTTCATCATGACAATTGACATGACCGTAATCGAAGTACGACGCGTTTCGCGACTATGATAAACGAATGGTTACAGAATCACAGTAGAACGAGAGGTCATTAGAGATATTCTACAGTTCTCAAAGAGTTGAATATCTCTAGTTTTAGTTACGGCAACTTCCCACTGGCCGCCAACCCCATGACACCACGGACACAGTTCTTCCGTCATAATCCTAATTCCTCCACCGTTAGGTTGCGTCTTAACCGGTTTCCTTCCTTATCGAAGGTTAGCTTACATTTCGGACAAAGGTAGGTTACGTTAGCTTCCATGTTTTCCTGGTGCCAAGTGTAAGTTAACGATTCTAATTCTAACGGAGCGGAACATTCAGGGCAGAACATAGACTCGATGGGCCCGTAGTTCTTAGTTAACATACGACGTAACAATAAGTTAGAGGCAGTAGCGACCGAAACTAATACTATTCAGAATCTGGGATTCATTCGACTTGATAATTGGACGTAACCGCCGAAAAGCATAACCATAAATGTAAAGCGGTGCATTGAGAGACCCCCAAACCACAGTAACGATTTGACAAACTTATGCTAACAAGTTCACGGTCTGGGTTAATTCTCGTCGTCCATCTTGCGGAGATGCCGTTTTAATTGCCGAGCAAGTCCGCTGTTCTACTGCTGGTGTTCTGCGTCTTCATTCTTCTCTCCAGTTCTAGCTCACTACCAAGCAGCGTTGTGGCTTCCGGCATCTCGCCGCAGCAGCTAACCGCAACGGTTTTCCCTTCCGCGAGCCTCACTGCGACCTTCCAGCCTCAGCCTGCAACCACCTTCCAACCCACCGCGACTTTTCAACCCCAAACCACGGCGTCTGCATCGTACAACGGGTTTTGCGATCTCTCAGTCGACAAGTCCATGTCGCCAAATCCGCTGGTCAGCGGCCAGTCGGCCACGGTGACTATAACGGTAAGGAACATCGGGACCACCCCCTGCATCCTAGGAGCCCCCGCTAGCCCCGTTAAAGTAAAGGACCCCACTCCGGCGGGCATGATGTTCACCGCGGCTCCAACGTCCAGTGACCCTTCGCTTTGGACTTGCCAGTTGAAAGCCGCCGGCGCGGTTTGTTCCACTGGACTGGCGGGTTCGCTTCCGGCGGGATACTCGATGACGATGACCATCTCCGCCACTGTGACCGGCGCGGCTGGAAGCACTGTCTATAACTGCGCCACGGCACAGTACAGTGACTATCCGAGCTATCAATACTGCGCCACATCGCAAGTGGTAAGCCCCACATCAACGCCGACGGGATGCGCCCTGTCGATCACCAAGACCGCCGACCCCAGCTCCGTGCAGGAAGGCGGGACCGTCACTTTCACGGTGACCGTGACGAACACCGGGACCAGCCCGTGCGGAAACATGGCCGCCTACACTGCGCCGACCACGGTCACCGACACTCTCCCATCGGGCTTCTCGAACCCTACGGGGAGCGGCATCGGCTGGACGTGCAAGACGACCCTATCGACGGTGACCTGCAAGTCATACTTCATCGGGCCAAATTCGAGCAGCACGATATCCATAACGGCCACCGCATCAGCGGCCGGCTCCTACCTGAACTGCGCGAACTTCTCATTCGGGGTTAACCCCCCGCAGACGGGCTCCGATTGCGCGTCAGTCACAGTCACCACTGTAACTACTACTTCCGCACTCTGTGACTTGGTGTTTAACAAGACGATTACGTACAACGGTATGCAAGATCCACCGACTACAATTTCGGTTGCATCCGGTACAGTGGTCACGGTGACCGTATCCGTCACGAACTTCGCAAGTGTACCGTGTGCGCAGGAGTCGGGTAATGGGTGGGTGATACAGGATAAGCCGGTAGCCGGCATGTCCGCTCCTGGAGCCGACAGCCCGGGTATCTCCTATACGGGTGGGTGGAGTTCAAGTGATTGCGGTGTTTACGGGGGGACTTGGGAGTGTAATGTTATTCCTGCGTTAACGCCAGGCCAGTCTGCTTCTGCTTCTTGGCCGGCTACTGTATCAGGTTCCGGTGGAGCCACGGTGAACAACTGCATAAACCTCTTTTCTGGCAGTACGCCGACTTTTACATTCTCGATAGCTGGAACAGGATGCGCCCAAGTAACCGTAACTTCATCGTGGACTACCGCCCCGCAAGTCCGCCAGGGTCCTATCGCGGGTGGTATTAGTAACACCTGCAGTTACGAATACGTACTTGCAGGTGTTACTTACCCCTGCTCCACTGCACCAGCGACCTTCTCGGCAGTGTCGAAGGGAGATGTAATCGTCGTGGCTCTTGATACATACGCCGATCTATTGTACCCTACGACAACGAACAGCTGGAACAGTGTTAAGATCACAGATTCCCTTGGTTCATCCTATATACAGGCGATCGGAAAGTGTGGCTCACAGTTCACTTGGGGAACATCGTCTGGCTTAAACAGATGTTCCGCTATCTATTATGCCACCGTTCCTTCGAGCGGCAAGGACACGGTTACTGTGTACTTAAACTCTGCGCCTCAGACAGCCGCTAACGACATAGTTTTCGATTTCTATATGTTCGACGTGTCGGGAATAACTATCCCCACAACCTCCCAACCATGTACAGCATCGGGCAGTAGTATGACTAGTACTATAGAGACAACATCTAGTAGTATAGGGACAACATCTTGCCCAACCTCGGGCTATTTTCTCATCGCTACTTTTGGCACAGAGGGTACAGATACGCCGACAAATTGTCAGAAGCTTCCCTGCTCCCCGGCCGATGGCTTCACATACCTTTTCCCCGGGGATAAATACAATTTTAGCATTTATTCAACCTCCGGCGTCGTCCCCGCCGCTACGACCACGACATTTCCGGCGACCATCCCAACAGCTGACAATTGGATCGAAGTGGCCGCCGCTTTCACTTGCTAAACCTTGGAACGAACGCCGCCGAACGACACCGCTAAACCACAGTAAACCCATTAGACAAAACTACGCTAACAAGTTCACGATCTTGGCATACAATACCGGTTCAAATTACGATCATGTAGCGCAGTAGAGCGCTCATTCTCCACACCCGGACGTATCTAGGACATTTCGGCTTTTGGTGTTGACTCTTCGCTCCAGTTCCATCGCTCTTCACGGGAGTAGCTAATAGCGCAGGGGTCTACAGCATTACTGCTACAGGCGGGTTCTCTACTGGCCCGTACAGTGTAGACGCCTACGACGTGTCATACGGTATATCTTCGGAATTCAGGACACCCCTTTGCGACTCACTTACAGTTTCACCTGCGATTCCTGAGTACCCATTAGGCCTATCACTGCTCGCAATCTTCATGATAATCGGACACGGAGTAATCAGACGGAAGACTATCACGAAACAAAAGTAAGAATCTGAAACAACCCACGTTAAGCTCGTTAGGCCAAGAGTATTATGAGACGTTCACGCAGGATTGAAGTGTAGTGTGTTTTGTCTACTCTAACTGATATTGAAGTTGACCTATGGGAACAAGTACACCGAACAGCATCCAACTACAAGTTGGTGCTGAACAACGACGAAAGAGAAACCCTAGGCGAGCGATTGCAACGGCTGAAAGAAATCGTACAATTAGAGGTTAAAGATGACATTAGCCGTATCGAAGACCAAGTGAGCCACGAAATAAACGCTTCAAACAAACAACTCAACTTAAGATTACTAGACCGATACAGGAAAAGAGAACAAGCAATAGACGGTTTCTTCAAAAAGCATGAGCCAGAAATTAAGGCAATCCTTTCGAATTTTTCTAACACTATGCCACGCTACCGCAAATCCATCTCGGCCCCGTAACCCACCGCCGTTACTAGAGTAAAGCGGTGAACTCAGAAAGTGTTCGATACGTCATTTGGTGGCTTAATTATGGGAGCCCCTCATTTCTCTTGGAAGGAATATTAAGCATTAAGGATTAAATCGTACATTCCGCTTAGGCAATACCCAAACGTATTTCGTTCCTAAGCTTTACTAAATCGCTCTCAATACACTAGCGTAGCCATTATTTTTCCTGAACCGGTTTCAGCAATTCTTGCAATAAGTTCAGGTGGGATTTGGTATCCGCATTTCATACATCTCCATTTGTTCGATTGATACTCATGTTCACAATGAAGTTCTTTGCTTGGTTCTTGTACCGTGATGCTCGTTGCAACTATCTCTGTTTTGGAAACCACTAAACTTCACCAGCGACTTGACCTCGGATTCCACCGAGCCACGTTATTTTTCTATAAAATATTTTGCATAACATACGTTCTAGTTTTTTTCTTCATTCACGCGCAATTGGGGAGTGTTAAGGTGCCGTAACGTACTCGCTACGAATCAAAACTTCCGAGGTGTGTTCACTCAAAGGTTTTCAGGTAATTCCTCACTGCCTCACGTATAACATGCGAGCGCGATGGAACCTTGCCTTCGTGAACTAGTTCGTCGATGATTTCAAGCAACGGGATGGTTAGCGTAGCTGTAATGTTCGCCATTCGCTCTGACGCGTGACTGGTCATCGGGGCAACTTCTCCAGGAATCATTCCACGTTTCGGCGTATTAGCCCATTATTGACGGGCTGATGCATATTTCCGCGAAACGAAAGCATCCGAGGACACTTGACACTCGATAACGTAGGTAACTTCTGAAGCACATTCGCGCCTGTGGTCATGAAATTGAGCATTTCCACACGCTAAATTGGTATCAACATGCGTGCGCAGCGAATTCCCATGCCAACTTAGCGCTCGGTGAGTTCAAAGTTTAAACAACCTCTAAGGGTCGCTATGTTATTTGACAAATTCTTGAGTACGTCAATGGCAACCCATACTCATTAGATGGTACATCAGGACATCTGAAAGCCCGTGCTTTGCTTGGTTCGTTAACAGTTGCCGTTGTATCTTCTCGTCATCCGTCCCTGCACGGATTAGAATTGAAGTTTCTTTCATCCGCCGCTCTTTCGTTTCTCATCTTGATTGTCACATTTTCCTCGATCGTGCCAGGGTTTAGCGTTGCTGTGCATCCAGCCTCGTCGTTTGGAGCCGCCAGCCAACCGTTGCAGGTTTGGTTTGAGGGCACCCCACAATTGACACTAGCATATCCTACGAATTATGAATTCAACGTAGCTGCAAAGACATCCAGCGGGCTTTGGATAACGAGTCTGCATTGGGACTTCGGAGACGGTTCAACCTTAGACGTCCCCTTCTCGACACTGAGGGAAGTTAGTGACGTACGATACCACGCATACTCGCAATCCGGACCATACACAGTTACAGTTACCGCGTACGACAATACGGGTAATACCGGTTCTGCCCAGCAGGACGTAAATTGGCCTGCCAGCGTAAATGGTCAACTAGATGATCCTCAGGCTTCAACTGCACCAACTATAACTTCCGTGAGCACCATAGCCGCAATTGACGCTCAAACTATTACGATTACAGGTTCAGGTTTCGGCAATACGGCTCCACAAACGGCCCCGGTTCCATCTGGCGATGGTTCCGTAGACACTAACGCGTGCAACGTGAACACTCCTTCGTTGGCAATCATCGACAGCGGACCCGGTAGCGATAGTTGGTCCGCCGGACGAGAAACATGTAGCAACACTGATGCGATCGGCATCTACATTCAAAGTTGGTCAGACACGCAAATAGTGCTAAATGGGTTCGGCACTTCTCTTGGCACTAATGGTGCGTCAACTTGGAATATCGCCGCCGGCGACCCTATAGTTGTGAGCGTCTGGGGGCCGAATGAAAATGGGCCAGCACAATACTCTACAACTGTCGGAACCCCAAGCTCAAGTCCAAAATACACTGTGACATTTCAGGAGCAAGGATTGGATTCGAGTAGTGGTGAGGTTTGGAGTGTTACTCTTAATGGACAGCCTATGCAGAGTTCTCAGGGAAGCTATTACGCGATCTCATTCACTGAGCCGAACGGAAACTACCCGTACACAGTAGCAGTAACGCCGCAAGGACAACCCTACTATTACTGTCCTTCGCCCTCATCGGGTCAAGTTAACGTAAACAACGGCAACCCACAACCCGTCACCATCACAATCAACAGTCAAAGTTCTCCCTGTACCACATCTACAACCGCACCCACTATAACCTCCGTAAGCACCATAACGGCAACTAACACGCAGACCATCACAATTACTGGTTCAGGTTTCGGTACTACCCCTCCTCAAACGGTTCCGGTCCCAGCAAGTGATGGGTCCGTGGACACTAACGCCTGTAATGTGGACACCCCCTCATTGGCAATAATCGACAGCGGACCGGGTAGCAATAGTTGGTCCGCCGGACGAGAAACATGCAGCAACACTGATTCAATTGGGATCTATATCACAAGCTGGTCCAATACAGAAATTATCTTGGGCGGCTTCGGCTCACAACTCGGCACGAATGGTGCAGGAGCATATAACATCGCAGCCGGCGACCCGATAGTTGTAAGCGTCTGGGGGCCGAATGAAAATGGGCCAGCACAATACTCTACAACTGTCGGAAGTTCGATCACGACCTCACAACTGACAATGATTCGGATATCAGCTAATCCATCGACAGTGACGCAGACTACGAGTCTATCGGGCTCCATCATTACGGTGATCGCTTCGGACCAGAACGGGAACCCTCTGCCAAAAGTTCCTATTTCCCTAACCGCTTCAAGTCCAGGAGTCCTCCCAGCCTCAGTCAAGACAGGCAGCAATGGTCAGGCAACGTCCACTCTTACCCTATCCGAATCCGTTGCAACGAGTGTCATCGTAACGGTTCAAGCCAGTTCAGGCGGTGTGCAGAGTCAACCGATCACAGTGACATTCCAACCTTCGGCCGGAACTGCAACGGATCTTACGTTGATCCCTTACGGATCTCTCTCCCAAACCGAGTGGGATGCCAGTAACCCTTCCACCTGGGTTGCTCTAGGTCCCGCTCCGAGCGTCCAGGTTAGCGGAGATTTGTGGAACATTGCGTCCGCGTGCGCACAGGGCCAAGTCACAAGCGATTGTTCACAAGGCCAAGTCACAATCTCTGAAAGCGGTTCTCAAAATCCACTGACGACTAGCGTGGATTTCAATAGTGTAAATTACGGTTCATATGGACCAAGCGTTGTCGGTTACCCGAATGTGGCATATGGCTACTCTCCATTCGGTGACGGGAGTTCACAACTCAATAGCCCCTCGCTAAATTTCCCAATACAGTTGGCCAACTTTCCGGAGTTAGTTTCGGTAGCTGATTACAAGATAAGTGCGACTTCAGCTTCACCAGATTTCGATTTTGCTTACGATATTTGGATAAGCCAAAGTTACCCAACTACCTCAGGTAAATGTGCGAATAGTGGTAGTTCGTTCCCTTGCAAAGGAGATCTCGAACTCATGATTTGGACTGATTACACCCCTGGAATTGCACCGCAGACGTCGTGGGCGGAATCAGCTGGCAGTGTGCCGCTTCCGACTCTGCTTAACGGTGACAACACTCCACAAACACAAACATGGAATGTTTGGGTATCAAACGGTGATCAATCTAGTAACAAGCAGACCACTATTGATTTCATTCTAAGTAATCCAGTTAGTTCAGGTTCAGTCGGTGTCGATATTACGCAAATAGTAAATCAAATGATTACGACCTTAACGACGAACAGTCAGTTTAGTAAGTACTGGAGTGCTTCGAGCCTTAGCAACTATTGGTTAGATCAAATTAGCCTTGGCTCAGAGTTCAAGGTCGGTCCAACAAACACAGCAGTCTATAATTGGGATTTGAACGATTATTGTTACTTCATCAATTATCCCTCACTAAGTGCCGGCGGTTCAAATTACGAATGTACGACTGGACCACCTCAAGCAACTACAGTCACCTTCTCTGCATCGGGTCTAGGCTCATCAGCTTCAGGCCCTGCACTCATGGTAGATGGCACATCATACAGCGTATCCCAGCTTCCACTTCAATTCCCTTGGACTATCGACTCCTCGCACTCCTTCAGCTGGTATAGCGAAATCCAAGCAGGCAGCACAGAAGAAGATGTCTGGCAGACGACTTCCGGGCTCTCCACGCTGCGGGCGGGAACAATTACTGTGCCATCAGGCGGCGGAAACGTGATTGCAACTTACGAACCCAATTATTACGTCACATTCGTAGTAAATCCTTCAGGAGCGGGGACGGTGACTCCGAGTGGAGGAGGAGAAGCTGGGATATCTCCTACGTCTACCTCGGAGAGAGTCTTGTATTACGAAGGTGCGACAGTATCTATCAGTGCTCTTCCTGGAACCGGGAACACCTTCGAATCGTGGACTAGCTCCACATCATCCATCTCGATATCGGGATCGACAGCAGCGTCAACATCTGCGACCATAAATGGTCCAGGCACGATCACAGCGAACTTTGCGACCTCTCCGACTGAGGGCAACTTGCAGGTTATGGTCTTATCGCAGTCAACAGGTAACTCAATCAGTGGCGCAACTGTCACAATGACTAACGCGCCTTCCGGCCAGAACCTTCTGATGGGTACTACAGATTCCTCGGGCCAGTACACCTTTCAGGGGGTCTTAGTAGGCGCGTATACTGTTTCGGCTAGCGTACAAGGCTATCAGGCTAATAGCGGAAGCGGCACAGTATCAAACGGGCAGACCAGAGTCATAAGAATTACACTCACCCCGACCTCGACTA
>Ga0181536_10006177_pt1 | contig 12098 bp, 7 predicted proteins | sample PEATcosm2014_Bin_41_FD_121105 | JGI IMG/M metagenome (GOLD analysis project Ga0181536, IMG submission 121105) | Peatland microbial communities from MTU Mesocosm Facility, Houghton, MI, USA - PEATcosm2014_Bin17_60_metaG | ecosystem: Environmental > Terrestrial > Soil > Wetlands > Peat | place...
AAAGTAACGCGCCCGGCGAGGGACTTAGTACCTAAAGGAAAAGGACACAACAATGCGAAGAGCAGCAGTAATCAGCATCGATGTCGAGGCCGGCACGGCCAAGATGTTAGCGCAGCTACAGCAAGCCAAAGCCGGGCTCCGCGAGTTCGGCGCCAGCGGCGCGTCATCTATGGCGCCGACTACAGTAGCCTTGCGCGAATTGAGCGGCAACCTTGAGAACAACACCCGCGGCGTGGCGCGCTTTCTGGCGCAGACGCTCGGCCTGGGCCCGGTGTTGCAGGCTGCCTTCCCGCTGATCGGCGGTATCGCCTTCGGCGGGATGATCGTCTCCCTGGGCGGGAAGGTGGTAGACTTTTTCAAAAAGATGGCGGAGGCGCCCGAAAAGTCAAATCACGCCTTCTACTCTCTTTCAGCTTCTCTCCGCACTGTCAACGATGATCTGGAGCTCGCCAATGCGAAGCTTGCCAACGACATCGCCCAACTCGAAGGCAAGCGAAAAAATAACCTCGAAGTGGCTTTGCTCGATGCCAAGGTGGCCGCCGATAAGTTGGGTGACTCGCTCAACAAAGATATCGCTGCACTCTACAAACTGTTGCAGGAGCAAAGCACCAGCGTCTTCACTCGCATGTTCCAGGGCGGTAGCGATAACAAGCAACTGCAGAAATACTTTGGTGGCGAGTCGGGCGTAGGTGGAATGCAAGCGCGCCTTGACGAACTGAACGAACAGGAAGCCGGCGAGCTGGCGAAGGTGACCGACAAGACGCCCAACGCTAAAGCCGTGGTTGCTGCGATCCGAGAACGGTACACGGGCCTGATCTTGAAAGAACTGGCGGACGGCAAGGCCCAAATCCAGAAGGCGTACCAGGACGTTGTGTCGCCACCCAGGACCACGGCCGGTATCGAGTCGGCCGGTATTGCAGCCGCTGCGCGCGCCGGCATTCCGGGCGGCAAAACTCCGGGCGAACTGGCGGACGTGGAAAAACTGAAGCACGATCTAACCGCGTACGATGAAGTGGTCAAGCATTACCAGACGCTGCGCGCAAACCTCGCACTGGTGGGGAAGAAAGACGAAGACGAAATTGCGCATGCCAACGCCGGGCTAACCCGCCCGATTCAGAACAAGATTGACGAACTGAAAGCCCAACTGAAAGGCATTCAGGAGATATCCGCGGCCGTGGGCCGAACTGAAGGCCAGCAGGTGGCGGCCAAAGCCACCGCCGAATACGAGAAAGCCATAGCTGAGCTAGACAAGGCCTTGAAGGATCACAAGGGCGTCTTAACCGACCTCGACAAAGCTCAAATCAAATCCCTCGAAACACAGATCGCACAAGCTGAGGCGAACAAAACCTCCGCCACGCATTTCGACGAAGTGACCAAGGGCATTCAAGAACAAATCACCGCACACCGGGAACTCGCGGCGGCCGTGGGCGCGAGCTACGAAGCTACCCGGAACGCTTACGTCCAGACGCAGCTTGCCAAAGACCTGAAGGAGCACCAGGGCGATACCGCCTGGATGAACCAGTGGGCCGGCAATATCGAAGGCCTACGGCAACTGCACGGTACCGAGTTTGACACACAACACGGGGAGGAAACCGCCAAGAATCTGCAATCGCTCACGGACCAAATCAGCCTTGAGACACAATTGTCCGTTGTCATTACGCAGGGCGTTGAAGCCGTCCACCGGGCCGAAATGGCGGAAAAAGCAGTCGAGTTGAGCCGCACCCACACCAAAGAGGAAACGCAGGCGTTGCTCGACAAAGAAGAGCGACTGTACCAGCTTCGACGCCTAACGGCAAGCAACAAGGCCGCGGGCAACCTGCAAGCACAGGCCGAAGGCGAGCAACGCCTGGGTACCGCGGCGTTCGGTGGTGCCGATGCACTGCGCATCCAGGAGCGCTTGAACGTCTACATCCAAATGGCGCGCGAAGGCGCGACGCAAGAGCAGATACGCGCGCAGGCGGCCCTGGATTTCGAAAAGCACGAGGCCGCCATCAACGAAGAAGCCGCGAAGCTAGTCACTGTGTACAACGACCAGGTGGCGCACCTCAACGACCTTACAGCCGCACTCGAAAGACAACGGAAAGATCACGGAGACACCCTCGAAATCGAGATTGCTCTGCGAGACCTCGAGAATGAGCGGCTGAAGCTTGCCGTCCAACAGGAGTTGAAGCTCAGAGGCGCGAAGGACGGCCTGAAAGCGTTCTTTCTGGAGATGCAGGAGCAGGCCGAAAGCGCGGGCGATATTGTCTACCACGCCTTGCACTCCGCGCTGGACCGCCTGTCAGATGACTTCGGCAAACTGTTTACCGGGCAGATCAAGAAAGGCGACATCGGCAAGACGTTCGGCAAAACGTTCGAAGGCATCGGCGAATCGATGGTATCGAGCAGCATCAAATCGATCGCCCAGCACGGTCTCGGTGCGCTTGGCGAAAAATTGGGCATTCACCCTGAAGGCAAGGCGGCACAACACGTCGTTGTGGACAACTGGCCGGCCGCCCCGAGCGGGATCAGCGGCAAGGATCCGTTCGCTGGCCTTGGCGCCAATGGAAACCCGCTGCCCGGCGTGGCTCAGTCCTCGAGCGGCATCGGCGGTTTCCTCCGAAAGATATTCAGCAGCCCGACGTCGACGGGTACGCCGGATCTCGGCGGCCCGGTTCAATCCGCGGCCGGCGCCGGCTTTCCGCGAAACGGCAATGCGGCGGGGGCGGGCGCCGCGGCGATCGCTCCGAATGTTCCTCCTGCGGGCGGCTCACCGATCTTCGGCGGAGTGCTCGCCAGTGGCGGCGAGGTCTCCCCCGGCGTGACCTACTGGGCCGGAGATGTTCCGGAGTTCTTCACCCCCAAAACCGCCGGCACGGTAACACCGCTCAGTAAACTTGCCCAGCTCACAGGCCCGCAGCATGTCACCGTCGATAACTTTCCGGCCGGTGAACGACCGACAATCCTTCAATCTCTCCGCGAACCTTCTACCATGAAGCCGGCTCCGGCCCCTGGCATGCTCGCCGGGCCGCAGCAGAGATTTGATCGGCTCTCCGATCTGCAAGCTCATTTCCAGAAGCTACACCCCGGCGCCACGGTCCCATCTGGATATTCGCGCCAGTCCAATACCCAGCTCGCGGGGAAGACAAGCGAGACGACAAAACCGGCTCCCGCTTTCCCTGGTGCCGATCATCTGCCCGTTGGTCTCAATGCCAGAGATCTCAACGTCGGTGGACGCGACGATCAGCTCTCCGTTCTGCAAGCTCATTTCCAGAAGCTATACCCCGGCGCCACGGCTCCATCTGGCATTCCGGGATACTCGCGCCCGTCTGCCATCCCGCGCTTTGCGGAGGGCGGCATTATCACCGAGCCCACCGTAGGCTTGCTGGGCGACCAGGGCGACGAAGCGGTAATTCCGCTCCAAGGTACGGGCGCGAATGTTTTCAGCAGACTGCTTCAGAGATTCACCAGTACCGGGCAGAAGAGCTTCAGCAAGATTTTCGAAGGCGCCGGCGAGGATGCCATCAACGAGACTGTCAGCAGTGGTCATGGCACGCACAGGCCGATCCACGCCATCGTTGACAACTGGCCGGCTTCGCTGAGCGGCGATAGGGGCGGCGCGGTGAATGCAGGCGGCAACCCGCTGGCTGCGATAGGCACATCGCCCGGAACGCCCGTCTCAGATCTCCGCACGGTTGGACTCGCGGCGATCACCGCCCCAAATCCGGCGGCAGGTTCGACAAACGGGCCAGCGGCTAATCCGGCGCCGTGGTATGCCTCGCTCGCCAAGATCTTCGGCGGCTCGACTGCGGCGGCCGGATCAACCGGGCCATCTGCTCCTGCCATCCCCAGCTTCGCCTTCGCCTCTGACTTTGGCGGCTTTCTGGCCGAAGGCGGCGATGTTGATCCTGGCAAAGTTTATGGAGTGGCCGAGGCCGGCGAAGCGGAATTGTTCATGCCTCGTAGTTCCGGCTCCGTGACGCCACTATCCCAGTTGGGCGGCGGCGATACGTACCACACCTGGCAGATCGACGCCCGCGGCGCGGATCTTGGCGTCGCAAACCGTCTCGACGAGATCATGAACGGCGTGCATGACTCGGCCGTCGTCAAGGCGATCCGTGCCAATGCCGAGATGGCGAAGCGGCGGCCGCGGATGTCGTGATGCCGTCGCCCAAAGGCAAGCGAACCACAGAGGTGGCTGCGTGATGCCCAGAAAGAAATGCACCCGCATTCGATATGGCAGCGAATCCGACAAGCCGCGCGCCATGTGGTGCAACGCCTGCCAGTGCATCCGCGGCGGCCTGCACGTTATTCCCTGTCCTCGCGAAGAATGCCCAGTGTGCGGCAGGCGCGGCAATGCCTGCGGCCACTTGGCCGAGCTTGCGGACTCTTGACACACGAGGAATTTATATGAACGAAACGCTACTGGAACAGATCGCAGCGGACCACCGGGTACCGTGCAAGCGCAGGTCTCATTCGTTCAGCCCATGAGCAGGGCGCTGCAATGCTACTGATTTTACCACATGCTAGGGGAGCACGATCATCGCTCCAATAAGCCAACCCTGAACTTCGGCATCACCGTCCCGCGCACGCCAAGTACCGCAAGGAACTGTACGAGAAGAAACACCCGGAGACGAAACACGGCGGGGCTCCGGGGAAGTCAGGCGGAGGCAAGGTAGCGAAAGAGCCAAAGTTTGGCTCTTTGGAAGATGCGCCATCTTTCGTTGACGATACGGCAGAAAAAACCGGGATGTCCAGGTCCTCGGTAAAGCAGGCCGTCCACCGCGCCGAAAACATCGCCCCCGAGGTCATGGATGCAGTTATTTCCGATATGCCTGGCGTGGCAGATTCCGGCGTTGAGCTTGACGCTCTCGCTATGGTGCCAAAATCGGAACAGCCGGCAATTCTCGAAGCCGTCAAGGCAGGCGAGGCCGAGATCGCGGCAACCAATATACCGCCGGCCAGAAGAGGCAAGATGCAAAACTTGCGACTTGCCAGCCCATTCCATCATTTGTTGAAGATACCGCCGAAAAGACCGGCGGATTTCGTCGCAGACACCGCCGAGAAGACCCTACTGGCGGGAGGGGTAAGAAACTTCCTTAGACCCCTGCCCTGCCCGTGACCGTGACGCCGCTTCGTGCGTGTGAGCAATTCCCGAATCGGGTTTTCGGATTACAAATCGGGTTACTTTTGGGTTGCTTTGCTCGTTTTCCTGATGTGCCTAAGTGGCTTTAATTTAGCTACTTATAGGTTAGCACGTGGTGAGAGACATGTCAAGGGTAGATTCGACACGGGTTACAAGTAGGTCCAAAAAATGCCGAAAGATCAAATAACGATTGCCGACTTATACAAGGGCGGCGGTGTGTCCAAGAACAGTGTCTACAAAGCCATCCGAGCGAAGAAGCTCACCTTCGAGGATGGCAAGGCCAGCATCACGAAGCTCTTGACTGAGTGGAACAGCAAGCGAGACCTGGCCCGTAGCGACCGGATCGGCCCGGCATTGGTGGCGATCGCCACAGCGCGCGGCATATCTGTAACGTCACGAGAGAAACCCAAACGAGGTGCCCAGACCGACGCGCCGGCAGTTGACGCCGATGGCATCCCCATGCACCTCTCGCCGAAGATGCGCGACTTTTGGAAAACTATCATCGCCGAATACGTGCTCGAATCGGACGCCCTGTTGATCCTGCAGGTTGCTTGCGAATCCTGGGACGCAGCGGAAGTGGCGCGCGCGCTGCTCGACAAGGACGGCATGATCCTGAACAGCCGGCGCCATCCGGCGTTCACTATGCAAACGACCGCCTACAGCACGTTTCTGAAAGCGATGCGGCAACTCGGAATCGACGAAGAGCCGAGCGCCCCGGTGGGCCGGCCAAAAAGGAGCGGATACTGACATGCCGAGAATCAGGCGAAGGGCACACGAGCGTAAATCGGTATTTCTGAGAGAGCTATCCCGGTTTCTGAGAGACTCGACACGTACCCTCTGGTGGCACGGTCCTGGCCCGCGGTTCCTGGCAGTCAAGCGGCGCGGCGAACACGAAGCCCTGTTGCGCGATAACCAAACCGGCGAAATAAAACGGGCCGTGTTAAATCGGCCGAGCAAAAAGGAGACCAACCAACAGACGCCAATCACCGAACGCCCAGCGAAGGGCAAGCCGAAGGCCGCTTGACATTTCCCTGTACCGCTTCTAGCATAAAGGAATGAAGGAAACCACGATCTCCCGCGTCATGGCCGAAATGGGGCGGCGCGGCGGCAAGGCGGGCGGCCCGAGAGGCGGCAAAGCCCGCATGGCGGCGCTCACGCCGAAACAGCGAAAGGCACTGGCGCGCAAGGCGGCGCTCGCCCGCTGGCAAGCGGCCGGGACCGTTGCATCCGGGACCGGGAAGGGAGCGTAACCTCATGTCCCTAACACGGCCCACATACAGCGTGAAGAAAACGGACGCGACGACCGGCGTCGTCACCGTCGAGAAGAAGAAGTCCGATATCTGGTGGTACGAGTTTACCTTCGGCGGAAAGCGGTACCGCGGCTCAACGAAGGAGCATTTAAAAACACTGGCGCGTGAAGTCGAGAAGCGCGAACGGTCGAAGATCGACCGCGCCTACGCCGGCCTTCCGACACAGGCGGCATCGCAGGGCATCAGGACCGTCTCAGAAGCGCTGAAGGACTATCGGGCGGGGTATACGACCGGACACCGGGAGAAGTCGGTTTCCTGGGTCAAGGAACGCGCGGCGCACATCGAGCGGCTGCTTGGCCGCGCGATCCTCCCGGACCTCGACGAAACCCGGATTCGCGGGTACATCACGGCTCGGCTCGCTGAAGGTGTTGGTAACCGAACCGTCAACATGGAGGTCGATTGTCTAGCGCGGGCCATCGGGCGCCAGTGGCGCGAATCATGGCCGAAGGTGAAGAGGCTGGAGGAAAACCATGAGGCCGGCCGGGCACTGTCGACGGAAGAGGAAAACCGTCTGCTCGCGGTTGCCGCGGCGAACAGATCCCCCCTGATCCTGCCGTTTGTCCGTATAGCGCTTCTCACCGGGATGCGCTCCGGGGAGATTCGGGCGCTGCGTGTGGGGCAGCTCGACTGGAAAACGCGATTTCTTCGCGTGGGAAGGGCAAAGACGCGCGCCGGCACGGGCCGCGAAATTCCCATGAATGCTGACCTTGCGGAAACCCTCGCCGGCCAAATAGCATGGCTCAAGAGGAAATTCGAGACGGAGCCTCAACCTGACTGGCACCTGTTCCCGTTCTCCAATCGCGTGCGACCGATTGATCCGACGCGGGCCGCCACGACGATCAAGACGGCCTGGGAATCAGTACGCAAGACGGCAAGCGTAGATTGCCGATTCCACGACCTCCGGCACACGGCGCTTACTAAGATGGCCGAGGCGGGTGTTCCAGAGTCCACCATGCTGGCGCTGGTGGGCCACATGAGCCGCGCCATGCTGGAACGCTACAGCCACATCCGAATGGCGGCAAAGCGTGAGGCGGTCGAGGCGCTGGCGCTCCCGAAGGCGGTAAACGCAATCGGGGTACCCCAAGATTCCCCCAAAGTAAGCCGGAAAACGCGCCTTTCCGTGGTCTCGAAAATTCCTGTAAGCGATTGATTCTAAAATGGTGGGCGCGCACAGACTCGAACTGTGGACCTCCTGCGTGTGAAGCAGGCGCTCTAACCAACTGAGCTACGCGCCCGAATGGCGGGGTACTCTCCGATTCTAAACCACCGCGCCGTCAATGCGCTACCGGGGGCGCCGGCGGGGCCGGCGGCGCGCGCCGGTCGCGTAACGCCGCCTGCGCCTCCTCGAAAACGTGTGCGAAGAAATCCCGCGACGAGGGCGAACAGCCGATGTGCATCGTCTGCTTCCCCGGCGGCTCCTCGACGAAACCCAAGGAGCCGTTCCACCCCAGATCGTCCAGCACAAACTGCAGGCACACCCACTCGCCCGGCGGAAGCCCGGAGACGGAAAGGTCGAACACCTGACCGCTGGCGTGGTCCATCGCCCGCGCGCCTTGAGTGCCGACCGCCGCGCCGCCCTCGGCCTTGGGAAGGACCAGGGCGGTGGCTTTCAGCGGCGCGAAGGCTTCGCCCGGGCGCAGGGCCTCATACAGCCGGCGCGTCTCGAATGCAATATACACGAGCGTTCCAATCGTGGAAGGCCGCGCCTTCACGCGCCAATTGTCATCCTCGCCGTTCCCCAGCGGGAACCCGTGGGCATCCACCCGGTAGCCGAGGAATTCCTGGTCGTCCGGAGCGCTCACCAACTTGCTCCCCTCCTCGTTGCGGATGAGATCGCTGGTCTCGTAAACCAAGTCTTGCGGCTTCAACCAGACCGACAGCCGGTCCGGCGCCCTCTGGGCCGGCGCCGCCGGATACTTGTATTCCGCGGCCAAATCCCGGAACTCAGCCGGGTCCTCCCGATACATGCGCAACAACTGCTCCGCCCGCATCACCCGGAACCAATAGGTAGGCGAGTAGTCGCGATCCATCTGCGCGTGAATCGCTTCACACAGATCGCGATTCCATACAGGGTTGCAGCCGAAGAAGACCTTGGCCACGCTGGCGGGAGGGTCGTCCAACCCTTTGGTGTTTTTGGCCATGGCCCGGAAATCGGCCACGCAGCCCTCGCCGCAGTGGTAGGCCCAGATCGCCCAATCGCGGCCACCGTAGCGTTGCTCCATTCCGGCCAGGTACATGGCCGCGGCGGGGATGGCCTTTTCGGGCTTCAGCCGGTCGTCCCGCACCAGGACCGTGTAGGTCTCCGTGTGGCGCACCGTCCGATACACCAGCTTGCCATGCTTGTTCCGCACCGCGGTTTTCGTCTTGGTCACGCGATGGCGCGTCGCGTAGACGATGCGCAACCCCATGTGTTTGCCGGTGGCTTCGGCAATCTGCAGGATGCCGCGCGGGCCGGCCGGACTCTCTGCGTTCGCAATCCCCCAGCTCTCCAGATAGGCCATCGCCTGCAGCACCGATGCCGGAAAGCCGCTCTTGCGCTCCGCCTCGCGGAACAGGCGCTGCAAACCGGGACTGTAGATGCGCCCGGCGCCCTGTACCGCCAGCGGCTCGCGCATGATGCCAAAGGTCTGCGATTGGATCATGGCCTCCGTTCGCCGCGCCAGCATTTCGTCGGTCAGAGCCTGGCGATCGATACCTATGCCCGGCAAACGGTGGGCGGGCGCGAAATACTCGGGCTCAGTGGGCGAAGCGGGCAGCGCGGTGGAAAGCGCCACGGCCATCGTGGCAAGGCATCGATTCAAGCGGATCAAACTACCATTATCGCGCGGTCTTCTATTTTGCCGACAGGGGATGCAGCCCAAACTCCATGTGCAGCCGCAGACTCTCGATCCAAACCGGACCGCGGTCGTGGTTGAACGCCAGGTTGTTGTCGTGCTGCAGATCGAAGGAGGCAAAGAAACCGCGGAACACCTTGGCGCTGTAGTAGCTCTCCCAAACGTATTCCGGCGCGTAGTTGAGCCTCCCGTCTCCGATCAGAAAATCGAGCCCGCCGCGCGCCAGGTATACGGCATGCACGCCGGAAATGCCGCTGGCGGTGAAGGAAGTGGCGGCCACATCGTCCTTGCGTTTCCACTTGGTGCCCTTCACCGCTACACCGCCGCTGGCCAGGCGATCGATGGCCGTGAAGGCGAAATCCTGGGTTTTGCCGTCGTTCCATCCCAGGCGCACAAAGAATCCTGCATCGTGCGTGATCTCCTGCTCCAGGTTCACGCCCGTTCCGTACTTCAGCGTTCCCCAGTGTTTCACGGCATCCACATTGGGCGTCGTTCCGGTTTGTTCGCCCAGCTTGATGGCATCCGCATAGCTGCCTGAATGCGTGTGATTGAAATACTGAAGCAGCCGGATGGTTCCCGGATGCTTGCCCAACGAGTATCGCCGCTCGCCCTCGAAGGTGTCGCCGCGATCTACCAACAAGCGGCGGTCGAAGTGCCCTCCGTTGGCGACTGTGGGCTCGGCGGCGCTGGCATATCGCCACGACCAGTTGCGCGTGTGCAACTCGTTCACCCAGCCCCAGGTGTAGCCACGCGTATCCGCGGGATAATCCCAAGCGCCGTTGTACATCACCGCCCAGGCCATGAACTGCGAGCGCGGATCGTGCGTGTAAGCATTGTTGTCGAAGAAATCCGTGAGTGAGAAGCGGCCGACCGTGAGGGTGTAGCGCACCATCGGGCGGTCGCCCGCCAGTTGGTTGTCGTCGCTCTCAATGTGTTCCTTCTCCGATCCGAAACCGAAGTCGTAAGTCAGATATAGCCGCGCATCATACGGTTTGGGCGTGGCGGTGGCCACCCGCGGCAACTCGCCGTTGGAAGGGTTGGCCAATCCATCGACGCCGCTGAATCCCCGGCCGCCGGCGATCTCTGGATCGAAGACGAACTGCAGGTTATTGGCGAGCCGCGCGTCGAAGAACAGCGTGGTGGTAAGGGATGCGTCGTGCTCGCGATAGTCCTCCAGGCTGAGCGGCCCGGTATAAGGCGCATTGAAGGTGCCGTGAGTCTGTCCGATCGACGTAGCCTGATAATACAGGTTCCAATTCTCGAGAGGCGGGACATCGGACGACTGAGCCCTCAGCCGGCCGCTGAACGACAAAACGGTTACAACGGTTAATAGCACCCTCATGCACAACTTCTACTCTAGCAAGAAGGTGGGGCAGCGCCGTGCGCTGCCCACTGGACTTCTGACTTTTGGTGGGGCAGACCTCTGGGCAGACCTCCGGGTCCGTGCGGGTCCTCCAGGACCGCTGTGCCTAGTTGACGGTCACAAAGACAAGGTTCGTGAGGTCTACCGCCATCAGCCCCACGTCCAGGTTCGGAGCGGTGAAATTCACCAGGGGACCGAAATTGGACAACAACAGGGCCGCCGTGGAAATATTAACTCCACCCTTGGTAATCGTGGAGCTCGGAGGCAGCGATAGCAACACAGTGGGGGGCACCGTGAACGTGCCCGCCACAGTTGGCGCCCGGCAGGTGAAGTAACCCGCCCGATAGTCGTTCGTGCCGCTGCACGTGGTGCCGCTGAGGCACGCAAACGACATTCCCGTGATCTCGACGAATGCGCCGGCTTCGCCACCGGTCCAATTCACCGTGAGTCCGTTTGATCGCGTCACCGTGGAAATGCTGCTTATGTTCGTCCAGGTCACCGGAGCGGGGATCTGGATTTGCGGCGTCGTGAAAGCGCCCACGTCCGGGCCGCCGGTGCCGTTATCGAACGTGAAGGCGCCGCCGGAGGCCGAAATGAACGCGATACCCGTCGGAGTGTTATAGCTGTCGACGCCGTTCAGCGTCTGCGGAGACATGGCGATGGTGCCGTCGGGACCGTTCAAATTGATGTCCGTGCCAGCGTTCAGATAGGTGAACTGGAACGGCACAGGCAGGGTGACGTTGCCGGAGGTGAGGTCGCTGCTGCTGACGTCGCCGCTTGTGGTCCAGAAGTCCAGGAAGCAACTGCCGATGGAACTATATCCGTACACGGCTGCGGGGAAAGCCCCCTCGTTGATTTGGGCGGATGTGATTTTCGAGAAGGTGGCCAAACCCTGGTCGAACGTGCCGGCGTCATGAACCACCCCATTAGCCGTTGTTATCCCGGGGCTGACTAGCTGGCTCAACGAAAGAACGCCTATGTTGAGACTGCCCGTTTGGCTTAATTGATCCAGAACGGATGCCGTAAGCGGATTATCTGGGTCGGTGCAGGTGCGGCTGCCTTTGGCGGCCACCGGGAGCGTCCCGAAGTTGCTCACGAAATTGCCGGTCTGGACTACCACCGAGACATAGCAGCCGGAAACCCCGGCGGGAACCACGACGTTAATCTGGTCCAGCCCGGCAAACCCCGACCGTCCTGCATATTGCGGCGTGACCGCAAGGCCGCCGATATAGACCGCGACCGGTCCGCTCACAGCGACCCCGGTGGCATCCTTCGGCACCGGGCCCAGCCCGGTTCCCCAAAGCACCAGGATGTCGCCCGGATTGGCAGCCTCCGAAAAGCCGAATAAGATGTATTGATTGTTGGGATTAATACTGGCGTCGTAGCCTTGCGCCGGTCCCGAGCCGTTGTTCGTCGTCAACAGGCCAAAGGCGCTTTCCACCACCTGGATTTGAAAAGGCGCGCTG
>Ga0181536_10006178_pt1 | contig 12096 bp, 11 predicted proteins | sample PEATcosm2014_Bin_41_FD_121105 | JGI IMG/M metagenome (GOLD analysis project Ga0181536, IMG submission 121105) | Peatland microbial communities from MTU Mesocosm Facility, Houghton, MI, USA - PEATcosm2014_Bin17_60_metaG | ecosystem: Environmental > Terrestrial > Soil > Wetlands > Peat | place...
AGTGTTTGTCCGCCGGGCTGGCGTGATCTATGTACTGGGTGCGGTCGTTCACCCAGGTGGGTACCTAATGGTAAATGGCGGGAATCTCACTCTGACGCAGGCGATTGCCGCCGCCGCCGGCACGACTCCAGTAGCTTCGCCGTCAAACACGATTATCGTGCGCAAGAATGGGACAGAGCTTATCCAACTTCGACCGCAGTTGACCAAAGAACAACGCGGCCTTGTAGCTTCTATGCCGCTACAGGATGGCGACATGGTTTACGTTCCGACAAGTAAGATCAAGTCGGCACTTATCAACTCCTCTATGGTCATTAGCTCTGCCGCGTCCGCAGCCATCTATGTCGGAATCGATCACTAGCCCGCCACATGCGTGAAAACGGACTCGCGCGCGGTCTATAAATCCTCCGCAAAACTAGGACATCGGAGCGAGGATGGAACCGACTTGGTTTATAAGCAAGCTGGTTGGGGCCAGAGGCCGAGCGTCTTCAGTGCTTCAGACCTTACTATTCCCGCTATGGGCACGAATGTGGGGCTTTGAAATCGGCACCGGCGCCAAGCTCTACGGATGGCCAATTCTATTCCGCAATTATGGGGCGAGGGTTATAATAGGCAAGAACCTGACTCTCCGTTCCTCGCCGCGGTCCAACTTTATCGGAGTCAACCGTCCTTGCTATATATGTGCAGTAAAGAAAGATGCCTCTGTTACCATAGGAGACGAATGCGGTTTCACTTCCACCGTGATCAGTGCCTGGTCGTCGATTCACATCGGGAACAGAGTGCTGTGCGGGGCAAACACTACAATTACCGATAGCGACTGGCACCACGCCGATCCGGAGCGCCGTGCCGATTCTGAAGGTGTTCCCTGTGCGCCTGTGGTAATTGAGGACAATGTCTGGCTGGGGATGAACTGCATTGTGCTCAAAGGGGTCCGGATCGGACGAGACACTGTTGTGGCTGCGGGAAGCATCGTGACCGATAACCTCCCGCCAGGGGTAATTGCATCTGGTGTGCCGGCAAAGGTGCGACGCACCATCGATAGTAAAGAGAACGCGGACGCGGTTCGGACTCTTGATAACAACACGACGGGTACAAATTCACTTCTATGAAGATTGCACTTTGTGGCCCAGCCGACCTGCATCCACTTGCGCGGCTTTGCAAAGCAGACACGGCTGATGTGCCAAAAGGAGTTGGCCCGACGCCCTTGGCCCCTCTGATTGGCGAATTGATCGCGCGCGGCCATCAAGTCACGCTTTATACATTGAGTCCTGGCGTTCAGAAATATCTCTACTTTGACTGGGGCGCCTTGCGAGTTTTCGTGGGATCCACCAGGAGATTCAGGTACCTTTACCGTCCGGAGATTGCCTATCTGAAGCAAGTCATCAGGACCGATGCTCCACCGTTTGTGCATGTCCATTGGACCTATGAGTATGCGCTCGGCGCGCTAGCCACTGGCGTACCCACCATCATAACCATCCATGATCTTCCGTGGAATGTGCTCCGATACTTTCGGGATACGTGCCGTGCCGTGCGCCTGTTGATGGCCTACATGGTCGCGGCCAAGGGGAGGCACTTCACCGCGGTATCTCCAGATGCAGCCAGGCATTTTAAGCGCTGGCTACGCCCCAGAGCATCGATTGAAGTGATTCCGAATTTTTTGCCGGGTAGGGTCTTCGATATGGGAAGGGCGCACCCTCCCAGGAGTGATCGGCCGTTCACCTTTGTTACCATCCTGCAGGGCTGGACCAGACGCAAAAATGGAGGCTGCGCGTTGAATGCGTTTCAGCTTGTTAGAAAGGTTCTCCCAAATGCGCGCCTCATTATGGTTGGCACTGATTACGAAGAGGGCGGTGCTGCCCATGCGTGGGCGATGTCGCAAGGGCTTGCCCGGGGTGTCATGTTCCAAGGAGTCATGCGGCATGAGGAGATGCTGAAATTCGTATTGCAGGAAGCCGATGTGCTTGTCCATCCATCGCTCGACGAAGCGTTTTCAGTTTCGGTACTGGAATGCATGGCCCTCAACAAGCCCGTGATAGCCGGCAAACGGACTCCCGGCTTGAGTTGGGTACTCGACGATGGATGTGCCGGCTCGCTTGTGGATGTTCGAGAGCCGGAAGAGGTTGCAAGAGCGATGCAACAGCTTGCTACTGACCACGTACTGCGCAACAAGCTGTCGGACGCGGCGTTTGAAAAGGCGTGGAGCCATTTTCGGGCGGATGTCGTGGTTCCGCAGTATGAGGCCCTATACAGGGACTTCGCTGCCCGTCTGCAACCAGATGGACATCGGCGGAATCAAGGAGGGGAAAGAGCTTGATTCAACTTATAGTTGTCGCTCTTTTCGCTTCCTTCGCTTGCTATGTTTACTTCCTGTCGCAGAGTGTCTATCTAGGTTGGCTAAGTCTTCTTGCTGTGCAATTTTACCAATACTCGTTTGGAATCAACCAGGTTATTGCCGGAGGCATCCATCTGGATGCTGTCGACATAGTGTCCCTCGGTTTGCTTGCGGCCGGATTCATTCGAACGCTGCCACTGCTGCGCGAACGCAACACCGCGCGAATGATTGGGCTAGGCTATCTCGCAATCTTCACGTTAAGCCTCATTCGCGGAATTGTTTCCAACGGCCTCACGACTGCGGCCAATGAAGCGCGAGGATTTGTCCCGATAATTCTAGCCGTGCTGTACTTTCTTACCGCCCCAGTCGATTCGGACTCCGTTCGGAAATATATACAGATTTACTTGTATTTCGGGATAGGTTTTGTGGTCGTGGCTCTTCTTGCATACGCTGGATTGCCTGTGGGAGGAGTGGCATGGCTGCATTCTACGTATGATCCTACCGATACAATAGGAGATCGATTGCTTCCCGCTGCTGCCGCATTAGGAGTGGCCCTATCATTCGTATTTTCTCTTTCCTGGGCTAACCATAGGGGCAGCAATGCACTCTTCCGGTGGCTCCCAGTAATTTTCCTTGGTACCGCAGTGTTTCTGCGGCATCGCTCCGTATGGAACGTGTTGCTGTTTGGCGTTGCTTCTCTTTTTTTTACCGATAACCGCCTTTTTCGCCGCCTCATTCCAGTGGCGGTGCTTAGCCTTGCCGTTGTTGCTGCCTTTGCCTCTGTCGCCAGCATTACAGCCAGCTCTGAGGCTGCCGATACAGCCTCATCGACGGAGGCTGAGTTTTCAGATAGCGCGACCAATCAGGGAACATTGATATGGCGCGTCCAAACGTGGACAAGTATCCTGCTAGGCAAAGACCAGACGCTCACGACGATTGTCTTTGGCAAGAGTCTGGGAGAGGGCTATAATAGCTTTGATCTGAAGTCCGGCTTTTGGAGCACTTCTCCCCCTCATAGCGAATATTTATCTGAATACTCCAGAGTTGGCATACTAGGTCTAGCGCTTATGTTATGGTTTATCCTGCGTCCGATCAGACGATTATGGTCGCTCTCCTTAACCGATATGCTGGCAGTCGAACCGTCCGCATCGGCCTGGGTTGTCGTCATTATAGCAGCGATAGTGTACGGTGTAACATACTGGATTACCGTGGACACATTTGCTCTTGTGGGGATTGCAAGCGCAGTGGTCGCCAATCAGGATGCGGATATCACCGTCCCGCTGTCCGCAATCATGCCTCGCGTGAGGGCGGCCTGATTCCAGTAATCCGGCTCTGAACTGGCAGCAACAGGAGGTTTCATTGAGCATCCGGCGCATCGCGGCCCTTGCCACTTCGTTCAATCGCAAAGAGCTGACGTTGGCTTCGCTTCAATCGCTCTTTGACCAGCGCGGTGTCGCGGACATCGAATTGACTGTTTTCCTGGTTGACGATGGTAGCAAAGATGGAACCGGCGAGGCTGTCGCTGCGCGCTTTCCGCAGGTACGCTTGTTGTATGGAGATGGCAACCTATACTGGGTCGGCGGTATGCGCAAAGCACTCGATGCCGCGATGCAAGAGGAGTTCGATGCCTACCTGTGGTTTAATGACGACTCACATTTCTTCGACGACGCGTTGAGCAGGATTGTAGCCTGCGCTGAGGAGCAGGCTTCCCGCGGCGCTGCCGCAATTGTCGTGGGAAGTATGCGCGATCCAAAGACGGGCGCATGGAGTTACGGCGGATTCCGCAAACGTGGAGATTACCATCGCCTATATTTCGATCCTGTAATGCCGGATGAAACTCGCGTTCTTCCGTGCGACACGATGAACGGCAACTTTACGCTTGTCCCTGCGGTGATTGTCCGGGCGCTTGGTAACATGGAAAAGACATTTCGTCATAAGATGGCTGACCTAGACTACGGAATGCGAGCCAGAAGGAAAGGCTTTTCCGTGCTGATCGCGCCGGGGTATCTGGGAGAGTGCGCTTACGATAGCCTGAAGGGAACCTGGATAGATTCGTCCTTGTCTAGACGGAAGCGATGGGCGCATCTGATGTCTCCCAAGGGCGCGCCTGTTAAGGAGTGGCTTCTCTTTACATACCGGCACTATGGATGGAGATGGCCGCTCTACGCAATTTCACCGTACATCAAGACGCTTCTAAAATGAAGACTTCTTCGAACATGGTGGTATGTGCAGTGTGAGTACCAGGGAGCAATGCAACTCTCTGGGTGAATGCAGCGCTGAGCTTGAGATATTACTGAAGATTGAGGAGATGAACTAATGGAATTTAAGCATACGCTTTCTACACACTACCTCGAGACTGAGGGTGAAGAGTATTTCCGTTGGCAGCGAAAAAGCGGCGAGGTTGGCGGGATCATAAACGCAAGAAAGTTTAAGAAATACATCAGAGAGGATGATAGTGTTCTAGATTTCGGTTGCGGAGGCGGCTATTTGTTGAAAAACCTCTCATGCGGACGGCGCATCGGAGTAGAAATCAATCCGGCAGCCAGACAGGTAGCGAAACAAAACGGCGTAGAATGCTACTCTGGCTTGTCTGAAGTACAGTGCGGGCTGGTCGATGTTGTGATATCAAACCATGCGCTTGAGCATGTGCCCGCTCCTGTCGAGGTGTTCGCCGAACTCAATCGGCTCATGAAGCCAAGCGGCCTGCTCGTATTGCTCCTTCCTATCGACGATTGGAGGACTCAACGGCGGATCAATCCAAGCGACATCAACCATCATCTCTATACCTGGACACCGCAGCTATTGTTCAACTGTCTTAGGGAAGCCGGGTTCGACAAAGATTGCATAAGGATTAAGATTTATACACATGCATGGTTTCCTGGTTTCGAGGCGGCGTTCAGGTTTGTGCCGGGGTTCATCTTCGACGCTGGATGCAGAGCATTTGCAATTCTGAAGAAAAGAAGACAACTCTTCGCGATAGCTTTGAAATGCTCACACCTGGCGACGTCGAAGTAAGTGTCCCTTACCAGAAACTGAAAGACTTGGCGAGTGGCTGTTGCAGAGGCTGTTCTCGATCCGAAGCGAATCAGCTTCAATGAGCAGAATTACATCCGCATTTTGGAATGTAGTTCTGAACCCGCTGATCGAAGCTTATAACTGGTCCCAGACTGGTGAAGTACGAAGATATAGAAATCATAAAAGGGAGAGACTTTGACAACCCATTCTGGAGTAGTGAGTACAAACGATGCGGAATCCGGCGTACGCGCTGGCGAATGCTGTATTCCGAAAATTCCTGATTCGGGCGCGCATTCTACGGTTTATTTCTATGCGCTTGATGGTGTTCGCGCATTCTGTGTTTTCATTGTTATTCTTGCTCACACGCGGAATAGGCCCGCCATATTGAGCCATTTTCCTGGATTTTTAGGCGTCGATATCTTTTTCGTTCTTAGTGGATTTCTGATTACATACCTTCTTCGGCAAGAGTATTCCAAGATACGCTCGATCAATTTACGGGCCTTTTATCTACGACGGTTCTTTCGGATTGTACCAATCTATGCGGTGGTTCTACTGACTTATGTGATCCTGTGCAGGTTTGTCGGAAGCGCGGAAAAGTGGACTACGATGAAGATCGAGCTGCCATACTTTCTCACATTCATGAACGAGTATATTCCAAGGAGCTTGGCTGGAGCAACTCCATTTAGTTATTCTTGGACACTGGGTATTGAAGAAAAGTTCTATCTAATATGGCCTGTTCTATTTTTTGTGATGTTCAAGTCGACACGCCTCCGAAACGCGATTTCCATAGGGCTATATTTTATTCTCCTTGCGGCTACGCCATTTATCCAGGGCGCCGCGCGGTCGTACTCGGGCTTGCTTGTCGGATGTTTTCTTGGCATACTACTTACAGGACCATTTGCAGCGCGCTATAGTGAGTTTATGAGGCGTGTCCCAACAATCGTGCCTCTCATTCTGTTCATCTTCGGCTTTTATCTCGCCTATCTCCAGTATTGGCTTCTCTTTTTATTTAGCTGGTTTACATTTTGTCTTGTTGGAGAGTTGGTGCTTAAGGAAACATGGCTGAGCCGTTTTTTGTCTACTAGACTGCTGGTGTGGTTAGGTAAGCGATCATATGGGATGTATCTGATTCAAGGACTATGTATGGATGTAGTTCACGATCATCTTCATTTAGATGGAATTATTTGCGCATTAACAACATATTCGCTTGCCGCCGTTGTCTCTGAAGGGGCTTATCGTCTTATTGAGACCCCTGCTCGAAAACTAGGTAAAACTCTAATCGCAGGCTTGCCACTACGCCATGAACAAGTCGTTTCAGCGTGACCTCCTGGTACTGTCAGGCATGATCGGTTTTGGCATCTATAATGGTAAACATAGGGGAACTATGCGGTGCGGAACTGCCGGATGCATGGTTATAGATTTCGAGTTTGAGATATGGAAGCCGAGTTTCGTCCGTTCCCGGAGGCAAAATCTCTGTTAAGTGGTGTTTACAATTGAAAACCATGCAAAAATGAAGATCAACCGCCAATTATTTTCATCTAAGCTGTACAACCGTGCTTGCTGCTTGGTGTTGTTCTTTGTAGCCGCGTCGGCTTCGTTTCACGGCTACTACGACAAGTGGCATTTTATCGACGGCGATCTTGATCCATCGACAAAGGGCAAGAACAATTTTGAAGCCATGGTCGACGGAACTGCGCGGCGTCCGTTTGTATACAGGCAACTGCTACCGATGCTGGCTAACTGGGTTGACCGGCGCATGCCGGAGGCAACCAAAGATACGCTATTCACGATGCATGACGGAAAACCTTTCGGATATGGCTTGTTCGATGCGCCCCTTGCCCGAAACCGGACCTACTTCCTGCGTTACTGGATTATGTATCTGGCAGTATTTCTATTTGCATGGATTGCGATATATGCCTTGTATTTGTTACTTACGGCAATGGAATATCCTTCTATAGCGGCTGTACTGGTCGCGGTTGCATTTATTCTTTTAATGCCCTATCTGGTGGAATATTATTACGACTATCCGGAATTGGCGTTCATGGCGCTGGTGGTCTGGATGGCGCTCAAGATCGATTGGTGGTGGATCGTTCCCATTGCGGCGCTGGCTACCTGGAACAAGGAATCTTTTTTGCTGTTCATACCTACCCTCTATCCGCTTCTGCGCCGGCGGAGTTCAAGGATCAGCGCGCTGGCTGGGACCGGGGTTCTGGGATTAACCTGCACGGCGGTCTATCTGTTGCTTCGGATGCGATTTCAACACAATCCTGGCGGAACCGTAGAAATACACATCATGGATCAGATTCATTATATGCGGGATGTCGCGGGGCTAATCTTCTCCCGTGGAGCAACTTATCGCGTGATTCATCCGGCGCCATTTACGATTGTGCCGTTGACGCTAATAGCGTGGACGGTGTGGCGCGGCTGGCGCAATCTGCCGCGGATGATTCAGCGCCACGCTCAGATCGCAGCCGTTATCAACTTTCCGCTGTTTTTGATGTTCTGCTGGCCCGGTGAACTGCGCGACCTGAGTTTGCTCTATGTCACTTTTCTTTTTTTGCTGGCGGCAAATGTATCCGAGTGGATCAGCGCGCAATCGAGTACAATGGACTTAAGTTAACAGAGAAAAGGTTTATCACTCATGCCAACTATAACCGAAAAAACTGCACGCCCGAGAGTATTATATCTTCCTAACGAACCGGATTTTCGGGAAGTTATGGCCCAAGTTGGCGGCCGGGCGGCTTTCAATGAGATGGCTGCGGATGGCACGATCCGCGAACTTAAGATATACAGTTTCCTTGCGGACTACCATGCAAAGGATCGGAACAAAGACATCTCACATCGGGCTCTTTTGGACGCGGTACGTTCATTCCAACCCGATATGGTCTTTTGGCAGCATCCTATTGAATATCCTGTTTCATGGAACCTTATCAAAGAGATACGAGCGTGTGGAAGTTCGCCTCTGATTGCCTACCATGAGGGAGATCCTTTTGATCGGCTTTATAAGCTTATGACCGAGAATGTAATTACGCTCTATACGGAGTCGGATGTCTTTTTCACCATTGGCCTTGGAGCGGCCCGCCGCCAATTCAGCAATATCAAAGTACATCCTCATTTCTACTACTCCTCACATTGTTTTGACCGTGAGCGCGTTGGGCTGGAACCGCCACAGTTGGAAACTCTAGGCAGCAAATATGACGCGGTCATGATTGGCACCATAGCTAAGGGACTGCGCGGCTTCGTTCCGCAACCGCATTCTAAGCAGCGTGTCCGCTTGGCCCGCGGACTTACCAGACTCTTCGGGGACCGCTTTGCTGCCTTTGGCCAGGGATGGCCGTCAGGGACAAACTCAGCTGGTCCGATCCCGTTTGCAACGCAGGCCGCGACGATCCAAACGTCCAGAATGTCGGTGATATGGGAACTCTACCCAGAGTATACGTTTTACTTTTCCGATCGGCTGCCAATCGCGATTGCCGCAGGAGTGCCGTTTGTGACGAATGGGCGGACTGGCTACGACGTTGTGCTTGCCAACGCTCCAGGAATCTATCAGGTGGGTAGTATCGATGATGCTTTGGATGTTGCAATGTATCTGCGGGGACTCCCCATCGAGGAGATTGCCTCAATCGGCGCGGCTGCGCGGGCGTGGGCATTTGCAAATCTTGAAGCAAGAGTCGTTTTCCGCAAGGCATTGGAAGTCTGCGTGAGAGTTTGGCGGAGTGAGCGATAGCCACATCCTCTCGCTAATCCATTCATGACTGACTCACACCATTCCCGGCTGCGATGGAGCTACCTCTCCACGCTTACTACCGCTGCAATGCAGCTGGTCGCCTCTGCCACCATTACTCGCTTTCTTCAGCCAGCTGACTATGGCCTTGCCGCGCTTGCCATGCTCTGCTACAGCATGACCGGTTACTTTACGCAATTGGGAATGGGGAGAGCAGTCGTTCAGAAGCCGGGGCTCACAACAGGCAACATTCGCGCCGCCTTCTCGCTCGCTCTGCTAACCGGCATTGGCGGTTTTTTCATACTTGCGGCACTCTCTCCTCTGATGGGCTTGTACTTTCGCGAGCCGCGGCTACCGAAGGTTATCATTGCATTCGGATTAAATCTCGTCTTTCAATCTGCCAGCATGGTCACGGGAGGCCTGCTGCGTAGAGAGTTTCGGATTCGCGACCTTGCTCTCTGCGACTTTCTCGGTTACCTGCTCTCAACCTTCGGAGTGGGGTTGCCGATGGCAATCAAGGGCTTCGGAGTATGGGCTCTCGTCGGCAGCAATGTGTCGCAGCCACTTATTGTGGCGATCGCTTACTTCATTGCACGGCCACATCCGATATCCCCCACTTTCAAGCGGGAGGACTATCGGCACATCACAGGCTTCAGCGGAAAGGCCTCCATTACTACCTCAGTCGAGGCCCTTGGAGGATCGCTGGACACGATCATCATGGGCCGCATTGTCAGTCCTGCAGCGCTTGGGCTCTACAATCGAAGTCAGGCTCTCAGCATGATGCCGGGATATAGCGTCTCCCAGGGGATGACCCGCGTCTTCCACCCCACGATCGCGCGCGCAGCCGAGAGAGGCCTCAAGGAATGCCACGAGATACTGGTTAGCAGCGAACGGCAGTTGATGTCGCTGATTCTTCCTTTCTGCGCCGCGGCCGCCATCGCAGCCCCTACCATCATTCCTGTCATTTTCGGCAAGCAGTGGGCATCCGCGGTGCCCGTCTATCGGGTGCTATGTCTGGCAGCGGCGCTCGACGCAACCTTTCATCTCCCATCCATCCAACTCGAGGTACTCAGTCAATTCCGGCATAAGTTCATTCTGCAAGTTCTCTTCGGGGTTTGCTTTGGTATAGGCATCCTTCTCTTCGCGCCTAATGGCGGCGTTGTCGCCGTGGCCTTCGTCCTTGCATTTCTGCAGGCCATCAGGACATTGGCTCTCCATCGCCTCAGCGCGCTCTCTCTCGGAGTCGGCATCTTCTCCATCCTCCGATCCTGGATCCCTGGGCTTGTCTGCGCAGCGATTGTCAGCGCCGTGCTCTATCTGGTGCAGAGCCGGCTCACCGGCTTTTCGGCTCTGCCCGCGGCACTGCGGCTGATTGCGCTAATTCTAGTCTCGGCGGCAACGGTCTTTATCGTGTATCGAGCGATTTATAGACGTTCGGTCTATGAATCGTGGATGCTCCTCTTCAAGCAGGGCAACTGAATCGTAACTCTTGATACCCTCGGAGGAAATGCGTCCAAAATGAAGAACCTGACGTTGTTCATTAGCTCCAGCGATGACTATGCAGATTGTTGGCAGCCGTTCTTCTTCCTTCTGCAAAAGTTCTGGCCAGACTGCAATCTTCCGATTGTTCTAAACACAGAGAGTAAGTCCTTTGCATACGACGGGTTGAACGTCATCTGCACAAAAGCAGGTACCCAAAAGCGATTTGGCGAGACCTTTCACAAGGGCCTTGACCAGATCAAGACAGATAATATTCTGTTGCTCATGATCGATTATTTCCTTATGGATAAAGTCGACGGCGAACAGCTCCGGAATATATATCAAGCATTCGTTCAGAGAAGCCTCGACGGGCTCTACTTGGTTGAAATGAAGACAATACAGACCACTGTGCCGCTGACAGAGAACATAAGTCTCATCGCCGGTCCGGGACAGGATCGCTTCTCATTTCAGGCCGCGATCTGGAAAAAGAGCAGTCTGAAGAAATACGTCCTGAACCATGAAACACCATGGTTGGCGGAGCAGTTCGGCTCGATGCGGTTTCAATATGCAAAGGACCGGCTGGCTTTCGTTTATCAGAGTATTGAACCGTTTAAGTATTTGCACACCGGGGTTCTGCACAAAGGTGGATGGGTTAAAGAGGCGGTTCCGGTTCTGGAAGGCCTTGGCATCGCTCTGAATTGGAACGCCAGAGGCTTTTACGAATGGAAGAAACCTGCGTTGGCGCAGAGACTCATGAAAAGGCGGAAGACAGCGCTCCTGGAAGCGAAATCAAGGCTTCATTTGCTTGCTGTGAGCCGGGGGTGGAGGGTAATTGAATCCCTGGTTGAATCGCGGCGGCTCTCCGTGATGCTCCTGATTCTGAGCAGCAGCGCGGTTAAGTTGTAATGCCGTTCATCAAGTCCACATTTGTCCGGCAGAGAGCAACTCTAGCCCTAACGCAACGACCTGCGCCGAAACAAGACAACCTTCACCGAAGAAAGGTCGATCTCAATGAGCGGTTACGCAAGCAGCCATAACGCTGGAAAAAGTTTCGACACGGATATTGTAGCCTGCGGGTCGAGCCAAGAAAGTGAAGCTTCCGAGGCTGGCACCGGCAGAGTGCTAAGTGGACATATCCATTCTTGGACAGCCTGAGGGCCGTATCGATCAGATCGTTCTAATAGTCATTTTCGGTCACGATGTGTGCTTCAACAATCAACGTGTGATTGGCGTGACGTTGGACTCTCTGCCCAGCCTCGGAGTCAAGGTATTCTTTGCAATATCTGGCTATCTTATCACCCAGCTTTTTCTTTCAGAGCTTAGGAAGACTGGTTAGTTCGATATCTTCCATTTCTATGCGCGCCGTGCGTTTTGGATAACGAGGAGGCCAGCGGTTCGATCCCGCTCAGCTCCACCAACCTTTCCTTAGCATTCGCCGGCGATCTTCGACGAGGTGAACGATTGCCCCAGACCAACTTTCAGCGGCCTTTCGCCGGCGCGGCCGAAGTTCCTCTTTGCGTCGATCTGGACGGCACGCTGGTCAAGTCGG
>Ga0181536_10006180_pt1 | contig 12093 bp, 3 predicted proteins | sample PEATcosm2014_Bin_41_FD_121105 | JGI IMG/M metagenome (GOLD analysis project Ga0181536, IMG submission 121105) | Peatland microbial communities from MTU Mesocosm Facility, Houghton, MI, USA - PEATcosm2014_Bin17_60_metaG | ecosystem: Environmental > Terrestrial > Soil > Wetlands > Peat | place...
GATCAGTATTATCGCCAAGGCTCCGTCCACCGCGCTGGTGAACGGGCAAAATGGGCCGCCGGTCGACATCGACACGCTGATTGCGATGATCAAGAACCTGGTGGTGGAGCGTTTCAAGCTGCAAACGCACATGGAAGAACGGCCGATCAACGCTTATACGCTCACGGCGGTAAAGCCGAAGATGAAGCCGGCGGACCCAAGTGGCCGCATTAAATGCGAAGAAGGTCCGGGAGCGGACCAGAAGGACGTGAGGGACGTCCACCCGATTCTAGGGCGGTTGCTGAATTGCCAGAACATGACCATGGCCCGGTTCGCCGATATGCTGCAAGGGTTGGCGCCCGGCTACATTCACACGCCCGTTCTGGACTCGACCGGCCTCGAGGGTTCGTGGGATTTCACTCTCAGCTTTAGCACGGCCGGTCAACTCCAGGGCGGCGGCGGCCGCGGCGGGGCAGCTCCGCCGGCTGACAGCGCGAGCGTGGCATCAGATCCAAACGGCGCCCTCTCTCTCCCGGACGCGGTGGCGAAACAGCTTGGGCTCAAGCTGGAACAGACCAAGCGCCCGGTGAAGGTGCTGGTGATCGATCACGTGGAGGAGAAGCCGGCGGACAATTGAGAAGGGGTAAGCGCCCGGAGAAACTGTCGCGTACCGCTGTCAGTTTTGCACCGTCAGGTACATGGTTTGTGGCAGCCTGCTCCCGTTCTGCGTCACGTTGATCTGGTAATCGCCGTTGGCAAGGCCAAGCGGAACGTAAATGTTGAACTGGTAGAGTCCCACCAGACCGTACGCCAGACCGGAGTAAGCCAGCGTTGCATTCGTCGATCCGAAAGAAATCGTGACTGGGTTAACCAGGGCATCAGTCTGCTGGACGATGACCCCGGGCAGGGTCGGTGGAGTCACATCGCCAAACCCGATGCCGTACGCGATAATCAAATCCCCGGGCTTCGCCGGCCGGCTGTTGAGGCCCAATGCCGCCCCGGTGCTGGCATTCAAAACATAAGCGCCGTCGGAGGCAAACTGCGCCACCATGTACTGCGTGCCGCCCGCGCTGTAGTTCGCCGGCGCAAGCATGCCTGGCGCGAGCGCCAGGTGCGTCAAGGCGAAGGGTGAACTGGTGGCCTTGCAGTTTGTCACGGTCATGGCGACGTTGCCAGTGGCCGGATCTTCCGGCGCTTGCACATTGAGCTGCGTTGGGGAGAGATACCAGACGTAGGCCGGCTTGCCGTTAATGCTCACGCTGATTCCGTCAAGCATGGTGGGAGCATTTACCCCATTGAAGTCGCTCGCAGTCCACTGGCCGGGATTTGTGGCGGACGTCAATCGCGTGTCGGCAGGGTCCGCCAGGTTGACGCCCTTGACCTCCAGCCAGGAGCCGGATGCGAAATAGGAATATCCTCCATAGGCGCTTGCCGAATCGACCGAAGTAATCACCGGCGGCGTGGTGTTGGTGCAGGTGTACGGGCCGCCGGCCTGGGTAACGGTAAAGGATACGCCGGCGATGGAGATAGTCGCGTTCAAGGCCGCACTGGAGGCATTGGGCGCGACGACGAGAGTGATGGTGGCGGGTCCGCTGCCCGAACTCGCGCCGGAAACGGTAATCCAGTTGGGTAAGCCGGAAACCGTCCAGGGACAGGCCGCGGCGGTCTGGATGGCAACGCTGAAGTTGCCGCCCGCGCCGGGAGATTGCAAGGAAGTTGGGTTGAGCGAATAAGTGCAGGAAGGAGTGGTCCCCGAGGCTCCAACCACATTAAAAGCGGGAAGGCTCTGGCCTACGTACCCGACCAGCGGCGTCCATCCGGCCTGGTTGATATTCTGCACCCCACCCGCAAGGGCCAGATTGTTGGTATACCAATAGTCCGCGGTGTCGGCCGCCGACGGTTCCACCTCCACCCAGTATGTCTGCCCGGCCTGGAGCGCCGGATTGAGCTTCGAGGCCACCGATGTGACCGTGAGATTCGACGCGAAATAGTCGGGGAGGTTGGAGACCGGCCAGGATTCCAGAACCGCTCCGGGAAGCCCGCTGGAGGCGCTGTTCATCAAGTTGATGACCGCGCCGTTCGTGCCGCTGAGGTTGCTCAGGGGGAGGGTGACGCTGGACAGGATCAAAGATGTGCCGGGCGTGAACGGTGCGGCAATGTAACGCGTGGCTAAGGTAATGCAGTTCGCTCCGCTTGAGCCGCTGACGCACCAACCGACGGTGGAGAAACCGTTGTTCGGTCCAAAATCGCTGTAGCCCGGAATCCCGGTGACGGAAAACGCCGGCAGGGTCTGGCCTGCGTACCCGACGAGCACGGTCCACCCGGCCTGGTTGATATTCGCCATCCCAAACGCAAGGCCCAGATTGTTGGTATACCAATAGTCCGCGGTGTCAGCCGCCAGCGGTTCCACCTCCACCCAGTATGTCTGCCCGGCCTGGAGCGCCGGATTGAGCTTCGAGGCGACTGATATGACCGTGACATTCGGCGCGAAATAGTTGGGGAGGTTCGAGACCGACCAGGATTCCAGAACCGCTCCAGGAAGCCCGCTGGAATCGCTGTTTCTCAAGTTGATGACCGCCCCGTTTGTGCCGCCGAGGTTGGTCAAGGGGAGCGAGATACCCGACAGGAGCTGCGATAAGCCGGGGGTAAACGGTGCAGCAATATAACGCGCGGCGTAAGAGGTGCAGCTCGTGGCGTACGGGCCGGTCACGCACCAACCGTTGCCGGAGAAGCTGTTGTTGGTCCCAAAATTGTTGTACACGGTCTGGCCGCCGGATTGCGCGGCGGTAAAGGCCTGCGTGATCGCAAAGGAGAGGCCGGCGATAGAGAGATTCGCGCTCAAGGCCGCACCGGAGGTATTGGGCGCAACGATGAAGGTGATGGTGGCGGGTCCGCTGCCCGAGCTCGCGCCGGAAACGGTAATCCAGATGGGCACGCCGGAAACCGTCCAGGAACAGGCCGCGGTGGTCTGGATGGCAACGCTGAAGGTGCCGCCCTTGGCGGGAGGTTGCAGGAAACTTGGGGTGAGGGAGTAGGTGCAGGCAGAAGGGGAAGCCGACAAAAGCCGGATGCGATTGTTGGCCTGGTCGGCGATGTAGACATTTCCGGTGGGGGCCACGGCAACACCTTGGGGTGTATTGAACTGAGCGGCTGTGGCCGGGCCGTTGTCGCCGCTGAAACCAGGGGTCCCGTTTCCCGCCACGGTGGCGATCACTCCGCCCGAGACCTTGCGGATGCGGTTGTTGTCGGCGATGTACAGGTTGCCGGCGGAGTCCACGGCGACGCCTGAGGGGCCGGCCAACTGGGCGCTGGTGGCCGGGCCGTTGTCGCCGCTGAAACCGGGGGTCCCGTTTCCCGCGACGGTGGTGATCACGCCATTCGAAACTTTGCGGACGCGGTAGTTTAGAGAGTCGGCGATGTATAGATTGCCGTCGGAGTCCACGGCGACGCCCTGGGGAGCGTTCAACTGGGCACTGGTGGCGGGGCCGTTATCACCCAACGAGGAACCGCCCCCTGCCACAGTGGTGATCACGCCGCTCGAAACTTTGCGAATGCGTTGGTTCCCGGAGTCGGCGAGGAACAGGTTGCCGGCCGAGTCCACCGCGATGCCCTGGGGAGCGTTCAACTGGGCGCTGGTAGCGGGGCCGTTGTCACCCAGCGAAGAGCCGCCCCCCGCCACAGTGGCGATCACTCCGCTCGAGACTTTGCGGATGCGGTTGTTGCCGTGGTCCGCGATGTACAGGCTGCCGGCCGAGTCCACGGCCACGCCCATGGGGAGGTCCAACTGGGCGCTGGTGGCTGCGCCGCTGTCGCCACTGAAGCCATATGACCCGCTCCCCGCCACGGTGGCGATCACCCCGCCCGAGACCTTGCGGATACGGTGGTTGTCAACGTCCGCGATGTACAGGCTGCCGGTCGAGTCCACGGCCACTCCCCAGGGGAAAAGCAGTTGTGCGCCGGTAGCCGGATGGTTGTCGCCGCTGAAGGTGCCGTTGCCGGCTACGGTGGTAATCATCCCGTTCGAGACTTCGCGGACGCAAGAGTTGTTCGTGTCGGCGATGTACAGGTTGCCGGCGGAGTCCACGGCCACGCCATTGGGGAAGGACAACTGAGCACTGGTGGCCGGGCCATTGTCGCCGTTGAAACCAGCCGTCCCGTTTCCCGCTACCGTGTGGATCATGTAATTAGAGACTTCACGGATACGGTTGTTGCCGGAGTCGGCAATATACAGGTTGCCGGCGGAGTCCACGGCCACGCCTGAGGGGGAGTTCAACTGGGCGCTGGTGGCGGGGCCGTTGTCACCCAGCGTAGAGCCGCCCCCCGCCACCGTGGCGATCACTCCACCCGCGACTTTGCGGATGCGGTTGTTGCCATAGTCCGCGATGTAGAGGTTGCCGGCGGAGTCCACGGCGATGCCTGCGGGAGCGTTCAACTGGGCGCTAGTGGCGGGGCCGTTGTCACCCAACGTAGAGCCGCCCCCTGCCACGGTGGTGATCACCCCGTTCGAGACTTTGCGGATGCGGTTGTTGCCTTCGTCGGCGATGTACAGGTTGCCGGCGGAGTCCACAGCGACGTCTTGGGGGTAGGAAAGCTGAGCGCTGGTGGCGGGACCGTTGTCGCCGCTAAAACCAGATGTCCCGTTTCCCGCCACGGTGGTGATCGCCCCGCGCGAGACCTTGCGGACGCGAGCGTTGTACCGGTCCGCGATGTACACGTTGCCCGCGGAGTCCACGGCCACGCCTTGGGGCAGGAATAGCTGGGCGGCCGCGGCGGGCCCGTTGTCGCCGCCGAAGCCTTCGGTTCCGTTCCCAGCCAGGAAGGTCAGCAGGCCCGTCGTCGAGTCCAATCGCAGGACAGTGCCTTGATCCGGGAAAAACAGATTGCCCGCCGGATCGGCCACAACCTTGTAGACCCCTCCGCCCAGGCCGGCGGACTTTCCCGAAATGTCGACCTGCGGCGCGCTGCCGGCGAATGTCGAGATGGTATAGGGCTGGCCGAAGGCAACGCCCGGGATAAGCGACGCGAGAAGCACGGTAAGCCGAAGGCGCATTTTGAATTCCTCCTACCAGGCAGCCCCGATTCCCGGTCTGGAACATCCGGTGGCGATTATTTTGCACCAGATTGTCGCCAGAAGCAAGATGATAGCAACCCGCGACTGAAACATGCGGATGAGCCGAATGCCCTCGGATTCAACACCTCGACCTTCTACCTGTACAGAAGCTCAAGGCATACATCAGGCGGTCCGGTTGAGTCTGGTTCGCGCCCTGGCCTCGTGCATTCATCTGTCTTCGCCCGGCTCAGCGCCGGAGGAAGCGGCTCAGAAGCGCCTCTTGAAGAAGAAGTCCAGCCCGAACAGGCCATTCTCTTCGCGTAGCGCCACCACCGACCACTGCTTGGCGAAGGCCCATTCCACTCTGATGACTTGCGGGTTGCTCTGCGTGACGTTAGTGATGTAGGTGAAGGTGATCTCGGGCGTGACCTGCTGCTCCAGCGTGAGCCGCGCCTGCGGGTTGTTTTCCACGCCGGGGAGGGTGGGGTCGATGCGCAACTGGCTGACTCCGAAGAAACGCTGCAGGCGGCCGGCAACCGGACTGGCGATGGCCTGGCCGAGCAGCGCGGAGGCGCCCATCTGCTGCCAGGATTGGGGCGCGGTGCTCTGCTGCGCGAGCATGGTGGGGTCGGATGTGGGCGTGCGGCCGGTGGCCAGCAGAGCGACGATTTCGTTGAACTGGAGCGGCGGATCGGAGCGCGTAGTGAGGTTGGGCTTGTCGAAGGGGCCGGAAATGTTGAGAGTGACATCGATGCCGTGCGCCTTGGCTTCGAGATCGATGTCGAGAATGGGATCGATGCGCACCGGGTTGAAGAAAGAGACCGTGCCCTGGGTGAGGTTGTAGCGGGTTCCAAAGAAGGCCACCATGCCCTGGTTAATGTTGATGCGGCCGAGGATGGCGGGATTGCCGAAAGTGCCGCGCAGGCGGAGGTTGGCTTCCATCTGCACGTCCTGGGTGAGCGAGCTCTGAAACTGGATGTCGGGAGCGGTGTTGATCTGCACGTCGAAGTTGAGGCCGCCCAGGATGCCGGTGCGCGCCGAAGCGGTCTGGATGGGCTCGGCGGATTTGGCGAGCAGGGAACTGAAGTCGGAATTGGGATTGAAGGCCGTGCGCACGATGGTGACGGAACCGGAGAGCGTGCTCCGTTCGGACGAGCCGGTGAAATCGAGTTCGGCGTTGGCGACCGTGGAGACGCCCTCGGGATAGCGGACGCGCACCTGCTGGGCGCGGGCGTGCAGGCGGAAGATCATGGGGCCGGCGCCATAGCCGGCGAAACCGGTGAGGGAGATCTGGCCGCCGCCGGTCTGGCCGGTGAAGCTTTGAATGTTGGCGCGCTCCTTGGTGAAGGCGATCGAGCCGTTGGCGGCGGAAATGCCGTTGGGCACGCCGACGATGCCGAAGGCGGCGTTCTGAAATTCCATGCGGCCGATGATCTGCGGGGCATCGAGCGACCCGCGGACGGTGGCGTTCGAGGTGAGCACGCCGGAGGATTCGAAATCGGGATTGATTTCGTGCAGCAGAGCCAGGTCGATGGTGCCGTTGACGCGCAGGTCGAGCGCATTCCTGTCGCCCAACTGCAGTTTGCCGGTGACGGTGAGCGAGGTGGAGCGGCCCACCAGGCGGGCGCTTTCGATGTTGACGGCATCGCCGGCCAGGGTGATGACGATGGGACCGGAGTTCTGCAGGCTGGCGGCGTCGGCCGGCAGACCGCTCGACGGCGCGGGACCGAGGTGGAATTCCGGGATGGTGAGCTGGGCCTTGAGATTGCGGAGCTGAAGCAAGGGGCCGTCGATGCGCAGGTGGCCCTGGGCGGAGCCGGCGAAGGAATCGGGATGCGCGGCGGTGGCGGGCTGGATCCAGTTGCGCAAGTGGGCGAGATCGACTTTGGAGAAATCAATGGTGGCGGTGCCGGGATAGTCGCCTTCCAGACGCCACTCGCCGGAGCCGCGGATTTCGGATTTGGCGATGTTGGATTCGAAGCGCGCACGCGCCACGGAACCTTCGGAAGAGATGGAAAGGTGGGCGTCGCCAAAGGCGAGATCGGTGATTTGCAGGCTGTGGGCGGTGAGATCGGCGTTGATGGCGGAGAGGTGATAGGTGGCGTTGTCCCGGGCATCGGGTGAGACGTCGATATCGCCGGAGCCGGTGGCCTGCAAGGTCCCGCGAACGGTGGGGTACTCGGCCAGCAGGATGGAGATCTGGGCGAGCGGCATGGGGTTGGTGGTGACGTCGAAATGGATGCGGCCGCTGCGGTATTGGCCGGGCGGGTGGTGATAGGCGGCGGCGAGGGAAGCGCGCTTGGCGCCGGCTTCCAGCTGGCCGGCGGTGATTTCGATGGAAGAGGAGGTGTAGGCCAGGTGGCCGGTGAAGCGGTCGAAGGATTCATCCTGCACTTTGCCCCGAGTCAGGTTGAAATCGGCGGCCACCACGGGTTCACCGACGGTGCCGGAGATTTGAGCGGAGCCGGCCACGGTCGCGGTGAGCGGCAGTTCGGGGATATCGAGCAGTTGGGCGATATCGGCGAGCGCGGCGTTGCTGGCCGTGGCGGAGGCGGAGAAAGTGGTGTCGTCGTGGGCCTGCCAATCGTGGATGCCGAGCTGCAATTGGAACTGGGCGCGCAAGGGACCGCGGGCGGCGCTGGCGTTGCGGATGTGAAAGGTGTCGGAAGAGATTTCGGCGTCGGCTTCGAAGGCGTCGAAGTTTTCGCCGGCGTATTCGGCGCCGGTGACGCGAACGCGGCCGGCAATCCGGGGGTTGTCCAGGTTGCCGGTGACCGTACCATCGAAGAAAGCCGTGCCGGTGAGCTTGGCGGGCAGAGAGGCGGCGGTTACGCCGAGCGCGGGCAGGAGGTCGTCGAGATCGCGGGTTTCCATGCGGACGTGCAACTGGCCGCCCGGGCCGGGGCGGATGGCGCCGGAGAATTCGGCGTGCGAAGAAGGCAGAAAGAGGTTCGAGCGGCCAAGCGAAAGCGTCCGTCCGGCGGCTTCATAAGCGGGGTTGAGCTGGCCGTGGACGCGAGCGCCTTCCTGCGCGGGAGCCAGCGACAGCTCGGCCGAAGCGCGCAATTCGACGGCGCGCTTGAAGGAGCCTGCGACGTTGACGCTGCCGGACACGCGGGCGTCCCAGAGCAGGTGCGGGGCGCTGTACATCGCCACCACGGGACGGGCTTCGAAGCCCGCGATCTCGCCGGAGATGGAGTAGTTGTCGAGGTTGAGGACGCGCGCCTCGCCCTGAAAGCTGCCGCCGAAAGTCGAGAGCGTGACGTCGCGCAAGGTGAGCACGGGGCCGCGCAGAGAGACGCCGGCGATGCGGGCATCCACCTGGGCCTGGCTGAGATCGGTGACGTACTTGCCGGAAAGCTGTAGGCCGTTGAGATCGACACCCCGGGGGCCGGCGGCGAGCGAGCCTGTGGCTTGAAAGCCGCGGAGGCGGATGGTGGCGTCGGAGTAATCGAGACCGGAGCCGTGGACTTTGCCGGTAAGCGAGAAGGCTTGCGCGCCGTTCCAGGCCAGGGCGCCCGAGACCTGCACGGCGCCCTGCTGAAGTTCGGGGATGCGCAGCACGCGGGTGGCTTCGGCGACGGCAATGGAGGCGGAATAGCGGAGGGAAACGCGCGGCGCATCGAAGTTCTCCAGGGCGCCGGACAAATCCACGCGCGAGCGGCCGGTCGAGATGGTAACGGACCCGAGACCGATGCGATTCCGCTCCAGGGTGGCGGCGAGAGTGACGCCGAGCGGGAGCGGCGTGTAACTACCCATGTGAAGATCGAGGGGCTGCACGGAGAGATCGATGGGGTATCGGTGACCCTTGGCGTCATACCGGAAGGCGGCCTGCAGATTGCTGCCGCGCGCCTCAAAGAGGGTCTGGCCGCGCGAAACAATCTCGAAGATTCCGTTGTGGAGGGCGAAGCGGCCGATGGCGAGTTTCAGCAGGGTCTCGACGGGCGGACGGGGATTCTTGAACCGGACCTTGGGCTCGGGGAGATTGGTGCGGCCATCGGCGCCGATGACGAGGCGAACGTGCGGGGAGTTCACTTCCAGGTAACGGATATCGACGTCGCGCTTGAGGATGGAGACGATCTTGAGTCCGGCGGCGACGGAATCGGCGTGGAAGAGCGGAGGATCCGCGGCGGGCTCGGTGCCGTGCAGGGTAAATCCATCCACCTGGGCGCGCAGGTGGGTCCAGTCGAAACTGAATGCGGCGATTTCGACGCGGCCGCCGGTGGCATCTTCGACCGTAGTGACGATGCGGGCGCGCACCATGCGGAAGAACCACGGGCTGCGAAGAGTAAGGAAAACGAGCACCGCGCAAACTAGCAGCAGCGCGGCGGCGCACAGGGCCAGGCGCCCGAAGATGCGTTTGCGGCTCACTGGAAAGCCTCCGCATGGAAGACCACCTCGGTGCGCTGGCGGGCTTCCTTGAGCCAGGTGTCGACCTGCTTATCTACGCGCTGGCCGGTCAAGGTCTCTTCGATGCGGTCGCGGTAATCCTCCAGCGCGACGGGTTGGCCGGGATGCGCGGCGGTGGCTGCGGGCTCGACCACGGTGTGGAAGTAATCCTGGATGTCCTGATCGGAGACCTGCACGCCGGGGCGGAAACGGATTTCGATGAAGAGCAAGAGGGTGCGCTGCCAGAGCAGCTCGTCGAGGAAATCCTGCTCGGTAATGCCGTAATCGGCAAGGGAGCGGCGGAAGGCGTCGTCGCCGGGGAAATACTTTTTCTTAAACTCGGCCTCGGCGGGTTCGATATCGGATTGGGAAGGGACGGGGTAGCTGCTGCTTTCCAGCTCGCGGCGGATGAGCTTCTGCTCCACCATGCGATCGGCCGTCGAGCGGCGCGTGGCGGCGTCGAGGACCGGCTGGACGCGCTGCTGGAAAGAGACCACGCGGATTTCGCGATCGATGTCGCTGGTGGTAACGACGCGATTGCCGACGGAGACGGCGATTCGATCGATGATGTCGGCGCGCGCGACAAGGGCGAACAGGAGGGCGGCGATTGAGCGGCTCAGTCTCAAAAGGTCTGTCCTATGGAGAAGAAGAACTGGAAGTGGCTGACGTTTTGGATGACGCACGAATAGGGCGAGCCGGCGGGCGCGGGGCAGGGATTGACGCCGGCCACCAGCAATTGGTCCTGGGTTCCTTTGAAGCCGTAGAAGTAAGGCGGATTGATGCTGTAGCCCAGGTCGACGCGCAGCGGGCCCACGGGAGTGCGATAGCGGATGCCGAAACCGACTGCGTGGACCATGTAATTGAAGTCCTGCACGCCGTGCTGGCTGGTGCGGAAGGTGATGTGGTCGAAGGAGGAATAGATGTTGCCCATGTCGTGATAGAGGACGCCGCCGATGTTGTCGCCGATCAAGGGGAAGCGGAGCTCGTGCTGGTCGAAGAACAGGGCGTTGCCGCCCAGCGGAAAACCGGTGGCGGTATCGCGAGGGCCGGCCTGGTCTTCGGGAAAGCCGCGGTTGGAGTTGCCGCCGCCGCCGAAGAAACGCTCGGCCAGGGGGATGGCGTCGACTGGATCGCCAAAGTAGTGGAAGGAAGCGATATCGCCGATTTCGGTGCTGCGGGCGAAGACCAGCCGCTTGCCGATGGGGTGGTACGTGGAGTTGCGGACCAGCAGGTGGACGAAATCGCGCTGCGAGCCGAGAACGTGTTCGGCGAGGCCGAGATCGACGGTATTGTAGAGGCCCTTATGGGGATCGACGGGATCGTCGCGGCGGTCCTGCACCAGGTTGATGGAGGCGATGCCCACACGGACCGGCTGGGAGAGCTGCGGGATCAGGAATTGAGTGATTTTCAGATCGGTGATGGCGACTCGCCGGTAGGCCAGCCGATAGAAAAGGGTGGTGGCTCTGGTGAGACGCTGGGAGAGCTGGGCGGCGCCTTCCTCGCGGGTGAAGTCGAAGGTGCGGATATCGCGCGAGTGTTCGAACAGGCCGGTGAAAGAGACGTTGAGGTTGTCGGCGCCCTGAAAGCGCGGCCACGAATAGTTGAGGAGGACGCGCTGATCGAGGGTGGAAACACGAGTGCGCAAGCTGATACTGTGGCCGATGCCCCATAGGTTGCTGCGGGTGAGATCGAGAGAGACGCGTGGTGAGAAGCCGGGGACGCCGGCCGGGGCATCGAGGCAGTTTTCGCAGCCGCCGATGCGGCCCAGTTGGGCGCCCACGCCGGCGTCCAGCGACCAGCGGCGGGCTTCCTCCATCTGGTAGAGAACGTATTTGTCGTCGGTCGAGCCGTCGGGGTCCTGAATGGCGGCATCGACGCGGGCGAAGACGCCGAGGTTGTAGAGGCGGCGCTGGGTTTCGGTGACCTCGGTGGGAGAGAGAGGATCGCCGGGGTTGAGCGTCAGGTTGCGATTGACCAGGCTGGGGCGGGTGTGGGCGAGGGGATTGGTGAGCACCTGGCGGACGAACTGCTGGCTGCCTTCATGGACCACGTAGTGGAGGTCGAGGCGGTTGGGATCGGCGGAGGGTTGGTAGCTCCATTCGAAGGTGGCGCCGGGGAATCCCTTGTCAAAGTACTCCGCCAGGATGGTGTCGCGGTCGACGGCCACGCTGAATTCGCTGAAGGGCTGGCCGGCCACCGAGCTGAGCCGCGAGAGAATGGCGGTTCGATCGAGGCGGTCGATGCCATCCACCTGGAGATGGTTGACGAAGGATTGCGGGCCTTCGTGGATGGCGAGCGAGACGGCCAGCGAGCCGGGCTTGCCTTGATAATTGTCCTGGCTGCGAGAGGCGACGGCGGCTTCGCGGAAGCCGTTGGACTGATAGAGATTGACGATCGACTCCACGTCGCGGCGCATCAGGCTGGCGCTGTAGCGGCCGTGCGGAAACTGGAGCAGCGAAGCGGTCTGCAGGTACATGCGCTCGCGGATGGCCTCGAGGCCGAAATAGTGGTTGCCGGTGATGACGATGGCGACCAGTTTGTGGCGGGGACCGGTGTTGACCAGATAGTCGATGGAGGCGCGATCATTGACGACGCTCTGCTCTTTGAACACCACCTGGGCTTCGAAATAACCTTCCGACTGGAGGAAATCCTGGAGGTTGTGCGCGCCTTCCACC
>Ga0181536_10006183_pt1 | contig 12090 bp, 7 predicted proteins | sample PEATcosm2014_Bin_41_FD_121105 | JGI IMG/M metagenome (GOLD analysis project Ga0181536, IMG submission 121105) | Peatland microbial communities from MTU Mesocosm Facility, Houghton, MI, USA - PEATcosm2014_Bin17_60_metaG | ecosystem: Environmental > Terrestrial > Soil > Wetlands > Peat | place...
AGCGCGGTACCGGACATGGCCAGCAGTGCCCCGGGAACGATATTCAGCAGAAACACAGCCGCGCGATTTGCGCGTGGCCCCCGCCTGCTCATGGCCGGAAGATCGCAAAAGAGCCTGTACCCGGCATAAATGCACGTCGCACCCACGGCGGTAAGAAACAACATGGCCACAAAGTTCATATTCCGATCTCTCTCCCAGCGGATGCAATTGAATCTCCAGAAACAAATGATTGAGATCATAGGCCTTTTCGCCGCCGTTGTGGAGGCACTGGCTCGATGGTGGCTGTTATGAACCACCAATAACCACTGCATGTTTTCTGGTTACAATTGGAATCCGGTGAAGAACCACGCGGGAGGAATCCATGAAACGGTTTGTAAACTGGGCAGTTCTGATTGCGTTGGCCCCCGCCGCGACAGTGGAACAGAAGTGGCTTTCGAGTGCGGTGTTTTCGGCTCAGGCTGCTGAACCAACAAGCATCAGTCTGCCGATCTTCGAGGTGGATCGCGCGTGGCCAAAAGTACCGCCCCAATGGAAGCTCGGAGATGCCTCGAGCATTGCCATCGACGCGCAGGACAATGTCTGGGTCCTGCATCGGCCGCGGACGCTCAAGCCGGAGCAGGCCGCCATGGCCGCACCGCCGGTGATCGTGTTCGATACGGCAGGCAATTACATCAAGACCTGGGGTGGGGCGGGCAAAGGTTATGAATGGCCCGAACGCGAGCATGGCATCCATATCGACTACAAGGGTTTCGTGTGGCTCGGCGGGAACTCTTGTCCCACGAATGGCCTGCCCGGACTCAAGCCGGTTGCCGACGACCAGCTCTTAAAGTTCACGCAGGATGGCCGGTTCCTCATGCAGATTGGCCACAGCAATCAAAGCAAGGGCAATGCCGACACAACGAATGTGCATCGCGCGGCCGATGCGTGGGTCTATCCACCGACCAACGAATTGTTCGTGGCCGACGGTTACGGCAATCACCGCGTCATTGTCTTCGACGCGGACACTGGCAGGTTCAAGCGGATGTGGGGCGCATTCGGCAACAAGCCGATGGACGATGACAACTGTCAGTTGGTCACGCCGTCCAGCTTCTCGGATCCCGGCCCGCGGCAATTCAGCGTCGTGCACGCCATCCGCGTCGCCAAAGACGGCACCGTGTATGTGGCCGATCGGGAATACCGGCGCGTCCAGATGTTTACCAAAAACGGCAAATTCCTGAAGCAACTGGTCAGACCAGGCGAGCCTTTTGCCCGCGACCTGGCGTTATCTCCGGACCCGGCCCAGCAGTTTCTGTATGTCGGCGGCGGCAATGGCATTTACGTTGTCGATCGCAAGACACTGGAGATTGTGGGCAACATCCAGCCTGCGGGCATTATCGGACCGGGCCATGAGATCGCGACCGATTCGAAGGGAAATCTCTACATCGCGCAGACCACCGCCGGACTGCAAAAACTGACATTCAAAGGGATGTCGCCGGCAAGCCGCTAACAGCCTGTGGCAGAAGTCCAAAACAACCGCTCCCTTACGGTCACGGCTCTGCAGGATCAGCGCGTTACTGAGCCGCGACTGTGAACGAGTCGGTTTTGCCGCTGCTAATCTAAGACGGCATCGGGGTTTCGCCCGGTCGGGCTGAAGCTGGCCGACGCTGTAGCGGTAACTTTCTACTATGTTCAACCCAAGCCAACTTGAGACGTTACGCAGGCGGATTCTCGGTACCGTGATGACACCCGCCGACGCGGGTTTTGAGCAGTCACGCGAAATCTGGAACCGGCTTCACGACCGTCGCCCGGCCGCTGTTGTGCGGCCCGCTGCCAGCGCGGACGTGGCGATCGCAGTGGCGTTTGCGCGAGAACACCGCATGGAGATCGCCATCAAGGGCGGCGGTCATCACGCCGCCGGGTATGCGGCGACGGAAGGCGGCATGCTCCTGGATATGGCCGGTTTGCGAACCATCGAAGTTAACCCGGAGACTCGGCGCGCCCGTGTCCAAACCGGACTGACCTGGGCGCAATTCGATCAGGTCACGCAGGCTTTCGGCCTTGCCTGCACCGGACCCATCGTCTCCATGACAGGCATCGCCGGCTTCACTCTCGGCGGCGGCATGGGCTGGCTGCATCGCAGGATCGGGCTGGCCTGCGACAGCCTCCGGTCGGCCGAGGTCGTAACGGCCGCGGGAGCCTCGCTGGTGGCCAGTGAAACGGACAACCCAGATCTGCTCTGGGGCCTGCGCGGCGGCGGCTGGAATTTTGGGGTCGTGACGTCAATGGAGTTCGAGGCGCACGCCATCGGGCCGACGGTGGTCGCGGGGATGATCTATTTCCCGCTGGACCGATTCCCTGAACTGGTGGAAAGGCACCGTATACTCAAGTCCCGGTTTCCGGACGAATTGACGACATGGTTTTTCCTCCGGCTGGCGCCACCAGCGCCGGTAATCCCGAAGGAGTGGGTGGGACGTCCGGTCGCCGTGATTGCCCTTTGTCACTGCGGTGCTGTCGAGGACGGCAAAGCCTGGGCGGACGAGTTTGCGGCCTTCGGTAATCCGATCGCGAATACCATTGCTCCTGTCGAATACCGGGCCTGGCAGCGGTCGCTGGACGCGCGCTGGGGCAACGGTTTTTACAACGACTGGCGCGGGCACTATTTCGACGATCTCCGGCCCGAGGCGATCCGCATCCTTATGGACTACACTTCAGGACTGCAATCGCCGTGGAGCGACATCAAAATTCCGCATTTGGGAGGCGCGGTCGGGCGGGTGGCGGAGACGGCGACCGCGTACGGCGCCCGCAACGCGGAATTCGGGCTCGTGATACAAGCCCGCTGGGAGAACGCGGCGGATTCGACGGCTCAGACGGGCTGGGCGAAGGAGCTGCGCGATGCGCTGGCGCCCCATGCGACGGGCGGCGTATATGCCAATTTCCTCGCCGCCGACGAGCGGGATCGGGTCCCTTCGGCGCACGGCCCGGAAAACTATCGTCGTCTGCAGGAACTCAAGCTGAAATACGACCCTGAAAATGTATTTCGCTGCAATCCAAATGTGACGCCGCTGAAAGCCGGGGGACTTTAACTCAGTCGTGACGGCTTCGCCCGCCGGAAACTGAAATCGGAACGATATGCGCTGATATCGGCAGCAATTCTCGATTGCACTCGTGGCTGACGCTTCGCAGCCCGGGGCTCTGGGACGACAGGCGAAACCGCCTGTCCCACCACGAGGGGTCAGCAGTTTACCAACACGGTGGGACAGGCATTCAGCCTGTCGGGACTTCTGCCACGGGCTGTTAGCAGGGTACAGTTGAGTGGAGGTCGTTCCACTTGGCAAAACGAAAAGAGATCGAAGAAGAGAAGGCGTCCGCAGCGACTGGCTTAAGCGGCGAGGCTTCAGTGGCGGGAGTCAAGCCAGCGGCGACGCCGGTGAAGAAGGAAAAGCTGCGTTCGAAAAACAAATCCCGTCTTCCGCGGCGGCAGAAGAAAGCCCAACAGAAGGCCGCAGGTCGCCGCTGACTCGAATCCGGCAGCACCGCGCTCGGACTCTGCCTCACTTTGCGTGCGAAAACCAAGCCAGGGATATGCCTTTCCGCAGACCGATGCGGAACTTTCCCAAAATGGGGGCCTTGCGCTTGGCATCGGCGTGTGATATTTTTTTGTCCGTATCTTTAATTAGGTAGGAGTAGCGATGCGACTGGTGAAAAGATCGAGTGCGAGACCTGTTTGGCACCTGGTGTGGTGCCTGCCTCTCATGCTGGGGTTCGTGTTGGTGCGCCCCAATGCCCTTCTGCAGGCTGCTTCCAGCGTAGCCGCCGTGGCTGACGCCGCTAAGGCGGATGATCTGGCTGCGGTCCGCAACCTTATTAAGGAGCACGGGGATGTAAATGCGGTCGCCAATGACGGCTCGTCCGCACTCTTGTGGGCGGCTTACCACTCGGACGTGGAAATGACGAAGGCGCTTCTCGCGGCTGGAGCCGAGGTCGATGCAGTGAACCACTACGGCGTCACTCCTCTTCTCCAGGCAAGCCGCACCGGCGACGTCGAAGTCATGAAGGCCCTGCTGGACGGGGGAGCGGATGCGACACGCTGGCACGCAGAGGGCGAGACGCCGCTGATGGCCGCGTCGCGCACGGGAAAAGTGGACGCGGTCAAATTGCTGCTTTCAAAAGGCGCGTTCGTCAACGCAACGGATCCTAATCAGGAAGAGACCGCGTTAATGTGGGCGTCCGCCGAAGGTCAGCTGGACGTGGTGAAGACGCTGCTGGCCGCTGGCGCGGATCCTAACCTCAAGGCCCACGTCACCCAGATCGAAAATCGCGAGCACGCCGATCATCCTTCGGGCGGCTTTACGGCCCTGATGTTCGCCGTTCGCGAAGGGCACGGGGATGTCGCCAAGGCGCTGATCGCCGGCGGAGCGGATATCAAGGCGACCGATGCCGATGGCGCAACCGCTTCGATCGTCGCCATCTATAACGACCGCTTCGATCTGGCCAAAGAACTGATCGATCTCGGCGCTGACCCCAACGACGGGTCCCTGTTCTGGGCCGTTGACATGCATGACGCAACGACCGACATGCACGAGCACGATGGCTCAAGGATGGTTCCCACCCATCAGAACAAGCTGTCCGCTCTGGCTCTGATCAAGGTGCTGGTTGATGTTGGCGCGGATGTGAACAAGCCGTTCGTCGGTACGCTGCACTCGACGACGCTCTGCTGTGGCCCGACGGTAAACGCCTCGCCCTTTTTCCGCGCCGCTCAGGCGGCCGATATCGAAGTGCTGAAGGTCATGCTGGCCCACGGAGCGAAACTTGACTGGACCCCGGCCACGGTCAAGCCGAAGGAAGGTCAAAAGCCTGCCCGCGGTGTAAACGGAAGTGTCGGCAAGACCGCTGTCATGGTCGCCATGGCTGGCGGCAATGGCGCGCCGTTCGGTGGCGGTCCCGGGTTTAGCCGCGTGGTTGCGCCTCCTTTCCGCGAACCCGGCAGCCGCGAACCGGTCGAAGCGCTGAAGCTTCTTCTGGCAGCCGGAGCCGATCCGAACGTGAAGGCGCCGGATGGCACGACGGCGCTCCATCAGGCCGTGACACTGCAGCAGGTCCCGATGATCCAGGCCTTGGTTGCCGCCGGCGCGAAACTGGATGCAGTCGATAAGAAGGGTCAGACGCCGCTGATGGCGGCCGACAAGATGAAAAATGTCACTTTTGCCGACATCGCGGCGGTGGCGATGACAGATCCCGACGCATGGCACCGGCCGCGCAACGACAAGCCCGAGATCGTGGCGGCGCTGCGCGAAGCCATGCACCTTGGCCCCAACGATCCGATCCCGCAACCTCCGAAGGCTGAAGACAAGAAAGCGGGCGGCGATAAGGCGAGCGCAGAGAAGAAGGACGCTCCCAGGGAAACGGCAGCAGCGGCACCGCCGGAAACGGCGGCAGCGGCGGCGGCGGCGACCGAGTAATAACAGATAATAGAGGAACCGGTAAAAGCATGGCGAGCAAGATCGTAGTATCGGCGGCGTTGGTATTGGGTGCGGCTGCGTTTCTGGCAGCGCAGACCGGGAGCGGTACGTCGGCGCGGCCGGCAGCCGCGGCATCGGCAGGCACGGCGGCTGCGCCTTCCGCAGCCAGCACCACCGCCAACTCGGCGGCGGACATGGCGAAGAATCGTGCGTTCCTGGATAAGTACTGCGTCGCGTGTCACAACCCAAAATCGGCGCTTCCGGCGAACGACCCGCTGAATCTCGGTCCGGAAGCCACCAGCGATTTGTTGGGCCACGCAGGAGCCTGGGAGAGAGTCCTGCGCAAGCTGAGCGTGCGGGCGATGCCGCCTCAGGGCATGCCCCGTCCGACGGAGGCCGAGTATGCTGCCTTTACGAATGGGCTCTCAGCGTCGCTCGATAAGGCATGGGAAAGCCGGAGCACTCCGGGCCGCTACGTCGTGCATCGTCTGAATCGCGCCGAATACTCCAATGCGATCCGCGATCTGCTGGCAGTCAATATCGACGTTTCCGACCTGCTTCCGACTGACGGCGCGGAATTCGGATTTGACAACATCGCGACGGCCCTGAAAACGTCGCCGCTGCTGCTGGAAGGATACGTGAACGCGGCGGAGCGCATCAGCTCCGAGGCCGTGGGCGATCCTCAGGTCAAGCCCGGTACCACCGAACATTCGATCCCCTTCGAATTCAGTCAGAACGGATACGTCGAGGGTCTGCCGCTCGGAACCGTTGGCGGCACGGTTTTGCATTATGTCTTTCCGGCTGACGCCGATTACAACCTTGCGGGCCGGTTGGTCCGGGGAATCATCGAAGGCTATTCCGGCGTCGAAGGCAATGACATCGCTAATACGTTCATCATCACCGTGGACGGCAAGGAAGTCTATTCGGCACCCATTGGCGGTCCCAAGGACCACGAGATGCAGGGGGCCGATTTAAACACGTCGCGCGACATAATCGATAAGCGGATGACCGCGCGCGTGAGAGTCACTGCCGGCCCTCACGACGTCGGCTTCACATGGAAGGAACGGCCGTTCCAGTCGCAGGACACCTGGCAGCCGTCGAAACGCGACAGTCAGGAAATCCACTTCGTCGGCGGCATGCCGAAACTCAAGACCGTACTGATCGACGGCCCCTACAACGTGCGCGGCGTCAGTGACGATGCCAGCCGAAAACTGCTCTTCACTTGTCACCCGGCGGCTGCGAATCCGGATGAAACCGCCTGCGCGGACAAGATCCTCACCAATTTCGCGCGTCGCGCGTACCGGCGTCCGGTCACGGTCGCGGACGTCGATGCGCCGATGGCTTTTTACAAGAAAACCCGCCAGAACGGCGCCAGTTTCGACGACGGGATTCGCGCGGGCGTCGCGCGCGTTCTCTCGAGCCCGAACTTCCTGTATCGTATCGAGAAAGATCCGGCTGACGCCAAGCCCGGCGTTGCGCATCCGGTCAGCGGTACCGAGCTGGCCTCGCGCCTTTCCTTCTTCCTGTGGAGCAGCATCCCCGACGATAAGCTGCTGGAGGTCGGAGCTTCGGGGCGGCTGCGTGAGCCCGAAGTGCTTGAAGCGCAGGTGCACCGCATGCTCGGGGACGATCGATCGGACGCTCTGGTCAACAATTTCACCGGGCAGTGGCTGCAGCTGCGGAATCTGGAGGCGAAGGTCGTTCCGGACATCACAATGTTCCAGGATTTCGACGCCAACACGCGCGAGGGATTCCGAAAGGAGACGCAGATGTTCTTCTCGTACATTCTGCGTAACGACCGCAGCGCTCTGGACCTGATGAACGCCGACTATACGTTCATCGACGAGCGGCTCGCCCGGATCTATAACATCCCGAATGTCTATGGCGAACAGTTCCGGAAGGTGAAGCTAACCGATCCCAACCGTCGCGGTCTGCTGGGAGAAGGGAGCATCCTGGCGATGACTTCCGTCGCCACCAGAACCTCACCGGTATTCCGCGGCAAGTACGTGTTGGGCACTTTCCTCAACACACCTCCGCCTCCACCGCCGCCGAACGTGCCAACGCTTGCTGACAGCGTAAAGAACGCTGCCAACGCCCCGAAGACCGTTCGGCAGCAGATGGAATTCCACCGCAAGAATCAGCCCTGTGCATCGTGCCACAGCGTGATCGATCCGGTGGGATTTGCGCTGGAGAACTTCGACTCTACCGGTCAGTGGCGCGACACGGGCGCCGATGGCTTGCCGCTCGACACAGCCGGTGTCCTGGCGGACGGATCCAGGGTGAACGGTCCGGCGGCGCTGCGGCAGGCGATTGTGGGCCGACCAGACGCATTTGTGACGGTGATCACCGAGAAAATGCTGACTTATGCGCTGGGCCGCGGGCTGGAGCCGAGCGATATGCCGGTGGTTCGCAAAATCGTAAAGAAGGCGGCACAGAACGACTACAAGTTGTCCGCCATTGTCATGGGTATCGTCGAGAGCGCACCGTTCCAGATGCGCACGAAGCTGGAGCCGGCCGAGAGCGTTAAAGGTCCGTCTGAACCAGTCAAAGTTGCACAGGCAAACAGAGTTGCAGAATCGAAAAATTAAGGAGTAGCTATGTTCATCACAAAGAAGCATCTTTCACGCCGCATGTTCATGCATGGTACGCTGGGCGCCGCCATCGCGCTGCCATTTCTGGACGCGATGGTGCCGGCGCTCTCCGCGGCTCCGACCTCACCACTGCGCTTCGGCGCGGTTTACTTCCCATGCGGTGTGTTTCCCGATACATGGCACCCTGAGAAGGAAGGCAGCGACTTCGTTTTCAAGCCGGTGATGCAGCCGCTTGAGCCTTTCCGCGACCAGCTCGTGACGGTCAGCAAGATGAGGGCGCCGTGGGGCGCTTCGGTCCATCTGGGCGCCAGCGCGGCGTTCCTGAATGGTGTCGGGCCCGCCGGCAGTCGTGACGGCACTGGAGACAGTTTCGGAAAAATCGAGTCGAAGAAGACCCTCGACCAGTACATTGCGGACAAGGTGGCCGGAGATACGCCCCTGCGCTCCCTCGAAGTCGGCACCGAGGACATGGGCACCGCCGTCGGCGCGTGCGACGGCTTCTCCTGCACGTTCTTCAACACTCTGGCCTGGCGCGACGATTTCAGCCCGCTGCCGGTCGGAATCAATCCGCGCGTCACCTTCGAGCGGATGTTCGGCGAGACGGATTCGAAGGAACGCCGCTTTGCCCGCCTCAAGGAGAAGGAGAGTCTGCTCGACTCCGTGACAGAGGAGACGGCGAAACTGAAGAAGTCTCTGGGCGGCTCCGATCGGGCCATCCTCGACGAATACCTCGGCAACATTCGCGATGTCGAACAGCAGCTCGACCGCATGGAAAGCCGTATGAACACTATCACCAGCAATCCGGAAGCGCCCCTTGGCGTACCGGAGGCGTTTGACGATCACATGAAGGTGACCTATAACCTGATGCACCTGGCCTATCAGGGCGACATCACGCGCGTGTTCACCTTCATGACCGCTCATGAAGCGAGTGACCGTTCTTACGCGCACATCGGCGTTCCCGAGCAGCATCACAGCATCTCGCACCATGGCAACGATCCGGAGAAGCTCGCGAAATACGCCAAGATCGGTACGTACCAAATCCAGAAGTTCGCGGACTTCCTGGCCAAGCTGAAGGAGACCAAAGAGGGTGACGGAACCCTGCTGGATCATGCCGTTTTGTACTGGGGCAGCGGCATGAGCAACGGCAACCAGCACGACCGGAGCAGTCCACCCGCAGTGATGGTGGGCGGCGCGAACGGTCACATGAAAGGCAACCGGCACATTGTCGCGAAGGACATTCCAACCGCGAACTTGTTGCTGGGGCTGGCACACGTGGGCGGCGTCGAGATCGACAGTATGGGAGCGAGTACAGGCAAAATCGATCTGTAACGAAGGCCTTGCAGTAGAAAAGGGCACGCCTCGAAAGGGGCGTGCCCTTTTTTCATGGAATCGGCGACGGAGGCTTCCCGTGCTCGCCTGTTAGCGGAAAGACTCTGGCCCTTGCAGCAGGCGCATCACTCTCCGGTTCTCAAGCCGTCAGGGGCATTTCTGGGCGACGCGGTTCACGGTCGTCACGTTGATGCCGTCAGCGCCGTCGGCGCCGATGAGGAGCCCGGTCACCACCACGCGGGAACCGACCATCCCGTCCAGGTGGGTTACAACGAACTTCAGCGTCATCGAACGGCCGCCGAGAGGTCGAGTGGCCTCTTCTCCGCCTGCGCTTTCCGCCCTTTCAGGGGTACTTGCGCGCGTGACCACCCAATCCGATCCGCTCCGCGTCAAACAGCCGACTATTCGAACCAGTGCATTGGCCGGGAGCGCCGTACTCCCGTCCCTCTGGATAATCTGCATGCCGGCACTGGTATTGCGCCCGAGCTCAGTGGTTCCTGCGGGAAAACCGTTGGATTTCAGCATGAACGCGACGATATCCTCGTAGACGGACTCGCTGAGAGAGCCGCCCCTGCCGTTTGGCATGTATTTGCTGACGAACTCCAGCAGATCGCCGACGTTCTTTTGCGCGAAACTCTTCCAGAATGCGTCGCCCACGAGCGGTGCCCTGCCTTCCGCCGCGAGTGCATGACAACCCCCGCAGCTTTGGCCGAAGGATCCTACGCCGCGGGTGGCCTGAGCCTCCGTGTAGGCACCGTCCCAAACGGTCCGCTGCGGGGTGCGGGTCTGAGCGGTCACGAGACTGGCCGTGACCGATGCGAGGAACAAGAGGACAGCCAGCGGTAAGACCGAAGTTGAAGGACACAGTCCGGCGCACACGGAGCGCCACTCGGGTCGAACAGACATGCTTTGCATTTTGTGATCCTGCCAGTAGCCGGAGCCGTTGTCAAGCCGCAAGGGCGTTCGGTCCAATAACTCATCCGCCGGTCCGCATATCAATAATAATGCGGTTAGATCTCTTCCACTTTTTTGAGGCCGGCGTTCGGTCAACCAACACTTCGCGCCTGCGCGGCCTTCGCCTTAAACTGGAGTCCAATCCTGTACCAGGCGCCGTGCTTACGGCAGTGGCGTACCGTCGCCTCCATACGCTGGCCGGAACCGTTGATCTGGACGGACGTTCTGGTTCCGACGAGGATACATTGGGGAGCCTCGATCAGTAATCCGGTATCGGAAACATCGAAGGCGTTTCCCACACACGAGCTCTCATAGCCAGCGGCCCTCCAGAAAAGGGTCGCAGCCCCTGTTAGCCGCCGACGCTCATCCCGTCTTCGTTCCTTGCCCCGCAGTTCATCCATGCATCGTTCTGTTCGACAGAACGATGATCGAATTCTAATATTTTGTTTGCGATTGGCAGTTGACCGAAGTACGTCAGACCGAAGCCCACTCCGGCGGCTGGCCTAAGCGATGAAGCGGTGGTGAGCGGCGAAGCAGAACGCCCTCCACTCCGGCTTTCGAGGCGATATACGGCCGTAAGTCGGAAACGACCTTGCCAGCACACTGCTGGAAAATGCAATAATCCGTCCGCTGCCAGCCATTCGTTGCGCTGCCTGAGCCATACGCAGAAACGTGCCGCGCAAGTTGGTCTGAATGACCTTGTCGAAGACAGCGGTATCGCCCTTGCCGATCGGCGACAAGGGAATGATTCCGGAGTTGTTCACCACCACGTCGACGGTCCCGAAGGCTTTCACCGTCTCTTCGAACAGATGCTCTGCTTCGGCCGCGTTCCCGACGTCGGCCCTCACGGCAACAGCTTGACCACCGGCGGATTGAATCTCGGCGACAGCCGCGTCGGCTTCCTTCGCGTTGCTTGCATAGTTCACGGCCACGGCGAAGCCGTCCCGTGCGAGCCTCTTCGCTACCGCCTTCCCAATTTCACGGGATGCTCCCCTGCGCTGCCACAGCCGACAAATCTGCGATGCGCGAGACAGCGTTGTTAATCCCGGAGGCGAGCACTGTCCAACGTTCTGCCTAAGCAGTGGGATCGTCCGCTGCGTCCCCGCCACCCGTTTTGATCGTGACCTTCTTCCTGCGGCTCGTGCTCAGATAGTGCGGGCTGTATTCCAGTCCGTATGGCGTCTTGACCTTCATCTTCGCCTTTTCGTCGTAGAACGCCAGACTGGATTGGTGTCGCGCCGCGATCTCCTCTTTTGTGCCGTCGCGGAAGGTGACCTCTTCTCGTGGCACAAAGATCACCTGCCCGATCGGAATGTTGTGGGACGCAGAAATCGTTTCGCCAGGCTGCAGGACGTAGCGGAACTCGGAGTCGTGAACGTACCAATCGGTCTCGACACGGATCACCAGCATCGGGGCGAGAGGCCGCTCGATCATGTTGAAGACCGGAGTGTAGACCGTGTCCCAGCCCTGCGGAGTCTGGAAGTTCCACGCTCCCCGCAGAGTCACGGCGCCCGCCGGTGTCCCGATGTCATCCTCGGCGATGAACATATCAGGCATCAAGTGGGCGAGCTCACGGGTTTGCGGCGTGTCCTGGATGTGCATCTTGATTTCCCGTTTGCTGGCGCCGATCCCGCCCACCGGCAGCAGATACGTCACGGTAAAGACCGGCTCCCACTTGGTTGCTTTGGTGTTCACCGAGTAGACAAACTGATAACGGCCCTCCCCCTCATACCCGACCTGAAAGCTCTCTTTTTCAGCGAGCGGAGGATGGACAAGGA
>Ga0181536_10006184_pt1 | contig 12088 bp, 9 predicted proteins | sample PEATcosm2014_Bin_41_FD_121105 | JGI IMG/M metagenome (GOLD analysis project Ga0181536, IMG submission 121105) | Peatland microbial communities from MTU Mesocosm Facility, Houghton, MI, USA - PEATcosm2014_Bin17_60_metaG | ecosystem: Environmental > Terrestrial > Soil > Wetlands > Peat | place...
AAACCTTTCGAGCAAATCGAGGGGCACGCTTACAGACAGTGGGCTGGATCTCGAGACACAAATCTTCTCGGCCTCCGGTCGAGGGAGAAGTTTTTTCTTGACATCCCTTTTTATAGAACTCATGGAACTGATCCACCTTTCCGTCCTTACTCACTGCCGTCCTCTCTCTTTCCCAACCGCCTTCGCCGGCTGTCTTCCCCGACCCACTTCCGTCGCCGGTTGCCCGGTCCCATGGCTTTCGCCATGCTTCTGGTACTGTTCAGCCGTCCGACTACTGACAGAGCGGTGCTCGCCATTTCGCTTTCGCTTATAGGTCCGCTTACTCCGGTGCCACCCGGAGACCCTGCCAGTCCTCCTGAGGTCACGCGCTGTTCTTCCGTACCGTGCCGACCGCAAACACCTTGGTGCGGTGGGTGAATGAGAACGCCTTCGCCTTCATAGTGCAGGCTCGACCTTGCCCCACCTTTGGCCGACCGGTTCATCGTCGGGGCAGCCCCCATCGATTACGGCCCGGTACTTCTCCTCATACCCTTCGGATTCCACCTCACGATGGACACCCTGTCCTCCGGAGTCCTGCAAGGAGCGGCTTCAGGTTCACCTTGGCTGTTTCCAGCTTTCGCCTTCGTGCCCGTTTAGGTTTCTCCATACCTCTTCCCTTCTCCGGCCAGCGAGGCATTACTCCCGCCTTTGGATACAGCGCCCCTCATCCGGGCGCCGGAGGGACTTCAACCCTCCTGAACAACGCACTGCTCAGCGCACACTATGTGGCAGTCCGACTATTGACAGAGCATCACTCCCCACTTCGCTTTTGCTTATAGGTTCGCTTACTCCGGTGTCACCCGGAGACTCTGTCAGTTCTCCTGAGGTCACGTGCTGTTCTTCCGTACCGTGCCGCCCGCAAACACCTTGGTGCGGTGGGTGAATGAGAACGCCTTCGTCTCAGAAGTGCAGACTCGACCTTGCCCCACCTTGGGCCGACCGGTTCATCTTGGGGTTGTCCCCATCGATTACGGCCCGGTACTTCTCCGCAGGCCCTTCGGATTCCACCTCACGGTGGACACCCTGCCCTCCGGAGTACAGCAAGCGGTGGCTTCAGGTCGGTCTTGGCTGTGTCCAGCTTTCGCCTTCGTGCCCGTTTAGACGTCTCCATACCTTCCGCTTTCTCCGGCCAGCGAGGCTACTAACCCCGCTTTTGGATATGACGCCCTTCATTTGAGCGCCAGAGGGACTTCAACCCTCCTGAACAACGCGCTGCTTAGCGCACGTTTCCTGTTTGCTGACGACACGCTCAGAATTGTATTGGCAGTGACCAGGCCAGAAATCGTCGGAAAGCACGGGTAGACAGGTCCTTTGAAACGTTTTATATTTCCACCCGAATCCGATGCACCGAATCCGAGGAGACAGTTCGTGAGATCCCTACTCTTGCAAATCGCAACTCTTGTACTCGCCGTCAGCGCTGTTTGTTCCGCACAGGACTCGCATTTCTCGCCGAAGGGTCAGCAGATTCCTGTGCCAGAATGTCTAATAATGAATGGGCTATGGGAGGGTGGCTCCAGGCCTTGCAGCCAAGTCGAGCATGAGGCGTGGCTGGCCGACATCACCCACTGGAGAAACGAGCGCCGCATCCGCATCGGTTACGACGGATCACGCTACGACCTGCCCGCGCTGAAGTGGACGCAATCGAGTTTCTTTCAGCCGCAGATGATGGTCCAGGATCGCTATTTCTATGATCCCATTGCGGGGAAGTACACGGTGGATCGTTATGTAGACGACCTCGAAAAGCGCTATGGCGGAATTGATGCAGTCCTGATCTGGCCGACCTACCCAAACATGGGAATCGACAATCGGAATCAGCACGACATGATTCGCAGCATGCCCGGAGGCGTTGCCGGCGTGAAGCAAATGATTGCCGACTTCCACCGCCGCGGCGTGCGGGTGTTGTTTCCGATGATGCTGTGGGACCAAGGAACACGGGATCCCGGCATGCCTTGGCCAGACGCGATCGCCAGCCTGATGGCGGAAGTCGGCGCCGACGGCATCAACGGCGACACGCAGGACGGCGTTCCCTTGGCGTTCTCGCTAGCCGCTGACAAGACCGGCCACTCACTCGCTTTTGAGCCCGAGGGAGGCCCGGCAGACGAAGCCTTAGCGTGGAACGTCATGACGTGGGGCCAATACCAATTTCCTTTCGCTCCTCTCGTGGACAAATACAAGTGGCTTGAAACGCGGCACATGGTGAACATCTCGCACCGGTGGAATCGTGACAAAACCGACGATCTACAGTTCGCCTTTTTCAATGGAGTTGGCTGGGAAAGTTGGGAGAACATCTGGGGCATCTGGAATGGAATCACGCCGCGCGACGCAGAAGCCACCCGGCGCGTCGCCACGATCGAACGCGGCATGTGGCCTTTCCTCATCAGCAAAGACTGGGAACCGATGTCACCCATGCTCCGTTATGGCGTGTATGCCAGCCGCTGGCCGCTGGGAGAGGAAGCCGTTTGGACGATTGTGAACCGAAACGAATACGACGTCGAGGGCGACCAGATAGAGGTTGCAGCTAAAGAAAATATTCGTTACTTCGATCTTTACCACGGAGTGGAACTCAAGCCTCAGACTAGGCCGGGCGGGAGAACGGTACTTGCTTTTTCCATCGAAGCAAAGGGGTATGGCGCCATCCTCGCGACCAACACCGCACCAGACCAGAAACTGATGGCCTTGATGTCCAAAATGAAAGAGCTGACGGCAACGCCGCTGGCCAATTACTCGCACCAATGGAAGGTTGTACCTCAGCAGATTGTCCCCATCCAACCGACGAAAGCCGCAACCGGCACGCCGGAGGGAATGGTCAAGATCACCCAGGGCGATTTCCTTTTGAAGGTCTCCGGAATCGAAGTCGAGGGATTCAACGACATCGGCGTCGATGTGCAGTATCCGTGGGAGGACTCCCCGCGGCGCTTTCACGAGCACCCCATGCAGGTGAAGCCTTTCTATATCAATAAGTACCCGGTTACGAACGCTGAATTCAAGAAGTTCCTGGACTCCACTCACTATCACCCCAAAGACGACCTGAATTTTCTCCGTGATTGGAAGGATGGAAGCTATCCGAAGGGATGGGAAAACAAGCCGGTGACGTGGGTCTCCCAGGAAGACGCGCGGGCATACGCGAGTTGGGCTGGAAAGCGCCTGCCCCATGAGTGGGAGTGGCAGTACGCAGCCCAAGGCACGGACGGCCGCCTCTATCCTTGGGGCAACGAGTGGGATGACAGCGCTGTGCCGGTACCTGATAAGTCACGCACAATGCGAGGTCCAGATCCGGTCGACGGGCATCCGAAGGGAGCCAGTCCATTCGGCGTGATGGACATGGTAGGAAATGTTTGGCAATGGACGGAGGAGTTCGTCGACGAACATACTCGCGGCGGCATTCTCCGTGGCGGCAGCTACTATCAGCCGCAGGGCTCGATCTGGTACTTCCCTCAGGCCTACAAGCTGAATGAGCACGGGAAAGTCCTGATGATGTCTCCCAGTATGGACCGTTCCGGGGGAATCGGGTTCCGTTGCGTAGTAGACTCGCAATGACCTATGTACACCCGCCGCACGGGTAACGGTTGATACGTTCGGCTTTTCAGCTCTTGCGCCAGTTCGTCCAACCACCGCTCGACTCCGTACGCCTCGATAACCTCGAACGTTTGGCCATCTACCCCAGCTGCTCCGCCGTTGGCTTTGCACCGTTTGTAGGCGAACACCAGAACATCCTTTCGGCACACCTTGTCGTACAGTGCGTAGAAGCGAAAGTTGGGCGACTCCTTCGCTTTGTCGTGCAACGCTGTCTGCAACTTCCGAACACTTGGTGGGGTTGTTAACGTCATCTTCTGTCAGATGTGGAAAGGTAGGAACACGATATACTTTCTCGTGTTCGAGCACACAATGGAACTGCCAGTTCCATTGCCCCCAGCCGGTTAATGTAGGAATCAGAAGGATGGCCTCTTCGTATTTCTCGAGGAATCCGTCGGCTCCTCTCCTTCAAAATCCGCATCGGTCAGATTGGGCAGGGCTTGACGCAGGATCTGGCACTCCAGCACGGCGCGGATTTCGGAACAGTTCCTTGATCTCGTCCAGCGAGAGCGCGGGAACCACTGCCCCGCGATTGGCGATCATCGAAGTCACGCCTTCCGCTTCGAGAGGGCGCAGCGCCTCGCGAACAGGATTCCGGCTGACTTCGAATTCGGTGGCGATAGCGTCCTGCCGCAACCGCTCACCCTCGCACAGTCCCTGCCTCACACTGCGTGATTAAAACAAGAACTTTGCCACCAGTTGCAGGCTCCTCGGCTGGCTGCTAAATGTGGCTTTCGCATCGTTAAAGTTTGGCTGACCAGGCGTCACAAAATTCAATACGGTCCCGGTGGCGGTCGTGTGAACCGAAATATCATTTAGACTGCTAGGAACATATTGCGGGTGATTCCAGAGATTGAATGCCTGCGCCGTGAATTCGAACTTGAAACGCTCCGAAAAGCTCAAACGCTTGGTTACAGCTAGCTCAAAATTGTTGATATGGGGGAGGGCTAGCGTTTGACGCGAGGACGTAGCAAGCGCTCCCTTCTGGGCCCGGATGTATTGAGCCGTGGGATCTACCGCGAGGTAGGCCACCGTATCGCCGTTACTATTCATCAAAGGGGTGACATCGGAGCCTCTTCCTTCTACTCCGCTGGAGTTGTAAACAACGCGGTCGCCCGCGCTGTCATCATTGAAGTTGGAATCTGTAGCACTCACAACATCAGCCCACTCGGGCGATTCAAATATGTAGACCGGAGTGATCGTAAAGTTGCCGACGACGTTCCTGAGGACCCAACTGGAGGAGCCTTTGTACCAGGGGGCATCGTAAGTCAGGGCAGCAGTTATGCGATGGGTACGGCTGTATCCGGAGGCCGAGCGCTCCGCCGCAAGATTTTGAAAGTCCTGTGGACGTCGCGGCGTTAGATTGCTGCTGTTGAAGTCGGTGGTGGAGTCATCAATCGTCCGGCTCCAGGTCCAAGCTGCCTGCAACTGTAATCCGTTGCTCAGTCGCTTGTTCAATTGGGTCTGCAGCCCGTGATAAATGGAGCTTCCAACAGGTTCATACGCCCTTAGGTTGTTGGTGAAACCGGCGTTGCCATATGCGGGTACGAGATTCGACTCACTCTGCAAGTCAGCCAAAGTCAACGGAAGAGCGTCCAGCGTTGCCTGCGTGGGGGCGCTTAGGTACGTTGGCAAAAAACTCGTCGGCGTGACAAGTGATAGCTTGTTCACACGTATTTGGGTGTTTTGATGTACCGCATGCACGCCCACATAGCGCACCTCCGCGAGAAAATCCTTCCCGAATACGTGCTGGACTCCCAGGTTCCAAGTGATCGAGTACGGATCTTTCAGGTTGACTGGCATAAATTGTGAAGTCGCAGCTCGAGCGGTGGCCGCGTCAGGATATGTAACAAACTTTCCTAATCCTCCCGGCAATCCCCCGTTGGCAAGGAAGTTAGGGGTGGGGTTATTAAGATTCACGTCCTCGGTGACGCTTAATTCCGGCGGCAACGAGTTGTTGATAATGTTGTCGAAGAGTATGTCATAACCGATGCCAAAACCGCCGCGCACCGATGTATTGCTCTGCCGGTTGGGTGTCCAAGCAAAACCCAGCCGCGGCATAAAATTTTTCTTCGGAGCACGTGGCGCATCGAACGAGATGAGTCCAGGCACGCTGGCGATCTCGTTCAACTTTTGAAGAAGCAAAGCATGTTGTACCGTTGTGTACTCGTAGCGTAGTCCTAGATTCAAGCTCAGATTGTTCCTCACGCGCCAAGTGTCGTTCGCGTATGCGTATACGGCGATCTGATTGTCATCGTTAAAAGGAAGCCCTCCGATGCGTTCGCCGACCTGATCTGGGCTTAGGTCTTGGAGGTACAAACTTAAGGTTGAGTATTCGTAGTCTCCATTTACGCGCGATATGCCGATTTGTGGTGATATATACTTCCTTAGCTCGCCACCGAACCGTAGGTTGTGGTTGCCTTTCCGAACCCCGAGATTATCCACCAGTTGGTAGGTGTTAACAAAGATGCCATAGGGCGCACCGGAGTTTGGCCCAAACTGCAGCCCATTAAGATCGCCGAAATTGAAGCTGGGGAAGGCATCCACACCAGGGAACTTCATGTTAGGAATTGCACCGCCGAACCAAAGCCGGCTGTAGCCGAGACGAAGTTCATTATTAATAGTTGACGAGAACATGTGGTACTCGCTGAGGTTCACCATTGTGTTGCGGGACCCACTAGGTCCATAGAAAACGGGGAGATTCGAGGAGGTATCCGGGCCAGTGACCTTGGAATATAGATACCGGAACCGGAGGTTGTCTTTCTGCGAAATGTTGTAGTCCACCGAGGTGACGGACGTCAGACCGTTATCATAGGTTGGCGCGGCGACCGACAGAGTCCCCACGGGGATCGCCGTACCCACTACCTGGATAACCCCGCCTGATGGGCAGGGGCTGATGTCCTGAGAACCGCATGGCTGAGTAGCTGCAGGAAGGTACTTCTGCAGAACCCCAAGATTAGTCGCAGAAAGGCCATTCAGACTGCCCAATGTGGTGTAGCCAGCCGGAGTGGGTGAAAGAACGGGGTAAGTTGATCCTTCGTAGCCCGTCGGGTTGTATTGTAAATTTTGAAAGAAAAATAGCTTGTTTTTGAGGATGGGGCCACCGACCTGACCGCCAAAGGTGTTGTTGTCATATCGTGGTAACGGCGCGCCCTGATTAAGCGAATCCTTTGCGTTCAAATTGCGATTTTGAAAATATTCGTAGAGCTTCCCATGAAAAGAGTTCGTTCCGCCCATAATCACTTCATTGAACTGCCCGCCATTGGAATGGCCGAACTCGGTTGAAAACTGATTCTGCAGGACCGTGAAGTTGGCTACGGCATCCACGGGAACCACCACATTCGGACCGGGATTGTTCTTGTTATTGTTATCTAAACCTTCGACAGTGAAGTTGTTGTTGTAGGCCCGCTGGCCGCTCACGGATGGTCCGCCACTTGCGACCCCGAGCCCGCCGGTCAGAGACACTCCGGCATTGAGAAGGGCCGCATTCAAAATACCAAAACCCTGGGACGCGGCTGGCAGCGCGTTTAACTCATGACTGTCGAACGTTGTCTCCACTTGGGCCGTGGTGGTATCTAGAGTCTCAATGGCCTCGCTGACTTCCACGGTTGTTTTCACAGTTGCCGGGTCCAGTGAGATGTTGAGAGTCACTTCTTGGTTCAGAAGGACTGCCAAATTGTTCACTTGCTTCGAGGCAAAACCTGACGCTTCAGCAGTCACGTTGTATTTGCCAACAAGCAAGTTGACAAAGTGAAAGTCGCCGCGCGCGTTTGTGACCGTTGTGGTCACAACGCCGGTTCCCACACCCTTTGCGGTCAGGCTCGCGCCCGGAATCGAAGCGCCAGACTTGTCAGTGACCATACCGACAATGTCGCCACTGAATCGCTTGGGCACCCGCGAATTGGCTCCAGAAAGCGGTTGCGAGGAAGAGCAGTAACCGTCCGGTCGTGGCCGTGTTGACATCGCTGAGCTTGTAGAAGTGTCTGAAATAAGTGTCCACATAAGAAATACGTGGGCACTTATGCCAAGTGTGTCGGTGTCGCCGGGGCGATGTTCCAGGGCAGCAGGTCGGCGATGCAGTTCACGGGATGATCGGCGATACGCGTCAGGACCTCGCACAAGTAGGCTTCGGGGTCGATTTCGTTGAGTTTCGCCGAGCCAATCAAGCTGTAGATGGAGGCAGCACGCTCGCCGCCCGCGTCGGAACCTGCGAACAGATAGTTCTTGCGGTTATGTACACGTGTACATAAGCGCAATTACGCGCAGTCCGCGATTATGTGCAGTCTGTGGACCGATGATGCGGACCGACGGGGTACTGACACATGCGAACTGCGCATAATAAGTTAGAGGCTTTGGAGAAAATGGAGCATGCGATCAGGTGGTCGGTACCGGATCGGCTTCAGAGTTAGTGGTTGTATAGCCTTTAGCGCCGCTTCCTTCATCTTTAGATCGGCTTCTATATAGATGTGGGTCGTGGCTGGACTTTCATGACCAAGCCAGAGAGCAACGACTGTGATATCAACGCCAGATTGCAGCAAGTGCATTGCGGTCGTGTGCCGGAAGGTATGTGGCGAGACACGCTTACGGCTAAGGCTCGCGCACTGACCCCTGGCGGATTGCACAGCCCGTCGGAGACGGTCGGTAACCGCTGACCGCGTTAGCGGGCCACCCGATGATGTGGGAAACAAGGGTTTATCAGGCGCTTGTTCGATCCGCATAAGCCAGCGACGGAGCCGAAGCGCGGTTGCAGGCCAGATCGGCACGGCGCGGTCCTTGCGGCCTTTGCCGTGGAGCCGAATGTTGGGACCAGCACCCAGCGCGAGATCGGCAATTTTGATGTTGATAGCCTCAGACACGCGAGCGCCTGTGTTGTAGAGTGTGGCCAGGAGGGCCTGGTCCCGTTGTCCAGCCCGCGTGGAAGGATCGGGAGCGCTGATTATCGCTTGCACCTCTTCACGTGACAGGAATCCGACCAAAGGCCTGCTGTGACGCTTCATCGGAATGGCGAGCGTGCGTTGGATAGTGGCCAACGACTGCGGGTCCTTGAGAACGGAAAAACGCAAGAAGGAGCGGATCGCGGCTAATCGAGCGTTCCGGCTGCGAATGGAGTTCTTCCGGACTTTCTCGAGATGATCCAAGAACGCTAGTACAAGAGGAGCATCGAGATCGGCGAGGACCAAACGTTCCGTCGGCTTGTTCCGGTGTTCCTGGGCAAACTCGAACAGCAGCCGGAAACAATCGCGGTAGGCGGCCACGGTTTGTGGACTGGAGTTGCGCTGGCGAATCAGACGATCGAGAAAGAACTCCTGTACCAGTTTCGCAAAATGGGTTTGCGGAGTGCTCTTCATCGGCATCCCTCCGAGGAGAAACGGGAGAAGCGGTCGGAGGCGATACCCATCAGCTCCGGGATGGCGGTGACGTACCAATACGTATCGGAAACCTTCACGTGCCCGACATAAGTCGCGATGGCATCAGCCACATGATCAAGTCGATTCTCTTGCTGGCCGCGCAACAACGCCCGGCAGATAAAGGTGTGGCGCAGATCATGGATTCTTGGTTGTGGATGCCCGCCACGCGCAACCCAGCCTAACTGTCGACGCAAAACATCGAAGGTGTGGTGAACCGTTCTCGGGGGAACAGACCGGCCGCCGAGGGTGAGGAAAAACGCTTTGACGCCGGGTTGCCGAGATATTGCGGCGCAGGCTTTCGCGTATCGTGACAAAGCCTCGGTTGTGCTGGAATGAAGGGGTACTAACCGCGATTTCTTAAACTTCGTCTCGCGTACCGTGAGGGTTGACTGTTTCAAGTTAACATCGACTTGCTCCAGGTGGAGTGCTTCCGAGAGGCGCATCCCCGTCGCCGCCAGCGTACCGAACAACGTCACATATGTCAGTGGACGTAGTCCATCGGGCTTGAGTTCGCGGGCAGCGGCAAGTAGTTCGGTAATTTCCGCTTCTGTGTAGATATGTGGTGAGATCCGGCGATGAGCGGGACCGCAAAGCCCCAATGGAAGCACCGGGCAAGCGGGGTCGAACTGTCGGCAGTACTTGAGAAATGGACGTAGCACTTCGACACGGCGGCTTGCTGTGACAGGCCCCGGCTTTTTTGCACCTTGCACCCAGCGGAGCAATAAGTCCGTCGTTACGGGACCGGCGTGGCCGGTCTCCTCTACAAAGCGCGCGAAGGTATGAAGCTGGTATCCCTCACCCAGCAAATCGAAACCCATGGCACGCCGCAATGTCAGATACTGGTCGACCTGCTTTGTCATTGTGGGCTGTCTCATGCAGCACCTCCGGGCCAAGGTTGCGCAATTGCAGCCAGCCGCGGTACATCGACCTTGGCATAGATGGCAGTCGTATCCAGGCTTCTGTGCCGCAGTATGTCGGCGATCTGCTTCAAGGTCGCGCCCCGGTGCAGCATCCGTGTGGCTGCGCTGTGACGCAATCGGTGCGGACCATGTAGCCGGTCCATGAGGCCACTGCGCGCAGCCGCCTGCCGAACGACAGAACGGATGACGCTGGGGCTCACCGGCAAGTGGAATGGGGCTCGATGACGAACAAAAACCGCACGGCTTTCGTTGGCGGGACGGGCTTTGCGCAGATACTCGGCGATCGCCCGTCCGGTAGTGGAAGGCAGGGGCAACACATCACATCGTTGAGACTTTCCCGTGCGGACGGTGAGTGTGCCGTTCTTCCAATCGATGTCGTCCAGACATAAGGCCGCTACTTCGCAAGAACGGAGCCCCAGATCAACCAAGCAGCGAAGGATCGCGTAATCACGCTGATGTTGAGGCAGCGTTCGGTCGAACGCAGCCATGAGCGAGGCAACTTCGTCCGTCTCCAAGTACTGGGGCAGAGCCGCCAGTCGCCAGCACGCAGCCGAAGGAACCGCCGCCAGAAGGGACTCTACTTGATCGTCATGTTGCAAAGCCCGGAACCGTAGATAACTGCGAATGGCGGAGGCAACCACCTGTGCAGTGCCCGGTCGGTAGCCTCGACACTGTGAAGAGAAAAAGTCCCGGATTTGTTTCGCCGATAGTCGCGACATAGTGACGTTCCGCTTGGGAAACTGATGAACCAGGAAACGTCCAATCCATTGCCGTCGCGAGATGAGGGTTGCAGGCGCAAGCCCACACACATCGCTTGCGTACTCGCAGAATTCCTGCAGTTCCTTGTCGAGGTGTGCGGACAATTTCACCTCTGATGCCAGTCTGGTTTCGCCAAGGACCGCCAACAGATGGTTCAACGCCGAACGGACCGTCACGATTCCGCGCTGGAGGCGACCCAGGCATTTGCAATCCGCCAGATGCTTGTTAAGAAAATCCCGGACTGCGGCTTTGCTCACTTGCAGGTGATCACCGTCAGGTGCTGCCCAAGAAACAAAGTGTTCCACAGCAGCCCTATATGCCCCGATAACTGACGGTCGGTAGCCACGGGCATCCAGTGTCGTTACATAAAGATGAATCAAGCTTCGGACGTCAACAGTATTTGACGCGGTCGTTGATTTAAGACTACGCATGATCTCTCCTCAGGACAGAAGTCCTTCGGGGAGATTGTCCGATTATGTTCAGTTCTCGGGGAAGCTAGGATGGGAATGCAGAGCGGCTTCTCAACGCCTCAGAATATGTCGCGCCCGGCAACTGCACATAATCGCGGCCTGCGCGTAATTCCGACCCAGCGCGACCACGCGCAGCGCTCGTTCGGCTGCGTTGTTATCGATCTCCAAACGACCGTCGTCGCAGTACCGTGTCAGCGCCGGCCACAGTCCGAGCGCATAGCGGATGGCCACCGTCGTATCCGACTTGCGGGACAGCTTAGTCAGCGAGACTTCAAACCAGTCGTGTAAGGACTGGAGCAACGGTCGTGCCCGTGTGTGGCGAACCTGTTGTCGCTCGTCTGGAGGACGCCCGCGGATCTCTTTCTCAATGACATACAGAGCGGCGATTCGTTCCAGAGCCTCGCTGGCGATGGGCGATGCGTGCGCTTGTTGCAAATCGTAGAACTTGCGCCGGACGTGTGCCCAACAGGCGATCTCCTGAATGCGGCCATCCTCTTTATAGAGTTGATTGAATCCAGCGTAGGCGTCGGCCTGCAGCGCTCCCCGAAACGTGCGCAGATGTTGCTCGGGATGTTCTCCCTTGCGATCGGGCGAGTACGCGAACCATACTGCCGGTGCCGCCGTATCGCCCGCCGGGCGATCATCGCGAACATACGTCCACAAGCGGCCCGTCTTGGTCTTGCCGTTTCCTGGCGCCAGCACGGGCACCGGCGTGTCGTCGGCATGCACTTTGCCCGCCGCCATCACATAACGACGTAGTGCCACCACCAGCGGATCGAGTAACTCACTGGTTCCGCCGACCCAATCCGCCAGCGTCGATCGTTCCAGCTCGACGCCTTCGCGCGCATAGATCTCGGATTGCCGATAGAGCGGAAGATGATCGCAGTATTTGCTGACCAGCACATGCGCCAGCAGGCCA
>Ga0181536_10006185_pt1 | contig 12088 bp, 9 predicted proteins | sample PEATcosm2014_Bin_41_FD_121105 | JGI IMG/M metagenome (GOLD analysis project Ga0181536, IMG submission 121105) | Peatland microbial communities from MTU Mesocosm Facility, Houghton, MI, USA - PEATcosm2014_Bin17_60_metaG | ecosystem: Environmental > Terrestrial > Soil > Wetlands > Peat | place...
ACAGATTCGCTACCACGAGCACCGCTACTACGTGCTCGACGACCCGGAGATCAGCGACGCCGATTACGACGGCCTGATGAACAAATTGAAGGCGCTCGAGCAGGCACATCCGGAGCTGATCCCGCCGGATTCGCCGACGCAGCGTGTGGGCGGCAAGCCGCGAGAGGGATTTGTCAAGGTGCCGCACTCGACGCCGATGCTCTCGCTCGATAACGCCTACAACGAGCAGGAACTGCGCGACTGGGCACGGCGGGTCCATGAGCTGGCCGGAACACCCCGGGTCGAATTCGTGTGCGAGCTCAAACTGGACGGGCTGTCGATGGCATTGCGCTATGCGCCCGGCCCCGCCGAGCCACGATCGAAGGCGGGAACCCGTTTCGCGCAGGCCATCACGCGCGGCGACGGCTCCATCGGCGAGGACGTGACGCCCAATCTGCGCACGGTGCGTTCGGTTCCACTCTCGATTTCCTCCGCCGCTCTGAAACATGCCGGTCTGCCCGAGGAGTTCGAGGTGCGTGGAGAGGTCATCATGCCGGCCAGCGCCTTCGAGCGCATGAACGAAGAGCGCGACCGGCAAGGACTTTCCCGCTTTGCCAACCCGCGCAATGCGGCGGCGGGCGCGGTGCGTGTGCTGGAGCCGAACATCACGGCGCAGCGTCGTCTCGATTTCTACGCCTATTTCCTGATGCGGGATGGACAGATGTTGTTCGACACGCAGCGGCACGCGCTCGACGCGCTCGCCAAGGCCGGCTTCAAGGTGAACCCGCATCGCAAACTGGTACACAGCATCGACGAGGTGTGGGACTTCATCAACGAGTTCGAGAGCCAGCGCGAAAGCCTGCCTTACGAAATCGATGGCGTAGTGGTAAAGGTGAACCGCACGGAGCTCTGGCGGCGGCTGGGGTTCACCGGCAAGGCTCCGCGCTGGGCCATCGCCTACAAATACGCCGCGCGCTCAGGCACCACGCAGATCGAAGACATCGCCGTGCAGGTCGGACGCACCGGCAAGCTCACGCCCGTGGCCGTGCTGCGCGCGGTGCCCATTGGCGGCACAACCGTCTCTCGTGCCACCCTGCACAACATGGATTTCATCGACAATCTCGGCATCAGGATCGGCGATTGGGTGATGGTCGAGCGCGGCGGCGACGTGATTCCCAAAGTCGTCAAAGTGGTCGAGGACAAAGATCATCCGCGCGGGCACCGTCATTTTCAGATGCCGGAACATTGCCCGGAGTGCCACGGACACGTGGTGCGCGCCGAAGGCGAAGCCGACTTCCGCTGCGTCAATGCGAACTGCCCGGCCAAGCTGCGCGAGACCATTCTGCACTTTGCCTCGCGCGGCGTGATGAACATCGAGGGCATGGGCGACGCCCTGGTCGATCAGCTCGTGGACCGCGGCCTGATCAAGGACGTGGCCGACATTTACAAACTGAGCAAGCACGACCTGCTCTCGCTGGAGCGCATGGGAGACAAGTCGGCGCAGAACGTTCTCGACGAAATCGAGAGATCGAAAAAATTGCCGCTGGAGCGAGTACTGTTCGGACTCGGCATGCGCTTTGTGGGGGAACGCACCGCGGAGTTTCTGGTGCAGCACTTCGGATCGATGGATGCGCTGATCGAAGCTGCCACAAAGACCAATGCCGAAGAAAGCCTGAACGAACTGCAACAGGTGGAAGAAGTCGGCCCGCGCATTGCCGCCAGTATCCGTGAATTTTTCGAAGAGCCGAAAAACCTGAAACTCATCAAGCGCTTGGGGCCGACAGGGGCCGGGTTGCAGTTCAGCGGCAAGAAAAAAGAACGCGGCACAACCCTGGCGGGAAAAACCTTCGTACTCACCGGCACGCTTGCGAACTATGCTCGCGACGAAGCCAAGCGCATGATTGAAGACGCGGGAGGCAAGGTTGTGGCATCGGTCAGCAAGAAAACCGACTACGTCGTTGCCGGCGCCGATCCCGGCTCGAAGCTCGACAAGGCTCGTGAACTCGGCGTTGAAGTCGTGAGCGAGCAGCAAATGGAAGTGCTGTTGAAGCGGTGATTCGGCGCAGAATTCAAAGTTTCAAAGTTTCAGGTTTCAAAGTTTCACGTTGAACTAGGGCGAGTTGTCATCTCTGGAAAACCTCAGCCTTTGAAACTCCTGAAACTTGAAACTTTGAAACCAACACCGCAGATTTTTTGCTTCGCCATCTCGCAAGGGCCCATACCCCTGCGCAACCGAATCAAGACTCGTCGAAAGCCTGCCGGATGCGGACATAAGTCTGCTCGAGATCTTCGGGCAGCAGGCGGGTTTCGCCGACGACGCTCATAAAACTGGCGTCGGCGACCCAGCGGGGCAGGACGTGCATGTGGATGTGCCCGGCAACTCCGGCTCCAGCGGCCTTGCCGATGTTCATGCCCAGATTGATGCCATCGGGATGATAGAGCCGGCGCAGAATGTCTTCCACCCGCTGAGCCAGCATCATCATCTCGACGGCGGCCTCTGGCGCGAGATTCCTAAGCTGGTCAAGGTGTTCATAGGGCACAATCATCACGTGCCCGCTGGTATAGGGAAAGGCATTCAGGATGACGAAGCAGGACTGGCCACGGAAGACGATTCCTGCCTCGGCATCGGGCAGTTTCAATTTTTCACAAAACAAACAGCCCTCAGCTTTGTCAGCGCTGGTAATGTAGGCGTAGCGCCAGGGGGTCCAAAGATAGTCCATGTTGCCGAGAGTACCAGAATGCCGCTTTGGCGAGAAACCCTTCGCGGGGTTCGATCATGGCGGCGCCGAGGCGCCGGGCAGTGGGAGCTGAAAAATTTCGGAAGTGGCATAGAATTCAGGCGGTTGTCGCAATAAATCGCATTTCCCGGTTTGACACTTTTTGGCGGCCGTTGGTATAGTCAAGAGAGTCATGCAGTGCGGGGTCGTACTGTGTGATCCGGCCGCTGGATTGTTCAAGATGCTCTAAACCGGGCTAATCTTCCCAAGAGACGCAAGCCAGCAGTCCGTAAGGAAACCCTCTCACCTTCGCTTCCAAGCGAGGGTGGGCCGATGCGCACCGATGGCCTTTAACGACACCCGCAACGACACCCAGTCTAACGAACTGAACCAGGAACCCGGTTCGCATCACGAACCACCAACCGCCCAGGCGCAGAGCAACTCGAACCTAAATCCAAACACTAATAGTTCCGAGCGCCCCAAAGTGGGTTCAACCCGGAGCGACAAAGAAACCATGACGGAAGACTTCGCAACCGCACTCGAAACATTCGAACAAGAGCAAAGTGAGCTGGCTGCCAATGAGGACCGCGTCCTCAAGGGCACCGTAATCGGTATCAACCCTAACTACCTTGTCGTGGACATCGGACTCAAATCCGAAGGCGTCGTGCCGCTGGCCGAGGTGCAGGACCACGAGGGTAATGTCAAATTCCAGCCCGGCAACGAGATCGACGTGATGATCGAAAAAGGTCACACGGAAGAGGGCTACGTAAATCTTTCGCACCAAAAGGCACAACGTCTCCACGCCTGGGACGAGATCGAGAAGGCGTACAACGACAAGTCTTCCATTAAGGTTCACGTCATTGATCGCATCAAGGGCGGCCTCACGGTTGACGTGATGGGGGCCCGCGCATTTTTGCCCGGCTCGCAAGTCGACACCAGGCCGATCCGCAACCTCGATTCCCTGAAAGGCCAGGACATCGACGTTCGCGTCATCAAACTGAACAAGAAGCGCGGCAACATCGTCGTCAGCCGGAAGCAGATGCTGGAAGAAGAACTCACCAGCAAGCGCGATAAGACGATGGAGCAGCTTGCCGAGAATGCCGTGCTGACCGGAACGGTGAAGAACCTGACCGACTACGGCGCATTCGTTGACCTGGGGGGAATCGACGGCCTGCTGCACATCACGGATATGTCCTGGGGCCGGCTGACGCACCCGCACGACCTGGTGCAGGTCGGCGATCAGATCCAGGTAAAGGTTCTCAAGTTCGACAAGGACAAGCAGCGCGTTTCTCTGGGCTTCAAGCAGCTCACGCCCGACCCATGGCTGGATGCCGCCGAACGATATCCGATCGGCGCGCGGGTGCAGGGCCGGGTCATCAGCGTGACCGATTACGGTGCTTTCGTTGAGCTCGAGCAGGGTATCGAAGGCTTGGTGCACGTCAGCGAAATGACTTGGTCGAAGCGGATGAAGCATCCGTCGAAGATCGTCAACGTCGGTGACCACGTCGAAGCCGTGGTGCTGAACGTGAACGCGCAGGAGCGCCGCATCTCGCTCGGCTTGAAGCAGTTGGAATCGAATCCGTGGGAGTCGCTGCACGAAAAGTATCCGGTGGGCTCAATTGTCGAGGGCAAGGTTCGCAACCTCACCGACTTTGGCGCCTTCATCGAGATCGAAGACGGAATCGACGGTCTGGTGCACGTCAGCAATCTGAGCTGGACCAAGCGCATCAAGCATCCTTCCGAAGTTTTGAAGAAGGGCGACAAGGTGCGCGCGGCGGTGCTGGCGATCGAACCCGATCAACGCCGTCTCTCGCTCGGGGTGAAGCAGCTTCAGCCTGATGTGTGGGAGTCATTCTTCGAGCAGCATCGGGTTGGAGATGTCATTCACGGCAAGGTTCTGCGGCTCGCCAGCTTTGGCGCATTCGTCGAGGTTGCCGATGGAGTCGAGGGCCTGTGCCACAACTCCGAAGCTGCCGACGTACACGGCGCTGCACTTACGCTGGAAGCCGGGCAGGAATACGAGTTCAAGATCATCAAGATGAACCCGGAAGAAAAGAAAGTCGGGCTGAGCATTCGTGCCGTGGGCGCGGAAGCGACGAGAGCGGACGTGGAAGCTTACAAGCATCCGCCATCGGCGCCTGGAACCTCAACCATCGGCGAACTGCTCGACTGGAAGCGCCACCAGGAGTAGATCAACTCCAGTGCAGGAATCAAGGGCCGCCGAGAGGCGGCTCTTGGATTTTAAGCAGACGTTTCGCCTTTCGCGCTCGTCGGCTGTGACGTGGTGGAAGCCCACGCCTTCAGGCGTGGGGACAAAGCATCAACGCTGAAGCGGCTTTAGCCGCTGTGTAAACGGAGGCGGGGCCAGCTCAAAGCCGGCATGTGCCGAGACGTATGGAAACTCGTTGGCATCCTGTGCTAGGCGTCCGCGCACGGGATTCTGGTGGATGTACTCCCGATGTTGTGCGTAATCCCGCTCGTCGCGGATGCGATGGTTTGTGAAACTCTTCTCCCAGACCATCAGGTTCGGCCTGATCCTACGCGCCCGGTAGGAGAATCCGCCTTTGATGAGCTGCATCGTGCGTTCCAGACTTATCGCCGCCGCTGGCGTAAGCAGCAGATGGACGTGATCGGGCATGATCACGAACTCGTGGAGCGCAAAGCGCCCCGCCGTCCGGTAGTCGGAGAGGGTGGACAAGAGTTCGCGGGCGAGTTCATCGCTTTGGAGGATCGGACGGCGCTGCCAAGTCACGGTCGTGACGAAGAAGATGCGCTTTTCCATCGAAGACAAACGGTAGCATATTTCATACGCAGCGCCTAAAGGCGGTTTTTCCTTTTCACCTTGGTTCCCACGCCTGAAGGCGTGGGCTTCCACCAGAAGAGAAACGTCTTTCTTATGCGCATTTCCGCCTTACTCGTCGATTTTCAGGTTGATGCGCGCTTCCCGGCGGCTATCGAATGCGCTGAGAGTCTTGACGCCGCTGCGCTTGCCTGCGTGTTCGGCGAAGATTTGGTAATCGACGTTGGGCGAAAGCGCCGGAAAACGATATCCGCCGTCCTGCCCGGCGATGTAGGTTTTCACCACTAGCGTCTTGGTGTTCTTGAGGTAGACGATCGCATCGGGCACGGGTTTGTCATTGCGGTTGAACACCTGCCCCTGGAGCAAGCGCGAGACGCCGCTCTCATACCCGCCGCGCTCCTGCGCAAAGATCAACACGCTGAACGGCGCCGCGGAAGCTGCGCAGAGCAACACCAGCAATCCGGTCAGACAAAATCTCTTCAACGCCGACTCCTAACGAGGGATGTGACGGGGGCCAGAGGCAGCAGAGGCCGTCAGATGGCCTCTCTCGGTCCGCATCCACAGCGAAAACGGCAGCCACGGCAACGTGAAATGCTACCATGGCGCAGTAAACTTCCCCGTGCCGCCGCCGCCCGGCACGGACCTACTCGTCCTTCTCGTCCTCGTCTTCGTCTTCTTCGTCCTCGTCGTCGCTCACCTTGTTCAGCTCGAGCGGGTTTGTGGCAACAACTTCGAAGTCGGTGCCGCACTCCAGGCAGGAGACGATTTCGCCTTCGTCGAGTTCGTCTTCTTCAATATCGAGATCGGTTTCGCACTCTGGACATAAAACCATAATTGCCTCTCTTGAACCCGTGTCCCCATTCCTATTGCCCGAGGGACCGGAAATCCGGGTGTCGTTCGATGGACACCGGAGTTTGGATTTGGCGGCCCTTTTGCCTGCTGTTTTTTTATATTTAGAATTGCCCCACAGCGTCAAGTGCTCAAACGTGAAATCGGCGGCCGACGAATGTGACCATAATGCCGGGCCGTTTGCCACCGCTGCCTGGCCGCCATCAGGGAAAAGTTTACTGCCGGAGCTGGGCGGCCGGCAGTGATCTGGAGGCGGAACCGGTTTTTGCCGGGGAGATGACCGGAATTCCTTTACGGCACAGGGATTTGCACCGTTCACTTCAGGGAATACGAGAAGACTTCCACCGCCAACATCAGAACCCCGGCATGGAAAATAGCATCGAATATGTGTGGGCTGCTGAAGTTTGTGAGCTTTATTTCTCTGGCCGGCCGCGTAAAGAGGCGTTGGCCGCGGCTCCCGCGGCGGCTGAGCATTGCGGTTCCGGCTGGACGCCGCCGGCGCAGATCTGGATCAAAACCCTGAATTTGGAAAACGACACTATACTTGAGTTGGCAAACGGTGGTGGACCACGGCAGCCGGAAGCAAGTTAGCCGAAGGAAGGACATATGCGCGGATCTATGAATCGCGGTGGTGGCGGGTCGGGAATGTCTCTGGCTTTACCTCCGTTCACCCGCATTGTGAAAAAGCTGCTGATCATCAACACCGCTGTTTATATACTTACGCTGCTGGCGCAGAGCTTCGCGCCGGTCTTCTTGCGCGTGCTGCGTTTCGGCTGGTTGGTTCCGGCCGATGTCCTGCACGGCGCGCTGTGGGAGCTGGTGACCTATTCGTTCTTTCACGTGGGTCTGTTCCATCTGCTATTCAATATGCTGGCGCTGTGGATGTTCGGCTCACAGTTTGAGATGGACTGGGGTCCGCGGCGGTTTCTGGAGTTCTACTTTTTCTGCGTAGTTGGCGCCGCGCTTTCGACGATGGTGGTTGGCTATGCCGGCCTGGCGGTCAGCGGCGGCCCGGGTTCATTTGGCTTTTTCGCGAATCTCGGGCGCCTGGTCTACACGCCCACGCTTGGAGCCTCAGGCGGCATCTACGGCCTCCTCATCGCCTTCGGGATATTGTACGGCGACCGCCAGATCTACATGTTTCCCCTGCCGTTCGGGATCAAAGCCAAGTACATGGTTGGCATATGGATATTCATAGCCCTGGTGGGAGCGTTGCAGGGTCCGGGCGGAGTAGCCAACTTCGCGCATCTTGGAGGCGCTTTCTGCGGCTGGCTTTATCTCCGGTTCGTGCCGCAGAGCGGACTGCAAGTCCAGGTCAAGGCTTCAGAGGGGTTCTACGGCATCCGAAACAGCTATTACCGCTGGAAACGCCGCCGGGCGGCGAAAAAATTCGAAGTCTACATGCGCAAGCAGGACCGCTCGCAGTATTTCGACGAGCACGGCAACTTTAAGGACCCGCACAATAACGACAAGGACAACAGCGGCCCACGCTCGCCTTGGGTCAACTAGAGCAGAACCAGAATTGATGTATCCGGATCAAAACATTGAAGAATGTCATTCCGACCGGAGCCGCGCAAGCACTTGGCTGGGATACATCATCCCTAGTTGGGCTCTAGACATTGCTGGCGGAGCGGTACGAGCGAAGGATTTGCAGGGCAGCCAAAGCCGTTGTCATTCGGCGGCCAACTCCACGGAAGAAAACAGCAGTTCCAGGTTCTGGTGCGTAGTGGTGATCACGCAGACTTCCGGCAGCCGCATCCAGAAACGGTGAACCTCGGGATCTTCCTGCGCCTCGCGCCTGATTTCGTTGGATTTCCAGATACGAAGGTGCACAAACCGGCTGGCATTCTTACCGTCCCGGTAGAGCAGGTCATGGCTGTAGCCCTTCCTCGCCATAAACAGATAAAACTCGCGAAGAAGCTGGATCGTTTCTGTTTCCTTGTTTTCCAAGGGCTCCAAAATTGCGAGGGAAAGCACGGCATTGCTCATAAGCGTTGGCCTTTGCTGAAAGCCTGTCCTGGCAAGATCACTTCGCTTCTCCTGCAAAAGAATTATTGCACGGCAAAACCACGCCCGCACCAACATCGTGACATGCAATCTAGAGCAATTCCACAGGCTTCAGAATAGGTGCATCCCGGAGCTATCAGCCTTCAAGGGACAGGCCTTTCCTGGTTTCGCGGTGCTCACCCACCCGGTGCAATCGGATAAAGTTGGTCGAACCGCTTGTACTCTGGGTGCCCGCTACAATTCCTACCACGTCTCCGGCCTGAACGACACCGCTTTCCAGAAGGAAATTTTCCGCATTTGTCACCATCGCCTCCGCCGTGTAAAAAGGCGCTGCGGCAATAGGACGAACACCCCAGAGCAAATTCAGACAGTTGCAGACTACCGGAATGTGGGCAAAAGCATACACCTCCGCCCGCGGCCTGTACTTGGAAATCAGCCGCGCTGTCGTACCACTTTCGGTGTAGATTGCAATGGCCCCGAGGTCGAGGTCTTCGGCAATGTGTGCCGTCGACTCGCAAACCGACTCCGAAATCGATAGCTGCCGGCCGTGGTTGCGCCTCTGCCGCAAGGCAGCCGAAGGCGAAAGATGCCTTTCGGTCTCCGTCACCAGGCGCGCCATCATGCGGACGGCCTCGCGTGGATACTGTCCGGCGGCCGTTTCCCCCGACAACATTACCGCGTCGGTGCCATCGATGACGGCATTCGCCACGTCGCTGGCTTCGGCGCGCGTTGGCCGGGGATTTTGCATCATCGATTCCAGCATCTGCGTGGCGGTAATCACCGGCTTCCGGTATTCTGCCGCCCGGGCGATTACGTGCTTCTGGATGATGGGGACTTTCTCGGGGGCCATCTCCACGCCAAGGTCGCCGCGAGCCACCATGACCCAATCGGCGATCTCCAGAATTTCATCCAGATTCTCGATTGCCTGCGGTTTTTCCAGCTTGGCACAGACAACGGTGTCGGCGCCGTGGCTCGCAATCGCTGCCTTCGCCATGCGTACGTCGTTAGCACTGCGCACAAAAGAAACTGCCACGGCATCGACGCCATGTTCGAGGCCGAACTTCAGGTCTTGGTAATCTTTTTCCGTCAAAGAAGGAACGCCTAGTACGGCTCCCGGCAAATTGATGCCTTGGTGCTCCCCCAGGATTCCGCCATCGACCACGTCGCAGATAACGTCCTCGCCCTTCACCTCGAGAACCTTGAGAGACAGCTTCCCGTCGGACAGCAGTATGCGGTTGCCCGCCTGCACCTCGCGCGAAAGCTCATGGAAGGTGGTGGAGACGAGCTCCGAGGTCCCCGCCACCTCTCGCGTAGTGATGGTGAATCGCCGGCCCGGAGTCAGCGGGACAGGCTTGCCATCGCGCAGGGGGCCGGTGCGCATCTTCGGCCCTTGCAAATCCTGGAGGATGCAAATGGTGCGGTTGAGCTGCCGGGCGACCTTGCGCAAACGCTCAATTACGCGGGCGTGCTGCGGGTGAGTGCCATGCGAGAAGTTCAGGCGCGCCACATCCATGCCGAGCCGCATGAGAGCGCCGATCATCTCTTCGGAATCGCTCGCCGGCCCAATGGTACAGACGATCTTGGCCCGCCGCGACCTCGTTTTGCGGGCAGAATCTTCCTCCGCTGCCCAGTCGGACGTTATCAATTTCATCATTCAAACTCGCTCGGAACTAACGTTGGGCGGCTTCAACTCGGAGTGGGCTCCGAACAGGAAACGGGGATGCCGCTGGGCATTGTATTCAGCGCCGATCAGCACGACGAATGATACCAGGTAGAGCCAGATCAACAGCGCGATCGCAGTGCCTACCGATCCGTAAATCACCGTGTAATTGCTGAAATGCCTCAGGTAGGTACCGAACAGGACCGTGGCCAGAAACCACATCACGGTGGCCAGAAGCGCTCCCGGCAACACGCGATGCCAAGGCTGAGTGCGCGGCACTCCATGGTGGTAAATCAACGCGATTACGGCAATGCTGGTCAGGGTTGCGATGATCCACCGCAGCGCCGTAGAGACACCCAGAATGTAGGCGCTAAAGTCATGCCCGGCGTGATACATGATCCAGTTCTCGATCTGGTTGCCGAACGCGACCAGGAAGCTGGCAAACGCCATCGGAATGCCGGCCAGAAACACCAGCAGAAAAGCCGTCAGGCGCTCTTTGACCAGGGTTATCTTGCGCGGCATGCAATAGGCCTTATGAAAACCGTCCATCCAGGAGATCATCACGCCCGAGGAAGTCCAGAGAGTGATCACCGAAGTGGTGATCAGCATGCCGATCGGCCGGGGCTTGGCGCCTACAAAATAAGCCAGAATCGGAGACCGGGTGCCCTGGGGCATGATGCGGCCGATGGCGTAAGAAATCTCGCGGATGAAGACTTCCGTGCTCTGTGAGGCCACCAGGATGGAGGCCAGCAGAAGCGCCGCCGGAAACAAGGTAAAAATGGCGGAGTAGGCCGCAGCCTTCGCGACCGCAAACTGGTCGTGCTCAAAGGCCTTTACGAATGAAATCCGCAGCAACCTGAGAAACTGCAGCATAGAGAGAGTCGGTATAAGCCTAAACTGGCGCAGCGTTTTTGGCAAAAAGAACCAGTGTTCAGTAGTGGGTCAATTTGGATGGTGCCCCAGGTTCCGCGCCGCCAAGGAACTCCGTTGAGGCCATCCGCGCAGCTTGGCTGGCTGTGCTGCCGGTAGCGATAGGCTCCTTTGGTTGTCCGGCGCTAACCTGGGGAATGGCCCCACGTCAGCCCAACTCCAGGGCGGGACGTGGAGCACCCTTCTTCACAGCTCCGTGTCACAAAAATCGGGGGACCGAAGTCCCCCAACGTAGATCGCGCTTTTGGCCGCTACTACTCCGCGGCCAGCTCTTCGGTCTCGTTCTCGCCTTCCTGCCGCAGTAATTCGAGGGCACGTTCCTGCTCCTCGTATTCCTTCTGGATGTCCTCCTGCACTTTCTGCGCGGCGGCCTCCAGTTCCGGAGCCAGGGAAACGTTGCGGTAGTATTCCATACCCGTGCCGGCCGGAATCAACCGTCCCACGATCACGTTCTCCTTCAGCCCGCGCAGGTGATCGACCGAGCCCTGAATGGCGGCTTCGGTCAGCACGCGCGTTGTCTCTTGGAACGATGCGGCGGAGATGAAGGACTCGGTCGAAAGCGATGCCTTCGTGATTCCGAGCAGCAACGGGCGCCCGATGGCAGGGCGTCCGCCCTGCGCAATGGCCTTCTCGTTCTCTTCCCGGAACTTGAATTTATCGATTTGCTGTTCGAGCAGGAACGGCGTATCGCCTACCTCCTCGACCTTTACCCAGCGCATCATCTGCCGCACGATGACCTCAATGTGCTTGTCGCTGATGGTCACGCCCTGCAGCCGGTAGACCTCCTGGATTTCGTTCACCAGGTAAGCCTGCAACTCTTTCTCGCCCAGCACGGCGAGAATGTCGTGCGGGTTGAGCGGTCCGTCCATCAATTGCTCGCCGGCCCGGATGCGCTCGCCCTCCTGCACGTTGATGTGAACGCCGCGAGGCACCGAGTATTCGCGCTCGCTGCCGTCGTCGGTCACCACGTAGACCTTGCGCTGACCCTTGCTGACTTCGCCGAACTTGACGGTGCCGTCGATTTCGCTGATGACGGCAGTTTCGCGCGGCTTGCGGGCTTCGAACAATTCGACCACGCGCGGCAGACCGCCCGTGATGTCCTTGGTCTTGGTGGTTTCGCGCGGAATCTTCGCCAGCACGTCGCCG
>Ga0181536_10006188_pt1 | contig 12082 bp, 18 predicted proteins | sample PEATcosm2014_Bin_41_FD_121105 | JGI IMG/M metagenome (GOLD analysis project Ga0181536, IMG submission 121105) | Peatland microbial communities from MTU Mesocosm Facility, Houghton, MI, USA - PEATcosm2014_Bin17_60_metaG | ecosystem: Environmental > Terrestrial > Soil > Wetlands > Peat | place...
CCGCGAACCGAATCGCAGTGCCGCGGCCGATTCCACTCGCCGCGCCGGTGATCACTGCGACTTTGCCATCGAGTCTGCCCATCGTGGTGTCTCCTCTCACTTTTGCTCTTCGAGGCTCCGGACGTACGCCTTCATCGCGTCGATCGCCCAGTCGGTCGTCATCAGATCCATGAAGAGGTTGCGCTCGAGCCTAAGCCCCTCGGCCCGCGGCGCCTGCGTCGCCGATCGCGCCAAGCGCTTGATGTGGGCCATCGCGCGCGGAGACTGGCTCGCGAGCTGACCCGCCACTTCCATCGCTCGTTCCAGGGCCTTGCCCTGCGCCAGCTCATTCACAAGACCAAAGGCGGCCGCTTCGCGTGGGGTCAATCGTCGCCCGAGCAGCATGAACTCCAGCGCCCGTGCGGTGCCGACCAAGCGCGGCAGTCGTTGCGTGCCTCCCCCACCCGGCAAAATACCAACCGTCACTTCTGCGCTGTTAGGAACCACGCGCTCTTCAGCGCATCAGGGTGGCGAAATCGCGAATCGGATCGCGGCCGTCCCAATCCCGCGCAAGGTCGCGAATCTTCATCATCGTCGGGTAAATGGATGGTTCTTTCGCTTCCGAAATCTCGTAAAGAGGGCCGCCCGGCACGGAATCAGTCGCGAAGTAGATGAAGCGGAGACCACTGCCGGGGATCGCGCCCTCGTGCGCCACTGACAGGCCAGAGCGGACGAGTTCCGGCACGGCGCGATCGTACTCCGCACGCGTCATCCATGAGGAGACGTGCTGGAAGCCTTCGTGACCGGCGGCAAGGTAATCGCGATAGGCGCTTGGCTTGTCGTCGTGCTGTTGGATGATCTCCACCTGGAACTCGCCCGAAAAACCTAACGCGAGAGATATTCGTGGCGGCGGGACAGGTCTGCCGCGATAGCGATAGTTGTCCGGCACAACATCGCGCATCATGAAGAAGGGGCCGACGCCGAGCGTGCGCGTCCAATAGTCGAGCGCTTTTTCGAGATCGCGCACGACGAACGCGATCTGCCGCATTTCTCCGAAAACCCGGCTCATGAACGGATCTCCTTTGGGCCTGCGAAAAAGACAGTGCGCCTTCGGCCGGCTTGAATCAATGTAGACGATGTTCGACACGCCGAAGCGTCCGATCGTCTCGTCGACCATCGCGCTGGCGCCGGCGGACTTCGAAACATCGGCGCGCAATGCGAACGGGTTGCCTGTGACTACCAAAAACTCCGAAAGCAGTAATAAGTCTAGAGTTTTCATCACTTTTGGAACGCACGGGTTTCCCTGTTGTCTGAAGAAAATTCCCTGTATTTCCCCTGATGATCAGGGAATTTGATGCGGAGAGCAGTTCGCATCAGACTCCGCCATCCGCCAATCAGTCTGGCATGTTTCCCTACATTTTGGAGAAGCGATGAAATCGGCGTGTGGGGCGCGATTCACGCGCGAGCTCGCGGAAGCGGAGAATGCCAACGTCCGCGCCTAGCGCTGACCGGCGTGATGAATTCTGGGGCGGCTCTGCACTAACGCGACATCTTGAGTCGGCCCGCGGCCACGGCAACCGCGACCCCAAGCTTGCTGCGGTGGACTTTGGATCGGAAAAGCGGCCCCGGGATCGATATCGCCAAAGCGCTGACCAGCCCTCACGGCGCCAGCACAAGACCGTCTCGGGCTGGACGATGATCGGGCTGTCGCGCCACTGGGGCCAGCAGCGCGAGAGCCAGATCCAAAACAGCCGATTCCAGCGGTGAAAGCACGGCCGGCGAGTTCGGCTGCGCTCGAGTACGGCGATTTTATGGCGCAGGGCGATCGGCTCCAACAGCAGCGCGGTGCGGGTTCGGGGTTCGCCGCTTCGGGCCAGCAGGAACGATTCGCCTGCCGGCATCCCCATGCACCGCAGGCTATCGCCAGCCCCTCGAAACCACCAACCGATTCGCGCCCAAGCGGTGTCCAATAACGGACACTCGAACGCGACACTCGAACGCGATCAGATACAAAAGTTTTTCTTGCCTGGGTCTTCCGATGGCCAATTGTGACCTTTGCCGCGCTCGATTGACCGATTCTGAAAACCCCGTCTCGGCGCGATTATTGCTCCGTAATTGACAAATTGCTTCCGCCCACCGCTCGCAGGTGATCGCGAGAAGACAAAAGGAGGACTGTAAAGTGGCACGAGTTCAAAAGGCGACCGATTCGTCCAGTCTTGCCGAGGTCGTGGATCGAATCCTCGACAAAGGCATCGTGATTGACGCGTGGGTCAAGGTCTCGTTGGTGGGCATCGAACTGCTCTCCATCGAAGCGAGAGTGGTGATCGCGTCGGTCGAAACGTACCTCAAGTACGCCGAAGCGATCGGGCTGACGGCATCGGCGGCGACGCCGGCATAACGACTCCCGAGGCTAGCGGCCGGATTGGGTTGTGAGAACCTTTCCGGCGCTAGCCGAGGGACCGCAGCAAAAAAACGAGGATTACAGCAATGCACTTTGCCAGCGACATGATGAATCTGCGCCACGAAATTGACACTCTGCGCCGCGATCGACGAAAAATGGTCGATCGGCTGCATCGATTTGGCAGCGCGCTCCGCTCCGACACTGCGAAGATGCTGACCGCGATGGGGAAAGCGATGCACGAGGAGCATGCCAAGCTGCGCGAGATGCGCTTCACCTTCAACGCGGATAATCAGCGCGGCATCCACGACATGATGCATGCGCTGCACGGCGAGCGGGCGCGCGCGCGGCGCAATTTCATGGGTAAAAGGGCATGAAAGCCGCCGAAAGCCTCAACGGGTCGGGATACGGGGGCGCGCCGCCGGCAAGCCTGCTCGAGCCCGAGCCGACCGAAGCGCTCGAGAGCGCGGACGAGGTCGCGCCGGATTCTCCCGCCGGCGTTTTTCTTCCGGAGGCCAGCGACAGCTTCGTATCCAGCCCCTACGTCGAGGATCTGACGCAGCGGGCGCTGAGCTATCTCGAAATAGGCTACCCGCTTCACCTGGCGGGCTTCGCGGGCACCGGCAAGACCACCATCGCGTTTCATATCGCGGCCAAACTCGGGCGCCCGGTAATCCTGATTCATGGCGACGACGAGTTCGTGAGCTCGGACCTCACCGGCAAGGATATCGGCTACAAGAAGTCCAAGTTCATCGACAACTACATCCACTCGGTCCTCAAGTCGGAAGAGAACATGCGGGTGCTGTGGATGGAGAATCGCCTGACCACCGCATGTCGCGACGGCTACACGCTTATCTATGACGAATTCAACCGCTCGCGCGCGGAAGCCAACAACGTGCTGCTGAGCGTGTTGGAAGAAAAGATGCTGAGCCTGCCGTCGCTGGGCAAGGTTCAGGGCGGCTACATCGAGGTGCATCCCGAGTTTCGCGCCATTTTTACCTCCAATCCCGAGGAGTATGCCGGGGTGCATAAGGCGCCCGACGCGCTGATGGATCGGCTGATCACGCTCGACCTCGGCCACTACGATCGCGAGACCGAAATCAGGATTGCGGTCGCCCGCTCGTCAATCGCGCGCGCCGACGGCGAAATCGTGGTTGACCTGGTCCGCGAACTGCGCGGGGTCGGGGTCAACAACCATCGTCCCACCATCCGCGCGTGCATCGCGATCGCAAGCGTGCTGGCGCGCAAGGGCGCGCGGGCGCGGATCGATGACCCCGTGTTCCAATGGGTCTGTCGCGACGTGCTCAACGTCGACACCGCCAAGGTCACGCGCGGCGGCGAATCCCAGATGAGTCAGAAGATCGATGAAGCCATGCGCAAAGTCTGCCGGCCGCGCGCAAAAGCGCGGCGAAACGCAGGAGCATAGATGCTGCAGCGCAAGTACCATCTTCGCGGAATGAAGGATCTGCGCACCACCGGCGCGCTCGGCGCGGTCACGCTTGCGCCGCATGCGGCCTACATGAAGATCACTTCGCTGGAGCTCGAGAAACTGCGCCTGAGCCGCGTGCGCCAACAGGCCGCGCGGCGCATCGGCGAGATCGACGCGCGCTACGAAGAGATCGGCGCCGAAAAAGCCGCGCTGCTGGACGCGATGAAAGCGCCGCCTGATTCCACCGCCGGAGTGCGTCAGGGCGCGCAAAGCTCGCAGGCGCGCCGCTCCCGCGGCATCTCACTCAAATACTGAGGAAGGTCAATGAAGATAAACTGCCTCTCATGCGGACATAACGTCGACCTTGATGAAGTCTACGCGGAAAATTACGAAGGCACGATCAAGTGCTACGGATGCGGCGCGACGCTCGAAATCAAGACCGCCAATAGCAGCCTCCACCGGGTTAATCTGTGCTCCCCGCGTAAGCGTTTCGGGCACGCTGCCGGCGCCGATCTGGCGGGCGATCCCCCCGCGGCGCTGGAGCATAACGGCGCGCGGTCCGCTCACGCGGGCAAAGTCCAATGAGTCCGGAGCTCTTGGCGCGGGTCGATGCCGGCGCCAAAGCGTCGCGTGGCCGCTACATCTATGCGGTGGTCTCGTACAACGCTGCGCAGGCCCTCAATTTCAAGGGGCTGGACGATCGGCCCATCTACACTATCGCGCATCGCGGGATGGCGGCCGTGGTCAGCGACCTCGACAGCGATCGAATCCGTCCGCAGCGGCGCAACCTCGCGGCGCATCGCGCGGTCTTAAGCGGGCTGATGGCGGTGGAAGAAGCCGTGCTGCCGATGCGCTTCGGCATCATCGCGGCGAACGCGGCCGAGATCAAAAGCCTGCTCGCCTCCAATCGCGAGATCTTCAAAAGCCAACTGAAACAGATCGCCGGGAAACTGGAGATGGGGGTGCGGGTGGTATTGGACGTCCCCAATATCTTCGAGTACTTCGTCGATACGCATTCGGAGCTTAAGGAGGCGCGCGACCGCCTGTTCGGCGGCTCCAACCAGCCCTCGCAAAATGATCGGATCGAGTTGGGACGGATGTTCGAGCGGCTGCGCGAAGCCGATCGTCTGGTTCATTGCGCGACGGTCGAGGAAGAACTCGGACCGCTATGCGCCGCAATCAAGCGCGGTGCGCTGCGCGAGGATCGCGAGATGGTGAACCTCGCGTGCCTGGTCGGCAAGGACCGCCGTCCGGAATTCGAGCAAGGCGTGTTCCGTGCGGCGACTCATTTCGACAATAACTTCACCTTTGACTACAACGGCCCCTGGCCGCCCCACACCTTCGCCGAGATCGCAATCAAGGGTTAGCCGCAATGTTTCTAATCGACGATATCCTCATGGCCCCAGGCAGTTTTCTCATGTGGGTGGTGCGCAAGGTTCGCGACGCCGCGCAGGAAGAACTCGAGAACGACACCGTGCGTATCACCGCGGAATTGAGCGAGCTGCATCGAAAGCTCGAGACCGGCGCGATCACCGAATCGCAGTTCGAGGCGCAGGAGAAGGAATTGCTCGATCGCCTCGACCGGATCCGCGAGCAGACCGAAGACCTCGACGACGCCGAAGGAGACCCCGACGATGAAGACTGAGCGCGCGCATCCCCTGGAAAACCTCTCGATGCGGCCGAGCGAGCGGGTCTCGCTCTGCGAAACCCTCGATCGCGTGTTGAACAAGGGCGCGGTGGTCGCAGGCGAGGTCACCATCTCGGTCGCCGATATCGACCTCATCTACCTCGGCCTCCAGGTCATGATCAGCTCGGTCGAGGCCGCACGCGATGATTAATGCTGCCCGCCGCCCCGCCGGCATACCGGTTTGCCAGTCGCTTTCCCGCCCGCGCGACAGCGGATTCGGCGAGACGTTGTTCGCCGATCCACCGCAGACCAAGGGCGAGCGCCGGATCAATCTGAAACCTGACGATCTCAAGAATGGGCTGGCGCAACTGGTGCTTGCATTGGTGAACCTGCTCCACGAATTGCTCGAACGCCAGGCGCTGGCGCGGATTGAATCCGGCCGCCTGAGCGAGCCCGATTGCGAGCGCCTGGGTATGACCTTAATGCGCCAGAGTGAACAAATAGACGTCCTTCGGGAAGCGTTCGGGCTCTCGCTCGAGGACTTGAATATCGATTTGGGACCGTTGGGCAAGTTGGTTTGAGGTAATTCGATTCATGTCATCGCAATCCATGCAGCATTCGGTCCAGTCGTCGACCCTCGCTGACCTGCTCGAGCGGGTCCTGGACAAGGGGATCGTCATCGCCGGCGACATCAAGATCAAACTGGTCGAGGTGGAACTGCTTACCATCCAAATCCGGCTGGTGGTGTGCTCGGTCGAAAAGGCCAAGGAGCTCGGCCTCGATTGGTGGAATCCCAAGCGGGTCGAGGCGCTGGCCGAGGGGCAGCTCTTGCCCGCGCCAAATCAGAGTTTCGAAGCCCGGATCGCTAAACTCGAAGCCGAACTGGCAGCCAATCGTTCGCTGGTTCCCCAAGGAGACTCACGATGAGCGCCATACGAAAAGCCGCGCGCGACAGCCACACCGCCGGCGGATCCGCCCCAGGATTCGTCAAGGGGCTGTCCGACTTGATCGAGAAACTGGGCGAGCTCGCCGAGACCGGTCGCGAAATGCGCCGCGAGGGGACGCTCAGCCAGGACGACAAGCTCAAGGGCGTTTACGGCTTCCGCATGAAAGTCGGGCTCGGCGGTGACGCCGTCGATATCGAGCCGTTCGGCAACGTCAAGCTGGACAAAAAGTCGCGCCACGCGGTCGTCCATGAAGTCCGCGAACCGCTGTTCGACGTCATCGAGGAAAAAAATCGCATCCTCGTGATCGCCGAGATGCCGGGAGTCACCGCCGCTGACATTTCGGTCTCGGTCGATGGCGACGTGATGAACGTCGAGGCTTCGCGCCGCGACAAGAAGTATCGCAAGGAAATTCTGCTGCCCAAGCCGGTGGCGCCGGACGCAATCAAAATTGCCTGCAACAACGGGATCGTCGAAATCAGCTGTCTGCTGAAATGAATAACGCCACCTTCATCGAGCCGGGAAAGTCCCCGTCCGCCGCTATCAAATTCAAGGTCGCGGAGGCGATGACCAAGGATACCGGCCACGCCTATGCGCGCATAAGTCCCGAGGACATTGCCCGAGTCGGCGCCGCCATCGGCGACGTCGTCGAGATTTCCGCCAAGCGCAAGACCGTGTGCAAGCTGATGCCGGCGCATGCCGAGTCACGCGGGAAATCGTCGGTGCAGATGGACGGCGTCAGCCGCGAAAGCGCCGGCGCGGGATTGGGCGAATTCGTGACCATCCGCAAAGTTGTGTGTCGGATTGCCGACCAGGTAACGCTGGCTCCCACCAACGTGCGCCCGTCCGAGCGCGACCTCGACTATATCGGAAGCCTGCTCGACGGCCTGCCGGTGCTCGAAGGCAATCGCATCCGCGCCACCCTGTTCGGCAGCCGCTGGGCCGATTTCAGAGTCGAAGCCACGGTGCCCAAGGGTCCGGTCCTGATCGCGCCGACCACCCGGCTCACCATCGGCGAGCCGTCGGCCACACCGATCGCCCGTTCGATCTCTTATGAGGATATCGGCGGGCTCAAGCCGCAACTCCAGCGCATTCGCGAGATGATCGAATTGCCCCTGCGCCACCCCGAAATTTTCGAGCGCCTGGGAATCGACGCGCCCAAGGGCGTCTTGCTTCACGGTCCGCCGGGATGCGGCAAGACGCTGATCGCGCGCGCGATCGCGCACGAAACCGAGGCCAACTTCTTTTCGGTCAGCGGCCCCGAGATCGTCCACAAATTCTACGGTGAAAGCGAAGCACGCCTGCGCAAGATTTTCGAGGATGCGGCGCGCAAGGGACCCAGCATAATTTTTATCGACGAGATCGATGCGATCGCGCCGCCACGCGAACGCGTCACCGGCGAGGTCGAAAAGCGGATCGTCGCGCAGTTGCTCGCCCTGATGGACGGGCTCAATCAGCGCCAAAACGTGATCGTGATCGGCGCCACCAACCTGCCCAATGCGCTCGATCCCGCGCTGCGCCGTCCCGGACGCTTCGACCGCGAACTCGCGATCCCGATTCCCGATCGATCGGCGCGGCTTGAGATGCTGGAAATTCATAGCCGCGGGATGCCGCTGGCGGCCGACGTCGATCTGCCGCATCTTGCCTCGATTACTCACGGCTTCGTCGGCGCCGATCTCGAGGCGCTATGCCGCGAGGCTGCGATGCTGACCTTGCGCAGTATCCTGCCCGACATCGATTCCGCCACCGAGCAGATCTTTTATGAACGGCTGTCGAAACTCGAAGTGTGCATGGATGACTTCCGCAACGCGCTGTGCGAAGTCGAGCCGTCCGCGATTCGCGAGGTGTTCGTCGAAGTGCCCAACGTCCCCTGGAGCGATATCGGCGGGCTGCTGGAAACCAAGCAGCGGCTGCGCGAGAGCGTCGAATGGCCACTGAAGTATGGCGAACTGTTCGCCGAGGCCCACATCGCCCCGCCCAAGGGGATTTTGCTGGTGGGCGCTCCGGGATGCGGCAAGACGCTGCTCGCGAAAGCGCTGGCAACCGAGAGCGGCGTCAATTTCCTGTCGGTCAAGGGTCCCGAACTGCTCTCGAAATGGGTGGGCGAGTCGGAGCGTGGATTGCGCGACGTTTTCCGCAAGGCGCGCCAGGCCGCTCCCGCGATCATCTTTTTCGACGAGATCGACGCGTTGGTGCCGACTCGCGGCGGCGGCGCCTCGGGCGACCCGGTCGCCGATCGCGTGCTCAGCCAGTTTCTCAGCGAGTTCGACGGAATCGAGGAGCTCAATGGAGTACTGATACTTGGCGCCACCAATCGGATCGACCGGCTCGATCCCGCAGTGCTCCGCCCCGGACGTTTCGACGAGATCATCGAGATTCCGCCGCCGAACGAAGCAGATCGCAAAGCCATCCTCGAGGTTCATTTGCGCGGCAAGTCGGTCTCGCCCCAGGTCAGCCTCGAGCACCTGGCCAGGGACACCGAGGGCTACAACGGAGCCGATCTGGCGTCGCTATGCAGGAGAGCCGGATTGAGCGCCGTTCGCCGCGCCGTGCGCCGGCTCGCTGAAAAACCCGATTCCAGCCAGAAAGTGCGCGTCGAGTCGGAAGACCTCGCAGCTCATTTGACCCACAGAAACAGAAATCTGGCCTAAGTTGATGGACGCCGGAATATATATCTTCTGCCTCAGCAACCTGCAGTGCCCCGACTTTCCCGAGTCGTCCAGCGAGCTCGACCGCTTGTTCCTGCATCGGCACGGCGATCTCTGCGCAATCGCAAAACGCGTTGCGCTCGAGGAATTCTGCGGGCCTGATGCTGACCGGCGGCTCGAGGATCCGGCGTGGGTGACGCCCCGCGCGATCGACCATGGTCGTGTCATCGCGGAGGTCTTTCGCGGCAGCCCGGTGTTGCCGGTTCCGTTCGGCACGCTGTTCTCCTCGCCCCGGGTGTTGGAAGATTTCCTGGACCGAAACGCCGATCTCATCAAAGGATTCTTCGAATATGCCGCCGACTGCGAGGAATGGGGTGTCAAGGCACTGCTTGATCGCGAGCGGCTCAAGCGATCGCTCGTCGAATCGATCACGCAGGCCGAGTCAGCCGTCGTCTCTCCCGGCCTTCGCTATCTGCGCCAGCGCCGCGCCGATCAGATGGCGGACCAACAGTCCAGTGCCTGGCTCGATCAGAATTTCACAGTCGTTGCCAACGCACTCGATCAATGTGCGACGCGTTCCTGTCAGCGCCGAATTCTCGACGATTCAAAGCAGCCCGATGGGCGCGAAGAGGTCCTCAACCTGGCGGCGCTGCTGGCGCGCAACCGGGTGGCGGAATTTCGCCGTCTCATCGAGGCTATCAACCGCGAGCGCGCCGACGATGGACTCAGTTTCGCGCTCACCGGGCCCTGGCCGCCGTACAGCTTCTGTCCGGCCCTGGATTCACCGCCGTGAGCTTCCTGCTTTATGGCGTCGTTCACGGCGACCGCGCGGAGCCGCGTGAAAAGCTCAGGCTGCCGGGCTATCCGCACGCTTCGATCATGGCGCGGACCGGTCGGCTGGCTGCGATCGTATCCAGGCTGTCGCCGGCCGATGCGGACCCCGACGTGGTGCGCCTGCTGGTCTATTCGAAAATAGTCGAGTCGTTCAACCATGAGCGCGCCGTCATCCCGATGCGATACGGCTGCCGATTCCAAACCATCGGCGCCATCGTCGAGTTTCTTAAGCGAGAGCAGGGCGCCTTCGGCGCATTGCTCGACGAACTCGATGGTCGCGTGGAAATGTCGGCCAATGTGGCCTTTGACGACCCTCGCGATGATTGCCGGCCGCCCGCTTCGCGATTGCCGTCGTCCGCGATCCCGTCCGGCATCGACTATCTCGCCGGGCGGCGGCGGCATTACTCGCTGGTCGATCAGTCCGGCGCGCGGCGCGACGAAGTTCGCAAATCGCTATGCGCGATGGCTGAAGGGAAGTTCATCCGCGCCATCCCCGGGCAATCGAGTCACGACCGGAAATCAATGTTGACGATCCACTTCCTGGTCCCGCGCGACGGCGTCGCGGAATTCACCCGGGCGCTGCGGACAGATCGTCGTCGATCGATCGAAGTCAGCGGACCATGGCCACCCTATAATTTCGTCTCGACCAGGACCCCCGCGCTAACTGTTTGACATCCATGCGCGACGTCCTCGCGAGTCGGCGCCGCGACCTCGCGTTTACCCCGCCCGACGCGGGGTATATAGGTAGCCCGTGGCGGACAGAGTCCTCATTCATGTCCCGATAGTTCACACCCAGGCCGATATGGGTACGCTGGCGAAGGAAATGGGGATCCGGCTCGCCAAAGAACTTGGTCCGCAATTTCTGCGAGAGAAAGAAACCGCCGTCGATAGCCTCTGGGACAGCATCGAAACGATGCTCGCCGAAGTCGATCTGCCGTACGCAAAGGTGCGGATTTACCAGGACGGCCTTCCGGTCTGCGGACGCGAGATGGAAATCGTCAACGAACTGGCTAATGCGGGGAGCCGCAATCATCGCCTCATCGCACAGCTTGCCAAAAAGGGCGCGACGATAACCGGCACCGAATCCGGGGAGCTTCTCATCGAGGAGTACCGCCGCGTGAAGCAGATCCTGGCCCAATCGGGCGAGATGTCCAAAACCGACCAGACGATCGACGCCGGCGCCGCGCTGATTCACAAGCGCGATCGATTCATGGCGGAGCGAATCGATCGCACGCTGCAGCCCGGCGAGATTGGGATTCTGTTTATCGGGATGTTGCATTCGGTTCAGCGCTACCTCGCCACGGACATCATCGTCATAGCGACGCGTCCGTTCTCGGGCGAAACGGCCGAATTGGCAAGCAAACTCCGCGAAGCGACACGCGGCTCCGCCTGATGCGACGCCGTTAACCCTGTGTGTGGCGAATTGTTGATTCTGGCAGAAAACACTTCTGTAGCGCAGCCTTGTGAATCCGTCGCTTGCCGCTAAAGTTCGGACACCCTAAGGGCGCCTTACCCGCCGCGACTAGCTTTGGCTGTGCTCAGTTCTGCCGAGCTCATTTTCGGCCGCGTTTGCTCGAGGGCTGCCATAGTTTCTGCAAGTTTTTGAGGCCATCCTCGAGCGTCTTGCGCAATTCCCTGGTTTGCTTGAGAGCCTCCTCGCCGAGTCCACTGTCGCGAATCGATTGCATGAAGGACTCGTTCGCATTGCGCCACGTCTGGAGCCACGCTTCGATTTGGCCGGCTGGAGCCTTCTGGTCGCTCTTCGACTCCTTTGCGGAGGAGGATGACTGCGCGCGAGCTATCGTCTGGCGAATCCGCCGCTCCCAAATGGCGAAGCCCTGATCGATTACTGCTACGTAGCCGTCCTTGGCCGCGCGGGCAACTCCGATCCAGTGCTCCATCTGCCGTTCGCCGTCGGGTATGCGGCGCTTGGCGAGGTCGGCAATCGCGCCGCCGATCGTCGAGAGGCCGTCAACATATGCTTGTGTTATGTCGCGCAGCACTTTGCCAATTCCGGTCGAGTCAGCCATGGATCAACTCCACTTCGAACACGCAAGAGAATGGCGATCGCTCAGGCGACCTTGCGCATCTTCGCCGCGCCCGCATGCCACTTGCGCATGTGATCCTTGTGGCTCTTGAGATAGGCGGGGCCATCGTAATACTTGTCGTAAAATTCAAGCTCGATGTGCTGCGCCTGGATGTAGACGTAGAGCACCGCCGGCG
>Ga0181536_10006195_pt1 | contig 12073 bp, 15 predicted proteins | sample PEATcosm2014_Bin_41_FD_121105 | JGI IMG/M metagenome (GOLD analysis project Ga0181536, IMG submission 121105) | Peatland microbial communities from MTU Mesocosm Facility, Houghton, MI, USA - PEATcosm2014_Bin17_60_metaG | ecosystem: Environmental > Terrestrial > Soil > Wetlands > Peat | place...
CATCGCGACGCGCTATGATAAAACCGCCAGGAACTTCCTCGGGGCATTCCAGATGGTCGCCGTACTCTGTTGGCTCAATTGACGACAGGCCCTAGTTCTCCGACACCGAGAAGCCGGCGCTTGACGCGGCGCTGCCGTTGCTGCGCGGGGTTGCTTATGGCTCACCCGAATATCAGTCGGTCGTGGACCAGGTCGCGCCGGCGTTGGCGCACCACTACCGTCACAATCCGCACCATCCCGAACATTATGGCACCGCGGGCGTGGCCGGGATGGATCTGTTCGATGTCGTCGAGATGGTGTGCGACTGGATGGCGGCCGCGAAGCGACACCCCGAGGACGGCGTGAAGCTCGGGTATAACACTCGGAAATTTGGGATCGAATCCCAGCTGGCGGCGATCATCGCGAATACGCTGGCCCGGTGGCCGCGGTCCGGCGTCGGGTGAGGAACCATCGAGGGACGGTCAGCCGGCGTAGACGTCCTCGACCGTGATCGTGATGCCAGGGGGGTCGAGCCGGATCGCTCCGGACGTAACCACCCGTGTCGCGATGGCTTCGCCATCATCCTGACGGCGATGGTGCAGCACCTGTGGCCGGTCGGCCCAGAATACCAGATAGTGCTGGATCGAAGGCACCCGAAAATACGCCACGAGCTTGCGGGTCAGGTCGTCACCGCGGGTGCTGGGTGAAAGCACTTCCACCACGATCAGCGGCTCGGGTACGGCGATCGCGTCGCCCGGCAGCGGCTCGCCACAGTGCAGCACGGCATCCGGCTCGAAGTCGCTGTCCTCCACCTCGACGGTCGCTCCGTCGGGGTAGACATGGCAGGGCAGTCCGGCGGCCGCGACAGCCTGGCGGAGGGCGAGCCAAACCAGCGCCTTGCGGTCCGCGTGGATTAGCCGTTCTGGCGCCATCGCGACCACGATGCCGTCGATGCGCTCAAACCGGCCTTTCGGTTGCTGCTCCGCCCATCGCCGGTATTCCTCGCGCGACATGCGGAGGTCCGGCCCAGGATCGGCGGCGATGTTGGACATTTCAGCCCTCCAAGGATGGGGAGGAGCTATAACCGGTGGAGCGGTCGCGCTCAATGCGGGCGCGGCAATGAAGGTATCGGGCTGGTGGATGGTGCTCGTGATGGTTGACGCTGTCTCGCGCCGCCGTTCTGCCCACGGCGGCTCTGGACCATGTTTTGGTGCTGTGCCAGCCCGGCCCATTGAAACGATGGGCTGGGAGCAAGTCAGGCGCGGGGGCGCTTGACGCGTGGTGACAAATTTGGCACCAGAGGCTGTGGAAAGAAACACGCGGCGGATACAGTGGATCAAGGCAGCCCGGAAGGACTTCGAGGATTTCCCTCTGAGCGCGCGCGACGACCTGCTCGACGCGCCGACCGCGGTGGCGGAAGGCGGGCATCCGTCCATCGCCAGGCCGCTGACCGGCCTTGGTCCAGGGGTGTTGGAACTCGCCTTGAGGCATCGCGGTGATGCGTACCGCGTGGTCTACGCGCCGCGGATCGACGCGGACATTTGGGTGATCCATGCGTTCCAGAAAAAATCGAAGTCCGGGATCGCGACACCCAAACAGGAAATCGATCTGGTGCGGGAACGGCTCAGACGGTTGAAGGAGGTTATGCAATGAATGATGAACCGATCGACGTCGTCCGCGGTAGCGGCAACGTGTTCCGGGATTTCGGATATCTGGACGCGGATGTGCGCCAGGCCAAGGCATTGCTTGGCACGCAGATCATGAAGATTCTCGATGCGGACGGTCTGTCCACGCGCCAGGCGGAAGCTCGGACCGGGGTTTCCCATAGTGAATTTTCGCGGATCCGCCAGGCGAAATTCAGCCGGTTTACCATTGATCGGCTGATCGCCATTCTCGGGCGGCTTGGGCAGCAGGTGGAGGTCTCGGTGACACTGCGGCCGAGGGAGGCGAAACCGCTCGGCTCAGGCGCGGCGGTGCCGACGTGATCTAATGTGGGGCTGAGAGACTTATCTCCCCGATTGAAGGAAGCGCTTATGTCCTCATCCGAACGCGTGCTGGCGAGTGACGCCGAGTTGGTTCGTGAGTTCTCGCGCTACAGCGATGTCGCGCTGTCGCAACCAGTTGTCGTCACCCATGAGGGACGCCCTCGCAACGTTTTGATTTCTTACGATGAGTACGAGCGGTTGATCGGACGTGACCAACAGGCATTTCGCGCCGCCGACACACCCGATGAGTTCCTCGATGATCTGACCAGGCTCGCCACGGCGCGTCGGTGAGCCTGGAGGCGCCGCACCGCGGTGACGTGATTCGGTATGAGTATCTTTGGGCCGACGAGCCAGCGGCCGGATCCGAGGATGGGCGCAAGGACCGTCCCGCCGTTGTCCTCGCGCTCTCCGTGGTCTCGGGCGGGGCCTCGACACGTGTCCTGGTTGTGGCGGTAATCCATACGCCACCACGCGATCCCGCCGACGCGGTAGCGTTTCCGTCCGACGTCAAACGGGCGATCGGACTGGGTGATCTGCCGGCCTGGATCGTGACCACCGAGGGTAACGCGTTCGTCTGGCCTGGCCCGGACATTCGTCCGGTACCTGGGCGCCTGCCTCCGACAATATGCTATGGACGCGTCCCGGAGCGGCTGCCGCGACGGATCCGCGTCATATCTCGCCAACCGGGAGCGGCAGCGACGGCGTCTGGTTCAACGCACCGTGTGATGTGTTGACGATGGTTTTTTCATCGCGGTCTCGGTTAAATTACGCAACGAGTCGGCCAGATTATCGTTTCGTGGCTTGATCGATCTCTGGGACACCATTGGTATGATGGCGCTACCGTCCGAGCGGCCGATCCTTCGTCAATTTCAGTGCGGACCAGCAGACGCCGCGATTTGCTTGACCCGTTCAATCGTAATGCCGAACCAGTTTCGCGGCGCCTTTACCGCGTAGTCCATGGGCAAACTATCGAACGTTCGGCCGCGACATTGGCAGGTCCAGTCGTATTTCATGTCGCCCTCGACACCCCTGGGTTCGTGTACGCATTCTAACCGTCAGGCCATTTCCCGACACGGAACGAAATATGCCTCGTACGAACTCGCCTACCCCAACGCCGCCCTTACCGCCGCCAGCGCCTCCTGCGTCTTCCCCCCCTCCGGCCCGCCCGCCTGGGCCATCTCCGGCCGCCCGCCGCCGCCCTTGCCGCCCACCGCCAGCGCCGCCTTGCGCACCAGGTCCACCGCGTTCACCCGGCCCGTCAGATCGGGCGACACCCCGACCACGATGCTCGCCTTGCCCTCGGCCGAGGACACCAGCGCCACCACGCCCGAGCCCATCTGTTTGCCGATCGCCTCCGCCAACCCTTTCAGGTCCCGCGCCGGGGTTTCCCCCATATCCCGCGCGGACAGCGGGATCCCATTCACCTGCTCCACCGCCGCCGCGGACCCGCCGGTCGCCAGCTGCCGGCGCAGGTCGGCGATCGTCGCCTCCAACCGCCGGCGTTCCTCCAGCAACGAAACGATCCGCTCCGGCACGTCGGCGGGGGCGGTGCGCAGCGCGCCGGCCGCCTCGTTCAACCGCCCCTGCGTTTCCAGCACCAGCGCTTCCGCCGCCGCGCCGGTCACCGCCTCGATCCGGCGCACCCCGGCGGCGACCGCCGACTCCGAAACGATCCGGAAATAGCCAATATCCCCGGTCCGCCGCACATGTGTCCCGCCGCAGAGTTCGATCGACCACGCGGCCTTGTTGCCCTCGCCGCCGCCCATCGAAACGACCCGGACCTCTTCGCCGTATTTCTCCCCGAACAGCGCCATCGCGCCGGTTTCCACCGCCGCCTCCGGCGTCATCAGCCGCGTGGTGACCTCGGAGTTTTCCCGGATGCGCGCGTTCACCACCGCCTCGACCCGGGTCAGTTCCGCGGCGGTGATCGGCCGCGGCTGGCTGACGTCGAAGCGCAGCCGGTCGGGCGCGTTCAGGCTGCCCTTCTGCGCCACATGCGGGCCGAGTTCGCGCCGCAACGCCTCATGCAGCAAATGCGTGGCCGAGTGGTGCGCGCGGATCGCCGTCCGCCGCGCGTGATCCACCGTCGCGACCACCGCGGCGTCCACCCGGACCACCCCGGTCTCCACCACGCCCAGATGCACGAACAAATCGGCAAGTTTCTTCTGCGTATCGGTCACCCGGATGCGCAGCCCGTCGGCCCCGGCGATCACCCCGGTATCGCCGACCTGACCGCCGCTCTCGCCGTAGAACGGCGTCTGGTTCAGCACGACCGCGACCTCGGTCCCTTCTTCCGCCTGAGCCACCGGCACGCCGCCGGCCACCAGCGCCAGCACCACGCCTTCGGACGCCTCGGTGCTGTAGCCGAGGAACTCGCTGGCCCCGACACGCTCCTTGATCTCGAACCAGACGCGTTCCGTCGCCGCCTCGCCGGAGCCGGCCCAGGCGGCGCGGGCGCGGGCGCGTTGTTCGGCCATGGCGGAGTCGAAGCCGGCCAGGTCCACCGTCCTCTGCTGTTCCCGCAGCGCGTCCTGGGTCAGGTCCAACGGGAAGCCGAACGTGTCGTACAACCGGAACGCGACCGCGCCGGGCAGCGCCTGACCGTCGCCAAGCCGGGACACTTCCTCGGCCAGCAAATGCAGGCCGCGTTCCAGCAAATGCTTGAAGCGGGTTTCCTCCAGCAACAGCGTCTCGACGATCAGCGGCTCGGCGCGGACGAGTTCGGGATACGCGGCGCCCATCTGCCGGACCAAAGCGGGGACCAGCCGGTACATCACCGGCTCGCGCGCGCCCATCATCGAGGCGTGGCGCATGGCGCGGCGCATGATGCGGCGCAGGACGTAGCCGCGGCCCTCGTTCGAGGGCAGCACGCCGTCGGCGATCAGAAACGCCGAGCTGCGCAAATGGTCGGCGATGACCCGGTGGCTGGCGCGGAACGGACCGTCCGGGTCCTGGCCGGTCGCCTCGGCGCTGGCCAGGATCAGCGCCCGCAGCGTGTCGGTGTCGTAATTGTCGTGCTTGCCTTGCAGGATCGCGGCGAACCGTTCCAGCCCCATGCCGGTGTCGATCGACGGGCGCGGCAACGCCACCCTGGTGCCGAGCGGGCCCTCCTCGTACTGCATGAACACGAGGTTCCAGATCTCGATGAAGCGGTCGCCATCCTCATCCGGCGATCCCGGTGGTCCGCCCGGAATTCCTGGGCCGTGGTCATAGAAAATCTCGCTGCACGGACCGCAGGGACCAGTGTCGCCCATGCGCCAGAAATTATCCGAGGTGGCGATGCGGATGATGCGCTCCTCCGGCAGGCCGGCGACTTTTTTCCAGATCGCGGCGGCGTCGTCGTCCTCATTGAAGACAGTGACCAGCAGGCGGGACTTGTCGACGCCGAAATCCTTGGTCAGCAGGTCCCACGCATAAGGGATCGCGGCCTCTTTGAAGTAGTCGCCAAAACTGAAATTGCCCAGCATCTCGAAGAAGGTGTGGTGGCGGGCGGTGTAGCCGACATTGTCGAGGTCGTTGTGCTTGCCGCCGGCGCGCACGCATTTCTGCGACGAGGTGGCACGCGTGTACGGCCGCCGCTCCTGGCCGGTGAACACGTTCTTGAACTGCACCATGCCGGCGTTGGTGAACATCAACGTCGGATCGTTGCGCGGCACCAAAGGCGAGCTGTCGACCACCTGGTGCCCGTTGCGGGCGAAGTAGTCGAGGAACGTGGCGCGGATGTCGTTGCTGCTGGCCATGGGGTGCGGTCGGGGTTCCAGGTTGCTCAAGAGGGCGACTCGTAGCGAAGCCGGCGCCTGGAGTCACGCAGCGGTGCGGGCGCGAAATATGAACGCTTGACGTTCATAACGCAATGCGTGTATAAGACCCTCGATGATCCACTCGTTCGCCGATCGGGATGCCGAGGCCTTGTTTCATGGCCGCTTCTCCCGACGGATCGGAGCGGATCTCCAACGCGTTGCTCAGCGGAAGCTGCGACAGTTGCACAACGCTGAGGTGTTGGGCGACCTCGCCGCGCCGCCGGGCAATCGTGCTGGCCAGCATAGCATCCGGATCAACGACCAGTGGCGCATTTGCTTCATCTGGACGGAGAGCGGGCCAGGCGATGTCGAGATCGTGGATTACCATCGGAGATGACCAGCATGCGTGACCTTCCGCCCATCCACCCGGGTGAGCAACTGCGCGAGGAATTCATGAAGCCGCTTGGGTTGACCGCGTATCGCCTGGCGAATGACCTCCATGTGCCGGTGACCCGAGTCCAGGCGATCGTCAGTGAGCGGCGCGCGATCACCGGCGACACCGCTCTGCGCCTCGGGCGCTATTTCGGCACCACGCCCGAGTTCTGGTTGAACCTGCAGCGCGATTACGAACTGGAGCAGGCGGCGGAGACGCTCGGTGACCGGCTGGCGGCGGAGGTGAAGCCGCGCGCCGCGTAACGATCGTCGAGTCCGCTGGATCAGCGTCCGTCGTTGCCATACATGTCCTCGCGTCGCAGCGAGAGGCTGCCGTCCCGCAGCGTGTCCCCGGGGGCGTCATGCAGCGGCAGATCGGCCAGGCGGAATGGTTTTCCGCCCGGCGGTGAAACGCTGATGGTCACTTCGGACTCGCCGGGGGGCACTTCGGCCGGAGCGGTGCCGCTGATGCGGTGGTCCGGGCCGACCTGAATGCGGGTGCGAATTTCGTTCATTTCGGTTCGATGTTCCTCATGCGGCCCGCCGCGGCAGAAAGCCGCGGCCGCCATCCGGACTATGGACCAGGCCGCCGACGCGAACCAGCGCCGCCAGCACGGTCTCGATTTGTGGCAGCACGCGGCGGCCCCGTCGTCCTAAGGGCAATCGTCTGAACTGGCTTCGCGGCCGGTGCGAAGAAGAAAGGCAGCGTTTGCCGCGGATACACGCGGATTCACGCAGATATCAATTGGCATTTCACCGGCGCTGCTTTGAGCGGCTGGCGCGTTGGCACTGGCTGCGCGATTCCAAGGAATATCTGCGTGAATCCGCGTGCATCCGTGGCAAAAACCTTCCTTTGTATCGCACGCCCCTGACCTTCGAATTCGCAACCCATGCCGGTTCAGGCGATTGCCCTGAACGTTGCCATCCCATTGGCCCTTGACTCGTCGCGGCCCACCCCGGCACGGTCTACCCAACCAACAACCGGCCACACTGGCCGTGCCGTCAGGGAGACGATCCAAAATGCCACGCAATCAACTATCGCGACGCCATGTGGTCGCCGGAGCGGCCGGTCTCAGCGCCGCCACGATCCTGCACTGGCCGGCCAACGCGGCGGAGTTCAGCTACAAGCTCGGTTCCTCGTCGCCGATGGAGCACCCGGCGATGGCGCATTCGCAGATCGCCGCCGACCGGATCAAGCAGGCGACGAACGGGCGAATGGAGATCACCATTTACCCCAGCAGCCAGCTCGGCGGCGACACGGCGATGATCTCGCAGGTGATTTCGGGCGCCTTGCAGATGTATATCCTGCCGGTCGACCTACTCGCGCCGCGCAATCCGGTTTGCGGCATTACCGGTGTCGGTTTCGCGTTCCCCGACTACGACCACGTCTGGCCGGCGATGGATGGCGATCTGGGCAAGATGCTGCGTGACGTGTCGGAAAAGATCGGCCTGTATTGCCTCGACAAGGGCTGGGACCACGGCTTCCGCCAGATCACCACGCGCACCAGGCCAATCGCCACCCCCGCCGACCTGCACGGCTTCAAGATCCGCCTGCCGGTGGCGCCATTCCTGGTCGCGCTGTTCCGCCACCTCGGCGCTTCACCGACAACGCTCAATTTCAACGAGGTGTACAGCGCGCTGCAGACCGGCGTCGTCGACGGGCAGGAGAACCCGCTCGTGCTGATCGATACCGCCAAGCTGTACGAGGTGCAGAAATATTGCAGCCTCACCAACCACGTCTGGGCTGGTTTCCACACCTCGTTCAATGTCGCCGCCTGGAAGAAACTGCCGCCCGATTTGCAGGAGACGGTGCATCGCATCTTCAGCGAGGAGGCGCTGGCGGAACGTCAGGACTTCGTGAAGATGACGGCTTCCGAGCAACAGAACCTGACCTCCAAGGGTCTCAGCTTCAACAAGCCCGACATCAAACCGTTCCGCGACGCATTGGCCGAATCCGGCTTCTACGCCGACATCCGGAAGACCTCCGGCGACGAGGGCTGGGCGTTGCTGGAGAAATACGTCGGCCATCTGGGCTAACCAGCCGCGACGCTCCGGATCCGGGTGACGGCTGGCGCCGGCGCGCGCCAGCCCGGAACCGATGCCGGATCGCGCCCCGGATAACGCCCCGGATAACGCCCCGGATAACGCATTGATCCGCGCCTTGTGGCAACCGTATCGAAACGCGGCGCCGGCCTGATATAGACTCGGCGGAACCCACCGAAGGATCGCATCCCGCATGTCCAATGCCTCGCTCGACCGCGCGCGCGCCGCCCAGGCGGAACTCACGGCGATCCGCCGCGACATCCACGCCCATCCCGAGATCGGCATGAACGAACATCGCACCGCCGAGCTGGTGGCGCGCAAGCTGGAGGAATGGGGCATCGAGGTGCATCGCGGCGTCGGCGTCACCGGCGTGGTCGGCGTGCTGCGCAACGGCAATGGCCAGGCCTCGGTCGGGCTGCGCGCCGACATGGACGCGCTGCCGATCCTGGAGGCGACCAACCTGCCGCATGCCAGCCAGACGCCAGGCCTGATGCATGCCTGTGGTCACGACGGCCACACCACGATGCTGCTCGGCGCGGCGAAACTGCTGGCGGAGACCCGCGCCTTCAACGGCACCGTGAACTTCATCTTCCAGCCGGGCGAGGAAGGCGCCGGCGGCGCGATGGCGATGCTCAACGACGGGTTGTTCGAACGGTTCCCCTGCGACGCCGTCTACGGCATGCACAACCGCCCAGGGCTGCCGGTGGGGAAATTCCTCATTGGCCAAGGGCCGAGATACGCGGCCGCCACGGTATTCGACATCCACGTCACCGGTAAAGGCGCGCATGGCGCCCGCCCCGAAGAGGGCATCGATTCCGCCCTGATCGTCTGCCACCTCGCCACCGCCTTGCAGTCCATCGTGTCCCGGAACGTTTCGGCCCGCGACACCGCGGTGCTCAGCATCACCCGGGTCCACGCCGGCGAGGCCTATAACGTCATCCCCGAGACCGCGACCCTCGGCGGCTCGATCCGGGCCATGAAATCCGAGGTCATGACAATGGTCGAACGGAACATGGAACGGCTCGCCAGCACGATCGCCGCCGGTTTCGGGGCCGAGGCGGCCGTGTCGTTCCGCGCGATCGCCCCGCCGGTGGTCAACAACAGCGCGGAGGCGGTCGCGTACAGCGATGCCGCCGTCGCGGTGGCGGGCGAGGCGAATGTCGATCGCGACGCGCCGCCGGTGATGGGGTCGGAGGATTTCGCTTACATGATGCAACGTGTGCCGGGCGCGCATATCTCGATCGGCAATGGCGATACGGCGGGGGTGCATAATCACCGCTATGACTTCAACGATGCGGCGATCCCGTACGGGGCGGCGTTATACGCGGCCATCGTGGAGCGGAAGTTGCCGAAAGGGACGGGAGACTGATACGCGCCCGGACCAGAAGCGCCTAAGACGGCGTCCGTCGGCGGGCGGCACGGATTGCTGATACGCTACCTTCGTGTTGACCGACAGGAGTTCACCCATGCCGGACATCTACGCGGAACGCGGCTATGGCAGCCGGACGCTCGGCTTCGGCGCGAAGATCGGCGTCGTGGTCGTCGATTTCCAGCGCGGCTTCATCGATCCCGACTTCCCGATGGGCGGCGCGCCGATGGTCGATCAGGCGGTGCGTCATACCGTCCCGGTCATCGCGGCCGCCAAACGCGCCGGCCTGCCGGTGATCGCCTGCGTCAACGGCTACGACAGCCCGCGCGCCGCGCCGCACTGGAAAGTGGGGCCGGTGCTCGATCTGCTGCGCGGCACGCCGTCGGTGGAACTCGATCCCCGCATCGCCGCCGCCGGTCCGGACGTATTGCTGATGAAATCCGCGCCCTCGATCTTCTTCGCCACGCCGGCGGCGGCGATCTTGACGAAGGAGCGTGTCGACACCGTCATCGTCACCGGCTGCATCACCTCCGGCTGCGTGCGGGCGAGTGTGATTGACGCGTTCTCGCTCGGCTTCCGCGTCATGGTGCCGCATGACTGCGTCGGCGATCATGACGAGACCGCGCATGTGCAAAACCTGAAGGATGTGGAGCGGCGCTACGCCGATGTGATCGACGGCGCCGCCGCGATTGACGCGATCGAGCAATGGCGGCGCGCGAATCATCGCGGCTGACCCTTCGCGGTCCGGGATCGCCTGGACGTCGCGACCGATGTGATAACGGAACATCTTCCAGAAGAGAGCTCACGGCATGGGACGCCTGACAAATAAAGTCGCCATCGTCACCGGCGCGGCATCTCGCGGCGAGGGCGTCGGCAACGGCGCCGCCACCGCCATCCTGTTCGCCCGCGAGGGTGCGAAAGTCGTTCTGGTCAACCGCGACCTGGAGCGGGCGCGGGCCCTCGAACAGCAAGTCCGCTCCGAGGGCGGCGACGCGACGGCATTCGCGGCGGATGTCACGCGGCCCGAGGCGGCGGACGCGATGGCGGCCTTCGCGGTGGACCGTTACGGCCGCCTCGATATCCTGCACAACAATGTCGGTATCGGCAGCCCAGGAACGGCGGAGACGGTGGACCTCGGGGAATGGAACCGGGTGTTCGAAACCAACCTGACCGCCGCTTTGTTGTGTTGCCGCGCCTGCATTCCGCGGATGCGCGCGGGCGGCGGCGGTTCGATCATCAACGTGTCCTCGACGGCGGGGGCGGTCGGGTTGCAGGGCGCGACGGGCGCCGTCGCCTATGTCGCGACCAAGGCGGGGCTGCAGGGGATGACGTTGTCGCTGGCGGCCGATTTCGCCGCCGAGGGGATTCGGGCGAATTGCCTGATCGTCGGCACGGTGGCGACGCCGATGGTGGCGCATCTCGGCGAAGCGGGCCGCGAGCGCCGCCGTCTCGCCGTCCCCCTGCGAACCGAAGGCACCGGCTGGGATGTCGGCTGGGCTGCCGTGTATCTGGCGAGCGACGAGGCGCGCTGGGTGACCGGGGTGATGTTGCCGATCGATGGCGGGTTTCTGGCGATCCGGGCGTGGCCGCGGTAAAGGGGTGTGGGTCAGTCTAAATGTCCGCGACAGTTGGTTCCGGGCTTTTGGCAACCCGGCCACCCCAGCGGAATTTGCACAGCCTACAGGTTGTCTTTGGTGCGTAATCTAAGAATAACGCAGCAAAACCAGGCCGCTGAAAAGATGGGGCTTTTCCGCTGCGGAAATCCGCTGCGGAAGGCGGGCTGTGGCGTCCGGCAAAGGTTACGTTTCTGGACGAACGGCACATAGTCGGAAACAATAGATTGGAGGTCCAGTCGGTTAGTCTGAGAAGCTTCAGGGTTTGACCTTCGTATCGTCAGACGGGTTGACCAGATATGATTACGGAGTAGTCTGAAATGGCCCACGTATTATCTTGCCGTCGCCGAAATCGATGCTAATGGGTTTTGCATCCCTGTCGAAGATCAATTTCAGCTTTGAGTCTGCTCGCATTGTTTTGACTACCACGTCGGAAAGCACATGGTCGCGCAGAGCGAAGTGACCTTTCGGGCTGCCCACGTGAAAAAACGTACCTACACCAAAGATGACTTTCTCAATGTCGAGTAGTTGACCATCCTTGGTCAGGCCGGGGTTTTTGACCTCGATCTCCGCCCAACGCGGGGTTGTATCGTCGACAAAATACTGCCAACTCTCTCCTATCTTTGCCTCCAGCATTGAGCCTACTTGCTGCTTTAAATGTTGCATGAAGAAGGGCTGAAGCACGTTATACATGTGTTCCGAAATTTGATCGCGATGCGTAGCGGTTCCCCCATCCGCAGTAATCTCGCTGTAGGTAAAAGTTTCGGCGTTTGGTTTGATAGTGGCGATACGTAATTGCTCACCTGGGGTAATTGCGCGCCGTCACGGGCTATAGCCGGTTGAATGGCAGCCAATCGCCGCACTTCGGATCACACTTGACACGGTCACGTCCGGGTCGATTCTAACCATCGG
>Ga0181536_10006197_pt1 | contig 12072 bp, 15 predicted proteins | sample PEATcosm2014_Bin_41_FD_121105 | JGI IMG/M metagenome (GOLD analysis project Ga0181536, IMG submission 121105) | Peatland microbial communities from MTU Mesocosm Facility, Houghton, MI, USA - PEATcosm2014_Bin17_60_metaG | ecosystem: Environmental > Terrestrial > Soil > Wetlands > Peat | place...
ACCGCGGCCGTCGCCGCTACCTGCTTCGAATCGCTCGGGTCCAACTGGACCCCACTGAATTCGAGCCAGTCGACGAACAGCCATACCCCGTACCAGCGCACTGGCTGGACGCCCCCGTCCAGCAGAAGTTCGCTGACTTCCTCTACCGTGTCGGCCCGCCCCGCACACCCAGCACCCCGATACGTTCCAAAGCCGGTTGCACCGCCGTCGCCTTGGCGTTGCCCGTCATGATCGACACCACACCACCGCCAGCGGCGCACCGGCACAGCTGGTCTACAAGGGGCTTCGGTTGCTCGATGTAGCCGAGCACGCCATGGCACAAGACTCCGCCGAATCGCTGACCGTTCACCGCCTCTTGCGCGTGGTCGCCGTCGGCCTCCACGAAGGTCACCCGTCCCTGCGCATCAGCAGGCAGTCGGTCCAGTCGCTCTCGCGCTTTGTCCAGCATCGCCGGGGACGGGTCAAGCAGCGTCACCTCGCAACCAGCCTGGGCCAGCGGAAACGATTGGTGGCCCGCCCCGCCACCAACGTCGAGCACCGTGGCTGGTGGCTCCGGCAAGTGCTCCAGCAACTGCCGGTGCATCACGTAGGTGCGGACGTACCCCTTCACTGTGGCATACGCGCCGTCGGCGAATCGGTCTACCAGGCCAGCCCAGATGTCGTCGCTCACGGTCCCGATTGTGCCTCTCTGAGACCACAGCCGCCGACCGCTCGGGAATGCCGGGAGTGGTGAGGGGTCAGGTCTGGACCTGACAGACGAGACCGCGCAGTATCGTGCAACGTTTGGGCGATCCCGATCGGGTCGCCACCGGACCGAGGCATCCGGACACGGCAGGTCGTCCCAGGGACCGGTTTCAATCATCCCTGCCGGGGGTCGCTTGGGGCGTCAGCCTGGCGGTCCGACCTCACCCGAGCGGGATTGCGCAGGACCGTCGTTACAGCTCGGGTTGGTGGTAGTTCCTACCGCTCGACCTCGGCACTTATCGTGCGGAGGACTCACCGTTGTTAGGACGTTGACGCCTGCCAGACCTCATGGCGTTCGCGTCGGCACGGTCCAGTTAACTCGACACTTGTGGCCGATTCGGCCATTCTGTGCTTTCGATGGCGCCGTACGAACAACGATCCGATGGCGACGGCTACAAACGCGCCGACGACGAAAATTGCGACGTCCTTGGCGAGTATGGATCGGGTCGTTCGTGGTTCAGGGTGCGCTCTCCCGGCACTTACGGAATGCCCTGCCAACTCTAGAGGCCGGAGACGCAACGACCCCCGGCACAGTCCCGGGGGTCGTGCTGACAAGTCGCATTCCACCTAAAGAGGAGGAGACCCTCCACATCAGTCGGCTCCGTGACCGGAACTTGAGAGCCTCATCCGCAATCACCGAATCAGCAGACTTCCTGCGGTGAAGCTCAAAGCGTGAAGTTCGTGTGCTTCACCAGGGTGACGGCTCCTGTGGTGAGGACTTCAGGAGCTCCTTCACGGATCGGTCATCAACCGAGCCATCCGCAACGCCGGGCCCGTCGAGGTCCATGTCATCCCCGCCCGCCGGGTGCCTGCCGCCACGCATCCGACCCATCCGCGTTGGGGAAGGTCCGGCCAGCGGGTCCCGCTGCCTCTTCGGAGGCGCCAGGTCGCGTGGACCCTCGCCATCATCGCCCCTGCCGCCGTGACGCTGGGGCTGGCTCCGCTTCACAGCTCAATCGGGGTGGGCGGGGCACTGTTCTGCGCGCTGGCGACCGTGGTCGGCGTTGCGGCCCTCGGCGGGATCGCTCCGGCGGCATTGGCAACAGTCGGCGGGTTCTTGCTCGCGGATTACTTCTATACGGTGCCGCTCCACAGCTTGCGCGTCGATCGGCTCATCGACCTCGTCGCCCTCATCGCCTATGTGACAGTGGCCGGCGTCGTCGGCATTCTCGTGGATGTCCTGGCGCGCCAAGGTCTGTGGGCATCGCGAGCACAGGCAGAAGCCGAGAGCCTCGCCAGGGTCGCTGCAGAAGCTGTCGCTACAACGCCCGGCGTCTTGGGCGACCTCCCGGGCACCTTGCGGCGCGCCTTCGACCTGACTGGTGTCGCCCTACTACGGTCTGTCGGATCCGACTGGCAGGTAGACGCCAGCGCCGGGGCGCAGATTCCACCTCGGCCCGAGGGGGCGACGTGTTCCGTCGAACTTGCCGATCACCGGGTCCTCGCCCTTCTGGCGGCCGGGCGGGATGCGCGTGAGACTCACCTGCTCCTCACCTTCGTGGCGGAGCTCGAACTCGCGGGAGAGCGATACCGGCTTGAACACCTCCAACGCCCCGCCGCCCGATCTGCACCGGCCGTCGACGACGAACCCAGGTGATGTGTGTGCTCGATAATGTCCGCACGGCGGTACTCGGTGGGCTCCGCATGGACCGCTCGACATTGCCGGGTCCTGCGCTAGTCGTCGGATGCGTGGCTGCGACCAGACCTGCCCGCAATCACTCAACGGCGTCGATCCCGGTCGGTCGTGATCGCGCCAAGTGTCGTGAGACCCAGGCCAGTCGCGTCGAATGATAGTGCCCTCTAGACCTGGAGCGACATTGGCGAAGCGATCACGCGGGTGTCAGTTCGCTGCCCAGAGGTGCCAGTCACCTGGGACACCCTTGAGGGTGCGGGCGCCCCGATCGTCGAACTCGAGATCCGAACCGATGACGAGATCCTTGACAGTGCTCGTAACGAGCACCTCGCCAGGTCCGGCGAGAGCGCTGACTCGTGCCCCGATGTGCACGCGATACCGGCGACGTCGTCAGCTCGCCGTTCGACTTCGCCGGTGTGAAGACCGGCGCGCACCTCGATGCCGAGCCGTTGGACGGCCCTTTGTAGATCTTGAGCGGCCCGTATTCCCCGTCCCGGCCCATCAAACGTGGCAAGCAAGCCATCGCCCGTGCGCTTCACCAGGACGCCTCTGTGGTGTTCGATGGCCCGTTCAGCGGCTGCGTCATGCTGTCCGAGCAACGCCCGCCAGGCTCGATCACCGATCGCGGAGGCACGAGCGGTCGAATCCACGATGTCGGTAAAAAGCACTGTCATAAGCACTCGGTCGATATCGACGCGGCGCTGGGCGGGTGCTCCAGTGACGAACTCGGCGATCGCGTCGATAACCGGGTCATCAGCGCCAGGTTGGCCACCTACGTGGAAATCGCCCGGGAACTCGACCAAGCGAGCGCCCGCGATGTGTTCGGCTAGGTATCGAGCCAGCGGCACGGGAACGACCGGATCACCAGTGCGATGCACGACCAGTGTTGGGACGCTCACGGCACCGAGGGCGTAGCGGACATCCATGTTCACGTTGTGGTGCAGGATCGTGGCTGCAGCTCCCGGTGAGGCCGTCTGGTGCTCATAGCGGGCGAGAACCTCCAGCATCTCGTCCTCGGCTCCTCCCAAGAACACCTCGAGCGCATGCCCCGTTCCCCACTGGTCACGGATGTGCGCGATGAAGGCTTCGGCTAACGCTGGATCGACCCCGATCTCGTAGTCGGGGCCTTTGAGGCAGCGGGCGAACGTCCCCCACAGCACGAGGGACCGAACGCGCTCGGGAAAGGCGGTAGCGAACAAGATGGCTAGGGGCCCACCCTCGGAGAGGCCAATCACCACTTGTGGGTGCCGAAATCCTCATCCGTCCCCCTCAACTGGGCTTTCGTCGACGGGACCCAAACGACGAAGCTGGGCCATGGCACTGTCATTTCTCTACCTGGTGTTCGTCCGGATCCTCCAACTCCTCCGGGTCCTTCGGCGTGACCACGACGAACTTGCGATCGAGGTCGTCATGCTGCGCCACGAGGTGGCCGTCCTCCGCCGCCAGGTGGCGCGCCCCGTCCTGCGACCGCCCGACCGGGCGCTGCTCGCCGGACTGAGCCGACTCCTCGGTCGTCGGCGGCTGGGGAGGTTCTTCGTCCAGCCCGAGACCCTGCTGCGGTGGCATCGGGATCTGGTCCGGCGCCGCTGGACGTATCCCCACCGCTCTGGTCGGCCGAAGGTGCCTGCCGGCACCGTTGGGATCGTCCTTCGGTTGGCCAGAGGCAACCCGACCTGGGGATATCGGAGAATCCACGGTGAGCTGGCCACCATGGGCATCGAGCTTGCCCCGTCGAGCGTCTGGGCCATCCCTCACCGCCACGGCATCGATCCCTTCCCGGGTCGGACCGGACCGACGTGGACCGACTTCCTCAAGAGCCAAGCCTCGACGATGCTGGCCTGCGACTTCTTCACCGTCGACACCGTGCTGTTGCGGCGTCTCTACGTGCCCTTCTTCATCGAGATCGACACCCGACGGGTCTATGTGACCGGGGTCACGGCCAATCCCATTGGGCCATGGGTGGTTCAGCAAGCGCGCAACTTGACGATGGTGCTGGCCGAACGGGCTCGTCCCGTCCGTTTCCTCCTGCGGGACCGAGACGCCAAGTTCACGGCTGGCTTCGACGAGGTCTTCAGATCAGAGCTGGTTCGAGTTATCCGCACGCCCGTCCGAGCCCCTCGGGCCAACGCCTTTGTCGAGCGCTTCGTCGGCACGATCCGCCGCGAGTGTCTCGACCGGATGTTGATCCTCGGCCGGCGCCAGCTCGAGGTCGTGCTCGCTGAGTACGTCGATCACTACAACAGCCATCGGCCGCACCGGTCACTGGGTCAGGCGTCGCCGCTCTCGGGATCCCTGGCGCCAGTGTCGACCTCGTCCCCCGATGCAACGCAACTGCGAAGATCGGACCGTCTCGGCGGTCTCATCCACGAGTACAAACCGGCTGCATGAAGCCGTCGGATGAGGTTTTCGGCACGGACAGGTGGCGCTATGTGATCCTCCCCCGGGCACGCGCCGACGGTGAGGGCCATGTCCGGGTGCGATGCCCGGCGGCTAACCCGTCCCCGTTGATGCGCTGTGACCTGAAGCCACGGTCGGTGCGCCCCGAGACCCGGGGCAAGCCACGGGTCCTGGTGCTCCGCGACGTGCGAGAGCACGCCCCGACGATCTGCACCCAGGAGAGCATCACCATCCCGCCCCACGCCGGGGCCAAGTTCGGTCAGGAACTCCTGCACAACAGCGAAGAGTGGCAGGCACACTACGCAACGTCACGCAACGAAGGGTTCAACGGCTTCGTCAAGGACGGCGCCCACGAGGCTCTCGACGATCACGAACGGCGCCGACTCCGCGGCGTGGCCGCCCAGAGCGTGTTCGCCGCCCTCCTTAACATGGCCGCCAACCTCCGCAAGATCGCATCGTTTCTGGCGGCTGAGGCGGCCATAGCCACTGGCAAGGTGCGAAGCTTGCCGCGTCGTCGCCGGACCGCTTCTCTCGAGTCGTGGCAACCAAATGGCCCGGGTGTCGAGACGGCATCCGAATCCGAACCGCCGCTCACGGCGTGATCGTCCCGGTCGTCGGCTACGGCTTCGCCCCCTGGGGCTCGAGCGCGCCTGAGCGCCGCTGAACTTCGGTCACCGGGTGCCCTGCGGCGCCGATTGGTCCGCAGAATCGGCGAATTCGGCTGGTGGACGGCGAAATTCGACCGTCGTGACTTCGTGCACCGGAGTAGGCAGGCAGGTAGGTCCAGGCAGGTGGGCTGTCGACAAAAACCCCCCCACCAGGCACAAGGCGCGCCGATCGGCGCCCATTTCCCACGCTATTGCTCTCGATTTCCCACATTGTTGTTGGCGCAAGCAAGAGAGGGAGCTGGGGATCTGTGCCCGCCGGGGAATATCCAGGTGGAAACTATGGGTTTCATAGTTGCGCGGTGTCGCTCTGAACGCACGCACAGGTGTCTCCATGGTCTATGTCCTTGCCACGACAGCCGCATTGGCCAATGCGCTGACCAGCATCCTCCAGCGCATGGGGGTGGAAGACGCCCCCGAGGAAGACACGCTCCGCCTCCGCCTCCTCGTGCACGCGCTGAAGCGGGGGGTGTGGCTGCTCGGGTTCGCCTTCATGATTGCCGCCTTTCTCCTCCAGGCCGTGGCGCTCCATCTCGGGGATCTCAGCCAGGTCCAGCCCGTCTTGACCACCGAGCTGTTGTTCCTGGTGCTCATCCTGGCCACGTGGTTCCGGTTCCGGATCGGCCCTCGAGAGTGGCTCGGCTGCATGGCCGGCGCCGGTGGGCTGGCCGGCTTCCTCGTCTTCGCCGACCCGAGCGGGGGTGCATCGGCGCCCACGGCCCTCGGGTGGATCGTGGTGGGATCGATCTGCGCTGCGGCCGTGACCATCGCCGTGGTATCGGCCCGCCGGGGTCCGCGCTGGTGGCGGGCGGCGATGTTCGGGGCGGCCGGTGCCGTCGGCTTCGCATTCACCGCGTCGCTTATCAAGGCGGTCGGCAACTATGTGGCTATGGACTGGACCCACATGTTCGTCCACTGGCAGACCTACGGCGTGGCGGTGTGCGGTGTCGCATCGCTGTTCCTGGCCCAGAACGCCTTCCATGCCGGGCCCATCGCCGCCTCGCAGACGGCCCTGGTGCTCGTCGATCCCCTGGCCAGTCTGGCCATCGGCATCGGGCTGTTCGGTGACAACCTTCGCACGTCGGGGGCCTATGGACCCCTCGAAGCGCTCTCGCTCCTCGTCATGTTCCTCGGCGCCGCCTCGCTCGCCCAGTCGCCGCTCATCTCGGGGATGAAGGGGGACGCGGACCGCTACGAGGAATTGCTGTCCCTTCGGTCGCGCTCCAAGCGCTTGATAGAAGCCGTCCAGGACCAGATCCCACCTGAGGTGGCCTACTAGGGTCCGGTCCGGGCTGGCCCAGAGCAAGAGCACTCAGCGTCAGGCGTTTCCTCTCTTCATCAGCCTTGGCCGACCTCGTCGGAGACCAGCAATAAGGACCAAAGCCACTTCGTGTCTTGGACGACCCATGGCATGATTGGTTTTGACCTGTTGTGTGGTCGGCCAAATGATCAGGGAGGAGTCCTTCATGGGATTTAGGCGACGGACAAGACGTCGGGCGCTTGTCGCCGGAGGTATTGCCGGAGCGGCGATCGCTCACCACCATGCCAACGCGCAGCAACCGGCGGACGAATACCAGGACCAGGCACAATATGCACCTCCTCCGGCGGATCCGGCCGACGAGCTCGAGCACCTCGCGCAGCTGCACGCGTCGGGCGCGTTGACCGACGAGGAGTTCGCGGCGGCCAAGGCCAAGACCTTGGGGTCCTGAGATGGGCGAATCCCGCAAGGACGTGTTGTTGAAGGCGCTCGAAGTCGACGTCGGTAACGCAACGGTGGACCTGGACACCCTGTTCACTGACGATGTCGTGGGCTGGTCGCCCTACGCAGCGATATCGGGGTTGGCGGGGTTCGCTGACCTCGCCACCCTCCGTGAGACAGCGTTCTCCAACGTCGTCATCCTGCTCCGTGGGCTCGACGAAGTAGGCAACAAGGCGTTTGCCGAATGGGTCATCGAAGCCGATCACACGGGACCGATGGTCGTCAGCACCGATACCGTGCTGGAACCGACAGGCCGGCACGTCAAGTTGGCCGGCGTCACGGTGGCCGAGTTCCGCGGCGGAAAGATCCGATCGTATCGGACCTACTTCGACGACATCTCGCTGATCGAGCAGCTCGTCGACGCCTGACGAATCGATCCACGGTGGAGTTTCGGGTCGAGGACCATCCGGACCCCCTCGACATCGAGTTTCTCGAAACGCAGATCCGTCGCGAAGCGTCCGCCGCGATGGGGCTCGGTGACGAAGAGGACTTGGCGATCTTCGTTCGCGACGCGGGCGCGGTTGTAGCCGGCATAACAGGATGGACTTGGGGTGACTGCTGCGAGCTGCAGAACCTCTGGGTAGATCCAGGCCTTCGAGGTCGCGGCCTCGCGACTCGGCTCCTCGCCGCCGCCGAAGCGGAGGCAGCAGCTCGCGGGTGCTCACGGACCGTCCACTTCACCTACGGTTTCCAGGCTCGAGAGCTGTACGAGAAGGCGGGCTATGAGCTGATCGGTCACGTCGCGGACTTCCCCTCGGGCACGGATGTGCTTTGGTACCACAAGCGTCTGCAACAGGCCGAGGTTCCCGCCGACCCGATGGCACGGGACCGTCGCATCTCGTGACTTCATGCGTGACTTCAAGGCACTTGACCGAGGTTGAGGGTGGCCCAGCTTTCCAAGCGACCATCGAACGGACCAAGGAGAGCCCAACATGGCCGTTGACACATTTTTCGCCTACTGCGGCGTCTACGCCAACGTCGAAGATGCACTGGCGGACTACGACTCCGTCCACGCCGTTCAGTCCGAGATGGGTTTGATCGACGCCTACGATGCCGTTGTCGTGGAGCGCAAGGCAGATGGCAAGGTCAAGATCGTCAGGAAGCACGAGACGCCCACACGGGTTGGCGGTGTGCTCGGTGGGGGTGTCGGATTGGCCACTGGATTGGTCATCGCTTTGTTTCCTGCGGCAGCGATCGGTGGTGGCCTTCTGCTTGCCACTGGGGGCGGGGGGGCGATCCTCGGGGCTGTCGCCGGCCACGCTGCGGCAGGCATGAGCCGAAGCGATCTCAAGGAGCTGGGTGAGAGTTTGGACAGCGGCCAGGCGGGCCTCGTCGTCGTGGCTCTCTCGGACAGGGGGGCGAAGATCGAAGGTGCGATGAAGCGCGCCGAGAAGATCCAGGCCAAGAGGCTGAATGCCGATCAGAAGGCCATCGAGGACGAGGCCAAGGCCGATGCCAAGTAGGGCAATGCCGAGAGTGGCTCAAAACGTACTCACGTAAGAACCGACGCTTGGCGGCTTGCGTCGGCGATGGGTCTGACCACCTGGATCTGATCGCTCGCGCGGCGACCGTGATCGCGCCAGGTTCCTCGGCTGACATCCTGACCTTCGAGAGCTGTTAAGCAACTCCAGTCATCCAGGCGTTGCGCCGGGAGGGCCCGAGCGACACCTCGGAGAAGCCATCGGCGCCACGTCCGGCCTCTGCAACCTCGGGTTCAAGCCGCGCTGTAGACGGCGCCGTCCCCTCAGCGCCGAACTCGCGCCATCGGAGGACCGGCGCGTCCAGATGCCCGAATCGTCATCCTTTCCGTCGGGGCACTCGGCCTCCGCATTCGCCTTCGCCACCGCCGTCGGGAGGGAGCCGCCGGTGCTGTGTCTGCCGCTGCACGCCCTAGCGGCTCTGGTCACCTACTCGCGGGTGCACACGGGTGTGCCTTACCCCGTAGACGTGATAGCTGGCGCCGTCATCGGTGCTGCCACTGGCCAAATCGTTATTCGGCTGGCCGACAGGCGCTCGGTCGATGTCACCGAGCCAGCGACAATCCGACCCCTGAATCAGCAGCGCTCATCGCAGTCGTCCCCTTCGGATCGGTATCACCCTTTTACTCTTCGCTGACGCGACAATTGCAGCACTTTGTCGGCTCCAACAATCGCCGGGGTGATAAGTGAGAGTGCCATCACGACCACCCACTGACCGCCTGTCAACGAAACGGTATCGAGCAGACGCTGCAGCATCCCCAGCTCCACGGCAGCCCACGTCAAGATCCAGCCCAGGATGATCCAGCCGAAGTACGGAAAAAGCGGCGAAGACCATGGCGCCTCCCGTTCACGTCGCATGACTACGCCGAGATTGACAGCGCTTAGGGCGACGACGGCGAAGGCCATCGTCATCGAGATAGACGGATGTGTCGTGCTCGGCTTGTCTGGACCCCATGCCAAGAGAGCAAGAGCTGTCACTGCCACGACGAATCCGCTGATCAGCCAGCGAACGACTTGAGGGGTAGTGACGATTTTCGTCCCCGGTTTGCGCGGCGGACGCTGCATCACGCTTGGATCTGGGACGTCGACGATGAACCCGATGACGACCGTTACGACCACGAAAAATTTGCAGAACAACAACATCATCGGGAACAGCGCGACACCGCCGTTGATGTTGAAGATGGTCGCCAACAGCATCAGCTGCAGGACGGAGACAGGATCGTCAACTGGAGCTTTACGTAGGACGTGATCCGCCGATAAATATCACGACCGAGGTCCACCGCTCGCACCAGAGTAGAGAAGTTGTCGTCGGTGAGCACGATTTTGGCGGCCTGCTTGGAAACCTCTGAACCGCTGCCCATGGCAACACCGATATCGGCCTGCTTCAAGGCGGCAGCATCGTTGACCGCGTCGCCCGTCATCGCCACCACCTGACCGTCCTCCTGCATGAGCTGGGCCAGTCGAAGCTTGTCCTCGGGGGCGACTCGACCGAACACGTGGAGCTGCGGAAGTCGCTCGAGAACGGCTGCGTCGGAAAGATGGGCGAGCTCGGTGCCGGTGATCACCCCGGGTCCGAGCCCGAGCTGATCGGCGATTGCGCGCGCCGTGATCGTGTGGTCACCCGTGATCATCCGGACGTCGATTCCCGCCGCGAGGGCAGTATGAACGGCCTGTTTGGCTTCGACACGCAAGGGATCGATGATTCCCACGAGCGCCACGAAAATGAGCTCGGTCACCGAAGCCATGGGATCATCAAGTGCCGAATCCATCCTCGCGTCATCGAGGTCTCGCGCCGCGAAAGCGAGCACGCGCAGGCCCCGCTCGGAGAGCTCTTGATTGGCGGCGAGGATCGCGTCGCGCACACCCGTGATCGGCAGGTGTTCACCGTGCCAAAGGGCACGGCCACAGCGCTCGATGACAAGGTCGGGCGCTCCTTTCACGCTAACGAAGTGACCCTCCTGGAAAATCCCTCCCGTTAACCACTCGGGTCGATCATGGAAAGTCGCCATGAATTTGTACTCCGAATCGAAGGGCACTTCGGCGCGGCGCGGGAGGGCCTTGCGGGTCTCCTCGGCGTCAGCGCCCATCTTGGCCGCGAGCACGACAAAAGCTGCCTCGGTTGGATCGCCAATGATCGATCCGTCGTCAGCAACGGTCGCGTCGCTGCACAGGGTGAGACCGAGCGCGAGGCGGTGAAAGTCGGGTAGGTCGGCTCCCGCCACCCCCAAGACTGCACCGCTCTTCTGATAGCCGACTCCTTCGACGGTGAACCAATCGCCCCCCGCAAGCATGGATGTTGCCGTCATTGCGTTCATCGTCAGCGTGCCGGTCTTGTCGCGGTTGATGACGGTGGTCCCACCGAGTGTTTCGACGTCGGTAAGTGATTTGACGACAGCCTTGGCGTCGGCCAGCCGACGGGCCCCCGACGACAGCATCGTCTGGACAAAGGTCGGGAGGCCGGTCGGAATCGCCGAAATCGCGGTCGAGACGCACAGCAGCACCAGCGTGTCGCGAGGCTGACCCCGCACGAGCCCGAAGATGGCGATGACGGCAACGGCGAGCCAGGCGACGAGGCCAAACACCTTGGTCATACTGTCAAGCTCGCGCTGCAGCGGCGAGCGCGAACGTTGCGTTGCCGTGACCATATCGGCGATACGACCCATCTCGGTCTTTTGTCCTGTCGCCGTGACCACAAAGGTTGCGGTGCCTCGAGTGACGTCGGTGTTCTGGAACACGAGGTTCGTGCGATCTCCGAGCGCGGTCTCTGCCTCGGCGAGGGTGAGGGAATCCTTTGCGACCGGAGCGCTTTCCCCTGTGAGTGCCGCTTCCTGGACTTCGAGAGTGGCTGAGGCGAGGATCCTGCCGTCTGCGGGAACGAGGTCTCCGGCCTCAAGTAAGACGACATCACCGGGCACGAGCTTGCTCGACTCGACCTCCTCCACACGACCCGATCGTCCGACGCGGGCATGAGGTACTTGAAGTTGCGCAAGAGCCTCGACGCTGGCTCGGGCTTTGAGCTCCTGGTTGGAACCCATTACCACATTGAATGTGACCAGCGCCGTGACTACGAATCCCGTGGCGACCTGGCCGATGAGAAAACTTGCTACGCCCACGATGAGCAGCATGATGTTCATCGGATTGGCGAGTTGGCCACGCGCCACGACCCAGACGCGTGGGGGTGGCTCTGCCGCAAGTTCATTCGGGCCGTATGTCGCAAGCCGACACTCGACCTCAGCGTCGCTCAATCCCTGATCCAGATCCACGGCCAGCTCGGCTAGTGGTCCGTCGCTGATATAGCTCGTATGGCTAGGGTGGCAGCATGACGACCGTAACTGCACCGCCTCTGGCGATGACCAAGAAGCAGCGACGCGAGCTGGAGGTGATAGCCCGCTCGAC
>Ga0181536_10006200_pt1 | contig 12070 bp, 9 predicted proteins | sample PEATcosm2014_Bin_41_FD_121105 | JGI IMG/M metagenome (GOLD analysis project Ga0181536, IMG submission 121105) | Peatland microbial communities from MTU Mesocosm Facility, Houghton, MI, USA - PEATcosm2014_Bin17_60_metaG | ecosystem: Environmental > Terrestrial > Soil > Wetlands > Peat | place...
AGGCGAGGCCACGATGTCGATGCCGGAATCGGCCAGGTTGGTTTCGTCGGTCAGGCGCATCTCGCCGAGGCCGCCCCCGAACAGTGTCTGGAAAGCCTCGCGGAAATTCTCGTTGATGCGCGCGAAGGCTTCGGCGAATTTCTGGCGTGAAACCACGTCGATGTCCGCGATGGCCTTCTCGGTATCGCGGATGGAATCCAGCAAATCCTGCCGCTGCACGCTCAGGAATTCCTGGCGCTGCGAGGCTTCCTGAAACTCCTCCATGGCTTGCGCGTTGACCGGACCCAGCGCCTCGATGCGCGCCCGCACTTCCTCGTAGAGCCGCTCGGCCTCGGCTATGGCGTCGATGTCCGGAACCGTCTCATCGCCGGCAGCCAATTCCTCGACGGCGCAATTCAATTCCTTGCGGCTGGTCTCGTCGAGATACTTCAACTCGGCCTGTCGCCGCACCAGATCCACTTCGATCTGCGAGCGGTTCGTATGCGCTTCTTCGACCTTCACGCGCAGTTGCTTCAACTCGTCTTCGGTGGCGGCCAGGGTCTCGCGCATGCGGGCTTCCTCGGCGGCCAACTGGTTCACCGCGACCTCCGTTTGCAAAGCCTGCTCGGCGAGCGCGGCCAGCTTCCGATCCAACTCGATGTTGTCGGCCAGCAGGCCCGCGCGATGGACGCCGAGGCGCTCGATTTCGGAGACGATCTGCCCCAGCCGGGACGTGGCTTCCTTATGCTGGGCTTCCAGGCGGCCCATGGCGGCGCGTTCGGCGCGATGCCGCTCATCGAGCGCGGCCAACTCCGCACGCAGCGCCGAATGGTCTTCGGCGAGAGCCGCCGCTTCGATCTCCAGTTTCTCCAGAAACTGCCGCTGGTCTTCCAGTTCCTGTTCTCGCTGCTCGCGCAATTCTTCCTTCTGCTCTACGGCCTGCAGGTTGCGCTCGCGCTGCTGCTGCGACTGTTCGGCATCGCGCTTCAGGCGGTCGAGTTCCAGCCGCGCCACGGACAGCCGCGAATTGGCGCGACTGGTGTCGTCTGCCAGCTTGCGCATTTCGTGTTCCAGCGCCACACGGTCTTTTTCGCGGGCCTGCTGCACGCCGCGCAAGCGTTCCAACTCGGCTGCCAGGATGCCGATCTCGCGGTCCAGATCCTCCAGGCGGGCGACCTGCTCGTCGAGCGCCTTCTGCTTCGCTTGCAGTACCACGCCCAGCTCGCGCGCTTCGCGCTTCATGGCCAGCGGACCACTTGTGGTCTTCTTGCCGCCGGTCACGGTGTGGCCGTGATAGCAGAGCCCCTCGGTGGTCAGGAAGTAAAGGTGCGGATAGCCGATGGCCAGGCGTTGGGCCGACGGGCGGTCCTCGGCCACGAAGCACAGCGAAACGCGCGGCAGCAGAGTGGCGGCGCGGTCGGTCAAGCCGTTGGTGAGGCGGAGGGAATCGCTGAGCCGCGACAGAATGCCGGTTTCCGGGCCGATAGCCGGCTCCGCCAGATGCAAATGGCCGTTGCCGTTTTTGTCCGGATGTACCAGGAAGGTAGCGCGCCCGTCGAGTTCGGCGCGCAGAAAATCCAGGCCACGGTCGGCCTGCGCCCAGTTTTCGACGACCACGTATTCCAGCTCGTCGTGCAGGAATTCCTCGGCGGGCTTTTCGAACTGCGGGTCGACTTCCACGAAATCGGCCAGCACGCCTTGCGGCCGGAGGTCCTGCGCCTTGCCCGTTTCCAGCGCGGCGAAAAGGCGCTTCACCGATTCGGTGGTGTAGCTGCGGTGCGCCAGCACCTCCTCGAGCGATTCCTTGCGCGCCTGCATCTGCGAACATTCCGTGCGCAGTTGGTCAATGCGGCCGCGCACCTCGACGGCGGTCTGCCGCCGAACGCTCAGTTCCTCTTCGGTGCGGTGACGCTCGCCGGCGACCGATTCCAGTTCGAGCTGGCGCTGCGCCATGGTTTCGGAAAGCGCTTTACGCGCCGCTGCCAAGCGTTCCAGCTCGGCGGCGGAGGTCTGCTCTTCCTTCTGCACGCGCGCCGTTTCGCGTTCGATTCCCGCCAGGTATTCGTTCATCTGCGCGAGTTGGTTGCGCAGGGTGGACACTTCGCCCAACAGCCGCAGCACTGCCGTTCGGCTGGCTTCGATGGCCTGCTCGCGTTCGCGGATGGTTGCCTGTAGTTCCTCGCGCAGGCGATTCTTCTCCAGCATGCGCTCGCGCGATTGGCCGATTTGCCGGTCGAGCGCCGCCACCTGCTGCTGGTGCGCGTCCAGGTCTGCGCCGAGGCGGCCCAGCCGGACCTCCAACTCTTGCGACTCCCGCTCGGCCTGCGCGATGCGCTGCTCGATGGCGCCGCTCTCCTTCACCTGGGATTCCAGCCGACCGCGGGTACGTTCGGTTTCGACAAGGCACTCGGCCAGCTCGCGCCGCTGTTCGGTGAGATGCTGCTCGTTCTGGTAGGACTGGCCCTGCAGTTCGGTGTGCGCCAGCTCTTTGGCGGCGACCTGCTCGGAAAGGCCGCGCAGATCGGCGGAGGCGAGGTTCAGGTCGAGGGCCGCTTTAGCGGCTTCCCGCTCCAGCATGCGGAACTTGCCCGAGAGCGCCACGCGCAGGCGGGCATCCATTTCGGTCTTGAGCTCGCCGTAGCGGCGCGCCTTGGCGGCCTGACGCTTGAGCGAATTCACCTGGCGGGTGACCTCTTCCAGAATGTCGAAGACCCGCGCCAGGTTTTGCTTGGCGCTTTCGAGCTTGGCTTCCGCCAGCCGCTTGCGGGTTTTGTACTTGGTGATGCCGGCGGCCTCTTCGATCACCGCGCGGCGGTCCTGCGGCTTGGAGCTGAGGATCTGGCCGATGCGGCCCTGCTCGATGATGGCGTAGCTCTCCGGGCCCAGGCCGGTCCCCATGAAAATGTCCTGGATGTCGCGCAGGCGGGCCGTGTGGCCATTGATCAGGTACTCGCTCTCGCCGGACCGGAACAGGCGGCGGGTGATGGTGATCTCGCCGTTCTTGCCCTGGTGGGCGGTGATGGGGATTGGTCCCGCGTGCGGATGCGGCGCATGTCCGTTGCTTGCAGCGATGGTTCCGGCGATGGATGCGGCTGCCTCGTGCGCTTCCTGATAAAGCATGGGATCGACGAGCGTCATGGTGACGGCGGCCAGCCCCAAGGGCTTGCGGTCGCGCGTGCCGGCGAAGATTACGTCTTCCATGCGGGCGCCGCGGAGGCTTTTCGCCGATTGTTCGCCGAGCACCCAACTGATGGCATCGCTCAGGTTGGATTTGCCACAACCGTTGGGGCCTACGACGGCGGCGATGCCGCCGCCATTGAAGCGGAGCTCCGTGCGGTCACAGAAGGATTTGAAGCCCTGCAGTTCGACGCGCTTTAGTTTCAACAAAAACGTTCACCTCGTCATGCTCGGGGGATCGTAACCATACTAAACTCGTCTGCGGCAAAAGTAAAGCACTTTCTACGCTGCTAGAAGGGGCCGATCTGAATTTGCCCCAAGATGTAGTATTGTACGTCCAAAACCGCTCCCTTACGGTCGCGGCTCGGAAAGTGGTCGCGGCTCGGAAAGTGGTCGCGGCTCGGAAACGCTGCTCGATGGCCAGCGCGGGGGCCGTCTCTCCTGAAACGCCCGGATACCCTCCTGGAAATCGGCACTGCGAAAAACCTCGTTGCGCATCCGGCGGGCCAGGTCGCCCGCTTCTTCCCAACTCTTGCCTCGCGCGTCGCGCACGAACGCCAGGCCCGCCCGGATCGCGGTAGGGCTGGCTTCGGCGATCGCGCCGGCGATGTCCTGCGCGCGCTCCATCAGGACGGCGGGTTCCACCACCTGGTGCACCAACCCATATTCGCGCGCCTCGACCGCGCCGAAAATCCGGCCGGTTAAGGCCAACTCCGTCGCCCGCCGCTGGCCCAGCGCCGCCACCACCGTACGAAAAATCACAAACGGCCAGAGGCCGATCCGGATTTCGGTCAGCCCAAACGTGGCATCGTCGGCCGCCACCACGATATGGCAATTCGCGGTCAGGCCCGTGCCTCCGGCCAGCGCCGCTCCCTGCACCGCCGCGACGAGCGGCTTGGTCATGCGGATTCCCACCGAAAAGATGCGCTCATGCACTTCGTTGATGTCGCCCCCACCCGGCGACAGCACTTCGTGCAGGTCCATGCCCGCGCAGAACGATTTGCCATTCCCGCTCAGCAGGACCGCGCCCACGCTCGCGTCGTTTTCCCCCTCTTCCAGCGCCGCGCCCAACGCGCTGCACAGATCCATGTTCAGCGCATTGCGCCGCTCCGGCCGGTTCAGCGCCAGCCGAAGGACGCGGCCTTGGCGGCTAATCTGTAAGCTCTCGCTCATAGACCTCGATCTCCAGGGCCAGCAGCGCCGCGCCCAGGGTCTTGCCTTGCGCGTCGGTGCGTAACGAAACGGTGCCGCCGCCGCCGAGCGCGTGATGCAGCAGCAGGTTCAACGCACACAAGTTGGGCAGTTCGAAACGGTCCACCTCTCCGGTGACCATCTCGCCGAAGAACACTTTGACGCGTTCGGGCGTCACCTCGCGCAACAGGATCGGATAGTATTGCGGCAGCCACGCGATTACCCCGATGTTGGCGATATCGCCCTTGTCTCCGGAACGGGTGTGGGCGATGCGTGAGAGCGGGATTCTCATTCGGGCGCCTCCCTCCCACTGCAGCGGGGCTGAAGCCCAGGCTGAAGCCCCACGCCGGCTAAAGCCCGCCCTCCAACCCGGCGCATGCGGCAAGGGTGTGATTTGCGGTGACCAGCGGGCATTCTCATTCGACCACCTCCACGCGCGTCTGGATTTCGTCGCGCGGAATCAATGCCGGCCAATAGGCCACGATCTGGCGCACCTCGGGACGGCCTTCGCCGTATCCGGTACCGCCCGGCGGACCGGTGAGCACCAGCGGAATCATTTCGCGCGTGAAGCGATCGACGGCGCGCTTGTCGGAGCCGCGCACGCTGATGCGGAGCTGCACCTCCGGCGGATCGGCATGCTCCGGACGCGGCCGCGCCGCCGGGCCATGGCACGCATTCACGCCGAAGTATTCCGTGTAGATTTCGTCGAAGCGCAGGCCGAGCTGGTCGAGGCGCTGCCGGGTGATGCGGTCCGCCACGCGCGCCTTCTCCAGCGCGTCGGGCCAACTGTAGACCAGCGTGCCGGACGCTTTCCAGCCCGCATCGTAACTAATCGACGCCTTCAGCATGGCCGGCCGCGGCGCGCCGCGCACGCCGCAACCGTGCACGCGGTCCGGACCGGTATCCTCCAGATGGAGCGAGGTGAAGTCGACCACGCAATCCGGCGTCATATATTGGCGCGGGTCGCCGATCTCATAGAGAAGCTGCTCTTTCACGCCGTGCGAGTCGATGCGCCCGCCCGTGCCAGGGTGCTTGGTCACGGCGAACGATCCGTCCGGCTCGGCTTCCACGATGGGGTAGCCGATGTTGGCCAAGTCCGGGATGTTCTGCCAATCCACCTGGCAGTTGCCGCCCGAGCATTGCGCGCCGCACTCGATGATGTGGCCGGCGACGATGCCGGCGGCGAGCTTATCGTAGTCCTCAGGCTCCCAGCCGAAGCGGTCGATCATGGGCGCGAGCACCAGGGCGGCATCGGCGCAGCGTCCGGCGATCACCACGTCTGCGCCGGTAGCCAGCGCTTCGGCGAGCGGGAATGCGCCGATGTAGGCGTTAGCGCTGAGGATGCGGTCGCGAATGGCGGAGAGCGGCTCGCCGGTGTCGATATTCCGCATCTCGTAGCCTTTGCCGAGGAACTCGCCGATGCGGCTGAACACATCGTCTCCGAGCACCACAGCGACTTTTAATCCCGGTGCGGCTTTCAACACGGCGCGCGCGCAGGCCACCGGGTTCACACCGCCGGCATTGGCGACGACCTTGACGTGGCGCTCCCGCAGCTTCCTGGCGATGCGCCCGATCAGTGGAGGGAAATCGCGGGCATAGCCGAGTTCGGGGTTTGCCTGCCGCTGCTTCTGCAGGATGGACATGGTGACTTCGGCGAGGTAATCGAGCGTGAGGTAATCGATGGGCCCGCCGTCCACCAGACGGACGGGCGCTTCGAGCCAGTCGCCCCAGAAGCCTTGACCATTAGCGATGCGAATCATAGAAGACAAAAGCAACCACAGATGAACACAGATAGACACAGATGAAAACGCCTGCTTTTATCTGTGTGCATCTGTGTCCATCTGTGGTTCTGTTTCCGTTTCATAGTGTTTCGAGTATGAGTTGTTGCCCGCGCGGACGGTGCAGCGTTACTTCCAGCGCCATGGTCAGGATCCGGCGCGTTTCCAGCGGATCAATGACCGCGTCGCAGTGGCCGCGCGCGGCGGCGTAGCGGGCGTCCAGCCAGCTTTCGTAGTCGGCTTTCGTTTTGTCGATGGCGGCCTGGAGTTGCTTGGGCAGCGGTTCGCCGGCAGCCTTGAGTTTTTCCAGTTCCACCGAGAAAAGCGCTTGCACCGCGGAGTCGCCTTCCATCACTCCGATGCGCGCGGTCGGCCAACTAAAAGTAAAGTTCGGCTCGAAGCCCTGGCCCGCCATGGCGTAATACCCGGCGCCGCTGGCGTGATTCAGCGTCAGGATAAGCTTGGGCACGCTGGTGCAGGACATAGCTTCCACCATGTCGGCGCCGGCGCGGACGATGCCGTCACGTTCGGCCTCGGGGCCCACCATGAATCCCGAAACGTCCTGCAAATAGATCAGCGGGTAGCCCAGCCGCTCGTTGAGTTCCACGAAATACGCCACCTTGCGCGCGGATTCGGTGTACACGATGCCGCCGATGCGCGGGCGTCCCTGCGACCGCAGGAAGCCGCGGCGGTTGGCGATGATGGCCACCGGGTGGCCGGAAAGGCCGGCGTTGGCGCACAGCATCTCCGGCGCGTAATCCGGCTGGAATTCGGTATAGTCGCCCGCGTCGAAAATGCGGAAGATGACTTCCTCGATGTCGTAGGGCAGGCGGTGGTTCTCGGGCAGCACGCCATAGATGTCGTCGACGGGACGCGCGGGCGCTTGGCCTTGCAAAGGCGCGGGAGGCGCGGGCAGATCGCGGAAGCGCTGGCGGATGCGCGCCAGGCATTCGGCATCGTCTTTGGCCATATAGTGGGCCACGCCGCTGATCGTGGTATGCAGCCGCGCGCCACCTATGGATTCGGAATCGACCACCTGGCCGGTGGCGCCTTTGACGAGATTCGGGCCCCCGAGGCCCATGAAGCTCGTGCCTTCGACCATGATGATGTAATCGCTGAGCGCGGGAAGATAGGCGCCGCCGGCGATGCAAGGACCCATCACCGCGGCAATCTGCGGCACACGGAGCTTGCGCCGCATAAGAGAATTATAATAGAAAATTCGCCCGCCGCCATACTGGCCGGGAAAAATCCGGTCCTGGTACGGCAGGTTCACGCCCGCCGAATCCACCAAATAGACGATGGGGACGCGGTTGCGCATGGCGATTTCCTGCGCGCGGAGGCCCTTGGTGACGGTTTCGGGCCACCAGGAGCCAGCCTTCACCGTGGCGTCGCCGGCGATGATGACCGCGTAGCGGCCCTCGATCTTGCCGATGCCGGTTACCGAGCCGAGGCAGGGCGCTTCGCCTTCGTACTGGTCGTAGGCCAGCAGCAGCCCGATTTCGAGGAACGGTGTGCCGGGGTCGATCAGCGCCGCGATGCGTTCGCGCGCGGCCATCTTGCCGGCGCGATGCTGCCGCTCGATCTTGGCTTCGCCGCCGCCGCCGCGCAGGCGCTCTTCGAGCTTCTTCAGTTGTTCCACCAGGTGGCGCATGTGGGCCATGCGCGCGACTTTGAGTATGGGGGGGGATGCAGGTTCGGGAATTGTGCTCACGTTATGTGATCGTAGCGCGAATGGGGCGAGGCCGCGCAGCATAGGTACGGAAACCGCTCCCTGACGGTCGCGGCTCAGTAAGCCTTGCGAAATCAACGCGACTGCTACCGAGCCGGGGTACCCTCTGGGTCCGTCAGGGAGCGGTTTCCCCGAGATGCGGCCTCTGCGAGGCTCAGCCGCTAGCGGCGACTACCGCGCCGCTCGACGCGTCTTCGTTCATCAGCACGCGCAGATACCAGATCAACAGCAGCATCACGGGTGTCTCAGGCAGGCCCACGGCAGATTGCGCCACAGTTGCGGCGCCGCTCTGCTTGACGAATCCTTGACTGCCGGAGAGCGTTATCGCAGCCCCCCCGTCCTCGGCTTCGAACACCCATTCGGTACCCCAGAAATTCGTGTGCCGTAAGTGATAGCGCCGGCCCGAGCCAAAGACCACCCAGCCGCTGCCCGTCCAGCCTGGCGTGAATAGCGCGAGGTCGGTTTCGGACCCGGCTTCGCGCACCGAGATCTTCGGGGACAGGAAGCCGGTCCTTTTGAATGTCCACTCGGCCTGTCCGCAAACACCCGTAGCCAGGGATCCGTAACTCTTCTCGAACCGCAGCGTGGCGATCTCGCGCCCGTCCCGTGTCAATTGATAGAAGCGGTGCAGCGCTCCCGGCTGCCGCCACTCCAGGTCCTGCCCTACCGCTTCGTTGAGCGTCATGGATGCCTCTATCCTTACTAAAAATCATACCGCGCAAACGACCAGTACCCCGCGTTTCTTCCAAAACAGTCCTGTTGTTTTTTGCTTCCGCATGCATACAATAGCAATAGGGAGTATCATATCCAGGCCTTTATGGATCCGGACGCGCCGCTGAACGCAAGACTGCAGGACATCCTGCACGCCATCGTGCGGACTTACATCGAGACGGGTGAGCCGGTCGGCTCGCACACGATTGCGCAACGCCGCAACCAGAGGCTGAGTGCGGCTTCCATCCGCAACGTCATGGCCAGCCTGGCGGATGCCGGCTACCTCTCGCAGCCGCACACATCCGCCGGCCGGGTGCCCACCGAAAAAGCCTTTCGCGATTATGTGCAGTCTCTCAATGCCGGCCGTATGCCGTCCGCCGACGCGGCCCGCTTGCGCATCGAGCTCCTGGAAGCTCCCACGGCCGCGGCGCGCGTCGAACGTTGCTGCCATATCCTGACGGAGCTGACGCGCAACGTCGGCATCACCGCCGCCCTGCCGCCGGCCGTGCGCGAACTGGACCAGATCGAACTCGTTCCGCTGGGCGACCGCCGCATCCTGGTGATCCTGGTGACGCGCGACCGCACCGTCCACAACCGGGTAGTCGTTTTGGATGAATTCGTCTCCTCCGATGAGTTGGTCAACATTCGCAACTATGTGAACCGCAACTTCAGCGGCTGGCGTCTGGAGGATGCCCGGCGCGAGTTGCTCGAGCGCATCGCCGAAGAGCGCGCCATTTACGATGCGGTGCTGCGCAAGCTGACGCTGCTTTACCGGAAGGGCTTGCTGGAGGTGGATGTGGCGCCCGAGGTCCATATGGAGGGCGCCTCCAACCTGCTGGGCCTCGACCTGCACCTCACGCGCGAAAAGCTGCGCGACCTGCTGCGGGCGCTGGAAGAGAAAGAGCGGCTGGTGGAGCTGCTGAACCGCGTTCTGGAACAACCCACCGGATTGCTGGAAGTGCGCGTCGGCCTGGAGGAAGCGCACCCCGCCATGAAAGAGCTGGCCATCATCGGCATCTCATTTCAGATGCCCAGCGGGATCTGGGCCAAAATCGCGGTACTGGGCCCCATGCGCATGCGGTATGAGAAGGTGATGGGCGCGGTGCTTCAGACCCGCCGGGCGCTCGAAAGCATGCAATTCTAGGCTTCGGACGGAAACCGCTTCCTCACGGTCGCGGCTCGGTAACAGGCGCGTTGATTTCGCGAGGGTGCATTCCCGAAATAGAGGGTGCGCTGAAGCTCGCGGTCCAGTTTGTTAATCTAGTAAATAGTGGCAGACGATAATCAAGAACAGAACGCGTCGGGTGTCGAGGAGAACTTGCCGGTCCTTACTCCCGAGGCCCAAATTGCGGCACTGGCCGCCGAGCGCGACCAGCTTGCCGCGGAAAACGCCGATTTGAAGGACCGCCTGCTGCGCGCGCTCGCGGAATTCGACAACTTCCGCCGGCGGGCCGAGCGCGACCGCTTCGAGTATGTGCAGTACGCGGCCATGGAAATGGTCCGCGACCTCATCCCCATCCTGGACGATTTTCGGCGCGCCATGAAGGTGGAAACCGCCGATAAAGAGTACGCCAAAGGCATCGAACTGATCGAGCAGCGGCTCTTTGAAATCCTCAAAAAAGCCGGCCTGGAACCCATCGAGGCTGCCGGAAAACCGTTTGACCCGAATCTGCATCAGGCTGTCGACCGCGGCCACACCGACGAATTCCCGGACCAGACGGTTCTGGAAGAATATCAAAGCGGATATAATTTCAAAGGAAAGCTTCTGCGGCCGGCCATGGTGAAGGTCGCCGTGAACCCCTGACGGTCCCCGTAACTCTGCCGTGGCGAAAAGAGACTATTACGAAATCCTCAGCATCGGCCGGGACTCGGACGACGGCCAGGTGAAATCCGCGTACCGAAGGTTGGCGCTGCAATATCACCCGGACCGCAACCCGGACAATCCGGATGCCGAAGAGAAGTTCAAAGAGGCCGCCGAAGCCTACAGTATCCTGAGCGATCCGCAAAAGCGCGCCGCCTACGATCGCTACGGCCATGCCGGCGTGCAGAGCTCCGCGTCGCAAGGCTTCGACCCCAACGCATTCTCGGATTTCAGCGATATTCTGGGCGATTTCTTCGGATTCGGCGATCTGTTCGGCGGGGGCCGCGGCCGCCGCAACCGGGCCCAACGCGGCGAAGATCTGCGCTACGACCTGGAAATCGGTTTCGAGGACGCGGTCTTCGGCATGACCGCCGAGATCCAAGCGCCGCGCATGGAAGCTTGCGACCGTTGCCGCGCCACCGGCGCCGAACCGGGCAGCGGATCCACCACTTGCCCCACCTGCAATGGCCGGGGCCAGATCCTCTATCAGCAGAGTTTTCTGTCGGTGCGGCGCACCTGCCATACCTGCAACGGCAGCGGCCAAATCGTACGGAATCCCTGCCGGCAGTGCCATGGCCAGGGTTACAGGCAGGTGGTTCGCAAACTCAAAGTCAACATCCCGGCAGGCGTCGACGACGGCAACCGCTTGCGGCTCTCCCAGGAAGGCCAGCCGGGCGCAAACGGCGGACCTCCGGGCGATCTGTACGTCGTCCTGAAGGTCAAGGAGCACGCCTTCTTCGAGCGCCGGGGCAACGATCTGCACTGCACCATCCCGATCAACGTGGGGCAAGCCGCGCTGGGTGCGGATGTCGAGATTCCCACGCTGGAAGAGCCGTACCGCCTGAAGGTCCCGGAAGGCACCCAGAACGGCGCCCAGTTCCGCTTGCGGCATATGGGCGTTCCGCCAGTGAATGGCGGCGGGCGCGGCGACATCTACGTACACATCGAGGTGCAGGTGCCGTCGAAGCTGACCCGCGAGCAGCGCAAGCTGCTCGAACAGTTGCGCGACACGCTTCCGGTGGAGAATCAGCCCGCCGAAAAGAGCCTGTTGGGCAAGGTCCGAGACTATTTCATGTGAGTCGGGCGGGCGGTTCCGCCCGCCTTTGCTAGCCCGGTGCGTCTTCCTCGCCCGTGAGCGATTTCTTGTGTTTCGGCTTGTCGCGCTCCGGCTTAGGCAGGATCGGCCGGGAGGATGGGACGGTGCCGACACGCTGGCGCGCCAGCTTGCGCACCTCTTTCTTCATGTCGAAGGTCTGCTTCTTGCGCGCCATTGAGGGTGATGCTCCGCTTCGAGTATATCGCGGCCACGTGAAATCGGGCACCTCCAACGGCAATGTGGCAATCCCGATCCGTCGGCGCATACCCTCCTGTTCGACTTAGCCGGCAAAAGCCATTGTCTGGGAGCCGGGAACATTTTCCATGCCGGGCGTTTTGGCTGCGCGGGCCGCGGGCGCGCCGCTGCTTGTACGCACTTGTCGGCTTCCGGCCAACTTCAGTCTTACTTGTTCTTATCAAAAGCATATTTGGCCGGTAGAGTAGGACGGAGAGCAACAGAGGAATCTGCCGGCTCACCGTCCCCTCGTCGAACCGGACGTGCGGATTTCCCGCATCCGGCTCTCCTGAAAACCTGGGTCACAGGCTCAC
>Ga0181536_10006202_pt1 | contig 12067 bp, 11 predicted proteins | sample PEATcosm2014_Bin_41_FD_121105 | JGI IMG/M metagenome (GOLD analysis project Ga0181536, IMG submission 121105) | Peatland microbial communities from MTU Mesocosm Facility, Houghton, MI, USA - PEATcosm2014_Bin17_60_metaG | ecosystem: Environmental > Terrestrial > Soil > Wetlands > Peat | place...
CGGAACGCTGTCGGGCGGCGAGCAACAGATGCTGGCGATCGGCCGCGCGCTCATGAGCCGGCCGCGGCTCATCCTTCTCGATGAACCTTCGCTTGGGTTGGCACCCCTCCTGGTGCAGCAGATTTTCGCCGCCATCCGCAAGCTCAACGAGCGCGACAAGCTCACCGTGTTCCTCGTCGAGCAGAACGCCTATCACGCGCTCAAGCTGGCGCACCGCGGTTATGTCATGGTCAACGGCGAAATCACGCTCGCCGGCACCGGACGCGAATTATTGCAGCGGCCGGAAATCCGCGCGGCCTATCTCGAAGGCGGAGCGCGCTGAGATGGCGATGTTTCTCGATCACCTCTATGCCGGCGAGGCCATCGGCCATGTCGTTCTGGTCACCGGCCTGCTCGGCGGCGGCGCCGCCTGGCTTGCCGGCCGCGCCATCGCTGCGACCTGGCGGCCGCCGTGGCACGTGGCCAGCGCCGCGATGCTGATCGCCGCCGCCGCACGCTTTTTCCATTTCGCCTTGTTCCACGGCAATCTGCTGTCGCTCACGTCCTATGCCAGCGACACCTGCATCTTTCTCATTTTGGGGCTTCTGGCGTGGCGGACCACGCGCACAGCGCAAATGGTGCGGCAATATCCCTGGCTCTACGTCCGAAAGAGCCCGCTGAGCTGGCGCAAAATCGGGCAAGAAAACTGACTCGCACGGTGCTAATTTCGAGCAGACAGGTTTCAGACAGGTTTTCACTGACAGGGGATGACTATGAACAAGCAACGGCTCAGTGCCCTTGCCCTTATCTTTGGTCTCTTTGCCGGCCCGGCGCTGGCCCAGGACATCTCGGTCGCTGTCGCTGGCCCGATGACTGGCGGCCAAGCGACGTTCGGCCGGCAGATGAGAAACGGGGCCGATCAGGCCATTGCCGATCTCAACGCCGCGGGCGGCGTCCTCGGCCACCCGCTCAAACTCGAGGTCGGCGATGACGCTTGCGATCCCAAGCAGGCGCGCTCGGTCGCAGAAAAGCTTTCCGAGGACCGGGTCGCAGTGGTTGTCGGGCATTATTGCTCGTCAAGCTCGATCCCGGCATCGGACGCCTATCTCGACGGCAACATCCTCCAGATCACGCCGGCCTCGACCAATCCGCTGTTCACCGACCGCAACATGTGGAACATATTCCGGGTCTGCGGCCGCGACGACCAGCAGGGCGGCTTCGCCGCCGCCTATCTGGCGAAGAATTTCAAGGGCAAGAACATCGCCATCATCAACGACAAGACGACCTACGGAAAAGGCCTCGCCGACGAGGTCAAGAAGGCGCTCAACGTCGACGGCGTGACGGAAAAACTCGACGAGTCCTATAACCAGGGTGACAAGGACTTCACCGCGCTGGTCTCCAAACTGAAGCTCAACGCCATCGATTTCGTCTATGACGGCGGCTATCACCAGGAGGCCGGGCTGATCGTGCGACAGATGCGCGATCAAGGACTCAAGACAATCCTGATGGCGGGCGATGCGCTTGCCGACCACGAGTTTTCCTCGATCACCGGGCCGGCCGCCGACGGCGTGCTGTTCACCTTCGGCCCCGATCCGCGCAAGCGCCCGACGGCCGCGGCAATCGTCAAGGAGTTCAAGGACAAGGGCATCGATCCCGAGGGCTACACGCTCTACACCTATGCCGCCTTTCAGGTCTGGGCTCAGGCCGCCGCCAAGGCCGGCACGCTCGACCCGAAGAAGGTCGCCGCCGCCATGCATGCCGGGACGTGGGACACGGTGCTTGGCCCGCTCGCCTTCGACAACAAGGGCGACCTGACCTCCATCGGCTGGGCCGTGTACCGCTGGGACAAGAACGGCAATTACGACGAGATCACCGACGCGTCGAAGAGTTGAGGCTGTCTTAAATCGTCATCGCGAGGCAAAAGGGCGTTCACGCCCGTCTTCGACGGGCTATGGCGACGAAGCAATCCAGAACGGCGTCGCAGCACTGGATTGCTTCGCGGAGCCTGTCATCGGGCGGGCCGCTTCGGGCCGGACCCGTTGGCTCGCAATGACGCGCTATCCGATCTTGCCCAACATCGGGAACGTGTCCAAAAGCCAGTAGCTTAGCTCGCCGACCGTGCCGGTGAGAAAGGCGATGCCGGTGAGCACCAAAAGCCCGCCCATCACCTTCTCGACGAGGCCGAGATGGGCGCGGAAGCGGGCGAGGAACGCGGCGAACGGTTCCACCGCCAGCGCCGCGATGAGGAACGGCACGCCGAGACCGAGCGAGTAGACCGCGAGCATGCCGGCGCCCTTGGCCACTGTCGCCTCGGACGCCGCAACCGCGAGAATCGCGGCCAGGATCGGCCCGATGCAAGGCGTCCAGCCGAGCGCAAAGGCAAGCCCCATCAGATAAGCGCCCCACAGCCCGACCGGCTTGGCGACGGCAAAGCGCTTCTCGCGCATCAACCAGGCGATCGGGGTGACGCCAAGGAAGTGCAACCCCATGACGATGATGGCGATGCCGGCGACGACGGCGAGTTCGCCCGAATAGACGCGCAGCACGGCGCCGATCGCGCTGGCACTGGCGCCGAGCGTCACGAACACGGTGGAGAAGCCGAGCACGAACAGCAAGGCCGCGGTGATGGTCTCGTGCCACACCCGCGGTTCGGGCTCCTCGTCCGCCAGCCGTTCGAGCGAGCTGCCGGTCAGATAGACGAGATAGGGCGGCACCAGCGGCAAAACGCAGGGCGACAGAAAACTCAGCATTCCCGCGACCAGCGCGGCAACAATGGTGACATTCGGCATGGCGCATGAAATGCACCGACCGCCGTGGCGATTGCAAGGCGGTTGCGGCATTCCGGGGCGCCGCCAACGGGTCCGGCCTTCGGCCGGCCCGATGACAGGCTCCGCGGCGAGCCCGGCATCGATAACCTCTGCCGTTAGAGGAAAATTCAGCGATACTTCCGTGAGACCTGTGGTTATGGATTCCGGGCTCGCGCCTTTCGGCGCGCCCCGGAATGACGGCAAGACCCCATGCGCAACCTCATCACCGATGTCCCCGGCCTCAAGGTCGGTCATGGCTCGGACGCCCGGCTCGGCTCCGGCTCAACCGTCGTCGTTTTCGACGAGCCTGCGGTCGCCTCGATCGACGTGCGCGGCGGCGGGCCGGGAACGCGCGAAACGGCGCTGCTCGATCCGGCGCAGACCGTCGAGGGCATCGACGCCATCGCGTTGTCCGGCGGCTCGGCGTTCGGCCTCGATGCCGCTTCAGGCGTGCAGGCCTGGCTGAAAGAACAGGGCCGCGGCTTTGCGGTGCGCACAGCCCGCGTGCCCATTGTGCCGGCCGCTATCCTGTTCGATCTCCTCAGCGGCGGCGACAAGGATTGGGGCCGTTTCCCGCCCTATCGCGAGCTCGGCTACGCCGCGGCAGCAGCGGCTGGCACCGATTTCACCCTCGGCAGCGTCGGCGCCGGCACCGGTGCGACCACGGTCAATTGCAAGGGCGGGATCGGCTCCGCCGCGGCGCAGAGCGCGGACGGTTCCATCGTCGGCGCGCTTGCGGCCGTCAACGCCGCCGGCAGCGTCGTCGTCGATCGCGGCCCGTGGTTCTGGGCAGCACCGTTCGAGCGGGACGGCGAGTTCGGCGGACGCGGATTTCCTCAGGTGTTTCCACCGCACGCGCTCGAACCGCTCACCAAGGGCGGCGCTCGCGAGAGCACGACGCTCGTGATTGTGGCAACCGACGCGATCCTGACCAAGGCGCAGGCGAAGCGCGTTGCCGTCATGGCGCAATCCGGCCTGTCGCGCGCTATCTACCCGGTGCACACGCCGCTCGACGGCGACGTCGTGTTTGCGGCCTCGACCGGCCGTCATCCGCTCGCGGACGCCCATTCAGGCCTGACCAGTCTCGGTACGCTCGCTGCCAATGTCGTGGCACGGGCGATCGCGCGCGGCGTTTTCGAGGCGACAGCGCTCCCTTTCGCGGGCGCCATCAGAAGTTGGAAGGATCAATTCGGCCGCTAAGCCAAGGGGATCAGGGAGAATTTTCACTCTTAACCCGACGCGGAAACCACAATCCGCATCTTTCCCTCCGCGATGCCTCGTTTTCGTTGACTCGCTCGCCGATTGCGCTTTCACTTCAAGATCGGCAGGGTCAAATTTGTTGCGGAGGGTGCGATGCGGGTCATCGTTGTTGTGATCGCCGCGTTAATGACATTGGGTCTTGCGGCATTCGGGGTCGTAGCAGGTCAACGAGCAATCGCCCCAAGTTCACCTAGCGTCCTTGTTTCGCATGTCACACCGGTACCGGCGCCACGCGCTGTTCCGGTTGCCGCGCCAGTCAGCCAAGTCGCGCAAGCGCCAGTTTCCGAAACAACGCAGTCGACGCGCACTGAGCCCATTACCCCGATGCATCTTGCGCAGAACACTGCGCCCGCGGGCTCCGCTTCGGCGGCGCCAGCAAGCGCACCCGTCTCAGCCCCTGCCCCTGCCCCTGCCCCTGCCCCAGCTCCAGCCGCAGCGCCGGCTCCCGCCATCGCCGCCTGCGACAAGCCCGGCGGCATGGGCCTTTCGCGCATTGTCCAGATCGACACCACCGGCGGCCCCGCATTCGGTACCGAGCACTTCAAGCAGTACGACTTCCTGCGCGAGCACGAAGTCGTGCTTACTTTCGACGATGGCCCGTGGCCAGACAACACGCCGATGGTGCTCAAGGCGCTGCAGGACAATTGCATCAAGGCGACCTTCTTCGAGATTGGCGAGCACGCAACGTGGCGTCCCGATATCTCCAAAACGCTGGCCGAAGCCGGGATGACGATCGGCAGCCACACCTGGTCCCACAAGGACCTGGCGAAGAAGCCGTATGCCAGCGACATTGAACAAGCCAAGCAAGAAATCGAAATGGGCGTCAGCGCCGTGCATATGGCGGTCGGCGGACCGATCGCGCCGTTCTTCCGCTTTCCCGATCTGCAACAGCCGCCCGATTTGATGGCCTATCTCGGCACGCGCAACATCGCGACCTTCTCGACCGACATCGACACGTTCGACTTCAAGATCCGCAAGCCGGAGGACGTGGTCAAATCGGTGATGACCAAGCTCGCAAAGGCCGGCAAGGGCATCCTCCTGATGCATGACTTCCAGCATGCGACGGCGGTGGCGATGCCGGAAATCCTGCGCCAGCTTAAGGCCGGCGGCTACAAGATCGTGCACATGGTGCCGAAAGAGCCGGTAACAACGGTGGCGAAATACGACGACATGGTCAGGGCGCAGGACAAGTACTCGGCCACGAACAACACGCGCCCGGAGTCCAGCGTCATAAAGACGATTGGCGAATAGCCTTCGTCGTCGCGAGCGAAGCAGCTTTTCGCAGCGCGAATAGCGAGTGGCGAATAGCGATTAGGGCCTTCCCATTCGCTGCTCGCTACTTGCTACTCGCTGCTCGCCATTCGCTTCCTAATGCGTAAACCGATCCGCCGCGTAAGGCGTCGGATCGCAGAACGGCGTCACGCCGGTCATCATTTCGGCGAGGAGCCGGCCGGTCGCCGGGCCGAGCGTCAAGCCCCAGTGGCCGTGGCCGTAGGCGAGCCAGAGCCCGCGCTGGCGCGGTGCGCGCGAGATCACCGGGCGGGAATCGGCAAAGCACGGGCGCGCTCCAATCCACGGCTGCGGCTCGACCGCTTCGCCGAGAGCAAACAATTCGCGCGCCTTCGGCAGCAGGCGATCGAATTGCACCGGCGTCGGCGGCGCATCGCGTGCGGCGAATTCGACACCCGTGGTGACGCGGATGCCCTGCTCCATCGGCGCCAGGCAATAGCCGTTTTCGGCATCGAGCACGGTGCGACTGAGCGCGGCATTTCCCTGCGGGCGGAAATGACGGTGATAGCCACGCTTGACGGCGAGCGGCAGCCTGATGCCGAGCGGACTGAGCACATCCGGCGCCCATGGACCAAGGGCGATCACGACATCGCCGGCATCGAGCCGCCCTGATGCGGTATCGACGCGCCAGTACGGATCGGCGCGATGGAGCGTGCGCGCGTCGCCCGTGAGGATGACCCCGCCGAGCGCGGTGAAACGCGCGGCGTAGGCGCGTGTCAGCGCCAGCGGATTGGTCACGCTCACAGCGCCGGTCCAATGCACGGCGTGGCGGAAAACCGGCGCAAGCGACGGCTCGAGCGCACACGCCTCATCGCGATCGAGCGGGAGATTGGCGATGCCGAAGCTCGCCGCCAGTTCGAGTTCCCGCGACTGCGCCGCGAACGCGCTGTCGGTGCGGTAAAGTTTGAGCCAGCCATTGCGGCGCAGATAGTTTGCGGCGCCGGCCTCGGCGCTCAGCGCCTCGTGCTCGCTGACCGCGCGCGCAAACAACGGCCGCATGACATGCGCGGTCTCGATCAGCCGCGACGGCTGCGAAGCGGCGCGAAAAGCCGCCAGCCATGGCGCAACCGTTGGCAGAAACGAGAGATGATAATTTGCTTGCGGCGCGCGCTTGAGCGCGATGCGCAGGAGCGCCGACCAATCCGACGGGAACGCCGCCGGAAAGACTGTGTTGCCCTCGATGATGCCGGTATTGCCGTAGGACGTCCCTTCGCCCGGTCCGCCGCGGTCGACCAGCGCAATCGACACCCCGCATTTGGCCAGATGGATCGCAATCGAGGTGCCGACGATCCCCGCTCCGAGCACGATGATATCGGCGTGCGCCACGGCTACTCCTGCTGCGGCTCAGATAGGTTAAGTTTGCCCGCCGCGCCGCCGCGCGAAGCGCTGCACGGCGCTTGGGACACGATGCGGGCAGTATAGTGCCTATGCGGGCAAGTTTACGCGCAAGCTTATTGCGGACGATATATTAAACCGTCGCGAGGCTCTGCGTCGTTGTCGGATTCAGCAATTGCGCCTGCATTTGGATCAATTGCTCGAGGAGATTGTTGTTCGCCACGTTCGAGCCGCCGGCCGATGAGCTGGAGCTGCTCGACGAGCTGGAGCCGTCCGACGGGGCGGTCGTCAGGGTCACGCTCGAGCCATCGGCATAGGTGATTGTGGTCGTCGACGAGCCGTTCGCATTGGCGGTGGTTTGGCTGGTGGCGCCGCTGTCTGCCGACGTCAGCATGTCTAGCGGGTTTTGACCGTTCCCGGCGCCGCCAGCGCCGCCCATATGGTGGTGGTGATGATGGCCGCCCTGGCCCTCAGTCTGCTGGGCCTGCTGCCCCGAACTTGCGTCGCCCGGGCCAGTCGCGCCGTCGTTGTTAAGCTGCGACATCAAGGATTGCGAATTCGAGGCGTTCGCCTGCATAGCAAACAGCGCCTGGAGCGTCTGCGGGCCGAATTGCGGAGAAGAACTGCCTGCCGTGCTCGTAGCGCCGGAAGTGGCTGTGCTCGTGCCTGTCGCGGCTGCAGTTGCGCCTGCGCCTTGGCCCAGCGCCGCTAACAGCGATTCCAGCGGATCGGACTGCGCCGTGCCGGCCGACGACGGGTCCTGCTGCAGCAAGGATTGCAGAGAGGCATAGGGGTTGTTGGTACTCGATGCATTGACGGATAACGACATGGCAGACTCCTTGGTACTCTTCGAAACCATCGGCAGTGCCGGTGGACACACTGCCCCCGCTTCCGCGATGCAAGAGCGGGGCCGCCGGGCAAGTGCAGAAAAAACAAGGATTTTCGCGGAACCGACGGCGTCGGTGCGGGTGAGAATCTGCCTTAGCCTCGCGGTAACCGGCAAGTTTTGCCGGCTCGCAACCGCCTGCGTTGCCCACTCGGGAGCGGCGTGTTACGCGAACGCTAGAGCTTTAACGGTTGTGATGGAATCAGAAGGCTCTAGCTATTTGTTGAGCATGATCTTTTCCGAAAACCGGCATCCACCCCGGATCGAGTCCGGGGCAGGCTTTTTCGGGATCATGCTCTAGGTCCGGAGAATCCAGTGCATCGCCCGCTCATCATCGCCCCATCGATCCTCGCCGCCGATTTCGCCAAGCTGGGTGAGGAGGTGCGCGCCGTCGATGCCGCGGGCGCTGACTGGATCCACGTCGACGTCATGGACGGCCATTTCGTGCCGAACATTTCGATCGGACCGGATGTCGTGAAGGCCATCCGGCCGCACACCAAGAAGCTGCTCGACGTGCATCTGATGATCGCGCCGTGCGATCCTTATCTGGAAGCCTTTGCGAAGGCCGGCGCCGACCTCATCACCGTGCACGTCGAAGCCGGCCCACATATCCACCGTTCGCTGCAAGTGATCCGGGCGCTCGGCAAGAAGGCGGGCGTGACCATGAATCCCGGCACGTCGGAGACCACCGTCGAGCACGTCATAGACATCGTCGATTTGATCCTCGTCATGTCGGTCAATCCCGGCTTCGGCGGACAGAAGTTCATTCCCGCGGCCGTCGATAAGGTGCGCAAGCTGCGCGCCATGGCGGCGGGCCGGCCGATCGACATCGAGATCGACGGCGGCATCACGCCGCACGTGGCGCCCGAGGCCGCACGTGCCGGCGCCAACGCCTTCGTCGCCGGCTCCGCCGTGTTCAAGGACCGCACGCCGGAGTCCTATCGCACGAACATCGCAGCGATCCGCAACGCGGCCGCGCTCGCACGCGGGGAAGTGGCGTGACCATACCCCGCTACACCCGCCCGCAGATGGCGGCGATCTGGTCGCCGGAGACGCGGTTTCGCATCTGGTTCGAGATCGAGGCGCATGCCGCCGATGCCATGGCCGAGCTCGGCATGATCCCGAAAGCGGCGGCGCAGAAGATTTGGGCGAAGGGCAAAGCGGCGCAATTCGATGCCGCGCGCATCGAGGAGATCGAGCGCGAGGTCAAGCACGACGTCGTCGCCTTTCTCACCCATCTCGCCGAGATCGTCGGGCCCGAGGCGCGCTTCGTGCATCAGGGCATGACAAGCTCCGACGTGCTCGACACCTGTCTCAACGTTCAGCTGGTGCGCGCCGCCGATCTCCTGATCGCCGACGTGGACACGCTCAACGCCGCGATCGAGCGTCGCGCCCGCGAGTACAAGCTGACGCCGACCATCGGCCGCTCCCACGGCATTCACGCCGAGCCGACCACGTTCGGGCTCAAGCTCGCCGTCGCCTTTGCCGAATTTGCACGCGCCCGGCAGCGCTTGGAACTGGCGCGCAGCGAGGTCGCGACCTGCGCGATCTCCGGCGCGGTCGGAACCTTCGCGCAAGTCGATCCGCGCGTCGAAGCCCACGTGGCGCGCAAGATGGGCCTCGCGGTCGAGCCGATCTCGACCCAAATCATCCCGCGCGACCGCCACGCCATGTATTTCGCCACGCTCGGCGTCGTCGCCGCCTCGGTCGAGCGGTTGGCAACGGAAATTCGGCACCTGCAGCGCACCGAAGTCTTGGAGGCGGAGGAATTTTTTTCCGAAGGCCAAAAAGGCTCCTCCGCCATGCCGCACAAGCGCAATCCGGTGCTGTCGGAGAACCTCGTCGGGCTTTCGCGGATGGTGCGCGCCTATGTGGTTCCTGCGCTCGAAAATGTCGCGCTTTGGCACGAACGCGATATCTCGCATTCCTCGGTCGAGCGCATGATCGGGCCGGACGCGACGGTGACACTGGATTTCGCGCTCGGCCGTCTCGCCGGCGTGATCGACAAGCTGATCGTCTATCCCGAAAACATGCGCAAGAACCTCGATCGGCTCGGCGGCCTAGTCCATTCCCAGCGCGTGCTGCTGGCGCTTACGCAAAAGGGTGTCGCGCGGGAGGACGCCTACCGGCTCGTCCAGCGCAACGCCATGAAGGCGTGGAGCGGCGGCGGCGATTTCCTCGCGCTGCTCAAGGCCGATAAAGAGGTGCGCAAACATTTGAGCGAAGCGGAGCTTGCCGCCAATTTCGACATGGACCTTCATTTCGCCCACGTCGACACGATCTTCCGCCGCGTCTTCGGCCGCGCGTGACGACATCATCGTTTTGCGGTTGGGTCATCGCTGATTCGCGCCGTCTTGCCCGATGCAAATGCGGTGTCCACGCCCGCTTGATCGCCTCAACGGAGCGATTTTGCAGCTTTCCAGTCGCATTGTTTGCCCGACTCACCTCTCCTGACGTAACGTCAGGTGACTCTTTGGGGGGAGAGAATCATGGGCCGATTGGTGCGCAAGCCGCAGGTACCGGACCTCGATCCACAGATCGCGGGCCTTGAGGACGTGCTTCAGTCCGGTATCGTCGGAATGCAGCTGGCGGGTGCCTTAGCCGGCGATAATTATCTCGAACGGATGGTGAAATATGTCCCGGGCGAGATCATCGGCTTTTCGATGCTCATCAATGCGATCTTCGATCAAGCGGTGAAGTCCGGCGGGCAAAACGCCGTCATGGCCGGCTTCTCCGTCACCGCTATTGCGACAGGCGCCGTGATCGTCGCCTGTATTCTGCCGCCGCTGTTTTGCTGGTACGTGCGCGAGGACGGCGATGCCTGGGTCGTCAACGCTGTCGTGTCAACGATTGCTTACCCGTTCTGGGCCTATCTCATGGGCGCCGTCGCCTTTGCCAATTACCACGACGGCAACCTGGCGGTGATTTTGGTCCTGACCTTCACCGTCGCCAGCGGCCTGATTTCGCCGCTGCCGCGTAAGCTCAAGGCACGCGAACAGCACGAGGCCGCAGCGCAGGAGCGACCGCGCCTCGTCGAGGCCTTCGCGTAAGCGGATCGACGATCGGCGGATGTTTCCCGCCGCGGCGGAGATTGCGGGCGAGCAACTCCTCGTGGCATGTGTCGCTTCATGGCGACGCGCGAATCCATTCTGATCTTCGATTCGGGTCTCGGCGGCCTCACCGTCTATCGTGAGGTCGCGGCGGCGCGGCCGCAGGCCGATTTTCTCTATGTCGCCGACGATGCAGGCTTTCCCTATGGCGGGCTGAAGGAGCCCGAGCTTGTCGCCCGCGTCGTCGAACTGATGGACGAACTGATCGAGACGCACCGACCCGATCTCGTCGTGATCGCGTGCAACACCGCCTCGACCATCGTGCTGTCCGACTTGCGCCAAAAATTTTCGTTGCCCTTTGTCGGCACCGTGCCGGCGATCAAGCCGGCTTGCGCCGCCTCGGTGACGAGGCGGGTGTCCGTGCTCGGCACCGAGGCGACGGTCGAGCGCGAATATACTCGCGCGCTCATTCGCGATTACGCGCAAGGTTGCGAAGTGACGCTGGTCGGCGCGAAAGCGCTTGCGGGTTATGCGGAAGCCGAGCTTCACGGCGCGCCGGTCGACGACGCCGCATTACGCGCGGAGATCGCACCCTGCTTCCGCGATGACGGCAAGCGCACGGATACGATTGTTTTGGCCTGTACCCATTATCCGTTGCTGATCGACCGGTTGCAGCAGCTCGCACCGTGGCCGGTGAATTTTATCGATCCGGCGCCCGCAATCGCGCGGCGGGTGGTCGATCTTCTCGGTCCGGCGCAATCGCCAATGCAGGCGGGAACCGCGCGCGCCATTTTCACGTCAGGCCGCGCGCCGGCCCCGGCGCTCGCGCGCTTCGACATCCGTTTGGGCAACCCAGCATCGAGCCAGGTGGACTGACAGAGCGCCGGTTTGACACTTCGCGGATTTCCCCCTAGAAACCGCGCACTTCGCGGGCCCGACCGGGCCCGCGCGGTGTTTCGCGACCCGCGGTTGGCGCCGGCGCTTCGGCCGCCAAACCTGTTGGTTTCGGCCCCCTCCCTACCCTCCCCCGCATGCGGGGGAGGGTAGGGAGGGGGCCGGGACAGAGGAGGGCGCGATCCTCAGCCAGCAATCTTTTAGCGAGGACGCGAATGACCAAGCGCCACCAGGCGAAGTACAAGATCGACCGGCGGATGGGACAGAACATCTGGGGCCGACCGAAAAGTCCAATCAATAAGCGCGAATATGGCCCGGGCCAGCACGGCCAGCGCCGCAAAGGCAAGCTGTCCGATTACGGCGTGCAATTGCGCGCGAAGCAGAAGCTCAAGGGCTATTACGCCAATATGTCGGAGCGGCATTTCCACGGCATCTACGACGAGGCGCGGCGGCTGAAGGGCGATACGGGCGAGCACATGGTCGGGCTGCTTGAACGCCGGCTCGATACGGTGATCTATCGTGCGAAAGTCGTGCCCACCGTCTTCGCCGCGCGCCAGTTCGTCAGC
>Ga0181536_10006203_pt1 | contig 12066 bp, 9 predicted proteins | sample PEATcosm2014_Bin_41_FD_121105 | JGI IMG/M metagenome (GOLD analysis project Ga0181536, IMG submission 121105) | Peatland microbial communities from MTU Mesocosm Facility, Houghton, MI, USA - PEATcosm2014_Bin17_60_metaG | ecosystem: Environmental > Terrestrial > Soil > Wetlands > Peat | place...
CGCGCTGCCCGCCCTCGGAGGCGAAGCAGGTGGCCGATGCCATCCGCAAGCATGGCGGCTCCGCGCAATTAAAGATCTACGCCAACGAAGGTCACAGCTTCTCGCGGTTGGAAAACCAGATCGACGCCTACAGGCGCGCCTCCGACTTCATCAAGAGCCACGTGCCTTCGCCGGGATGCGGCTGCACGGTGTTGGAGTAAGACGCGGTATCGATGAAGAGTCGAGGTTAGCGCAGTTCCCTTGCGGGTGTATCTAAATCCCCAGGAAATGTCATGGCGACCGGAGCGCCGAGTGCCGGTGGCCGGAGCAGCCAAATTGCGTGCCCGACATTACACTCGATCAGCAAGGTGCGATTTGAGCGCGGAGTGGAGCCACCATTTGTTTTCGACGGTAGAAACAAAAGGTGGCTCGACTTCGCTCGCCATGACAGTCTGAGCTGATGTCGGGATGCCTACTGGGAACCGGTCTTAAACTGGTTGCACAAATGTGGTTTGGAAGAAACGGCAATTTCCTCAGGGGCTAAAGCCCGAGCCATTACTGGCTTTGGACGGCGTGGCTGAAGCCGCGCCCCTTCAAAAGAATATTTATGCAACCGGTTCTAGTGCGAGAGGTGGGGATGGTTCGATATTCGGCTCCGCTCAGGATGAGCGGCGCTTTCCCTGCCCTGCTCTGCGCACCAGCGCCTCGATCAAACCTGGAATGGTGTATTGCTCCGCCTGTACGTCCACGTTGAGGTCGTATTCGCGCAGGGTTGCCGATGTTACCGGCCCAATGGATATATTGAGCACGCCGGAGAGCAGCTTCGATTTGCCGGAGCGAATCGCCAGCAGGCTTACATAATTGCGGACGGTGGAAGAGCTGGTGAAGGTGATCGCGTCGGGCCGCTCCACGCTGCTTCTGAGGGCGGCGCGCAACTGGTCGCGCGAGGACTTGGGCGTCACCGTCTGATAAGCCTCAACCACATCCAGATGAGCGCCCAGCTTGCGCAACTCGCGCGGAATCACATCGCGCGCAATTTTGGCCCGCCAGAGCAGCACGCGTTTTCCGCGCACCTGATCGGCAAGGGCTTCGACTACGGCCTCCGCGATGTACTGTTGGGGCGTGATTTCGACCGCGAATCCCTGCCGCTCGATGGCTGCCCTGGTCGCGGGACCGATGGCGGCAAATTTCAAGTGGGCCAGCGCGGACGGAGGAATGGACAACATCCGCATCCGCGCAAACAGCGCCTCGACGCCGTTGACGCTGGTCAGGATGAGCCATTCGTATTCGGAGATCAGGCGCAGGGCATCGTCCATCATCTTCGACGAGCGCGGAGGACGAATCTCGATGAACGGGATTTCCAGAACGCAGGCACCCTGCGCGCGCAGCCCTTCCGCCAGCACGCTGGCCTGCTTCTTCGCCCGCGAAACAATAATCCGCCAGCCCGCCAATGGCAGATCATTCGCGCCAACTTGTGCTTCGGGGTTCCCCATCAGGGCTATGGCTGTTGCGGCGCCGCCGCGGCCGAACTGTAAACCTCTTTTAGGATTTCTTCTCCGCCGTTGCGCAACAGCAGCAGGCCGGTCCTTGTGCCCAACTCCAGCGGATCGCTTCCGGTCTGCACTTCGCGCAGCACCTTGCTTCCGTCGGGCTTGGCGCAAACGGCAATCAGCGTGAGCGTTCCATCTTTCATCTCGGCGAAGGCGCCTATGGGCACCTGGCAGCCGCCGCCCAACTGGTTGAGCAGCGCGCGTTCGCAACTGGTGGCGGCGCGAGAGGCCTCGCTGTCGAGGAACTTCAAGTGCTCGCCGATGACGCTGTCGCCGCGACGGATTTCGATGCCGAGCGCTCCCTGCCCCGCCGCGGGACACATCACATTCGCATCCAGCGCCTGCTTGACGAATTCTGTTTTGCCCAGACGGTTCAGCCCCGCCGCGGCCAGAATAATGGCGTCGTATTCGCCCTCTTCCAGCTTGCGGACGCGAGTGTCCACGTTGCCGCGCAGCGGGAATATCTCCAGGTCCGGCCGCTGCTGCTTCAGTTGCGCCTGCCGGCGAAGGCTGCTGGTACCCACCTTCGCGCCTTTCGGCAGATCGGCAATGCCCGAATACTTTACCGATAGCAATACGTCGCGCGGATTCTCCCGTTCCGTGACGGCCGCAACTTCAAATTGCGGTGCCAGCTCCGTGGGCAAGTCCTTCAGGCTGTGGACGGCAAGGTCGATGCGGCCTTCCGCCAGGGCGTCTTCTATTTCTTTCGTGAACATGCCCTTGGTGCCGACCTTGGCCAGCGCCACGTCGGTGATCTTGTCGCCGGTCGTCTTGATGATTTCCAGTTCTGTCTGGTGACCCCGTTCGCGGAGCAAGGCGGCAATGTGATTGGCCTGCCAGAGAGCTAATTGTGATCCGCGGGAGCCAATGCGAAGAAGGGCCATTCGAAAAGCGTTCCTTTCAAGCCTGCCGGTCGGAGCCGTCGCCGGAAGCGGCATCGGCCTCGTCTGCCCCAACAGGCGAAACAACGGCGCCTGCCGGGGACCCCAGCTTCTGTTGCTCGCCGCGCAAATTGAAAAGGCGGCGCACCAGATCGATCACGGTTGTCGCCTCGGGATCGCGGGCCGCGCTCTTCAGGGTAGTAATCGGCGTGTGCATGATCTTGTTGATGATACCGCGAGTCAGAGCCTCGACCGCTATCTCCTGCTCGGGGCTGAGCGCTCCCAGGCGGCTGCGGACCCGGTCGATCTCGGCCTGGCGCACGGTTTCCAGGTGCTCCTGGAGAGACACGATGGTCGGCACCACGTCGAGCGTTTGCAGGCGCGACACGAACTTTTCGACTTCCTGCTCGACCAGTTCCTCCGCCTTGGCGGCCTCGCGCTTGCGATCGCCAAGGTGCGACTGCACCACCTGTTGAAGATCATCAATGTCGTAAACGAAGATGCCGTCCAGGTCGTTCAGGGCGGGGTCGACGTCGCGCGGCACCGCGATGTCGATAAAGAACATCGGACGGTTTCTGCGCCGCAGCAGAAACTTCTCGCCGTGATGCTTCTCGAAAATGGAGTGGGGCGCGCCCGTCGAACTGATAACGATATCGGCGCGGTCGACTGCATCGTAAAGCTTTTCGAACGGAATCGCTTCGCCATTGAACTTCTTCGCCAATGCCGCCGCGCGCTCATAGGTGCGGTTGCTGACGTAAATCCTGCCTGCTCCGTGCGCGATCAGGTGGCGTGCCGCCAGTTCCTGCATCTTGCCCGCGCCCACCAGGTAGACGGCCTTGCCCTCGAGGCTGCCAAATATCTTTTCCGCCAGCTCCACCGCCACGGAGGCGACGGAAACCGATGAACTGGCGATCGCCGTCTCGTTGCGAATCCGCTTGGCCACCGCGAACGCCCGGGTCAACAGCGCGTCCAGGTGCGATTGAATGGCTCCGACGGCCCGAGCCACCGCGTAAGCCTCCTTCACCTGGCCGAGAATCTGCGGTTCCCCAACGACCATCGAGTCCAAACTCGAAGCCACCCGGAAAACATGACGGACCGCCTCGCGCTGCTCGTACTGGTAGAGATACTTCGCGTACTCGTCCGGTTCCAGCCGGTAGAATTCCCGCACGAATCCCATGAGGTCGCAAGCCCCGTTGACGCTTTTGGCTATCATTTCCACCCGGTTGCAGGTGGAGACGATCATTGCCTCATCCACGCCCTTGTGGGTCGCCAATTGGCGAACGGCCTCGGGCAGACGCGCCTCCGGAATGGCGAAGCGCTCGCGCACCTCGACCGGAGCCGTCTTGTGATTCACGCCGATGAGGAAAATGTTCATGGAGCGATAAACCGGTGAACTCTGCTCAGGTAATTCGCGGCCCAGGCGCAGACCGCCGCGGCAAATGCGAAGGTCGCAAGGTAAGCGGCCTTGCGTCCGCGCCAGCCCGAACTCCAGCGCGTGTAAATCAGCAGCATGTACACGCCCCAGGTCACAAGCGAGAGCACTACCTTGGGATCGGCAAAGTATCGCGCCCCAAATCTTTCGTGCGCGACCACCGAACCGATGACCAACCCAATGGTCATGAAGGGAAAGCCAAGCAGCAGCGACTTGTATCCGAGTTCGTCCAGCACCTGCAAGGCCGGCAACCGGCTGATGAGCCGCGAAGGTTGCTTCGACTTGAGGCTGCGCGCCTGCACCAGGTAAAGCAGGCTGGAAAGAAAGCTCAGGAAAAGCGCGGCATAGCCGATCAGCAGCATGGAAACGTGCACCATGATCCAGCCGCTGCGCGTGCCGGGAGAGGAGAATTCAGGCGGACGCAGATTCAGGGCCGATCCGAACGTCAGCAGAAACGCCACTGGAAAAATAAACAGTCCCGCGGCCGCACTCCGAAAACGCAGGTAAAGGAAGACGAACAGCCCCATCACCAGCAGCGCCAAGTCGGATTCCGCGTGACGGATGGTCAGCAGATCCAGGTAGCCGTTCAGGAGCGCCGATTCGACCAGCGAAACGAAATGAAACACCAAGCCTAAAAACGCGGCAGGGACGGCGATTCTACCGAACTTCTCGCCCTTTTCAGCGAGCAGGAGCAGGGCGTACACCAGCCCCAAGCCATATAAAACCGTCGCAACTCGCAACCACAGAAGAGGCATATTCCTCAGCTCCGGCCCGCGGTTGGCAGGCGCCCGCGCCGGACCGAATCAAGCTTGATTATACAAACCAGCAATGGCAGTCGTAGGGAAAGAGTCACATCGCCCTGTGATGTTTATCACAAAGCAGCGCAGGGCGCCCAAGTTCCGGGCTGAAATCGCCGCCGGGGGAACGAAACTATAGATCCAGCGGCGCCAGCAGCTCCTCCAGCTTCTCCGGACCAACTTGTAGTTGGCGGCCAGACTGGTGCATGTCTTCAATTTCGTCAAAAGCCCGTTGCAGTGCCAGCTTGGCCGCGGCATAGCGTTCGTTGTCGTCGAGCGCGCGCCCGTGACGCGCAGCCCAGTCCGCTACCGCCTCATCCAGCACGAAGATGCTGACCGCAAAAAAGAAATGGCGGTCGCTGGAGACCTCGTACACATATTCGATGGCCGCCCCAAAGGTCGCGGGCGCAGGCCGCCTTTCCACAAAATAGTAGTCGTACACGCGTCCGGTGTCGGAGGCGTATGTCTTCAGTCGGCGAACCGTCAAGCTGCATCCCTCATGGCCCTGCCATGGCACTTGCCGCAAGTGGCTGCCACGGCCAGCCGCGCGGCCGTTCGTTTCTGAGAATACTTTCTTTCTCACAATACAAAGGCGCCGCTGGGAGTCAGCGCCAGGGCTGCCGGGCTAGCGCGAATCCGGAATTGATGTATCCGGATCAAAAAATTGGAGAACGTCATTCCGACCGGAGCCGCGCAATGCGCGGCGAAGTGGAGGAACCTTTTGTCTGGAGATTGAAGACAGAAGGTGGCTCGACTTCGCTCGCCATGACAGCACTTGGTTGGGATACATCATACCTAGTTGCGCTCAAGCGCGAATCCGGTCTAAAAGCTCGTTCCACCAAATTCTGTCGGAGCTTCCCTCAGCCGCATAGCCGCAGTCTCCGGAGTCACCGAGGAAAAGTACACTTCCTTGAAGTTGTACGACTTCTCCTTGCGCTGCAGGATCGGCATGATTTCTATGTGCCAGTGGTAGTCGTCGTCGATGGTGCGCCAATAATTCAGAACCTGCGAGCGATGCATGGTGTTCGGCGAGGTATGCAGCACGAGATGAAAGCTGTCGGTAATCGAGCGTATGCGGTTGATGGTGCGCTTCAGCAGCGCGGTGCAATCCCGTAGCGCACCCGGGCGCGCTAAGCCGCTACGTTCGAAATGCGCCTCATGCGACTGCGGGATGATCCAGGTCTCAAACGGAACCCGGGAAGCGTATGGACAGCAAGCGACGTAATCGCCTTGTACTTCGATAATCCTTTTCTTCTGCTGCAATTCCTGTGACAGGATGTCGCAAAACACACAGCGCTCCTTATGCGCGTAGTGCTCGCGAGCGGCGCGCAGCTCGTATAGCACTCTGCGCGGCACAAAGGTGGTCGCCACGATTTGCGACGTCGGATGATCGAACTCCTGCCCGGCGAGCGCTCCGAAATCCTTGAATACGGTCACGTACTTGAAGCGGTGATCGTTCTTCAGGTCCTGAATGCGATGCGCGCACAGCAGCAGGAACTGCTGGACTTCCTCTTCGCTGGCGATCCACAGTTGCCGGTCGTGGCGCGCGTTCTCGACGATCACCTCGTGGGCTCCGACCGACTTCATCGTGTCATAGAGCCCGTTTCCCCGCCGTCCGGGGTCGCCTTCAACGTGGTAGATCGGAGACGGGTGGACGACGGCACGGGCCGACCACGTGCCGCCCGTGGCCGAAGCCATGGAAGAGACAACCTGGGGTTGTTCAGGCGATTCCGGACAAAACGGACAGAGCGGCCCGGGATGCGAGGCACCTTCCGAGTCATCGCCGGTAACGACCCACGACCGAGTGATGGGATCTTTCCGTAATTCCACAGGTTAAGGTAATCACTGTTCGGCAGCCCGCGTCAAATCGGCGGCAACCGCGCCGCGCCAGCTCTGCTATACTCAACCGCACCCCCTGTCGGAACCGCCAATGAGGAGCGACCCTTCACGCCTGCTGCGTCCAAACGGATTAGCGTGGCGCTGGACGGGTGAAACCGCCGATGAGCAGCGAACTTTCCACGCCTCTGATGCGGCAGCATGCCGCGATCAAGAAACAGCACCCCAGCGCGCTGCTGTTTTTTCGCGTGGGAGACTTTTACGAGCTGTTCTTCGACGACGCGGTCGTAGCGTCGCGTGAGTTGCAGATTACGCTCACCTCCCGCAACAAGGAAAAAGGCATCGCCATTCCGATGTGCGGCGTCCCCTACCATGCCGCCGAGGGCTACATCGGCAAGCTCGTCCGCAAGGGCTACAAGGTCGCGATTTGCGACCAGGTGGAAGATCCAAAGCTGGCAACCAAGCTGGTGCGGCGCGAGGTCACGCGCGTGCTCACCCCCGGCACCGCCGCCGATGCGCAGATGGGATCGGACGAGAACAATTTCCTCACCGCGCTCGCCCGGCATGAAGACCGTGTGGGATTTGCCGCGCTCGATCTTTCGACCGGCGAGTTTCGCGCCACAGAGTTTCGCGGCCCCGACGCGGAGCGCCGCACACTGGAAGAGATGCAGACGCTGCGTCCGCGGGAGTTGCTGTTTGCCTCTTCTCTGCCGCTATTCGCCAGCGCTTCAGGAAGCCGTGCAAGCGCCGCGGCCGCCACGCCGCAACTTGCGCCCGTCGACTTCGCCGCCTTTGGCTGCGCCGAAACGCCGCTGGAAGACTGGATCTTTGCTCCCGACTACGCCATTCCGCAGTTGGAAAACCACTTCGGAGTGCTTTCGCTGGAAGGCTTCGGGCTGGCCAATCGGCCCGCCGCGGCCTGCGCCGCCGGAGCCATTCTCCACTACGTTCGCAGCACGCAACGCGGCACTCTCGACCACATCGACCGCATAGGATTTTACGAGCGCCAGAGCTGCCTGGTTCTGGACGCGGTGACAGTGCGCAATCTCGAACTGGTTGAGCCCCTGTTCAGCGGCACGAGCGATAACGTTACGCTGCTTCGCGCCATCGACAAGACGGTCACTCCGATGGGCAAGCGCCTGCTGCGCGCCTGGATGCTGCGTCCCTCGATCGACGCCGCTGAAATCAATCTCCGTCTCGACGCCGTGGAAGCCGCCACCGGCGACACCATCGCCCGCGAGGAGCTGCGCCGCTCGCTCGACGGCATTCTCGATGTCGAGCGCCTGCTCAGCCGCGTCACGCTGGAGGCGGCCAACCCCCGCGATGTGCTTGCCCTGGCCGCGTCGCTCGCGCGCGTGCCCGGCGTGCGCGCCCGCCTTGCCGGCTTCGCTGCGCAACGTCTGCGCGAGCTGCATGCGGCAATCGATGAATTGGCGGAGCTGCGCGAGCGCATCGAGGCGACCATCATCCCCGAGCCTCCCATCTTGTTGAACGATGGCGGAGTGATCGCCGCCGGAGTGGATTCCACCCTGGACGAGCTGCGCAACCTGAACCGCAACAGCAAGCAGTACATCGCGCAAATCGAAGATCGCGAACGCCACCGAACCGGCATCAACTCGCTCAAGGTTCGCTTCAACTCGGTTTTTGGTTATTACATTGAGATCAGCAAGAGCAACCTGCACCATGTTCCCGCCGAATACGAGCGCAAGCAGACGCTGGTTAACGCCGAACGCTTCACCACCCCGGAGTTGAAGGAATACGAAACCAAAATACTGGATGCACAGGAGCGCATCGTCGAAATCGAGCGCCGCATCTTTGCCGAGCTGCGGTCGAGCATCGCCGCTGAAGCCAAGCGAATACGTCAGACGGCGCTGGCGCTCGCCGAGGTCGATGTGCTCTCCTCGCTGGCTTCGCTGGCGGCAGCGCGGAACTATTGCCGTCCCATGTTCGACGATAGCGGCGACCTCGAGATTATCGAGGGCAGGCACCCGGTCATCGAGCAACCCGAGCTGACCGGCAGCAACGAACGCTTTGTTGCCAACGATCTCTACTTGAACGGCGGCTCGCACCTGGTCGTCATTCTTACCGGCCCGAACATGGGCGGCAAGTCGACCTATCTGCGGCAGACAGCGCTGATCATTCTGCTGGCACAGATGGGCTCGTTCGTGCCTGCCACGCGTGCACGGCTCAACCTGGTGGACAGGATCTTCACCCGCATCGGCGCCAGCGACAATCTCGCCCGCGGCCGTTCCACATTCATGGTGGAGATGACGGAAACCGCCGCCATCCTGAACACGGCAACGCCGCGATCGCTGGTTCTGTTGGACGAGGTAGGGCGCGGCACTTCAACCTACGATGGCTTGGCGATTGCCTGGGCCGTGGTTGAGTATCTCCACGCCCGCACCCGCGCTCGCACGCTATTCGCCACTCACTACCATGAGTTGACCGAGTTGGAGTCGCTGCTGGAGAGCGTCAAAAACTATCACGTTGCCGTGAAGGAGGCGGGCGGCAACGTCGTTTTCCTGCGCAAGGTCGAACCGGGTGCGGCCGACAAGAGTTACGGCATCGAAGTTGCCAAGCTCGCCGGACTGCCCCCGGAGGTGATCGCCCGCGCCCGCGAGGTGTTGACCGAGCACGAATCGGCGGAACACCAGGCCAGCGGGCATCTCGGCAAGGCCGATGGCAAAAGCGCGCCGCCCGTGCAATTGACGATCTTCACGCCCTTGTCCTCGGGGGTGATTGAGAAGCTGCGCGAATCCGATCTCGATCGTATTACCCCTATCGCGGCCCTGAACCTGCTTCACGAACTCAAGCGGCAGATCGAGTAAAGGATTGGGCGCGCCCCGATCTTTGATTTCCGTCACACTCTGTACCGAACAGAACCTTAGCCACGATTTCGGGCAATCCGTTGTCGGGTTTTTTTGCGGTTCGCGCGCATTCGTGTTAGAAAGACTTCCGGTGCCAATCAAGTCAATCTCGCGTTCCGGGGCTTCCCAGGATCTTGAAAGACTGGTCAGTCAGCTCCTCATCTTCGGCTTCAATGGCACGGAACTGTCCACGCGCCTGAAGACCACGATCAGCGCGCTTCAGCCCGGCGGCATTATTCTTTTCGCCAGAAACATCGAATCCCCGCGGCAGACGCACGCGCTGTTACGTTCGGCGCAACGCCTGGTCGCAGACAAAATGTTTCTGTGTGTCGATATGGAGGGAGGCACGGTTGACCGGTTGCGCGATGCGGTGGCGCCCGCGCCTTCGGTCGCCGAGGTCTTCGCCAGCCAGCGCCCCCAGCTTTTTCGCGAGCATGGCAGAGTGATCGGCATGGAAGTCCGCGCGCTCGGCTTCAATGTCGACTTCGCGCCGGTTCTCGACCTTTCGTCCGAGGCCTCGGAGCCGGTCATGCGGACGCGCACCGCTTCCGGCTTTCAGGACGAAACCATTCTCTATGCGCGCCACTTCCTGCGCGGACTGCGCGAGTCCGGCGTTCTCGCCTGCGGAAAGCATTTTCCAGGTCTGGGAGAAGCCAGTCTCGATAGCCACCAGGAACTCCCCGTCGTGTTCAAGTCGTGGCGGGAGCTCTGGCTTGAGGACCTGCGTCCCTACCGGACATTGAAACGTGAATTACCGTTCGTCATGGTGGCGCACTGTGCCTATCCCTCGGTGACGAGCGACAAAACGCCGGCGTCGCTCTCGCGCAAATGGATCACCGAGGTGCTGCGCCGCAAGATCGGTTATCGCGGGCTCATCATCTCCGATGACCTCGAAATGGGCGGCGTGCTGGCGGCAGCGGATATTGGCGACGCCGCCGTCGAGACGCTTCGTGCCGGAGCCGACATTTTTCTGGTGTGCCACAAGGAAGAAAATGTCTGGCGCACGTTTTACACGGTGCTCGCCGAGGCCGAGCGCGACCATCGCTTCCGCCGGCAGGTGGAAGCCGCCGCCGAACGTTCGCGGCGCTTCAAGGAATCCTGCCGCGCGCTGAACCGGCCAGCGGTGCCACCGCCGACAGACGCGGCAATCGACAAGCTGCGCGGCGAACTTTGGGAGTTCGGCGAAAAACTGCGCCTGGCCACCGCAGCCAGAGCCACGGCAGTGCGGGTGGAAGAGTCTCTGGGTAGCTCATCCTGAGGGCCGGCCAATGATCGTTGCGGGCGTCATGAGCGGAACTTCGGCGGACGGCGTCAATGTCGCGCTCGTTCGGTTGCAGGGCCGCGGGCTGCGCACGCGCTTGCAGTTGCTGGCCCACCGCGAGTACCCATATCCGCCGCGGATACGCAGCGCCGTGCTCGCCGCCATGAACTCGAAGCGCGCCAGCGTCGCCGATCTGGCACGCCTCAACTTCCGGCTGGCCGAAGTCTATGCCGAAGCCGTGAGCGACACCGCGCGGGAGAGCGGCTTTGCTTGCGATCTGATCGGCTGTCATGGTCAAACGATTTACCACCAGGGCGACCCACGGGCTTACCTGGGCCGGGCAATCTCCGCCACGTGGCAAACCGGCGAGGGCTCGGTGCTGGCGGCGCGGCTGCAAGTCCCGGTGGTCTCCGACTTCCGCCCGGCAGACATGGCCGCCGGAGGCCAAGGCGCGCCGCTGGTTCCCTTCCTTGACTACCTTTTGTTTCGTCATGCGCGGCGTGGACGCATCCTGCAAAACATCGGCGGCATCGGCAATCTGACGGCTATCCCCGCGGGCGCAACGCCGGAGCAAGTCATCGCCTTCGACACCGGACCCGGCAACATGGTGATCGACGCGCTCGCCAAAGAACTGTTCGGCAAGCCGTATGATCGTGACGGCGCATTGGCCGCGCGCGGTGTGGCTAACCGGCAAGTGCTGGCGGCGTTGTTGCGCGCTCCGTTCTTTCGCCGCACGCCGCCCAAGACCGCCGGACGCGAACAGTTTGGCCGCGAGTTCGTCGAGCGCTTTCTTCGCCTTTGCCGAAGACTGGGCCAGTACGACATGATGGCGACCGCAACCGCGCTTACGGCCGAGTCCATCGTCGACTCCGTGCGCACGGTTTCGCGGGCCACCCGTTTCCACGACTTTTTCGTCTCCGGCGGCGGCACTCGCAATCGCAGCCTGATGACCATGCTTGCCGCCCGCCTCGCCGCGTTCGAAATGCACATCTCCACCACCGATGAGCAGGGACTGCCATCGGAAGCGAAAGAAGCCGTCGCCTTTGCCGTGCTCGCCTACCAGACCTGGCATCGGCAACCGTCGAACATTCTCTCGGCAACGGGCGCCGAGCGTGCGGCTATCCTCGGTAAGATCAGCCATGTTTAGGCCTTCGCGAAAGGTATTGCCCCTGTGCCCCACATCTGCCGCAGTCAGCAGATGTGGGAGTTTCTTTTTCGCGCTACTCATCTCCGCCGCCGCTTTGCTCGGCGGACTCTCCTGCTCGCCCGCCGCTCCTCCCAGCAACGAAGTGGTAATGATCATCGAAAGCAGTCCCACGAATCTCGATCCCCGCGTCGGCACCGACGCGCAGTCGGAGCGCATCGACAAGCTGCTGTTCGACGCACTGTTGCAGCGCGACGAGCATTTCAATCTGCAGCCGGCGCTCGCCGAGCGCTGGGAGGTTCCCGACCCGCGAACCTAC
>Ga0181536_10006205_pt1 | contig 12061 bp, 12 predicted proteins | sample PEATcosm2014_Bin_41_FD_121105 | JGI IMG/M metagenome (GOLD analysis project Ga0181536, IMG submission 121105) | Peatland microbial communities from MTU Mesocosm Facility, Houghton, MI, USA - PEATcosm2014_Bin17_60_metaG | ecosystem: Environmental > Terrestrial > Soil > Wetlands > Peat | place...
GGTCCTTGATCGTCTTGAACCGCCCGCTCTTCACCAGATCCGCCCGGATCAAAAGTTTCGACCAGCCGTAGCCTTTTGGATCGGTCGAGGCATCGGCGACCGCGCGTATGTCGATGCCGCGAATGACCGCGTTGTACAAACTTGCCGCCGGCGCACCCGCGCCGACGTCGAGGCCGGTTGACGATAACAGCGGCATCATCACCTCGCTCGACGTGAACCTGACCGGTTCGATCTTGATCCCGTGATCGCGAAAGTATCCTTTGCTGTCGGCGATGTAGTTCGGCGCGTCGCTACCGATCCCGAGGACGCCGACTCGAACGGTCGTGAGGTCCTGCGCGCCCACGGACCGTGCCGCGAGCGAAATTGCGCCGGCAGCGACGCTGCCGACGAACGGTGCACGTTTCATGCTTCACTCCGCTTTCTCAGGTAGCGTTCGGTATCGGCGCCGAGTTCGGGCGCAGCGCTCTCGATCGTGACGGGGGTGTCGCTCAAGCGCACCGGGCTGCCCACCACGGTTACGGAGCCCCGCTTGGGATGCGACAACGTCCGCTTGAGCCGCAGCTCCAAGACTTGCGGATCGTCGAAGACTTCCTGAAAGTTGTTGAGCGGACCGCACGGCACGTCGTTCTTGCGCAGCAGTTCGAGCCACGTGTCGCGGGGTTTCGTGCGGAAGATGGCGCCCAGTTCGGCGTTCAGTGCATCGTAGTTCTTGGTGCGTGCGGGCCGCGTGGCGTAGCGTTCGTCGGTCGCCATTGCCTCGGCGCCGGTGGCCGCGAGCAGTCCCTCCCAGAACTTCGGCGGCGACGAAAGGTGCACGACGAACGGCTTGCCGTCGGCGGCCACGAACGTGAACACCTGCGCCTGGTGCGTGCGCGTCGCGCGGCTGGGCGGTTTGCCCTCGCCTTCGAAAAAGTTGGCGGCGTTCTCGGCCAGAAACGCAATCGAGGATTCGAGCAGCGACGTCTCAACATGCTGACCGCGGCCCGTCCGTTCGCGCGCCAGGAGCGCCGCGAGCACGCCGTAGCAGGCGAAGATCCCGGCCAGATGATCCGAGAGCGATATCCCCATCGGCTTCGGATCGTCCATCTCCGTGAGCAGGCTGAGCAAACCGCTCATGCCCTGGCCAACGGTATCGTAGCCGGGGAAGTCGCGATACGGCCCCTCGTTGCCGAAGCCCGTGATCGATGTGTATACGAGGCGCGGGTTGAGTTCGTGCACGTCATCGTAGCCGAGCCCGCTGCGCTCCAGCGTGCCGGGACGAAAGTTCTGGACGAGCACGTCGGCATCGGCGATCAAACCGCGCAGCATCTCGACGTCGCCGTTGTTCTTGAGATCGAGCACGACGCTCTTCTTGTTGCGGTTCAGCGAGCCGAAGGTCGCGCTGTATTCGACCTTGCCCCAGCCCCGGAACGGATCGCCGCCGTTGGGGCCTTCGATCTTGATCACGGTCGCGCCGAGATCGCCCAGCAGCATTGCCGCGTAGGGACCGCTCACGTAGTTCGCGATCTCGAGGACCGTCACACCGCCAAGCGCGCCGCTCACGAACGCCGCTCGAATTTCGGAATCAGATAGCCGTCGCGCTGGTCGTCATACACGACGCGCACCGGCATCTCACACGTCACCTCGGCGATCGGCAGGTTGACGATATTCGAGATGATGCGCGGCCCCTCGTCGAGCTGGACGACCGCGACGACGTAGGGCACCTTGTCCTTGAACGCCGGATGATAGACGCGATGATAGACGACGAACGAGTAGATCTTGCCGTGGCCGCTCATCTCGGTCCACGTGAAGGCCGTCTTTTCGCACGTGCCGCAGGCGACCGTCGGCGGAAAGCTGATCGTTCCGCAGGCGTCGCACTTGGGCATCAGCAGCTTACGTTCTTGGACCCCGGCCCAGAACGGCTGCGTCTCGATCGACGGCTGCGGCAGCGGTAGAAGCGTCCGGTCGTTCATCAGGCACGTCCCAACAACAGGCTCGAGTGACAGACGGTGTTGCCGCCGTGCCCGCTGACGAGCGCGATCTGCGCGTCCTTCACCTGCCGGGCGGGCTCGTACTGATGACGCAATTGCCGCACGCCTTCCACGATCTGCAGCATGCCCTCGACGTGGGCCTCGGAGAGCTGACCGCCCGAGGTGTTCGTCGGTAGCGCCCCGCCGAGTTCGAGCGCACCCGACGCGACAAATGGTCCGCCCTCGCCTTTCTTGCAGAACCCGTAGTCCTCGAGCTGCGCGACGACCATCCCGGTAAAGCAGTCGTAGATCTGCGCCGTGCTCACATCTTGGGCCGACAGTCCGGCCATCTTATAGGCCTGCTCGCCGCTCTGCTTTGCCGCCAGGCGGATCATGTGATCTTCGACGAGCCAGCCGCGCGTGTTGTTAAACGTGCCGAATCCCTTGATGACGACCGGCGGCTGCTTGAGCGTCTTCGCACGTTCGACCGAGGTCACGATCACGGCGCCCGCGCCGTCGCTCACCAAGCTGCAGTCGTACAAGCCGTACGGTTCCACCACCATGCGCGCGTTGAGGTAGTCATCCATCGTGAGCGGCTTCTTCATGACAGCGTTGGGGTTGCGCAGCGCGTGCTCGCGAAACGCCATCGCGACGCGACCGAAATGCTCGCGCTTCGTGCCGAATTCGTACATGTGGCGCTGCGCGCCGAGCGCGTGCGTTCCGGGCGCCCCGAAGTAGCCGTACTCCGGCGCGAACTCCTTGGGGAGCTGATCGTCCGGCACCAGCTCCATCTGCGTGCGCGACCCTTCGGTCGCGTGCGTGCGCGTCCAGCTGTTGCGGCCGTAGCCGGTGATCACGGTCGTCGCGAGGCCGGCGTCGATCGCCATGCAGGCCAGCGCGACGGCCAGGATCTGGCTCGCGCCGCCGTTGTCGAGCGAGGTGCTGAAGCGCACGTCGATGCCGAGCCGCGCGCCGATGCGCTGGTGGTGGGTGTAAATGTCGTCGGCGCCGCGCGACACGATGCCGTCGATGTCGCTGACCTTCAGCCCCGCGTCGTCGATGGCGCGCCGCATGGCCTGCTCGAGCAGGTAGAGCGAGTCCTTTCCGGTGCGGCCCAGGTCGCTCGTCGCGGTCCCGACGATCGCGTACTTATCGCGCACTGCGCAGCCCCTTTGCTTCGAGCCGCGGGAAGATCTCGTCGTTGTACCAGTGCACCTCGTCGGCGTAGTGCGGGCTCGTCATCCCGATGCCGGTGAAACCGATGCTGCTGATCAGTGCGAGCTGTTCGGCAATTTCGTCCGGGCTCCCGATGCACGCGAAGCCGCCGCTGGTCGTCGCGTAGCGGGTGCGCAGCGCGTCGCGCTCCTCCGTCGTCTTCACGTCCTTCAGGCGGCCGCGCATGCGCAGCATGTTGTCGACGGCTTCCCAATCGGCTTGCTCGACGCACAGGTAGTGGTGGTATTCCTCGGCTTCTTTGCGGGTGGCGCGGCAGAGCACGGTGCCGTTCGTGTAGACTTGAATCTGCCGGCCGACGTCGTTTGCGGCTTGTTTGAGCGCCGCCACCTCGTTCGTAGCCCGGGCGAGCGAGTCCTCATCGAAGCCGTAGCTCGCGGCGGTGAAGAGCGCATCGCAGTTGCGCAGCGCGAACGCCCGGCCGGCCTCGGAGATCGCCGCGTTCATGATCAGCGGGTTCGTGTCCCCATACGGTTTGGGTTTGGCGCGGACGCCGTGGAGATGATAGAACTCACCCTCGAAATCGAAGTCGTTCTCGGCCCACGTGCGCTTGAGGGCATCAATCCACTCCTGCGCCTGCTCGTAACGGCCGCTGTGATCTTTTTGCTCTATCCCGAACATGCTGAACTCGTCTTCGTTCCAGCCGGCCACGATGTTGAGACCGAACCGGCCGTGGCCGACCTGATCGGCCGTCACCATTTGTTTGGCCGCAATGACCGGATGAAACAACGGCACGTGCACGGTACCGAACACGTTGATCCGCTTCGTCGCAGCGAGCAAGCCGGTAGCCCAGGTGATCGTTTCGAACGATGTCCCGGCGTAATCCGTCGCGCCGCCGTAACCTTTCCAGCGCCCGATCGGCAGCAGAAAATCCATCCCTGCCTCGTCGGCGAGTTGCGAGGCGCGCAGGTTGTCGTCCCAGCTAGCCGACCAGCGTTCCTTGGCGAGCGTGATATAGCGCCCGGAGGAGCAGTTCTGTCCGAAATAGCCGATTTTTAGGGTATTGTCGTTGCCCATCGAGGCGCGGCTCGAGACCGGTTGGAGCGTCGTCTTCACGTTGGCGTGTCCGGGGTCGCGGGCCACGGCTCCTCCAAAGGAGAAGGAACGCGTCATGAATCGACGCACGGCACTGGGACTCGTCGGCGCGGCCGCGTCCATAAGCGCGTTGACCGTTCATCCCGCGCGCGCCGACGACACGATGCGCCTGGCCGCACCGGCGCTCGACGCAACGGCTTTGATGTTTTACGCCAACGATCAGAACTATTTCAAGAACGCCGGTCTGACCGTCGATCTTCAAGCGATGGCGAACGGCGAAGCCGTGACGCTGGCAATTGCGGGCGGCGCGGTCGACATCGGCTGCTCCGAGGCGGTATCGCTGATCCTGGCGTACAAAAAGGGAATTCCGATCACGTTGATCGCGGCCGGCGGGGTGCAAACGCCCACCGCGGCGACCGGATTGCTCTTCGCGCGTAACGACCTCAATGCCAAGACCGGTGCCGACTTCAACGGCAAGACGGTCGCGGTGGTTGGGCTCAACGGCTTCGCGCAATACGGCACGCAGAACTGGATCGACAAGAACGGCGGCGATTCGAAGACGGTGAAGTTCGTCCAGTTCGCCGGCGCGCAGATCGGGGTCGCGTTACAGGACGGCCGGATCGACGGCGCCTTCGTTCCGGAACCGTTCGTTTCCGCAACCAAGAAGGTCGCGCACGCCGTCGCCAACTCGATGGCCGCCATCGCGCCGACCTTCGTCTCGAGCGCCCACTTCACAACGGTCCCGTACGCGCGGGCTCACGCCGACGAGATTCGCAAGTTTCAAGCCGCGTTGGCCAAAGCGGCTGACTGGGCGAACGCCAACACCGATCAAACCGCGCTGATCTTGGAACGGGTCGCCCGCGTGGCGCCGGACGTCGTCAACGCGTCGGTGCGTGCGCACTACGGCGCCGCACTCACGCCCGCACTCGTCCAGCCCATGATCGATGTCGCTGCCAAATACGGCGGCTTCCCGAGTTTTCCGGCCAGCGAGATGATCTTCCGCGCGTAAGCTTCTTCGCGCGTAACGGGCATCGGTACGCTTTGCGTCGTAAAACCCGTCATGGTGTCCAATTAGCGACGACGCGGCGGTAGGCCGGCGTAACGTCGCCAAATACTTCTTCGGCTTCTTGATGAGCGAAGCCGGGAGCGGATTTCTCTCGGTCAGCGTTGGATGGACCATCTACAGTATCCGCCATCAGCCGCTGGACCTCGGGCTCGTGGGCCTCGTGCAATTCATCCCCTCGCTCTTGCTGGTGTTCGTCGCCGGACCGGCCATCGACAAGTTCAATCGCAAGAACATCATGGTCGCTGCTGCGGTCGCATCCATGCTGTGCGCGTTCACGCTGGGCGGTCTGCAATTCATCCACATCAAGAGCGTTTCGCTGATGCTCGGCGTGCTGTTCTGTCAGGGCATCGCGCGCGCATTCGGGTCGCCTGCCGAACGGACGATCCTCGTCAACCTCGTCGAGCCCGGCGCGTACATGCGGGTACAAGCCGCCTACAATTCGGCACGCGAAGTCGTTTCGATCGCGGCACCGGCGCTGGCCGGCTTCATCGTCAGTTTTTCCGAGTCGCTGTCGTTCACGATCACGGGTTGCTTGATCTTCGGTGCCGTCATCGGGTTCTCGCTGCTGCACGTACGGCCCACCGTTCGCACTGGCAACGTCGTGAGCGCATCGTCGGCACTCGGCGGCGTTCGTTTCATGCGCTCGCGGCCGATCGTCTTGGGCGCGATCTCGCTCGACCTCTTCGCCGTGCTCTTCGGCGGCGCAACCGCACTCTTGCCGGTCTACGCCGTGCAGATCCTCAACGCCGGTGGTTTCGTATTCGGTTTGCTGCGCAGCTCGACGGCCATCGGTGCCTCGCTGACCGCGATCTACTTGACGCGTCATCCGCCCCGCCGTACCGTCGGGCGCACGATGCTCTTGGCCGTTGCCGGCTACGGCATCTCGATGATCGCTTTCGCCTACTCGCGCAACGTCTTTCTGTCGATGGCCGCGCTCGCTTTGTCGGGGGGATTCGACATGATCAGCGTCGTGATTCGCCGCGGCCTCGTCGCGTTCAATACCCCGGACGAGATGCGCGGCCGGGTCGCGTCGATCGAAAGCGTGTTCGTCCTGGCCTCTTCGTACCTCGGCTCATTCGAATCCGGCGTCGCCGCTCAGATCTTCGGCCCGGTGCTGGGCGTTGCGCTCGGTGGCCTCGCGACGCTCGGCGTCGTCGTCACCTGGGCACTCAAGTTTCCCCCACTGCGCAAAAGCGACCGGATCGATGAAGGGGCAACGCGTACGTAAGTTCTTACCTCGAAACGCCGGCGTTTATCATCGTCGCTGCGGAGAAACCTTTATCGATGGCTTTGTACTTCTCGGCACAGTCGATCACCGGCTGAACATCGGTTGCGGCGACGGACAGGGCGAAAGATTGCCTTTTCATCTGTAATGCAATGCTGCGTTCGATACCGGTGTAGGCAACCAAATCATCGGTCATCTCGCCGGGGTGCATATTGACGTAGGCCGATGCGTCGGCGATGACTCGAGCGAAGCGCTCCGCCGCCACCCTGTTGCGCTGCGCCCAATCCGTCGTAGAGAACCAAGCCGTGAACAGGAATCGCGGCGCAATCGCACTGTAGACGTTCGCAACGAATCGCGTCTTACCGCTAGCGATGGCAACCGTAAACGACGGATTTGACAGCAACGCTCCATCGATCCGGCCTTGGTCCAGTGCCGCGAGCGCGGAAGGCTGCGGGATTTCCACGAACTTTACGTTTTGGAAATCGACCCCGCTCTGATCGAGCCAAGCCTGCACCGAAATTGCGTTGATATCGTTGACCGCTGCAGTTCCAAGCGTCTTCGTGGCGAAATCGCTCGGTACGGACAGCGGCGACGTACTCTTCACAACCAGGCCGCCCGCTGATGACGTAAGCCACAGACTGCCGGGCGCAACGAGTGTAAACGGCACGCCGCGAGACCGTCCGACAATCAGAGAGAGTATCGTGGAGTTGCCGATATCGATCGCTTGACCGGCGACCGCCGCCGCAATTGCGGCACCGCTTGAAAGCTTGGTACGTTCGATTTGCAACCCGGCTCGTGCGAAGAGCCCGGTACGCATGGCATAGGCGAACGGCAGCGAACCCTCAGACCCGACGTCGGCGAGGCGAATACGCAGCGGTGACGTCTGCGCCCGCGCTTTCGTGGAGAACAAAAACGGCAAGCTCGCCGACGCCGCAATCATTCGTTGCCTTGAGAGCCGGGCATTGTTCGTTCTCGAAGTGTTTTCGGGCATTCCCATTGTAACACTCGCCTTTGCGGAATAAGGAGGAAGCGTTGTGCAACTGAACCGGTCGACGTTCTTGGCTGCTCTACCCTTGATGTCATTGACGACGGGCGTCGCCGGCGCGCAAACCGCTTCGCCTGCCGTGCCGACACCACTCCGCGTCGGCGCAACCGCGAACGACACCTATGCCGAGGCCTACTACGGTGTCGACACCGGGATCTTCGCGAAAGCGGGGCTCGACGTGACGATCTCCACCTTCGCGAACGGTGCCGCGGTCGCTGCCGGCGTCGCGTCGGGCGCACTCGACCTCGGCGTGACGAATCCGGTGCAGATCGCAAACGCCATTGCGAACGGCATCCCATTTGCCTATTTTGCGGGCGGTGGTTTGTATTCGTCGGCCGCGCCGACCACGCTGCTCGTGGTCGCCAAAGCCTCGCCGCTTCACACCGCGCGCGATCTCGAGGGCATGGTCGTCGCCAACTCGACGTTGAAGGATCTCACGCAGCTTGCCGCCGAGACCTTTCTCACGCAGGGTGGCGCCGACGTCTCGAAAGTGAAGATGATCGAGATGCCGTTTGCCGAGATGGGACCGGCGTTGCAGCGTGGCACCGTTCAAGCCGCCGTGCTTTCCGAGCCGTCGCTCACCGCGGCGATCTTAGCCGGTCAGGTGCGCTCCTTCGGGAAGATTTACGACGCGTTCGGGCCGCGATTCTACATCAGCGGATGGTTCAGCACGCGGTCATGGCTCTCCGCGAACGCCTCGACCGCCGCGCGCTACGCGAAGGCCACGTACGACGTCGCGCGCTGGGGCAACGCAAACCACGAGCAGTCCGGCAAGATCCTCGCGAAGTACTCGAAAATTGCAGCGGACGTCGCGTCGCACATGACGCGCTGCACCTACGCCGAGTCGCTTAACCCGGCACTGCTCGATCCGGTGCTTTCGGTCGCCGCCAAGGCAAAGCTCACCTCGCGCCCGGTCACCAGTGCCGAGATCATTGCGGCGGGCGCTTGATGACAACGAGTGCTCGCGCCAGCAGGATGACGATGCACTATGGCAACCGGCTCAAGCTCGGCATGTTCGCGGCGAACTGCTCGTCGGGGCGCACGGCGACGACGGTTCCGGAACGCTGGACGGCGTCCTGGTACGACAATCTCGCGCTGGCGACGGCTGCCGATGAGGCGGGGATCGACTTCATGCTGCCGATCGGCCGCTGGAAAGGCTACGGCGGTTCGACCGATTACCAAGGAACGTCGTTCGAGACGCTAACCTGGGCGTCGGGCTTGCTCCAGGCGACGAAACGCATCACGGTGTTCGGCACCGTACACGCGCCCTTGTTCCACCCGATCATTGCCGCTAAGCAGATCGTGACTGCCGACCACATCGGACAGGGACGCTTCGGGCTCAACCTCGTCTGCGGCTGGAACGAGGACGAGTTTGAGATGTTCGGTATCGACATCAAGGGTCACGCCGACCGATACGCGCACGGTGCGGAATGGCTGCGGGTGTTGCGGCTCTTGTGGAGCGACACGGAGGATGTCGATTTCGGCGGCGACGTGTTTCACCTCAAGGGGCTGCGCGGGAAGCCGAAGCCGTACGGCGGTGTCGAGCCGCTGATCATGAACGCCGGCGCCTCGCCGAGCGGTCAAGCGTTTGCCGTCGCGAACTGTGACGCGTATTTCACCGGTATCCGCACCTCCACGTTCGACGACCGGACGGGTTCCATGGAACCGGATCTACCACGCGCCGTCGCGACGGCCGAGAGCGTTCGCGACCGGGCAGCGGCGGTCGGGCGGGAGATCGGCGTGTTCAGCCGGGCCGAGATCTATTGCCGGCCGACTCAGGCGGAGGCATACGAGTACTACCGCTACGCATCGATCGAGAACGCCGATTGGGGCGCGGTCGAAGGGCAGCTGGAGATTTTCGGCGTGAAGGACGACGGCTCACCCGAGTTCGAGGCGCGTAAACGCCAACATGTGCAGGGCTTCCCGATCATCGGCGATCCCGACCGCGTTGCGCGCGCTCTCGCCGATATCAGTCGAGCCGGCTTCGACGGCCTTGCGATGTCGTTCGTCAACTACCTCGACGAGTTACCGTACTTTCGCGACGAGGTACTGCCGCGGCTGGCGGCCGCCGGTCTGCGGCGCGCCCCGTCAGCAACCTAACCCTTTGCGAAGAGATTACCAGCGTCGAATTCGGCCGGTACCAGCGCGTAGCGGACCATCATGTCGATGACAGGCTGGACCAATTTGGGATCGAGATTGACGCCCATTTCGGTACGCGGTATCGCTGCCACGATTGCCGGATCGATTTTGTAATACTTCTGCAGAATCGCTCCCGTTTGCCGTGGATTCTGGTTCGCCCAAACTGCAGTCTTGCGCATGACCGCGCGAAACGTCTCGAGCGTCGAGCGATTCGCTCCGCACCAGGACGTGCTTGCGACCCAACAGCTGATCATGAAGCGATTTGCGACGCTGCTGTACGGATCGCCGAGAACGCGCGTCTGGCTCTTTGCCTGAGAGAGCCACGGTTCCACAGATGCGGCCGCATCGATGCGGCCGGCAATGAGCGATGGCAGGTGCGATGAAAGCGGCAATTCGACGAATCGAACATCGGCCGACGTCCCGCCGTTCTTGTCGATCCAGTTGCGGACCGACGTATGATACAGCGTATTGAGCGTACTGACGGCGACGGTCTTGCCGCGGAGGTCGGCTGCCGAACGGATCGGCGAGTCTTTTGCTACGATCAACGCCGCAGTCAACTCGGTGTTGGAATAGATCGCTCCGGGGGCTACGATTTGTAGCGGAACGCTATGCCCGTACGCGGTGATGATCGAGCCCATGTTGGTGGTCGCGACGTCAAGCGCGCCGGAAACCGCCGCAGCGGACAGAGCCGCACCGCTTGCCATCTCCGTCAGGGACGCCTGAATGCCGGCTTGCTGGAAAAAATTGGCATCGGCGGCGTAGTACCCCTCGGCAAAATCCTCATCGGGCCCGACACCAACGTTCATCGATACGGCAGCGCGCGCCGCCGGCGGGAGCAATTGCATCGCCGCAAATGCACCGGAAGCCGTAAGCATGCCGGGGCGATTCATCTTAAACGCATGGTTCGGCGCGAGACGTTTGGGTCCCTCACTTACAGCCGTGGAGGCCAACGGCTTACGATCGTTACCGCTTCTTCTGTTTGGTGGACGGCGCCGACGAGTGGCGAGGCTGTGACCGCGATAGCGGTTCGGATGTCGTCTTGGGATGCGCGGGCGAGGTCGCCTTCTCGTTCAAGGCGTTGGTTTACGAGCAGGGTAAGGCTGTCGACTGAAAGCGGGGCGTTGACCTGCTGCACTTGCGTGTCGGATTGGGAGAGTGAGCGCTGGTAGTTTCGGCCTTCTTCCAGCATGAAGCGGAGCACGACGCCGGCGCGTCGGCGGCACACCCTCCGGCGGCCCGACTTCCGTGGCACCGGCTTCGGCTCCTCGACTCGCGCTTTCACGGACTGCGGCTTTTTGTGACGGCGTCCGATAATGGAACGTTACCGAACGCGCGCAGCACCGCCGACCTTAAGCCCGCTTCGTCAGGCAGCGAGCAGGCAGCATTTTTTCGCGCCTGACCACCTCTCTACCCATATCGACCGCCGGCGCATCAGCGTTCCTCCGCCAGCGCGCTCTCGTGCCAGTGGCCGAGCAGCGCTTTGTTGAGCCCGACCATCAACAGGTAGAGCAGCACACCGCTGACGGCGATCAGGAACAAGGCCGCGAACATCAGCGGGATGTCGAGCTGAAATCCGGCTTGGAGGATCTGGTAAGCGAGTCCCGCACTCTGTCCGCCGGTCCCGGCGACGAACTCGGCCACGACCGCGCCGATCAGCGCCAGGCCGCTGGCGATGCGCAAGCCGGCCAGGAAGAACGGCAGCGCCGAGGGGATGCGCAATCGCAGCAGCGTGGCCAGCCGCGTGGCCTTGTTCATGCGGAAGTAGCTGAGCAAGCCGGGATCGACGCTGTGCAAACCGATCGTCGTGTTCGAGATGACCGGAAAGATCGCGACGACCGCGGCGCAGATCGTCAGCGAGAGCGCGGTGTTTTTCACCAGAATGATGATCAGCGGTGCGACCGCCACGACCGGTGTCACCTGCAGCAGCACCGCGTAGGGAAAGAGGCTCGCTTCGATCGCCTTGTTCTGCACGAAGACGAACGCGATCAGCGTCCCGAGGACAACCGCGATGACGAAAGCTTGGAGCGTGATTAACATCGTAGTGCCGAGCGCGCGCAGCAGCACCGGCCAATTGTGCACGAGCGCCGCCACGATCGCACTGGGCATCGGAAAGAGATACGCAGGCACGTGCCAGAAGCGGCAGGCGCCCTCCCACAGCGCGAGGATTAAAGCGCCAACGGCAATCGGCGCCATCGTGCGGTTCACGGTAGCCGTCCGCTGGCGAGCGACGCTTCGTGCAAGATCTTCGAAAGCCCGCTCGACAGCTCGGCAAAACGCACGCTCGTGCGAAAGTCGTCGCCGCGCGGTTCGGGTTCATCGACGCGGAACTCGGCGAACACCCGGCCGGGATTCGACGCCATCACGATCAC
>Ga0181536_10006207_pt1 | contig 12056 bp, 11 predicted proteins | sample PEATcosm2014_Bin_41_FD_121105 | JGI IMG/M metagenome (GOLD analysis project Ga0181536, IMG submission 121105) | Peatland microbial communities from MTU Mesocosm Facility, Houghton, MI, USA - PEATcosm2014_Bin17_60_metaG | ecosystem: Environmental > Terrestrial > Soil > Wetlands > Peat | place...
CCAGGACGTGCAGCAACTGCTCCGCGACCTCAAGGTCGCTTTGATCGCAGGCATGATGAAAGGCGATCAGGATCTTGTCGGACAGGCGCCTGCTATAGCGCGGCGCACCCCCCGGCCATGTTTTGTGACCGACGTCATCGCCAGTTTGACTCACCCCGGTCCTCCATCTTGGTTTGTTCGGTTAAAAATGGACTGATCGTCGCCATATCCATGAGAATTCGCTCCATGTTGCCATGCCGGGGCAAAGCGTCCCAGCGCCCGCCCCCGCACTAAACAGGCGCGCCGTTGGGGAGATCCGAGTCATCACCCTCGGCCGCCTCGCCGTCCTGGACGTGGCGTGCAACCGCCGCGACCGGCGGGAACGCCCCAACGTCAAAAAGGCGCACCCGGGCAAATGAAGGTGCGCCTGTCCGGTAGTCACACGGATTGCCCGTGGGCGGGACCACAGCCAGCAGTGTAACCATGGCTCTTTTAAGATTGCCAAAAAGCTACAGATCGCCTTGCATCCGAGAAGAACGTGCGAAATTAGATAGACGGGATCATTAAATCAGCACGCGCTTCCGGTTCTGCGTCCTCCCCACGGCTCTGACCTTCCCGAGCTTCCCCAGTCCACGAACAACTGCTGCACCCGCGTCCGGGTCCGGGTCCGCGAAATCACCCGCCCCGCACATCCTTTGTCAACAACGCGGGCATGGCGGTGAGTGCCATAGCCTGGCGGGTACGTAAGTAGCTCGCGACGTTCCGGGAACGCGGGTCGGCATGGCCGGTAACGGCGAAGCGATGAGGCTGTAACTCAGCGCCGCAAGGTCGGCCGGTGGCTACAGCCGGACTCGACCCAAAGCGGACCTAGCCGTATAGCTCGGTTAGGCGTTTTTATCAGCGGTAATGTGCGCAGAAACACGACGATCGCATCGAGGTCGTCTGGGGTCAATTTGGCATGCCAGTCGAACGGCATCGTGCGGACAACCTGGTGCCGTCCGGACAGATGCCCGCGACGATCGCATGCTTAACTTGCTCGTCGCTCCACTTGCTGATGCCCTGGTCTGGATCGGAGGTGATATTGCGGCTGATGATCACTGCCTTCGGGTTGCTGATATCAGGCAATTCGCGGCCGCCCGCACAGGAATGGGTCCTATCCAAGGGCTGACCATCGCCCAGCGCGGTATGGAACAGCACGCAATGCCCAAACGTTGCGAGATAACGGCGCCCAGCGGGGCGCGCCGAGCCTGGCCATAGCAAAATCGCCGCGACTGGAAACGCGCGGCGATGACAGGGCCGTGAGATTGCTCCCTAAACATGGAAGAAAGCGGCTCCAGTCCACCTGGCGACGCTCTCGTCGGGGTTGGGAACGGGTCAGCGCCTGACCGTCGGCCGACAACGAAAACCGTGCGCTGGATCATAATCTGCGGCCGGTTCCGCGAAGAACCGCGTGTTGGTAACACTGGTCACGGAACCTGGCTCAGGGCGGACGCTGGCCTAACATTGTAACATACGCTATACGTGCGAAGTATCAAAAGTGACGGATCATGCCACGAATTAGCATCGCCACGGCCGGAATCACCGTTTGCGCGGGTCTGCTGCTGGCACCTCCCGCGCCAGCCGAGCCACCGCGCGCGGCGCTCGTCGTCGGCAATGCGACCTATACCGCGATGCCCGGCATCGTCGGCTGTGCCCGCTCGGCCAACGCGGTCTCGGCCGCGCTGCGCGCGCTGAACTTCGACGTGACCGAGCGTCAGGATGCCTCGACGGGTGGCATCGACGCCGGGATCGCCGAGTTTTCCCAGCACCTCGCCGACGGCAAGGGTGCCGCCTTCGTTTACGTCTGCGGCTATGGCACCGACTTCAACGATCGTACTTTCGTGTTGCCGACCACCGCCAGGATCGGCCGACCATCCGACGTGATGACCCAGGGCGTGCTGGCGAAGTCGATGCTCTCCACCGTGACCCGCGACCCAGCGACCGTGGCCGTCGTGGTATTCGATCTGATACCGCAACCGGATGGGCCGCCGCGGATCGCCCTTGATGCCCTCACTGGGAGCGCGGTGCCGGATGGGGTGGGTGTCATCGCGGCCGCCGAAACGACGCCGGGGGACGGTCTGACGCCGCTCGCCACCGCTCTTGTCGCCGCGTTGGCGGGGCCGCAAGTGCACACCGAAGGGCTTCTGTCCAGCGTACAGGCGAAACTGGCGGGCAGTAAGTTAAGCCTCGCGGCCCTGCATTCGCCGGTGCGTCCCGGCTTTCTCGCCGGTGCCCCACCAGCGGTCGAGCCCCGCGCACCGCCGCCCGCGGCGTCAGTCGCCGCACCGGCGGCCCCGCCGGTCGCCGCGGCCCCGCCTGCACAGATCCCGGATGAAGCACAGATGACGGAGTTCGACCGGCGAAAGGTGCAAGATGCGTTGGTACGGCTTGGCTATTATGACCGCGCGGTGGACGCCGTGTTCGGCCCAGAGACGCGCGCCGCCATCCGGCGTTACCAACACGAAATAGGCAGCGAGCTAACGGGACACCTGACCGCCGATCAGGCCAGTCGGCTCGTGAACAGCCACTGATGCTTCCGCGGACGCCCCTTATGTGCCGGCCCGGCCGCACCGCGGTGGCACGGCGGGGCGTACTACCTCGAAAGGACGATCGATGGGCCTGAGAGCGAAATTTAATCTCGTGTTGCTGGCCGCCTTCGTGGTCGGTCTCGCTCTCGCCGCCGCGTTGTCGTACCGCGTCGTGCACGAAAATGCCCAACGTGAAGTGGCGCACGAAGCCGCCATCATGATCACCGCGGCGAGCGCGATCCGCGACTACACGGCGAAAGAGATCAAGCCGTTGCTGCTCGACCAAATGAAAGTACGCTTCCTGCCGCACACTGTGTCGGCCTGGGCGGCGCAGTACAATCTGCGCACGGTCTCAGCGCAATTCCCGGATTACACCTATAAGGAGGCGGCGCTCAATCCGACAAATCCAGCCGACCGCGCAACCGATTGGGAGGCTGACATCATCGCCGAGTTCGAGCGTAGCCCCTCGCTCAAGGAGTTCACCACCATCCGCGACTCGCCGGCCGGGCCGATGCTGTCGGTCGCACGCCCGCTCCGCATCGTCGACAAGGGTTGCCTCGGCTGCCATACGACCGCGGCGGAGGCACCGGCCACGATGGTCGATCTCTATGGCACCGCCAACGGCTTTGGTTGGAAACTGAACGATGTCATTGGCGCGCAAATCGTTTCGGTTCCCATGCGGGTCGCACTGGATCGGGCGAATGAGTTATTTTTGGTGGTGTTCGGCGGGCTCACGGCGGTGTTTCTGGCAACCCTCCTGCTGCTAAACCTCGTCCTGCACTTCATGATCATCCGACCGATCAGCCGCATGTCGACGATCGCCGGCGAGGTCAGCATGGGTAACGCCGAAGCGCCAGAATTCCCGGAAAAGGGCCGCGACGAGATCGCGTCCCTGGCCCAATCATTCAATCGCATGCGCCGCAGCCTGACGAACGCCATGCAGATGCTGGATACCTGAGCCATCGCCGCGACCTCACCCCTGCCATCAAACATCGGTCGCTACCGCGTGGAGCGCGAGTTGGGCCGCGGCGCCATGGGAGTGATCTATCTGGCGCAAGACCCGGCTATCGGCCGGGCGGTCGCGATCAAGCTGGTGCGTGCCGATCTGTTGGACGGCGAGGATCGCGATCAGTTCCTCGCGCGGTTCCGCAACGAGGCCCAGGCCGCCGGGCGCTGCACGCATCAGAACATCGTCGCGCTCTACGATTTCGCCATCCACGAGGGCAATCCGTTCCTGGCCATGGAATATATCGACGGTGCCGGCCTGGGACAGGCGCTGAAACAAGTTGGCCGGTTCGCACCCGACGCGGCGGTGGCGATCATCAGTCAGGTGCTGGGGGCACTGGGCGCGGCGCATGCGCTCGGAATCGTGCACCGCGACGTCAAGCCGGCCAACATCCTGCTGATGGCAAATGGACAGGTGAAAGTGACGGATTTCGGCATATCTCGCCTCAATACCTCGGACCTCACGCAGGATGGCGCGGTCATCGGTTCCCCGGCCTATATGTCGCCGGAGCAATGTCGTGGCGAAAACGTCGACGCGCGCAGCGACTTGTTTTCCGCCGGGACGGTGCTTTACGAGCTGCTCAGTGGCACGCGCGCGTTCAATGGACGGAATGCCACCGAGGTCACCTACCAGTTGCTGACCGCGGAGCCGCGGGACCTGAAGGAGTTGGTGGCGGACGTGCCTGACGGGCTTGTCGGCGTGCTGCGCCAGTCGATGGCAAAGGCCAAAGAGGCACGGTACGCCTCGGCTCAGGCGATGGCGGATGCGTTGGTGTTGGCGATGCGCGATGGCGTTGCGGTCGGTTTGACATCGGCCGGCGACCGGACGGTGGTGATGCAGCCAGGATCGGCATTCGAAGCGCCGCCGGGGGTAGCGGTCGACGATGCGACGCTGAGCACCATCGAACGCCGCCTCGCGCGGCACATCGGACCTATCGCGCGCCACCTGGTACGTGACGCGGCGCGGCGGACAAACTCGATCGAAGCATTGTGCGAGACGATATCCCGCAGCATCGATCAGCCCGCGGCGCGGGAACAATTCCTGGCTGAGACTCTGGCCGGTTCGCTCCCCCGCAATGGTACGACGGTCGTGCAGTCGAAAGTTATGCGTCCAACCGGCACCGGTGGAGGAAGCCGGCCGGGCGCCAGTATTTCCGCCGAACAGATCGAACGGGCGGAGCGGGCATTGACCAAGGCGCTCGGCCCGATCGCCAAGGTTTTGGTCAAACGAGCGCTGCCCGGCGCCGCGTCGGAAGCGGCGTTGTGGGAGCGGCTGGCGACGCATATCGAGCGTGCCGCCGATCGGGACGCGTTCCTGCGGCTGCGACCCGGCGGGTGATCGCGGCACCACGCCCGCCGGCGCGCGTCGTCGGGCACGGAAGATTCAGCCAGTTCAGGAGGGATGCCCCGAATGCCCCCATCGGTGATGCGCGCCGCCCGAATGACCGTCCCACCACGTATCGTCCGAGAAATTGCTGCTCGACAGGCTCGCGATCTTCTGGAACGTCACACTGGTATTGTCCGACAGCGTGATCGTGACCGATCCGTCCGTTGACGTCGTCTGGTGGGCCATAGCGGCGGTAGCCGTGGCGCGTGGCCCGAACCGCCGCAGTCGACCCTAAGGGCCTGTCAGGAATCAACCGCTCCATCTGAGCGAGTGTTCGGCTTGATCGTATAATTCCATTCCCCATGGAATTCGTCGCGAATAATATTGATCGCATCCATCTCCGCGTCTGACACTTTGGTGCCCTTCTGATAAATGGCCTCATCATGCTCGCACTTCACGGTCAGGCCTGTGTCGGTCGTCGTGGCCCCGATCAAGGCGATGATCACGGCGTAACTGACCAGTGGCTTACCGCGCCAGTTCATCGTGATGAACGAGAACAAACGATGTTCGATCTTGTTCCACTTGCTGGTGCCAGGCGGCAGATGGTGTACCACGATATCGATCCCGAGTTCGTTTGAGAGGCGCTGCAATTCTCGCTTCCACAATCGAACCCGCGAGCCGTTGCTTCCGCCACCGTCGGCGGTGATGGTTAAATATTTCGTGCCGGGATAACGGACGCGGCCAATCTCGTGCCACCAGCGGCGGATGGTCCCAACCGCGAATTCCGCCGTATCAGCGCTCATTCCCACGCTCACCCAACCCGCGTTGGCGGCGATGTCGTAGACCCCGTACGGTACCGCCCGGTCCAGTTCAGGGATGATGAAGTCGTGCACGCGGACCGCTTCCGGCGATCCCTGGGGGCGCCATTCCCGGCCGTTGTTTTTGAAATCGCCAACAAGCTCTTTCTTCTTGGTGTCCACGGAAATCACCGGCTGCTTCTCCGCCAGGGCCTTGGTCACGCTTTCGCTGATATGATGGAATTGTGCGTCACGGTCCGGGCTTTGGCCGCCTTCGAGGGTCTTGCGGTTGCCCTGAAGGCTGAACTTCTGGGCATTGAGTAGTTCGCCCACCACCGTGCGGCTGATTTTGTGACCCATGGCGGTCAACTCCTTCGCCAGCCGGCGCGTGCCTTTGCAGGTCCAACGCAGCGGCGACATCGGATCGCCTCGTTCCGTCGGTTCGACCAGCGCCAGCAGGTCACCCAACAACGATGGCGAGGCCGAAATCAGCGTCTTTCGCCCGCCCCCAAGGCGGCGCACCCGCGTCGCTTCCGCGGGGGCCGTGGCTCCCCGAAGTTCCCTCAGGCCTCGTCCGATCGTACTGACGGCGATCCCGGTTGCCCGCGCGACGGCCGCGATCCCACCATAGCCAACCGCCAGCGCTTCGGTGGCGGCCAGCAGGCGGCGTTCACGTTCGTCCAGATGCGGAGACAGCGACACAAAGCGATCACGGATCGGAGCGAGATTGATCATTTACCAAGCGTAGGGGCCGCGCGGATTCCGTGGAATCGTCCCTCTCCCCGACCTTTAAACCGAGTCGCCTATTTCCGGCCGAGCCCTAAGCGGCGGTAGCCTGGGCGTCCGGCCTGGACCGCCGCGGTCTGCCCATTCCGGCCGTTCGGCAGTGCCTCCAGCCGGTGGGCGCTGGCTGCTTGAAGTGGGATGCGGCGAACAGCAATGGCGGTGTCGTGGGTGATGCCTGTGCCGTTGTCGCGGATGCGAATTTCCACTGCGTCGCCGGTCGCGCGCGTCGTGACCCGCAACGTGGGCTCGAAACTGGGTTGCTTGCCGCTGTTCGCGTGTTGGCTGGCGGCATAGAACCCGTTGCTGAACAGGTTCAGCAGCACCCGCGTCATGTCCTGCGGGTTCAGTTCGATCGGCGCGATGCTCTCACCGAAATCGCGTTCCAGCGTGATGTTGAATTTCTCGTTGCTCGCGCGCGCACCGTGATAGGCGAGGTTCGGCGCCAGCCCTCTCGCGCTCTCCCGCGCGTTTACTACACCCAAATGGCCGCTTGTTATTTGGAATTCACGCGGGACTGATTTGGGCGTAAGATCGACACACAGTCGAAGGGTCGCGCCTGAGACTGTCACCGAAATGGGGTCCGTCGTTCCTCGGGGACGCGGTCCCTGTCGTTAGGCCGCTTGCTGTTCGCTAAAGCCGATTCACCCCGCGGCGTTTTGCTCTGGTATCCTGGAAGGAGATGTCAGCGATGACCGAAGTAATCCCCGACGAAGTCATGCTTCAGGCACTGGTCGGCAGCAATATCGGTGAGATCTGCGACCGCGGCTACACGGCCGAAGACGGTAGCGCCAATCACTGCGCCCATTTTGTTTCGCACCTGATCGGTCTGTCCATCGCCACGACCTGCGCCTTTCACCACAATGTCGGCGTCACCATCCGCGTCAACGAAATGTACAACGCGTGTGCTCGCAAGGGGCGCTGGGCCAATCGCCCCAACGATTTGCGAGACGCGGCCCTGATATTCTTCACCCAGGATTCCAACATGTTCCATGACGGCACCATGGGGACCAGTCATCACAAGCATGTCGGCTTCTGGGTGAAGCCGCATGTGTTCGATTACTCAACCGTCAACCGGCAAGTGATGCGGGAAAGCCTGAGCGGGATCCTCGCCCGCCTGGACGCGGCGTATGATTCCAATACGAACGGGCAGGTTCGGGCTTTCTACGGCAGCGGTTTGCCCGCCGTCGCCAATAATGGGATGGCGGTCGCCAGCCAATGGCAGCCTCGCGGATCGCCCGTCGTTTGACGGCGGGCAGGCGCGGCCGGCCTGCATTGGCATGAATGGAACTGCTCGTTTAGAAGTCGGCGCGCTCGACGCCACATTCACAGCAACGCAAATGAACCGGCTGTTCCCGCTCTCCGGGGCGCGCTACCGCTCGAAACACGGCACGCGACGCATAGTGTGGGTATGGCGGCGTCTGTTCGATCTCGGGTGGGCCGTAGCCATGCGACCGCCCTCTCCTCGCGGGGAGCTTTTTCGAGAAGGTCAAGGATCTGCCGCGGCATGGCCCGGCATATGCCGGACCAGCTTTGAAGATCCGCGAGGAGCACCGCATCGTGCACTGGTGGGCGTTTGCTCTTTGCGCGAATGGATGGGCGCTCGGCGTCTCTGGCGAAAGCGGGAACGGGCTGGCCCAAATTGGCCAAGGGTTGGACAGCTACGGTCTTGGGGTGAGCCAAAATGTCCTGTTTGCGTTGCGGGCCGATGCGCAATTGGCGATCAGCAAGCCCGAAGCGGCGCTCGCGTCGGTCGCCGCCGGCCTGAAGGCGGCCGAAAAGACAGGGGGGAGCGCTGCTTGAAGCGGAGCTCCATCGGCTCAAGGCCAAGGCGGCCAGGGCGATCAGCGCGGCATTGACGAAACCGGTCCAGTGATAAAGCAACGCGGCATGGCGTTCGGCGGTCCTACAGAGAACTTCAGGCTGGTCCAGACCGAAGGCCCCACCGGAAATCTTCGCGCGGTCCAGCTTCTGCTCGGGCATACCAAGTTGGAAAGCACGGTCCGCTATCTCGGGATCGAGGTCGACGATGCTTTGGCAATCGCGGAGCAGATCGACATCTGAGGCAGACAGACGATGATATCGTTGGCGGTGGAACCCGCCGCCTTCGACCCAAAACGGACATCAGGCCCGACCAGGATCTGATGTCGAAGCTAGTCCAGGCCCGCGCGGCGGAACCCTTCCAGATAGTGCTGCCGCTCGGCATCCTGCTTGATCGGCATTTGATTCGCGATCCAGGCGAGCGAAACATTGGGCTGCGCCCGGCGTAGCTCCTGAAGCGCGGCCGCGGCGACCTCGGTCTGTCCGGCCATGCCGGCGGCAGCGGTCAGCACGCGGTGCGCGCCGACGAAATCGCCGCGTTGACGGATGGCCTGGCGCGCTAGTCGCATCGCCTCGTCGTAATCGCATCCGACGAAATGGGCGTACGATTCAATTCCGTAATACAGCCCCGAAAACGGATCGCGCGGGCTCAGCCGCAGCGCACGCCGCGCGGCGAGGTTGCCTTCTTCCCAGCGCCCGCAATAGGACAGCGCGAGGCCATAATATCCTTGCGCCAGGGAAAAGTTCGGATTGAGCCGCAGCGCCAGTTCGAACTCGGCGAGCGAGTCGTCAAGGCGCCGCCCGAACAGGTAAACGCAGCCCAAGGCGAGGTGCGCCCAGGGGTCCTCGCCATCGGCGAGGACGGCCGCGAGCGCGGCGCGCTCGGCGATCGGCGCCACGATGGCCATATCCGCCCAACCCATGTGAGCGCTGAACATGTGGCTGGTGGCAAGCAAGCCCAGAGCCTGACCGTAGCTCGGATCGATGGCGATCGCTTTCTCGAGCAGCGCCTGGGCGACGACATTGTCCTGCCGCGTTAGCCGCCAGTAATGCGATAGTGCCCGCATCACCAAATCCCAGGCATCCATGCTGTCCGGCGGCTTGCGCTGAGCGCGAATGTTTTCCGCGACATAAAGTTGCGGCTCGATCGCGGCGACGATGGCCTCGGTGATCTCGTCCTGCACCGCGAAAATGTCGGCGAGGCCCCGGTCGTGCCGTTCAGCCCAGAGGTGGCTGCCAGTCGCCACGTCGTTGAGCTGCGCGGTGATCCGCACACGGTCGCCACTCTTGCGAACGCTGCCCTCGACCACATAGCGGACGCCGAGCTCCTCGGCGACCTGTTTCATATGGACGGCCCTGTCCTTGTAGATGAACGAAGAATTTCGCGCGATCACGAAGAACCAACGCAGTTTGGACAGCGCCGCGATGATATCCTCGCTGATGCCGTCGGAAAAATACGCCTGCTCTGGATCGCCGCTCATGTTGGTGAACGGAAGCACGGCGATGGCGGGCCGGTCGGGAAGCGGCAAGGGCGGGCGCGATGGCTCGCGGATTTCGTCCGATGACGGACCGGTGGCGGCCGCCGGTTCGACCCCGTTCGGTCACGTGCGCACGGCGCCGACGAAGCGGATTCCCTTGCGCGGGATGGTGCGGATCAGCGTCTGGTTCTTGCCGCTGTCGCCGACCGCCTTGCGAGCGGCGTTGATCCGGCTGGTCAGAGTCGATTCGGACACGATCCGGCCGCCCCACACCGAAGCAATGAGATCGTCCTTGCTGACGACGCGGTCATGGTTTCGCAGCTGGTAGACCAACAGGTCGAACACCTGCGGCTCCAGGTCGACGAGCTCGAAGCCGTGGTGCAACTCGCGCCGGTCGATGTCGAGTGTGTGTTCGGCGAAGAGAAATTGCACTTCAGTGCCCCGATCGCAGGCCGCGACAGCCACTCTCATGGAATAATCACGCCCATCTCAGCGACAAATCAAGCTCTGGGCAAAGTCTTTCGGCCGCGCTCCCGGCAACCTCAGCACGTCCCGGCCGTGATCCCCACGACCGGAGAGGAGCGGAGGAAACCATGAGCCAGACCCAGACAATGATGCGGGACAACCCAGCGCATCGCGGTGTGACCGCCGCGCCACCCGACCTCGCGACCCTGAAGAACCGGCAGCAGATGACCTGGTCCTCGGGCGATTATGCCGTTGTCGGGACGACGCTGCAGATCGTCGGCGAGCAACTGTGCGAGGCCCTCGATCTTCGGGCGGGACAGACAGTGCTCGACGTGGCGGCCAGCAACGGCAATGCCAGTCTGGCCGCCGCGCATCGCTGGTGCGACGTCACTTCGACGGATTATGTGCCAGCCTTGTTGGCGCGCGGTCGCGGGCGGGCATCGGCCGAGGGACTGACCATCACATTCAAGGAGGCCGACGCCGAGGCGTTGCCGTTCGGCGACGGCGCATTCGACGCGGTCGTGTCGACCTTTGGCGTCATGTTCACGCCCGATCAGGACCGGGCCGCCGGCGAACTGCTGCGCGTCTGCAAATCCGGCGGCAAGATCGGTCTCGCGAACTGGACTCCGAACGGTTTTGTCGGACAAATGTTCAGGACCATTGGGAAATACCTGCCGCCTCCCGACGGAGTGAAATCGCCCGCCCTGTGGGGAACGCGCGAGCGTCTCGTCGAAATGTTCGGTTCCGCCGCCACGTCGGTCGAGACCCAGCCGCGTCACTTCAAATTCCGCTATCGTTCCGCGGAACATTTCCTGGATGTGTTCAGGACCTATTACGGTCCGATGCTCAAAGCCTTCGCGGTTCTCGATGACGCCGGGCAGAATGGTCTGAGGCATGACCTGCACGCCCTCATCGCGGGTATGAACAAGGCCGAGGACGGCACCATGGTCGTGCCAGGCGAGTATCTGGAGGTTGTCGTTACGAAGCGATGAACTGTTCCGCGCCCCGCGCGAGATCGCGGGGCCCGGTATCGCGACCCGGCACAGGCGGTGGAGAAGGTGGAGCGAGTTCCGCACTCCCTTGGCAAGCAAAAGCCACGGTATCCGGAACAGGCGCTGCGCGGCGCATCAGCCTGAGAGTCCGCTCTCCACCCTAAGCGGCGGTAGCGAGGCCGGCAGCAGCCAAAACCGACCTCGACCCAAATCAAGCGGTATTCCCGGTTATCCGCCATCCGGTCTCGGCCGGTTCAGCCTCTTTGGTGATGTGGCCGCCATACGGGTGCTCGGCCAGGGATTTTCCGAAATCATAAGGCTAACCCGGGCCTTTCGACGCTAACCCTTTGAATTCGTTCGCAACCGTTCACGACACCCAGGAGTGCTTCAATCCCCGTGAGGTTATGCGTAACAGCGGCAGTCGACACCGCAACCGACCGATCCGATCTGGCCGCACGGTAAGCGGCCCAGCCAGGCGGGACACGCCGCGTGAGGCCAGGCACCGGCATGTCCCAAAGGCCCGCGCGCAACATGCGGACGCAGAGCCTGATCATCCTCCGTCCGGCGATACCCTCCCTCGAATTTCGGCCATGCTTCCGGTTTCCGTGCCGTCGAAGGAACATGGGCGCGGGACTCTGGCGGAATTCCCGGAATGCGCGCCAGCCAGTTGGGGCATTCCGCGACCGCGTCACCATAATCCCTCTATTCTGGGTCTATTAGTAACTGCCCAGGTATCCGGCCATTGACCATCGGTTGACACGCGAGTCGGGGCATGAGTCAAGCTCCCCATGTCCCCGCCAACGGATTCGGATTCGCCTGAAACCGCCGCTCCGGTGCCACCG
>Ga0181536_10006208_pt1 | contig 12055 bp, 6 predicted proteins | sample PEATcosm2014_Bin_41_FD_121105 | JGI IMG/M metagenome (GOLD analysis project Ga0181536, IMG submission 121105) | Peatland microbial communities from MTU Mesocosm Facility, Houghton, MI, USA - PEATcosm2014_Bin17_60_metaG | ecosystem: Environmental > Terrestrial > Soil > Wetlands > Peat | place...
CCCCTGACCCCTGACCCCTGACCCCTGACCCCTGACCCCTGACCACTGACCCCTGACCACTGACCACTGACCACCGAGCAGGGGGTATGACTAAAGTAACCAGCGAAGTCCCAGACGGCTCTCGGCATCCCCCATCCCATCTCATAGAATTGGATCAAATGGGTCTGCTTCATCGCCACCGCTGGTTTGTCGCAGCGGCCGGGATCGCTCTGGCCTTCGCCGCTATTTCGCTGACGGCGTCGCATCGAAGCCTAGGCCTGACCGCTTTTGGCGACCTTACCGTGCTGGCGGTATTCCTGGCCGCAACTGCGGCCACGCTGGCCAACGCCCTCCGCAGACCCAGCCAAGAGCGCAGCTTCTGGACGCTCATGACCCTCAGCCTCTCGCTCTGGACCTGCAATCAGGCAGGCTGGGCGTTTTTCGACCTGGTGCGGCGCCGCCCGATTCCAGAGCCGTATTTCTTGGACATTATCCTTTTCTTTCATCTGGTGCCGATGATCGGAGCCGCCGCCTGGCGGCCCGACCTGATCAAGAAAAACGGCAGAGTGCACTTCAGCGTCCTGAATTTTCTCATGCTGCTCGGCTGGTGGGTTTTCCTGTACGCCTTCATCGTGTTCCCCCACCAGTACGTCGTCCTGAATATGGATCTCTACAACTCCTACTACGACTGGCTCTACATGCTGGAGAACCTGCTCCTGCTGGGGGCCTTGGCCGTGGGCGCCATGACGAGCGCGGGAGGTTGGCGCCGCCTCTACCTGCATTTGCTCGGTGCGGGCATTGTCTATGGTCTCAGCGGCCCGCTTCTCATCATGGCTGTGGCCAACCGGACCTATTACTCCGGCAGTCTTTACGACGTTCCCCTCATTGGGACGGTGGCGTGGATTGGGGCCGTTTCCCTCTCGGCCGGAAAATGGAATCTCAAAAGTGTGCCTCCGCCGGTCCGGGCACCATGGAAGAAGATCGTTTCCCGGCTGGCTATGCTGGCCATCCTGTCGCTGCCCGCTCTGGGATTGTGGGCAGTTCTCTTCGACCAGTCCCCCGTTCCCTCGCGCGTGTTCCGGATTTTCGCCGTGTTGGCGGCCATGCTCCTGTTGGGAGCTTTCGTATTCCTGCGCCAGTATATGCAGGACCAGGCCTTGATTGGCGTGTTGCAGGAGTCCCGCAGTTCCTATGACAGCCAGATGCGATTGCAGAGACAGTTGGTGCAGAAAGAAAAACTGGCTTCGCTCGGCACCCTCGTGGCCGGAGCTGCCCACGAGATCAATCATCCCTTGACGGCGATCATGACCTACTCCGAACAGCTCTGGACTCAGGAACATTTGACCAAGGAACAGAAGACGCTGCTGCGCAAAATTGTCAGCCAGGCGCAACGCACCCGCGACCTGGTCGCCAATCTGCTGAGTTTTGCCCAGCAGAACCCGGGCGAGAAAATGCCGGTAGACCTGCACCTGTTGCTGAACCGGGCCGCCCAGATGCTGGAGCCACGCTACCCGGGCGGCAAGATTCGGATCGCCGTCTCCATCGCTCCCGACTTTCCCCGGGTGCGCGGCAACGCCAACCAGTTGTTCCAGGTGTTCGTCGAGATCATCGAGAACGCGATGGACGCACTGCAGGAGGTGGGAGGCGGTTCCCTGGAAATCACCGCGCAGAAACAGGGCAGCGAAGCCGTTCTGCAATTCTCCGATAGCGGTCCCGGAGTCCGCGAGCCGGAACGCGTTTTCGATCCCTTTTACACCACCAAGCCCGTCGGAAAGGGCACCGGCCTGGGCCTGAGCGTCGTCTACGGCGTCATTCAGGACCACGGCGGTCAAATCACCTGCCAGAACAAGCCCGCAGGCGGAGCATTATTTGTGGTGCGCTTCCCCGCCGCCTCTGAGCCCGCTGTGCAAGTCGCCGGCGCCGCCGGAGACTGACCTGGGTGCCTCAGACCCCGTGTTCTTTGCTTGACCGATTTGCTTCGCGTGCTTCGCGAATCCTTCGCGTCCTTTGCGGTTGGTCAACTCACCACTCGCACTCCGGCGAGGCGTCCTTCTCCTGTAACATAAAACGCAATGCCCGATGCCCTATTGCACACCTCTTCGCGCGTCCTCGAGTTCGACTCGCTCCGCGATCTCCTGCGCGCCTACGCCTCTTCCCCTCTCGGGCAGGGGCGCATCGCTGCCCTCACTCCTTCAGTCAACCGTGAATGGATTGCGAACCAGCAAGCACTCGCCAGCGAGATTCGCGAATTCCGCCGCGTGGGCGGACGCTTTGATTTCTCCGGCCTGATCGAAGTTAGCCTGCTGGTCGAAAAGTCCCGCATCGCCGGAGCCGCGCTTGAAACCACGCAGATTCGCGACCTCGTCCTGGTGGTGGATCGCGCCGCCGAGTGGCGTGAAATCGCCCTGCACCCGCCCGCCGCCATGAAGTCGGAATGGCAACGCGTGCGCTCCCTTTCCGGTCAGATCGCCGATTTCACCGCCTTTCTCCGCTCCTTCCGCAACAAGATTCAGCCCGACGGCACCCTGGAAGACAAAGCTTCGCCCGAGTTGGCCCGAATTCGCCGCGAGATCGAAAAACAGCGGCGCACGATTCAGGAATCCCTCCGCGGATACTTGCGTCGCCTGGCCGAAGACGGCGCCCTCCAGGAAGAACTGGTCACCATCCGCGGCGAGCGCTTCGTCATTCCCGTCAAGGTCGAGCAGAAGCGCCGCGTCCAGGGTGTGGTGCACGGCGCCAGTTCCAGTGGCCAGACGGTTTTTGTCGAGCCCCTCGAAACCATCGACCAGAACAACGAACTGGTCCGCCTGCTCGACGAGGAACTCGCCGAGATTCACCGCATCCTTCTCGAAATGACCCAGCGCATCGGCGCGCAAGCCGCCGAAATCCTGGCTGCTGTGCAAGTGCTCGCCGAACTGGAGTTGCAGTTCGCCAAAGCCCACTTCGCCGAAGATTACAACTGCGTACCCGTGCAGCTGAGCGCGAGCCATCAAGACCCATGTGGGGACCAGCAGGAATCATGTGGGGACGGGCGCATTCGCCCGTCCAGGCCCGAAGCCCGGCTGCCTCTCCACTCGCAAGACCCTGCCCCATCTCGCCTGCTCCTGCACAACGCCCGCCATCCTCTCCTCGAAAGAAACCTGAAACTCAAGCGGACCCCCATCGTTCCCATCACCATCGAACTCGAACCCGACCGCCAGATCATCATCACCGGCCCCAATACCGGAGGCAAGACCGTCACCCTGAAAACCCTCGGCCTGCTCGCTCTGATGGCGCAGTCCGGTCTTCCCGTGCCCGCCGACCGCGCCGAGCTTCCCGTCTTCGACGCCGTGCTCGCCGACATCGGCGACTACCAGTCCATCGAGCAGAGTCTTTCCACGTTCTCCGCTCACGTGACCAACATCGACTTCATCTCCCGCATTGCAACGCCGCAATCTCTCGTCCTGCTCGATGAACTGGGTTCCGCGACCGATCCGGAAGAAGGCGCTGCTCTCGCCGTCGCGATTGCCGGACACTTTGGCCGCATCGGTTGCATGACGGTGATCTCCACCCACCACACTTCGCTGAAGGTTTACGCCGCCAATACGCCCGGCGTTCTCAATGCCGCCGTCGGCTTCGACGAGAAAACCCTGCAGCCGACCTACGAGCTGAAAGTCGGTGTTCCGGGAGCGTCAGCCGGCATCAACATCGCGCAAAGGCTGGGCCTGAATCCTGCGATCATCGAGGGCGCTCGCGCCCGCCTGGGCACGCAGGCCCGCGACGTAGGCGAGTTTCTCGACAAACTTCATGCCGGACTGCGCGAGGCCGAAAGCGAACGCCTGCGCCTGCAGAAAGGCCAGAAAGACCTCGAAGATGAAAAGAAAACCTTAGCGGTTTACGGAAAAAACGCCCAGCAGGCCAAAGTCCACGAAATGGAGAAGAAGCTGGAAAGCGTCCTGCGCGACTTCGAGTATCACGCCCGCGAAGCCGTGAACGCGATTCAGGATCGCGTCGCCGCGCAGAAGCTCTCCAAGGACGCCGAGCGCCGCATTGCCAAGCTCCGCCGCGAGTTCCGCGAGCAGTTCGATGCGACCGTGGTAGCCCACTCCACCGGCGCCGACAAGAATGATCCGCACGCCCAGCCTCAACTCGTGCAGCACGTCTCCCAGGGCGACAGCGTGAAGCTGAAGTCCACCGGCCGTCCGGCGCGAGTCGTGCGCCGACTGGACGACAGTCATTTCGAAGTCGAGATGGGCGCGATGAAAATGAAGGTCGCGCGCGATGACATTGCCGAAATCCTCACCAACGCCCCAGCCAGCGCCGCGCGACCGGCGGAATCTCCCGTGACCGCGGCGCGCACCCGCGGCATTTCTGTTTCGCTCGAAAATGAAGGCGCCACCGTGCCCAGCGAGATCAACGTGATCGGCCACACCGTTGACGACGCCTCCCGTGAGGTCGAGAAGTTTGTGGACCGCGCATTTCTCGCCGGACTCCCGCGCGTGCGCGTGGTGCACGGCAGCGGCATGGGCATCCTGCGCAAGGCGCTGCGGCAATTGCTCCAGCAGCATCCTCATGTCGCATCAGTCGCCGAGCCTCCCCAGAACGAGGGCGGCGGCGGCGCCACCGTCGTCGAATTGAAAGTGTAGAAGCCCGAATGCAGGGCGGCGGTTGCGATACGCGCATGCCATGTGGGAACAGCCGCCCAAGCCTGCCCTGAGCGAAGTCGACGGGGCTGTCCGGTCGAGCGCGCATGCCATGTGGGGACAGCCGCCCTCGGCTGTCCGGTCGAGCGCAGCTCGACAGCCTTGGCTAACAGGTTGCCTTCTCGGTGGCGCCGCGCTCCAGTGTGTGGTGAGAACTCAAAATCTCGCTCCCTGGTGGAGTAAACCATTGGGTCTCAGCCGCGCAGCGGCGCTAGAGTGCAGCCCATGGCGTAAGCCATGGGTCAAAGCCTCCCTCTCGCTGGCGGCTTCAGCCGCCGAGGGACCCTCCCGCAACCAGGCATTCCTACCAGATAATCTTTTTCCAATTCTCATCATACAGCGCGTTGCGCGCCGCCTTGGCGATGGCTTTTTTCTCGCTCGCGCCGAGGTCGTTCGAGACTTTGTTTTCCGGATTGGCCGGGTCCCGCACCACAGTCGCCTCGAACCGGTTCGAAAGGTAGCGCAGCACCGCCAGAACGTTGTCCGCCAGCTGTCCGAAGCGCTCGCTTTCGAGCGCGCCCAGCACGCTCAGTTCCAGGTACAGCGAGGGAAAGTCCAGACCGTTGCGCTCCCGCCAGATCTTGAGCGCGCAGATTTCCTGCTGCCGTCCGGAATTGGCCACCAGGTGAACGTGCTGGGCCAGGTCGGTCAGCACCGTCTCTCCTGATTTTTTGTTGAACAGCACGTTGCCCGCGCTTTTCGGATCGCGGCACGCCGGGATCACGTCCATCCACAGCCCCTTGCTCTGCAATTGAACCGACACGTTGCGGGTCCGCGGCCGCAGGTCGTGATCGGTCAGATACTCGAACAGATTCCAGTAGACGCCCTTCATGTCCATTCCCGGTACCGCGCTCAGCGCGACCAGAATGTCCGCATGCGACGACAGCGTAATGGCGGTGTTCTTCGTATACGCGCCCGAAAGCGTAATCCCCAGCAGATACTGTTTCCCCCACTCCTTCAGCAACGGGATCACTTCGTCGGCCGCCCGGTGCGCGGCCGATCCCGTGTCGGGAACCACCCGGTACTTCTCGACGATCGAAGCCGCGTATTGCTCAACGGTAGCCACGGTAGCGAAACCAGCCCGAACACTTCCCATCGGCAGAATCGGGAAAGAGTTGAGGGGCGCTTGTCTTTATGGGCCTTGAGAAGAATGCGCTTTGGTTGGGGAGAAAAGGCTTCCGAAAGAACAAACTTTGGAAAGAATGGACTTGGGAAGATGGACCTTGGTAAAGATGGGTTTTGGGAAGGGCACGGCTTCAGCCGTGCCGCCAGGCACGCAAAAAGAATGCGGGCTTTAGTGTGTGCGTGAGAACTCGAATTTGAGTGAGACGGTGGAGTAAGCGCTGCCAAATCCTAGCCCCGCAGGGGCGGGATGTGATAGCCCGGCACGGGAGTGCCGGGTAGAAGTGGGCAGCGGAGCGAGTCCCGAAGGGACGGCACTAGTTCTCACGCACACACTTTAGCCCCTGAGGCCCGCTCATGTCTGTCATCCTGAGGCGCCGCACTTTGGCGCCGAAGGCCCTATGCACTTCCTCTGTGTCCCCTGTGTCCTCTGTGGTTCAAGATTCTTCTCTGCCCAACGCGAACCTCGCCTCCAGACCGAATGCAAGGTCTGCAGAAGGAAAAGCACGGGTTCAACGTGGAAGAGCGGCCCTTCAGAGCCTGCCCTGACCGGAGTCGAAGGGGCCGCATAAGGAACGCAAACTTGGAAAGGGTTCTAGCCCCTGAGGCCCACACGAGAGGCTTATACGCTCTGTCATCCTGAGGCGCCGCACTTTAGCGCCGAAGGCCCCATGCATTTCCTCCGCGCCCCCCGCGTCCTCTGCGTTGAAAATTTTCTCCTCCCGGGTTTTCCCTCCCTTTCAACCGATAACCCTCGATTCCCACAGCTTCTCCACAACAATCCCCCTCCGGTATATTCAACTCAGCCCTTTTCTGGCTCACAATTCCTTCGGGAGAGTTCTGTCCCTTCCATGGCGAACCCTGGCGATTTCGCGTACACGGTCAAGCAGCAGGCCGACATCGTCCGCATCATCGGCGACTACGTCAAGCTGAAGAAGGCGGGAGCACAGAACTTTTCCGGCCTGTGTCCATTTCACGGCGAGAAAACCGCCTCATTTTCGGTGCACGCCACCCGCCAGTTCTATCACTGTTTCGGCTGCGGCGTTTCGGGGGACGTCTTTAGCTTCGTCCAGAAGATCGAGAACATCACCTTTCCCGAGGCCGTGCGGTTGGTGGCGCAGAAGCTGGGCATTCCGCTCCCCAAAGCCAGCTATGCCACAGCGGGCGAGGCCAAAGAAGCCCAGCTGCGCGCCCAGTTGCTCCAGGTGCACGAGCGCGCCGTCGCTTTTTTTCAGGAATGCCTGCGCCGTCCCGAGGGAGCCCGCGCCCGCGAATACCTGACGGGCCGTGGCCTCGACGAAGAAACGATCGCCCGCTTCCGCATCGGCTACGCTCCCGATTCCGGCTTTCTCCTGCGCGATCGCCTGAAAGCAGAGTTCAGCGAAGAGGTCCTGCGCGAGAGCGGCCTGTTTTCGTGGAAGCAGCAAGACGGACCTCCGACCCCAGACCTCAGACCTCAGCAACCCCGTCCCACGGAGGGTGCCCCGTCCTTGTCCGTCCGTTCTTTGGACGGACAGGGCGGGGATTTTGACTCTTCCACTGCGGAAGGCGCCGAGGTCCGGTCCGCGGAGGTCCGAGGTCTGACGTCCGACGCCCGAGACCCTGCCCCGAGCGAGCGCAGCGAGTCGAAGGGTCCGAGGTCTGACGTCCGAGGTCCGACGTCCGCCGCCATGTACTCCAAGTTCCGCAACCGCGTGATGTTCCCCATCGCCAACGAAGCCGGCAAGGTCATCGCATTCACCGGGCGCACCCTGGCCACCGATGAGAAGGCTGGGCCGAAATATTTAAACTCGCCGGAAACGGCGATCTATTCCAAGAGCCGTGTCCTGTTCAATCTGGATCTGGCCAAAGAATGGGTGCGCAAGTTTGACTACGCCATTCTGGTCGAAGGCCAGATGGATTGCATTTCGGTTTTTGCCGCCGGATTTCACAACGTGATTGCCAGCTCCGGCACCGCCTTCACCGAGCTCCAGGCCAGGCTGCTCGGGCGCTTCAGCAAGAATGTGGTCGTGAATTTCGATCCCGATACGGCGGGGGCCAAAGCGACCGAGCGCACTCTGGGCTTGCTGGTGGAAGAAGAATTTCAGATCAAGGTGCTCACCCTGGAGCAGGGATTCGATCCCGATCTCTACATCCGGCGCAAGGGCAAGGACGCCTACGCTGAAGCTTTGCGCCGCGCGCAGTCGTATTTCACCTACCTGATCGACCGGGCGCGGGCGCAGTTCGCGGTGCGCAGCGGCGAGGGTAAAGACAAGGCGCTCAAATACCTGCTGCCCCACATTCAGCGTGTTCCCAGCCGGATTGTGCGTGATGAACTGGCGCAGGAAATCGCGCAAAAACTGGGAATCGATTCTCCCGTGCTGCGTCAGGAGCTCCGCCACGTCGCCGTGTCCCGCTCCGCGGCTACGGTCAAATCCCCCGCAGAGGCCCAAGTCACCGACGCGGAAAAGATTCTGATTCGAGCCCTCGCCTCGGCCCGCCAGATGCAGCCCGGCGAAGAGCGTCTTTCCACCCGCGACGGCGCTGAAGAAGAATTCGATCCCGCTCGCCAGGCCCAGTTCGTGCTGCAGAGCGAAGGCCTGCATCGCGGCCTGGCCACCGAATCGTTGGCCGAATCTTTGCTCAATGCCGGGCCCGAAGTTGCCGATGTTCTGGAGGTGCCCTCCACGGAAAGCGATCGCCGCCAGCTGGCTTCGATTCTGTTGCAGGAGGACGACGAATTCACGCCCGACCTTCTCGAGTCGGCGGTCCGCGCCCTCCGCCGCATTCGCCTGCGCCGGCGGCAGGCTGGTGTCCAGCAGGAACTCAAGCAGCCCGGCCTGGCGGCGAACAAGAATCGCCTGCGCGAGTTGCTGGCCGAATTGGAGCGTATCAGCCGCGCCCTGCGCGATCCCGGTCTGACCGAAAAAAGCCTGGCGGAAGAGGGGTTGAAGCGTGTGTCTGAGAACACGCATTTGAGTTAGACGGTGGAGCAGTTGCTGCCGAATCCTAGCCCCGCAGAGCCTGCCCTGAGCAAGCGCAGCGCGTCGAAGGGGGCGGGATGTGACAGCCCGGCACGTGAGTGCCGGGTAGCGATGGGACATCGGAGCAGAGTCCCGCAGGGACGGCACTAGTTCGCACGCACAGTCTGAAAACCACGGGAGAATAAGAAACTTGCCTGAAACAAAATGGCTTTCCAAACCATCTAAGTATCTAGGGGAATTAGAGATAGCGCGGGCGGAAGGGCGGCTGGGGCGGTCAACCGATAGACGGCTCGGCACTTATGTGCTAAACTCTGTAAGTTTGTGCTAGATGCACAATCCCGCAATACCCCAGATTCCCACCTATTTGGAACATTGCCACACGCACTAGCGTGAGCGAAATTGAGTTTTTTTGAGGACACCTCTTGGCTCTCGACGATAAATTCGACGACATAAAAAAGCTGATCGATACAGGTAAAGAGAAGGGATATCTGACGTATGACCAGGTCAATGACCTCATACCGCACGATGTGCACAGTCCCGAAGACCTGGATGATCTGCTGACCACGATCGGTACGCAGGGAATTGATGTGCTGGAAGGCCCCAAGCTGCCTTCGCTCGACAAGAAATTCGAGGAAGGCGAAGAGGGCGAAGACGTAGAACTCGACCTCAGCCCCGGGGCATTGGAAAAGACCAACGACCCCGTCCGCATGTATCTGCGGGAGATGGGCACCGTGCCGCTGCTGACGCGCGAAGGCGAAGTGGAAATCGCCAAGCGCATTGAGCGCGGCCAGGTGCGCGTGCTCAAGGCCCTGTCGCGGTCACCCATTGTGATCCGCGAACTGCTGGCCATGGGCGAAGACCTCAAGAAAGGCGTCCGCTCCATCAAGGAAGTGGTCACCTTCGATGAGGAGGAGATCACGGACGAGATTCTGCAGAACCGGCTGAACGAGTTCACCGGCAAGATTGACGACATGGCCAAGCTGTACAAAAAGGCCAACGTTCAGGAAGAAAAGTACGTCGCGGTTTCGCAGAAGAAGCGTCCCAAGGACCATCGCCGCGCGCGCCGCAAGCTGGCTCGCGCCATCATTCGCGTGTCGCTCGCGGTGCGCCAGCTGGGCTTCACCAACAACGAGCGCAAGCGGCTCATCGAGCGGGTCAACAAGACCGTGGACGGCATGCGTTCGCTCGACCGCCAGGTGCAGAACCTGGAGCGCAAGGCCGACGCCACCCGCAGCGAAGAGCAGAAGAAGGAATATCGGCGGCAGGCCCGCGCCATTCGCGGCGAAGTGGAAAAGCTGGAAGTGGAAACCGGCGTGTCGTTTCAGGAGCTCAAGCGCACCCAGCGCGAGATCATCCAGGGCGACATGGACGCGGAGCAGGCCAAGCGCGAACTGATCGAGGCCAACCTCCGCCTGGTCGTTTCCATCGCCAAGAAATACACCAACCGCGGACTGCAGTTCCTCGACCTGATTCAGGAAGGCAACATCGGCCTGATGAAAGCGGTGGACAAATTCGAATACCGCCGCGGCTACAAGTTTTCCACCTACGCCACGTGGTGGATTCGCCAGGCCATCACCCGCGCCATCGCCGATCAGGCCCGCACCATCCGCATCCCGGTGCACATGATCGAAACCATCAACAAGCTGATCCGCACCTCGCGACAACTGGTGCAGGAGTTGGGACGCGAGCCGACGTCGGAAGAGATCGCGAAGCGCATGGACATTCCCGTGGCGAAAGTGCGCAAGGTGCTGAAGATCGCGCAGGAGCCGATCTCGCTCGAAACGCCGATTGGCGAAGAGGAAGATTCGCATCTGGGCGACTTCATCGAAGACCGCGCCGTAGTCTCGCCGGCCGAAGCCGTGATCAACGTGAACCTCAAGGACCAGACTGGACAGGTCCTGCGCACGCTGACCCCGCGCGAAGAAAAAGTCATCAAGATGCGCTTCGGCCTGGAAGACGGCAGCGAGCACACGCTGGAAGAAGTCGGGCAGTCGTTCGCAGTAACCCGCGAACGCATCCGCCAGATCGAAGCCAAGGCACTGCGGAAACTGCGGCATCCGTCGCGGTCGCGGAAACTGCGGGCGTTTATGGATGGAGTGAGGGACTGAACTTCATCGCCGCGGATTCACGCGGATTGGCGCGGATAGGTCAGAAGTAAGAAGTCTGAATGCAGAATGGGGCGCGAGCGATCGCACCCTTTTTGTTGGTTGTGGTGGGCTGGCCACCCTTCGCTCTGCCACGACTTAGGCTGCCCCATGTGCGGTCAAGGTTCGCAGTGCCCACTTTTCGAAAACCGCGAAAGGTGGGGCAGCCACTTTCTGGTTGATCTGACGGACAAAGTCAAAGGCAGCCTCTGTTGTGGTGGTGCAGATGGGACCGGGACACTTTCCGAGCATGGGCATTATCCCTTCGCACCACCGAGACGTAGGCTGCCCCACCCTTCGCGGTTTTCGAAGGGTGGGCATCGGGACGACGGTATCAGGCGATTTTTCGTATTTGAAGCTCGGCTTTTCTGGGTTCGTTCACCAGCACGGGGCCGCGCTCTCCCTCGGCATAGTGCCGGTAGCTGCTCCACGGCCATTGTTGTGGTTCGAGCACCAGTCCGCGCTTGACCGGGTTGCGGTGCAGGTAACGCAGCTTTTCGACTCGCTTCTTTTCCGTGAACACCACGAAATCGTAGAAACGCCGTTGCCAGACGTGTGTGTCGTCTAAGGCTGTACTCCACAGTGTGCCTTGTCGAGGGTCCGCGCCGGAACGCAGTTTGCGCAGAAGGCTTCTGGCGAACCGCTGTTTGAGCGCCTGCATCACAATCGATGGGTTCCCGCGCTCCGGCTCGCTGAGCAGCAGATGCACATGCTCGGGCATGACCACGTATCCCACGACCACGAAGTGATAGCTTCTGCGCACCTGCTCCAACACCTCAAGAAACAAGTCGCGGTTCCGCGAATTGCCGAGGATGGGGCGGCGCTGGTAGCAACTCGTGGTGATGAAATGAAGGCATCCGGCGCCGTAGTAACGATGCAGTCGGTTCGGCATGGAGGATTGGTAACACGGAAGCCGGTCGGTGCGATGTGACGGGTGAACACGGGGTTGAGGATCGCGGGGTTGAGATCTGCGTGCCCACCCTTCGAAAACCGCGAAGGGTGGGGCAGCCTCAGCGGAGATAGTGCGAGCGAGTTCGAAACCGATAAGGTGGGCCACCCGCACGATGTGACGAGTGAACATTGAGCTGAGGATCGTGAGGTCGGGTTCTGCGTGCCCACCCTTCGAAAACCGCGAAGGGTGGGGCAGCCTCAGTGGAGGTAGTGC
>Ga0181536_10006209_pt1 | contig 12055 bp, 7 predicted proteins | sample PEATcosm2014_Bin_41_FD_121105 | JGI IMG/M metagenome (GOLD analysis project Ga0181536, IMG submission 121105) | Peatland microbial communities from MTU Mesocosm Facility, Houghton, MI, USA - PEATcosm2014_Bin17_60_metaG | ecosystem: Environmental > Terrestrial > Soil > Wetlands > Peat | place...
CCCCTGCGAGCGCGCCGCGTATCGAGCCGAAGCCTCCGATGACGATCACGACCAAAGTCAAGATGAGAATCGGGTCGCCTATCAATGTTCTCGGAACTTGGTGCGTCCGGCGCAACAAGTTTGACGTGGTACGTTAGTGTGCACTTTCGGCCACGTCTTAATTTGGATCGTGGTCTTCGTTGCCATCGCGTCGTGTTTCGACCGTTGGAAAGTGCGCGCGTGAGATTCGTAACCGACCTGCAGCACGGCGGTATTGACGTTGCACAAGAGCGGAATGGCCGATCCCGTCCGTTCACTGATGCAAACTCCCTGCGCTTTCCCGTTGGGAGTTGGCCGCTGGGGCATTCTACGCCGCACCTAAGTCGTCCGACATCGGCGCTCGCAGTCCCGATCTCTGATCAGGTCAGTTGCGGTCTCAATCGGGAGGCGTCAACAAGTTGAGCACAAGAACTAAGAACAGTAGGGGGGCTGAAAGTGAAGGACGATAAGTCTCTGATCGATCAATTGGCGAATGCACGGGTGTATGATCTTGGCCAGCCCTATTGGTGGGGCATGCCGGTCCATCCTGCCGACCCGCCGTTTCTGATCTATCTGTACCGATACCACGAGCATACGCAGAAGCTGTTCGAGAAGATCGCACCCGGGTTCGCCGATTCGATCAGCCTCATCAGCACCTCCATGCATGCGGGAACGCACATGGACGTACCGATCCACATGTCGCGCAATCTCAAGGTGCAGGGGCATGACATTACCCCGTACCAAACCGACAAGGGTTACAAGGATCTGCCGGCGCCGCTGCACAGCATAGACCAAGTGCCGCCGCTCGTGCTTCGCGCCGTCTTGCTCGACATCTGCGCACTCAAGGGCGTCGATCTTCTGCCGGAGCGCTACGGCATCACGCCGGAAGATCTAGAAGCAGCGGCGGCACGACAAAGCTCTACAATCGACAGGGATTGCTGCGTGCTCGTGCGGACTGGCTATTCGCGCTTCTTCGAGACCGACGGAGATGCCTATCTGCACAAATATGCGGGCCTTCTCGACACATCGGCACGCTGGCTGGCGGGCAAGAAGATACGGCTGTTCGGCATCGACAATCTCGCGATCGGCGTTCCGAAGCCGTTCGAGTGCCACAACGTGCTCCTCACCGATCACGGCATTTACATCATGAAGAGTCTGAATCTCGAAGCGATGGCTCGCGACAAGGCTTACAACTCAACCGTGGTCGTGTTGCCTCTCAAGATCAAGGGCTGCGAAGCCTCGCTCATCCGGCCGATCGCCATCGCGCAACACGATGCTTTCATTTGAAGGGATGCCACCATGGCTTGGGGAACTGCTCGAGGCAGCGTAACAGTTGACGGTGAAATAGCTTGGCAACGACGGTCGGTGCCGGCAGGTCGTCGCTTACAAGACCAAATCGTCGTCGTGACCGGCGCGTCACGCGGTTTTGGAAAACTCATCGCGCTCGCCGCGGCCGAGGAAGGCGCGGACGTCGTCGTCACCTACGTGAAGAACAAAAGCAAGGCGGAGGAGGTCGCCGGCGACATCCAGAAGGCCGGCCGCAGGTCCGCGGTGTTGGGCTGCAACATCGCGAAGCTTGATGATGTGCGCAGGCTCGCGGATACCGTTTGGAAGCAGTTCGGGCGGTGCGACGTGCTCATCAACAACGCCGGTGAAACCGCCGCCACCAAGATGTCCTGGCGTGATCTGCGCGAAGAGTGGATCGATCACCTCCTCAACATGGACGTCAAGGGTACGATGTTCTGCACCCATGAGTTCGGTCAGCGTATGCTCGATGAGCAAAAGGCGGGCAACATCGTCAATATCGGTTCCAACGTGATCAGCACGGGCAGTCCAAGGGCCCCAGAGTATGCCGCTGCAAAATACGGAATTCTGGGCATCACGAAGTCCTACGCTCTCGCCTTGGCTCCCTATGTCCGCGTAAACTTCGCAGGCCCCGGATACATGGACACCGAGTCCTTGAATCAGCGCGAGGATTGGACGTCGGTGCGCCGGAAATTCGTCGTCGACAACACACCGTTGCGGGCGATCGGCGATCCGAAGAACCTTGTGCCGGTCGTGCTGTTTCTTGCCAGCCAGGATTCCATGCACATGACCGGGAACACGGTGATTTGCGACGGCGGGTTCAGCATGCCCGGGGCTTGAGGATTTGGGAGATCCGCAAATGCGGCGTCAACTCGTGACCTTCGTCAAACCCATTACAAGTGTCAACGTCTCGGGCTCGTGGAGAACGATACCCTCGTCGATGCGTCACTTGCCTACGGAGCGGTGCTCGCGATGAGGCGTTGATCGCAATTCTTGACGTGTTGAAATGACAAAACATCTATCCGGATTCCAGTGAAGCGGCGCCTGCCCCTCGCAGGGAGATATGAATCATGACAAGTGAAGCGGTAGCTGCTGGGGTTCTGGCGGCCATCGATGAGCAGCGCCTCATCAAAGATGTCATCGAGATGGTGAACATCAACAGCCCGACGGGCTCCGAGTCGGCCATGGGCGACTACATTGATGCACGCTATTCCGAGATCGGCTTGCAGGTCAGCCGCCAGGAAGTCGAGCCGGGTCGCCCGAACCTTTTCGGCATCTTGCGGGGTACCGGCGGCGGCCCCATGCTGCAGTTCGATGGACATCTCGACGTGTCCTTCACTGGCACGGAGAGCTTCATGCGGGGCGGCGCCTCGGCGTTCGGCGCGCGGATCGGCGAGGCCGACGGTGAGAAGTGGATCTTCGGTGCCGGCAGCTACAACATGAAGGCGGCGCACGCCGCCTATTTCTCCGCCGTCAGCGCAATCGTCAAATGCGGCGTGAAATTGCGCGGCGACATTATGATGTCGGCAACCTCCGGGGAAATCGAGGCCTCACAGGTCGACGAGTATCAGGGTGCGTTCTATCGCGGATACGGCGCTGGCGCTGCGCATGCGGCCTCGCACGGTATTGTTCCGGACTTCGCCATTCTCGGCGAACCGACCGCGTTCAAGCTGATGCTGGGTCATTTCGGTTCTTTGTGGAGCAAGATCACGCTTACTGGAGGCACTGTCATTCACACCGCTTATACGCGCGGCCTTGCCAACAAGATCGAACAACTGCCCATCGTAATCGAAAGGCTCAAGGCCTTCAAGACCGAGTTCGAGGAGAAGACCGCCTACAAAGGTTACAACGGGTTGGTCAACATCTCAGCCATCCAGGGCGGAAGGCCGTGGAAGGGTTCGCGCAGCCCCGAGGCGGTGACGATCTATGTCGACGTGCGCTTTCCGCCCACGTGGACCCCGTTGAAAGTGAAGGCGCACATCGATGCTGTCGTGTGGGAACTCAATGCGAAACATCCCGAGCTGAAACTCGAGCACCAGCCCTATTGCACGAATCTCGGAACGGAGATAGGCGAGAATGATTACGTGTCGCAGGCATTGAGTCGCAGCCATCAATCCGTCTTCAAGAAGCCCGTCGAGACTTCGTATGAGCTGTGGTACTCCAACGCACCGCCGCTGAATGCGATGGGGACAAGAGCGGTCAACTACGGCTCTGCCGGCTCCCGCAAGATCAAAGGGCTGACTCTGTCGGATCGCGACCGCGAATACGTTCACATCGGTGATCTTGTGGATTGTGCCAAGGTCTATGCATTGGCGGCCCTCGACATTTGCTCGAAAGCCCGCGAGGAAGTTCGGCCCGATCTTTTCTGAGGCGAGAGGCGATCAGCAGTCATTCGGTTGTGAATTTTGGATGCGGGCTCTGGTGATTTTCCGATATCTTCGTTCTTTTCTTGATGCGCTCAAATCCGATGGCCAGCTGCTTACGATCTCCGATCAGTAATGCCGGAGCCCGATATCGGCGCCGCTGTCCGCGCCCTCAACAATCTCGGCGAAGGCATGCCGGCTGCATCATTCACCAATGTGACAGGATATCCCGACGGATCGTCATGAACGTGCATGCAGGGCAAAGGGCGCGACCGGATCGGTGTGCCATCCGCCTTTCACGACATGGGCATCGCCTGCGCCGCGCTGAGGAGCGCCGACAGAACTTGCCGGTCTGCATCGTAGTTGCGACCCGATCATCTCGCTTCTGGCCGCCACACCGCTCACCTACGATCAATCGGAATATGAGATGGCCGGTGCCTACCAGCGGATCTTCCACAGTTTGCCCGTTATCGGGCAGCGAACATCCGGATCGATGATCATGTCGATGACGTATGGCATGTTGGAGTCCAGACCGCGCTGTAACGCCGGCTGGATATCGTCGGGGTCTTCGACACGCTCTCCGTCAGCTCCGAAGGACTTGGCCAGCGCCACCCAGTCGGGATTATTCAGCTTGGTCCACACCTGTTTGCCATCGAAGAAAACACCGGCGATCTGCCGGTTGGCATTCAGATGCCCATCATCCATGACGATGAGAACGACCGCGATCTTTTCCATCACCGCCGTAGCAAGCTCGGTGACGTTATAGTGAAGACCACCGTCGCCTTCGATGCACACCACTGGCCTATCGGGCGCGGCTAACTTGGCGCCGAGGGCAATCGGAAAGCTGCATCCAACGGCGGAGTACTTCTGGGAAAGAATAAAAGTCGTCGGCTGAAACGACTTCAGCGCGTGAACCGCGAATTCGCCGTTATTCCCCGCCCCCCCGGTCACAATCCCATCCGGCGGCAGGGCCGCATTAATTTCCCTCATCACGCGGAATGGGTTTATTGGCTTGGAGTTGGAGGCTGTTTTTCGGTCAAGCTCGACGAGCCATTTTTCTTTGCGTTCTTTGATTTCGCGAAACCTGGGATGCTCCCCATAGTCTTTTTTTGCCGTCTTGGTTTGAAGATACTCGAGCATCTGGGTCAGAACGAGCTTTGCGTCCCCGATAATGCCCATCGTGGGTTTGTGAATCTTGCCGATCTCCTGTGGATCGATATCGATATGGATTACCGTCTCCGGTGGCTTTACAGACCAGTCCTGCATCGCGATCTGTGAAAATGTGCACCCGATAGCGCACCAACAATCCGCCTCTTTCAGATACTCGTTGGCGATCGGCCAACCGAAAGAGCCACAGGTTCCCAAGGCAAGCGGGTGATCCTCCGACACGACGCCTTTGGAAGCGCTACGCCCGGACGAGACGGGAACGCAGAGCAGTTCAGCCAACTGACGGAGCTCATTACTCGCGTTTGCCGTGATGACACCGCCTCCGGCGAGGATCACGGGCCTTTTCGCCGCCATAAGCAGGTCGCAAGCCTTTCTTACGGCTTGCGGGTCACCGCTCGGCGGCGCCGGAAGCACGACCTTGCTTGGAATTTTGATATCGACCTTTTCGACAAATCTGTTGAAGGGGACGTCTAGCACGGCAGGGCGTGGCCGGCCGGTGCTGACCATGGCGAACGCCTTGTTCACCGCCTCAGGCAGTTCATCGGTTCGCTGTACTCGGTAGGACCACTTGGTGATCGGCGCGTACAGTTCGGCCGTGGGCGTGTCCTGAAAATCCTTCTTACCTACTGCATCGGATGTGACGTTTCCACCGATGACCACCATGGGAACAGAATCGGCATAGGCCGTAATCACGGCGGGCGCGGCATGGGGCATGCCGGCAACGTGCCATAGGCATACAGCTTGCGGCCCATTTTTTATTTTGTTGTAGCCATAGGCCATATAGGTGCCATTCGTCTCGGATCTCGGATAAACCGTTCTGATTGACCCGTCTTTGGCGAGTTCGTCCGCGACCTCCATTACGGTGTGGCCTGTCATACCTAGGACAAGCCGCACGCCGTTGGCTTTCAGCGCTTCAACCACTGCATGCGCACCACTTATATTGGGCATATCAAAACCTCCGATAGCAAAAATTAAATGTCCGCGAAGCTGGCGACAGTCGGTTGCGCTCAAGATCGAATCGACCCGCGAACTGATGAGGCTCTACTTCTCGGCCATTTCACGGGGATAAACCAAATAGCCGTTGGCATGTCGCGATAGCGGTCAGGGTCGCCTTCGTCGATGCCTGCCGAAACCGGTTGATATCGTTGCTCTTGATGCTGTGGCACGCCAAAAACCCGAAGGTTATCTGCTGATTTTTCACCCCGCCTCTCCTTTCCAGTTTCCTTTTCGGATCAGCCCACATCGGACAAGCCAGCAGATCCGAAGCCGCCCTTTCACGCTACATGCGAGCACTAGCGCTGGACATCACCAACATCGCAAAACTACTGCACTATCCAGTCTCGGTGCCCAGCAGCGCCTGATCAATGATTCCTTGCTGGTGAGGCTGGGGGCAAGCAGCAGAATCAAGGTGCCGACACGACGATCGATACGCCGCATGTCATCCTCGTTGTGGGGTGAACAACCCCGTTCGACTGTAGATTAGAATGGCAGCCATGAGAATGTATACGGCCATGCCGGTCAGCGCGGAGCTTGCACTCAAGCCGAAAAGTTGCGGCACCAAGACGCGGCTGAAGGTATCGAAAACCCCGACGATCAGCGCCCCTGCGAGCGCGCCGCGTATCGAGCCGAAGCCTCCGATGACGATCACGACCAAAGTCAAGATGAGAATCGGGTCGCCTATCCCGGGTTCGACCGACAGCAATGGCCCGGTCATCATTCCGGCCAAACCGGCGAGTGCCGCTCCCAAGGCGAAGACCAGCGTGTAGAGAAAACCGATGTTGACACCGAGCGCTGCGACGATCTCACGTTTCTCACGGCTTTCGCTGCCGGCGCGAATGAGCGCCCCTAGACGAGTATGTGCAATGAATAAGTAAAGGAGCAGTCCGACAACGATGGCCACCCCGCTAATCGTGAGGCGGAAGACAGGATATGAGATTCCCGGAAGGATCTGCACGTAACCGTTGAGAAGCGGTGGAATTGCGAAACTGAGCGGCTCTCGCCCCCAAATAACCACTACCGCCTCATTGAAGAACATCGTCATGCCGAAGGTCGCCAGCACTTGATCGAGCGGCTCACGCCCATAGAGCGGCCGCAGAACCAGCAGCTCCATCACCACGGCCACCGCGACTACTCCCGTGATCGCCAGCGGCAGCGCCAGCGCATAGGAGCGCGTCGCCGAATAGGCAGCAACGAGGAAATATCCTCCGACCATGAACATCGAGCCATGCGCGAGGTTGATGACCCGCATCACGCCGAAGACCAACGTCACGCCGACCGCCATCAGGAATAGCATCAAGCCGAATTGCAACCCGTTGATCAGTTGCTCGATGAAAAGCAGAAGCGTCATCTCGCAGTAGTCTCCAGCTGAAACGGCCCTGGCAATTCGGTCGACTGGGCGCCGCTGCGCGCACTTCGGTCGCGCAAGTTCCGCATTCTAGAGAAGATTCCGCCCGTTTCTACGCATAGCCTGCATGCCTGAAGTCATTCAGCGCTTCGAGCGCGCTGAGGCTGCGCGCGAATGAGCCGATGCAGCGGTACAGACGATGGACAGTTCGCTCGGCGACCTTGCGCAGAAACGCCTCTCGAATCACTTCAGCGGACAGTCCTGGTGGTAGTTGTCCTCCAAGTCTTTTGCAGCGAGTTCCTTGATAGCCAGTTTCATAATTCCTTCGCTGTCTTTCACCACCTCTTCCATGTAGACGTCCTGGAACGGGAAGTTGTTGTTGTTGAACCTGAAGGAGCCTCGGACCGACTGGAAGTCGGCTTTTTTGATCGCCGCACGGAACGCATCCTTGTTTTCGATCTTTCCCTGGACGGCGGCTACAGCGCTGTCGAGAAGCTTGACGGCGTCGTAAGCAAGCGCCGCGTACACCGCTGGCCTGCGGCCGTATTTGGCCACGAAGGCGGACACGAATTTCTTGTTTGCGGGGTTGTCGAGATCGGCATTCCAGCTCGTACCCAACATCATGCCTAAGGCCGCTTCGCCCTCCGCCGGGAAGCTCAATTCATTCGCGATCGTATCGACCGAATAGAGCGGGATCTGGCTCTTTAGGCCGGATTGGGCGTACTGCTTCACGAACGCGATGCCGCCCGCGCCAAAATTGAAAACGAACACTGCATCGGGCTTGGCGGCACGCACCTGAGCGAGCTCGGCGGAGAAGTCGAGCTGAGACAGCGGCGTGAACACCGGGCCGAATGTCTTGCCCTTGTAGGTGCGGATGGCACCGCCGATCTGCTCCCAGCCCGCCAGATAATCCACGCCGATGAAGTACACGCTCTTGATGCCCTTGTCGGTCAAATACTTGCCGACGCCGGCCGGCCAATCCTCATTCTGGAACGCGACAAAAAACGCATTGGCGTTGCACTCCTTTCCGGCGTATTGCGCCGGACCGGCCAGCGCCGACACGGTGGTGATGCCCGCATCGAGGAAAGACTTCTCCTCCGCGGCCAGAGTGTTGGATATGCTGAATCCGGTGACAATATCGACCTTGTATTGATCGATGAGCTTGGACGCGCTTTGCACCGCCTCGGACGGCGACGACTGGTCGTCAACTACATAGACCGTCACCGGAGTCCCACCGAGTTTGCTGCCGAGCTCTTCGATCGCAAGATCGAAGCCCCGCTTGAGTTCCGTGCCGGAGATGGCGCCTGGCCCGCTGAGCGCGGTCGTCAGGCCGAGCTTGATCTGATCGGCGGCGCGGGCGTCCATGCATGACGCGCTGATCGCTATCATCAACAGAATGATTCCTCTCGTCATCGAGTTTCCTCCTGGTCTTGATGGTCATTGAAATCCAGTGCCCGAATCCTCTTTCGAGGTTTCCAGCCATATCGCACGAGCAGCCGCCGTTGATGTCCAAAATCGCACCGGTCACGAAGGTCGCCTCCGACGAGAGGAGGAACGCCAGGCCCGCGGCGATTTCCTCGGGCTTGCCGATTCGAGCGATCAGGATTGGTCGGCGACCTCGGACTCTTTACCCATGTATAGGCTAGCAGGAATCACGGCCGAATCAAACAGACCAGGTGCAATCTTCACGGCAAGGAATGCAGGTTAACGCGTGATGTGGAGGACCTGGAGCAGGAAATTAGGTACGCGTGTCGAAAGTCGATCGGTCGGCATGCTCGGTGCGGTTGTGAGGTCTAGAATATTGAGCATTCCGATATGATTTTTATCTTGCCACTGGCATAGCTGGCTTCAAGAATCTGAACAGGACGATAAATGGAGTTTCTGCCTGGCAGCGGGCACGCTGTGCCCAGCGAATCAGGAGAGACAACGAGCAGACGACCGCGCCGGAACCACACAGCGGCCTTCAAGATCCCATGGGGAGGCAAAGCTATCGATTCCAAAGTATTTGGAACGCCTTAACGCCCCGAGGCGCCAAAGGCGGGAAGCGTCCCGCCGACGTGATCGGAAACGCGGTCCATGCCATGAGGATTGCGACGGCGGAGATTGAGGATATCACATGCGCGCACTTGGCGGCGAGATGAGGGTGTTCAGAGGCGGAGGAAGCGCCGCCGTGAGGACGGTCCGGTGCGACCGGATCCTCGATTCCCGTCGCTCGTCGCAGCGCTAAGGTTGCCATACGTGGTCCAGATTCGCTAGGTTCCAAAATTGATTAGCTCAACTCCGATACCCCCTAGCCTGGCTGTGAGACCTGTCGCGGAGACCAGCGTCGGATCGTCCACCATGAAACAAAAGATCGGGAGCTTTACCGATGATCGTCTGAGATACTTGTTCGAGTCGGTGCGTCTCGGCACCATGCGGGCCGCGAGCGAGTACCTCGACATCGCGCCGTCGTCGATCAGCCGTCAGATTTCAAGCCTGGAAAAAGAATTGGGCACCCTGCTGGTCGAAAAAGGTCGCCACACGGTCCAGCTGACGACCGCGGGCGAACTGGTCGTCGATTACTATCGTGAGCGGCTCTCCGAGCGCGAAGCGTTGGTTGCGGCGATCGACGATTTGAGAGGTTCGCGGAAGGGACATCTGACCATCGCCGTGGGCCAGGGGCTCGTCCGCATGCCTCTGGTCAGAACCCTGCGCGAGTTCATGAGCAAGTATCCCGGCATCGGACTCAGTGTGCGCAGCGTCTCGTCGCGCGAAGTCGGCGTTTCCGTTCGAACGGACGAGGCCCACTTCGGTATCATGCTGGATGCGCCTCACGATCCGCGTATTCGAACACGTTTCAACATACCTCAACCGTACTATTTGATCTTGTTCCCCAGCCATCCATTGGCGAAGCGCAGCAGCATCAAACTCAAAGATTTGGTCGATCAGCGACTCCTCTTGCCGGAAGAGGGCTTTCGCGTGCGTGAGATTCTCGCTGGGGCGGAACGCGACGAAGGCATCTTCCTGAGCGCGGTGATGACGGCTTCATCGATCCAGATGCTCACGGATTGTGTGTTGGCCGAAATCGGAATGACTATTATGCCCGAGGCGTGCGCGCTCGACCTGCTCGAAACCGGAAAGCTGGTCGCAATTCCTATCGAGCACATGGCCTTTAACGATTCGAAAGCCAATGTCGTCACCCGGATTGGACGCCAGCTTCCGGGAAGCGCGATCACGCTTCTCGATCTGCTCGAGCGCGGAGCAAACCCGTTGCGACCGACACGCAAAACCCATCGGAAATGACAGGCGACGCTTCTTCCCTGGTCCTGTCCATTCCGAAAATTATATCCGCACGTATTCGTGGTGCTGTCGGTTCCGAAAACTAGCCGCCCTTCCCCTTCTGCGCCTGCTCGATCAGCTTCAAGAGCCGTGGCGGCGACATCGGCAGCTCATACGGGCGGATGCCGATGGCGTCGGCGACGGCATTGGCAATGGCGCCCAATGTCGATGTCACCGGAACCTCGCCGACGCCGCGTAGGCCGAAGGGGTGTTTCGGGTTAGGCACCTCGATGATGATCGGATCGATCATCGGCACATCGGACGCGACCGGGATGCGGTAATCGAGGAAGCTCGGGTTCTGCAGTCGTCCGTCCTCGCCGTAGATGTATTCCTCATTGAGCGCCCAGCCGATGCCCTGAACGGCGCCGCCCTGGTATTGGCCCTCCACCTGGAGCGGATGGATGGCCTTGCCTGCATCAGCCACCACCGTATAGCGCACCACCCTGACGCCGCCGGTCTCCTTGTCCACTTCGACGTCGACGATATGGACGCCGAAGCCGGGACCGGCACCGGTGACGTTCAGTTCGGAATGGCCGGCGATGGCACCGCCGGTCGCGCCGGCCTGTTTGGCGATGTCGGCGATGGACAACGGTTCGAAGTCGCCGACGTTGGAGCTTGCCGGGCGGCAATGCCCGTCCTCGAACACCACGCCATCCTCCGGCACGCCCCAGATTTTGGCGGCGCGCTTGCACATCTCATTGATGGCCTTGCGCGCCGAATCGATGACCACCATGCCGCTCGCAAAGGTGGAGCGACTGCCCGCCGTGACCATGTTGTAACCGAGTCCGCTGGTGTCGGAAACGACGGCGCGAACCTTGTCCAGCGGAATGCCCAGCTCCTCGGCCGCCATCATGCTGATTGATATGCGCGAGCCCGCGACGTCGATGGTCCCCAACAGCAGCGTGACCGAACCGTCAGGGGCGACGCTCAGTGATCCCGTGGTCTCGCCGCCGCGATTGAACCAGAATCCTGCGGCCACGCCGCGACCCCGATTGGGCCCGAGCGGAGCATTATAGTGATCGGTCTTCTTGGCCGCTTTCAGGGTCTCGATGACGCCGATGGGGCCGAAGGTTTGGCCGTAGATCGTGGTATAGCCTTCGCTCGCCGCGTTCTTGAGGCGGAGGTCGATCGGGTCGATGTCGAGCTTCTTGGCCAGCTCGTCGATCACGCTTTCGGCGGCGAAAATAACCTGCGGCACGCACGGCGCCCGGAACGGAGTCGCCTTCGGCCGATTGGACACCACTTCATAAGCGACGGCCTTGGCGTTCTTCAGGTCATAGCGAGTGAACACCGCGTCCGGCGCGTTGAAGAACCTCGAGCCGGTGAAAGGACCGGTCTGGAAAACCATCTCGGCCTCGGCCGCGGTAAATTTGCCGTCCTTAGTGGCCCCGATCTTGATCCGCGAATGGGTAGCAGAGACCGGGCCCGTGCAGCAGAACACCTCGCCCCGCGTCAGCACGATCTTCACGGGCCGGTTGGCCTTGCGCGACAGCACTATGGCCACGGGCTCGGCGTAGCTCGTGGTCTTACCCCCGAAGCC
>Ga0181536_10006210_pt1 | contig 12052 bp, 9 predicted proteins | sample PEATcosm2014_Bin_41_FD_121105 | JGI IMG/M metagenome (GOLD analysis project Ga0181536, IMG submission 121105) | Peatland microbial communities from MTU Mesocosm Facility, Houghton, MI, USA - PEATcosm2014_Bin17_60_metaG | ecosystem: Environmental > Terrestrial > Soil > Wetlands > Peat | place...
ATGCTGCGCCCACGGCTCCTTGCGCCGCAGGGCGAGCGCCGCACGCGCCTCGGTTTCCGCCTCGTTGAGCAGTTGGCATTGTTCATAAGCGAAGGCCGCCATGCCGTGCACATACGGCACTTCCGTGTTTGCCGCTATGATTTTCAACGCAACCCGCAGCATCTCCGGCGAGCGCCCGCGATTGAACTCCAAATACTGATGCATCTTGACGATCGCTAGATCGCGGGGGAATTCATCCGACACCTGATCGCAGAGTCGTAAGGTCAGTGCGATATCCTCGTCGATCCAGGCGCGCAGGACGGCGACGTTGAGTTGCTCTCGTCGCGTCGCGGCCGGCGCCGCAACGTCCGCGGCGGCCAGATATTTCGCCGCATGCCCGCTCCCTTCCGGCGCTTCGAGTAGCATCCACAAGAGTCCCGCGTACGCATTGGCCAGACACGATTCCGGATCCGCGTCCGCGGCGCCCAGGATGCGTTCCGCCCGCGTCTCATAAGCCAGGTAGCCCTCAATGAAATCATTGACGGCAAGCAACGTAGTCTCCCGCCGTACGGTCACCGGGTTACCCAGATAGTCTCTAGCCATGGTTCGATGATACCGGAGGGCGGGGGCGACGCGACATCATCGCGGCTGGGGCGTCTGCAAGAACTCCGCCACATCCGCGGCCGATCGCGCCGGAATCTCGACTTGCGGCAAGTGTCCGACCTGCGGGTAAAGGACCAGCTTGGCGCCCGGTATCGCGGCTGCAAATTTGTGCGCGCTCGCAGGTTCGATCAGCAGGTCGTTCTCGCCGTGCAATATCAAGGTCGCCACCTTGATGGTACCGAGCAGCGCCGGCGTCGCCCGCGCCTGCGCGCCGAGATTGATCGACATCAAGATGGCTCGGTGCCCCGGAGCGCGCTGGAATTCCGCCCATCGATCGACGAATGCCGGCGTGATCACCGCTTGATCGTACACATCGGTCTTCAATCCCTGCTCGATCAGCGGTCGGTTGTCGATGTTGCGCAAGATAATCCGACCGATGGGATATCGCAGGATCTTGAATGCCAACGGAATCTTCGCCGGCGGCTTCTCGTTGGGAAATCCCGCCGCATCCACGAGAATCAGCGCATTGATTCGCTCCGGGTGGTGCACCGCGAGTTGCCATGCCACGCCGCCCCCCATGGAATTGCCGGCTACCGCGAACTTCGGCAACGCAAGGGTGCCCGCAAAGACATCCACGAAATCCGCCAAGCCGGCGTTGTCGCTCAGCACGAATCCTTCCGGCGCACGGGTCAGTCCATGGCCCGGAAAATCCAAACGGATCAGTCGGAACCGGCCCTTCAATTCCCGCACCCAACCATCCCAGCTGGTAAAGGAGTCGCCGAACCCGTGCAATAGCACGAGAAGCGGACGGTTCGGATCGCCCTCGTCGCGATAGTGCACGTGCAGCCCGCCGGGCAGATCCACGAAATGCGAGGCGCTATCCGTGTACTTGGCCTCCAAGGTCTCGTAGGGAATGTCGGGACCGCGCAGCTCGAGCCACGCGATCGCGAGCACCACGATCGTCACACCTAGCAGCATGGCCGAGATTTTCAGCACCGCTGTTGCCTAATACTTGTAGCTGACACGAATACCCACGGTCGTCGGCTCGCCGGCCTCGGCGACTTCGGCGCTCGGCAAGAAGAAGTTCCTCGTGACATCATATGCTTTGTCGAAAATGTTTCGACCCCACAAGGTCACGGTCCACGGTCCGCCCGAGGCGGGCGACAGCGACAAATTGGCGTTTGCCAGCCAGTACTTCGGGATCGTGAAATCGTTGCTGCCCAGAAGATAGAACTGGCTATAGGTGTCGTGAAAGCTGTAATTGGACTCGGCAGCTACCTTGTAGTCCCCGACGTTCCATCCATAGCTGACGTCGCCCCCGTAGCTTATCTTCGGAAAACTCTCCGGCTGGCCGTCATAGTTGACGTTGCTGCTGTTCAACAGCGTACTGGTGTAATAGCCCTCCGCGAAACCCAGATACTGCGAGATCGACAACCCGCCGAACGGCCGCCATTCGACTTCGACTTCACCGCCGCTGATCCGGGAATCGGCGTTCACGAATCGGCCGATGTAAGAGTCCGACGTGACGTCGAACACCTTGCCCAGGATCTGTTGATCTTTGTAACGATAATAAAATATTGCGGCGTCCACGCGCAGCGTACGCGTCACGTCGGATTTGACGCCTACTTCATAAGCGGTCAGCTTTTCTGGTTCGAACGCGTCGACGGCAGGGGCGCTCACGGTGTTGTGTGCCGTGAAGCCGCCGGACTTCACGCCCCGGCTGATGCTTGCGTAGACCAAGGTATCCGCCACGGGCGTGTAATCCAACTCGACCTTGCCGGAGGGTAAATTCGAGGTGGTAGACGGGGGATTGAGGACACCGGTGAAGGACGGAATCGGGGGTCCTGTCAAGAATCCCGTATTGAGGTTGATCAGTTCGCGCGTCTCGTGATCCTCGCGTACGCCGAGGGATCCCTTCAACGTGTCGCTGAACTGGTAGTTGACCTGGCCGAACTCGCCGAAAGAATTGGCTTTCTGGCTATACTGGGTCAATACGATGCCGCCGATATCGGCCGCGTCCGTGAAGTCCGAATAGAATTTCTCATCGAGCGTCTGATCCGAGTAAAAGACTCCGCCCAGCCAGCCCAATGGTCCCGTTCCGGTCGAGGCGATGCGCGCCTCTTGTGAGAACACATCAAAGTCGCTGTTGAAGTACTCGTCGGAATCGTAATACTGAGTCGCATCCCAGTCGCCGTATTCGCGCCTGATCATCTTGTTGTAGGCGGTGATACTGGTGAGCTTCGCCCCGCCGAAATCGATATTGGCGGTCAAATCGACTCCATTATTGGAGTTGTCCACGCCGGGTTTGGAACCGGGATTCAAACCGATGAATTTTGCGAACGCCGGATCGAGCCTCCAGCCGGTTATATAGGGCGACGTGTCCGCGGGAATTACCGGACCGCCTGCACCCGCGTTGTGCGGAGTGTAGGCCTTGAGCAACTGCAGTCCCGTTTCATCGGACTTGTCTTCCGCCAAGCGCACGTTCAAATGAAAATTCAGCGCCTCCGCAGGGTTCCAATCCAATTGGCCGCGCAAGGCGACTTTGTCCTTGTTGCCGAGGGATTGACCGGTTTCGCGGTTGCGCTGCCAGGCTCCACCCTGTTCGGTGGCCACCGATAGGCGCCCCAGCAGCCCCTCGGCGATCGTCCCGGACACGTATCCTTCCGCGTTGACCTCGTTGTGCGAACCGTACTCTGCGGTGAACCCTGCGTGCGTATCGGCGGTCGGCCGATTGCTGATGAAGTTGATCTCGCCGCCCGTGGTGTTGCGGCCATAGAGCGTGCCTTGCGGACCGCGCAGCACTTCGACGCGGTCGATGTCGAACAACTGCCCCTGAGTCTGAATGGGCAATGCAAGCGCAACGTCGTCGAGACTGACCCCGACCGGGGAGGCGTTATTCGACGTATAGTCGATGAAGCCCACTCCGCGAATGCGAAACTGCGGCTGCCCGCTGCCGAACGCCGGCTCCACCTGTAGGCTGGGGACCGCGTTCTGCAGATCATTGACATAGGTGACCGACTTCGCCTCCAAGCTCTCGCCGGAGAGCACCGATATGGCAATGCCGATGGATTGTGCGGATTCCTGCTTGCGTTGTGCCGTGACCACAACGGGTTCGAGACCGCCCGAATCGGCAGCCGAGTTCGACACCGCCGGGTCGGCAAAACTGACTGAAATCATTATCATGGCGCCGGCTGCAACCGCCGCCGCGAATCCCCTCAACGACATCCCGCTCTCCTCGATGCGCAAAACCAACAAAGTATTGGAATCACGTATCATCAGGGACGATTAATGCCCTGTGAAGTGCCGTTTTTGTCATTGATAATACGGTTTGGTTATTTTGGCGCAGAGAAGGTTTGGCACGGACAAGGTGCGAGCCTTCTACAGCGCGGCCCTAGCGGCCGCCGCCTCCGATAACGGCCCACCGGGAATTCGCGAACACTACCACGCGAACTATTAGTGCGAGTCGAAGAACGCCCGCGCGGCGCTGAAGCAGATCGGCGGTACCAGCTCCGCGAGGTAATCGGCGAGCACGGCGCTCGCTCGCACCAATTCCTCGGCGGTGGCAAACTCTGTTTTCAAAGTCGCGTAGGGATCGTTGGTAGCCACGGGGGAATCGACCTCGACCACGGTGAATACGGCGGTCGGTGCACTTGACGTCCAGTAGTTCTGCATCAATTCGGTGTTGAAATAGGAGCTGCCAACGCTAGATTGGCGATTGAGCGCCACGACATGCGGTTATCCGATATATTCGGACCCGCCAACATAAGGAAACATACGTGCTTTTCTCTGATCTCGTTCCGGGTGTCGTTGTTCGAACTCCCCCTCGACTCGTCACCGCTAAAGAGATGATCGAGTTTTCATCGCGATATGATCCCCAGTGGTTTCATAGTGATCCGTTGCGTGCAAGTGAGGGACGATGGAAGGGGCTTATAGCAAGTGGGTGGCTCACGTCCTCCATCGCAATGGAATTAATGGTGAAAAACGTCTTGTCGGGATCCGAATCATTCGGCTCATCTGGAATCGATTCGTTGAAGTGGCTTCATCCGTTGCGTCCCGACGATACGGTTGCCCTTCGCTTCGAGGTGTTGCGATCGAGCAAGTCGCCATCCGGGCGCACCGGAATTCTGTTGTCGAAGTCGGAGCTTTGGAACCAAAACGAACGGCTCATCTTTACAATGCAGGGGACGACACTGTTCGATGTGACAAAGAAATAGTAACTGAAGGCGAAAGCCACTTCGCTTTGCCCGTGACTGTCGACGTACTGGCGATCGACGGTCATGTCCGTGCAATGGCGCAGCACCCCTTCGATCATCGCCGCCACTTCGGAGGACGAGCAGCGGCGCAATTGCGAGTAGATGCAGGTCGAGTGTTTCTCGACGTGCCAATAGATCATGACGCCGCGCCCGCCCTAGCGGGCGTGCCATTCGGTCATCGGGTTCTGATCATACGCACCGAACTGTTTCGAGTCGGCGGCACAGGCGGTGGTCTCCCACTGGGCTGAGAATCAAAGGGTTGCGAGTGTGAAGTTTGCGCCTCAGGCACCTTTGTCACGATCCATAAGTTTCTGATCTATAAAGATATCGTCTGCCATTAAATGGGTAACAGAAAGTCATTATAGATCAGCGAGTTGTCCAAACCACGCCTAGGAAATCAGGCTTTTCCAACCGTCACTTTTGGCACCAAAAACGGGGGGAGGCCAATGAAATCACAATTCTCAAAGCCGGCCCCACCGGCGATACTGGAGAGGACAAGTATTAGCCTCATCGGCTACATTGCGTGGCCCATTGCGAAGGTGCGAAACATGTCGGTAGTAGAAGTGGAGACGCTAATCATCGGCGGCGGTCAGGCGGGGTTGGCGATAAGCGAGCACCTGAGCAAACGCGAAGCACGTCATCTCATTGTCGAGCGATATCGGATTGCTGAACGCTGGCGCTCGGAAAGATGGGATTCTCTTGTCGCCAACGGTCCCGCTTGGCATGTCCGATTTCCAGGCATGACGTTTTCCGGCATCGACCCCGATAGCTTTGCCACCAAAGACCAGATCGTCGACTATTTCGTCGCTTACGCGGAACAAATCGCAGCCCCCATTCGCTGTGGCGTAGAGGTAAAGGCGCTTCACACGAAGGTCGATGGCTCCGGATTCCGTGCGGATACGTCTGAGGGCGCTATCGAAGCCACCAATGTCGTCGTCGCCACCGGGCCGTTTCAACGACCGGTCGTCCCCACCGTGGTTTCGGCCGGTACAGGGATCGCGCAGATCCATTCCGCCGCCTACCGCAATCCCAGCCAGTTGCGCGAGGGGGCGGTTCTGGTGATCGGAGGCGGCTCGTCGGGGGTGCAAATCGCTGATGAGCTTGTACGCGCAGGAAGGCGCGTCTACCTTTCGGTCGGCCCGCACAACCGGCCTCCTCGGCGCTATCGGGGACGGGATTTCGTCTGGTGGCTGGGGGTGTTGGGTGAGTGGGATGCCAAGGTCGTCGCTCCCGGTACGGAGCATGTAACGATCGCCGTGAGCGGTGCCAATGGCGGCCACACTGTCGACTTCCGGGACCTTGCCGCACGCGGCATTACGTTGTTGGGCAGCGCGGCAACCTACAAAGACGGTGTAATGCACTTCTTGCCTAATCTTGCAAAGAATATTGCTCAGGGCGACGCCAACTACCTGTCGGTGTTAGACGCGGCCGACGCCTATGTCGCCCAGAAGGGCCTCGACTTGCCCGACGAGCCTGAGGCCCGCGAGATTGCGCCCGATCCGCAATGCGTGACCAATCCCCTTTTCCAGATGAACCTGGCCGCCGCTGGTATCACGTCGATCATATGGGCGACGGGCTACGCCCTTGATTTTGGCTGGCTAAAGGTTAACGCCTTCGATGAAAAGGGTCATCCGGTGCATCAACGTGGTGTTTCGGCAGCGCCCGGACTTTACTTCCTAGGGTTGGCTTGGCTGTCGCGAAGGGCTTCGCCGTTCATCTGGGGCGTCTGGCACGATGCCGAATATCTTGCGGGCCATATAGTCGCTCGCAACTCGGGCCTCTAGGCCGCGGCGCTCGGGTTGGAGTGACCTCCAGAAACGGACTTTTACGCTAAGGGCCGCACTCCCTCGTGGGGTGCTGCCCTGATGAACCTGCGGCCCTCGTATAGCGTCATGGGTAAGCGGGCTTGTACCTCGACGCCAGGAGACCTGTGGCCTCGGCGAGATCAATCTCGGCTACTAGCAGTCCTTCCTTATTATAAGGCTGATAGCTCAACAGGGTTCCGTCTGGCTTCACCACTGCTGACGTCGTCGGCGACCGGTCGCTCGAGCAGTTGGCGGTGACGACGAAGCAGGTGTTTTCGGCCGCGCGGCACAGAATGGATTTCTCATGAAACGAATTCGACGGATCTGCGTAGCTACTCGGACGGTAATCGCCGTGCTCAGCTTCGCTTAAGTGCGGGTGAAACACGATATGAGCACCGCGCTGCGCGCATTTCGATAGAGAGTCGAACGCGCCACGTGGAATTTCTCGGCGACTGTGCTTACCGGGATGTCTCCCGATTTGAGCATGGCTCGGACGGTCTTGAAGTCCTTCGCACTGAGCTTTCGGGGCGCCCAGCCCCCACGGTGTCGTTCGAACGAGCGGCATTGTCATTTTCATCTACAATCCATGAGAAAACACAGTCACTTGATCCGGCCGCACGACCCGCCCATGAAACACAAGAGCGGGTACATCAGGGCCTTCGGCGTCTCATTCGACCACGGTGAAGGGGCACCGACTGTGCGATAGCCGACATAGGAACGGTGGGCGTCCACTTAGGGGCTAATGCCGAGCCGTTTGCCGATGTAAGTGATATCTGGCGACTGATCGCGCAACAGCTGCGTAAACTCATCCACCGGGAGCGGTCTTTTAAAATAAAAGCCCTGCAATTCATCGCAGGCATGCAACCGCAAATGGTCGGCTTGTTCCTTGGTCTCCACGCCCTGCGCCACCACGGTTAAGCTCAACGATTTACCCATGGCAATGATGGCGTCCGCCAGCCCCGTATCCTCCGTGGTGCCGACGATGTTACGCATCAATGAACGGTCGATTTTGATCGTATCCAAGGGGAATCGCTGCAGCAGGGCGAGTGAGGTATATCCAAATCCAAAATCATCGACGGCAATCCGAATCCCTAAGGCTTTGAGGCGCGTCAGTATCCGCATCGATTTCTCGACGTCGTGGATCAGCAGGCTTTCGTTAAGCTCAATTTCCAGAAGGTGCGCGTCCATCCCGGTTTCAGTGAGGATCGAGGTCACATCGCTGAGCAACTGCTCGTCCAAGAACTGGCGTGCCGTCAGATTCACCGCAATGCTCAAAGGCGGCAGGCCTTGGCGTCGCCAGGCGATGCATTGTAAGCAGACGGTTTTCAGCACCCACTTGCCGATCGGGATGATCAGCCCCGTCTCCTCGGCGACCGGAATGAACTGCATCGGCGCCACGGTTCCAAGATCGGGATGCTGCCAGCGCAGCAGCGCCTCCATGCCGGTAATTTTTCCGCTCGCGATATCGCGCTTGGCTTGATAGTGAAGCCGGAACTCACTGCGCTCGAGCGCGTGGCGCAGGCTCAATTCTAGGGTGAGGCGCTCGAGTGAATTGGCATTGAGCTTCTGCGAATAGAACTGGAAATTGTTCTTGCCCTCCGCTTTTGCCTGATACATCGCGATATCGGCATTCTTGGTGAGCGTCTGCTCATCGAGCCCGTCTTGCGGGTAAGTGCTGATGCCGATGCTCGCCGTCACCCGAAATTCCTGACCCATCAGGGTAAAGGGCCGCGCGGCAGCCGCCAGAATCTTTTGGGCGACGATCGCGGCGTACTTTTCGTCCGCCAACTCCGGCAAGAGCACGACGAACTCATCTCCTCCCAGACGGGCGACCGTGTCGCTGTCCCGGACGCACCCTTTGAGGCGGATGGCAATCTCCTGTAGCAGTTGATCGCCCGCCTCATGGCCCAGTGTGTCGTTGATCTGTTTGAAACGGTCCAGGTCGAGAAACGCAATTGCCAGGCGTCGCTCATAGCGCTGCGCTTCACTGATGCTTTGACTCAAACGTTTGCTGAACATGCTGCGATTGGGAAGCCCGGTAAGGCCATCGTGATAGGCTAAATACTCCACGCGCTCGGCGTGCGCGAGTTTCGTTTCCCCTTCTCGCAATCGGCCTTGCACCAGTTGCCAGCTCATGCGGCCCAACAGGCCGGTGAGCATCACCACGAGGAGGCTGCCGAAAGCAGCCCACCCCAGGGTGACACGCCTCTCGCGCTGCGTGCCCGCCATCTGTTCGTCCACGGACAGGCCTACGAGTACGGCTAGTGGAAAGCCGTACAATTCGCGGGCATTCGTCCAGCGCCGCACTCCATCCCAGCGGCTTCTCGTCACCCCAACGTCCGCATCCTCGGCGTCAGCCACAACGGAGGCATAGTCGATCGCGTCCCCGGAGACCACCGTATCGCCCGAGCGCCTGACCCGAAAGACGCCGTCCGTCCCCAGCAGGCCGAGCACGCCGTGCTCGCCCAACTTTGCCGGTTCATACCCGCTGACGAAATAATTCGCATCGACGGCGACGATCACCACACCGTCGAACGCTCCATTCGAGGCCTTGAGCCGACGGCTGAACTGAAGCTTCGCCTCGCCGGTCGGACCTCGCGGTAGCTGTCCGATGAAGAAGGCCTCGCCCTCGCGTTGCTGGCGGAAGGCGTCCTGGTCGGCGACATTCCTAAGTCCGATTGGGCGAGTGCTCTCCACAATGGCGCCATCAACGTCAACAATGCTCACGGTAAAGAGCAGATCCGGCGGCAATAACCCCTTTTGCTTGAGATCCGAGAGCGTGTGGCCGCCCGGCTTACGGTCGGGCCAGAACTTGACGAGATTCAACGCCTGGTCGATCTCGCCCAACGCGCGGACGGCCTGGGCTTCGTACGTGCCTAGGAGTTCACGGCTCGACACCGCCGCAGCATGCTCGGCATCGGTGTGTCTCACCTTAAGGACGCTTAAGGTGGTCCCCCAGATGACGGTCAACAAGCACACCGCAATGAGCGGGAACAGAATCTGCGGTTCCGTTGCCCGACCCAACCTGCGATGAACTGCGTCCACAAATGGCACTGGGTTTCCTTACCGGCTGAGCCAGCCAATGAAGGTTTTGGTCAGTGCCTCGATCTCATCCGTTTGGCCAACTTAACAAATGCGGGACACCGGGTCTGTGCGCTACCCGCCACATAACGGTAAACAGGCCGCGCTGATAATCGAAATGCAGCGTTTCCCTGCACGCGCAACGTTGCGTACCGCACATCACGAATCGATTTGACTGGGTACCATCCAACATTGGCATGCTCGTGCCATACGGACGTAAGCAATGCCGAGGATTACGCGATCGAAGTTATGGCGCACGCCCTACTCACTCTGTGCGATCGTACTGATCGCGCTGCTGCCGTCTCCCGCGAGCGTGCGCGCCGCAGCGGAGGATCCTAGCTCGTCGATGTTTTCGTTAAGCGGCTTTGGAACGCTTGGAGTTGTCCATTCCAGCGAACATGACGCGGACTTTACGTCCACCATTTTCAAGCCTAACGGCGCCGGTTACAGCCACGACTGGAGCCCCGATGTCGACAGCCTGATCGGCGCACAAGTCAACGCCAATTTCTCACCACATCTCTCGGCTATGGTGCAAGTCATCTCCGAGCAAACTTACGACAATAACTATAGGCCGCATGTTGAGTGGGCCAATATCAAATATGAACTTACGCCGGACGCGAGCGTTCGCGTTGGGCGAACTGTGCTTGCGAGCTTTCTGGTTTCCGATACGCGCAATATAGGATACGCCAACCCATGGGTACGCCCACCGGTCGAGGTGTACAGCTTGGTGCCTATCGACAGCAGTGACGGTATTGACGCGAGCTACAAGTGGCATATTGGAGACTTGGTTCAAACGTTTGTGGGGACCTATGGTGCGACCACTTCGACACAGCCTACGGGTGGTAACGCGGAAGCGAGGCGCCAGTGGAATATCTCCGATACCCTCGAGTATGGCGCGGCTACACTACGTATCGCGTATCAGCGAGCTAACTTGACGTTAGACGGGCTGCACACATTCTTCGGTGCCTTCCGTCAGTTTGGACCGCAAGGCAATTTACTCGCAGACAAATATGATCCGTACCGCAAGCCCCTGGAGTTCATCGGGATTGGCGCTATGTATAACCCGCGAGACTGGTTCGTGACAGGAGAGTGGGGAACCTCCCAATTCCATTCTGTTCTCGGCGAGAGCACCGCCTGGTATGCGAGCGGCGGCTATCGCTTGGCGAAGTTCACGCCGTATCTGACATACGGCGCGCTGAAGGCAAACAGCAACGTGTCCGATCCCGGCTTGACCGTGTCGGCTTTACCCCCGTACTTGACAGGGCCCGCTATGGGCCTCAACGCCGGGCTCAATGCAATCCTCGGATCGATCGCCATCCAGAGAACGACTTCTGCGGGCCTGCGCTGGGATTTCATGAAGAATGTGGACCTCAAACTGCAATACGACCACACCGGTCTGGGTGCTGGATCCCCCGGCACGCTGATAAACTTACAACCGGGCTTTCAGCGAGGCGGCACCGTGAATCTTTTCAGTGCCGCAATCGATTTTCTATGGTGACGGAATCGATTATGACCCTCATCAACCGCATCCGATTAGTTGCCATCGGCCTCGCGCTCAGCCTGAGTAGCGCTGTGGTCAAAGCCGACGTCGTAGCGGTGGTCTCAACCAAGAGCCCCATTACTGCCTTGAGCCGGAGCCAGGTGGCGGATATTTTTTTGGGCAAGAGAAGCGGTTTCCCGAACGGAGTACAGGCCTTCCCCGTCGACCAGGCGGAGGGTTCAGCCGTTCGCGATGAGTTTTACAGCAAGGTCGTCGGAAAAACCGCCGCGCAGATCAAAGCATATTGGTCAAAGATCCTATTCACTGGTAGAGGCCGACCGCCGCCGACCGTATCGAACAACTTAGAAATGAAGAAGCGAATCAGCGATAATCCTGCTGCCGTTGGCTACATCGACAGAAACGTGGTCGATGACAGCGTCAGAGTCGTATTCTGACATCGAGAGCAAGCGACCCTACCCGCTGTACGAACGCCCGCTCGATCCGGATCTGAGTTGGCGCACGCCCTAGACAGGCAACGTACGGCTCGACTCGCCAGTCGATGCTGTCGCGCTCCGATACGCAAACTTGAAATAGCTCCAAGTAAACGTAGGTGGTAAGGCCGGTGTCTGCGCCTGCCACACCGGGTCGCCACACAAAATATGGTGGGCATCCGCGGGCCGCAAACGAGGAGATCGCTAGACGGGGGAGTTGAACAATCGAGTCATTCTCGGGGCGCGGTGCCCTGACGCAAGAGTACGCCAAGGTGTATTCGTCACAAGCAATTCTTAGTCATGTCCACATGACTGCGCGACATGAGGCAGGCCTTGGTTACTTGAGTCTCTCGAATAGCG
>Ga0181536_10006211_pt1 | contig 12051 bp, 12 predicted proteins | sample PEATcosm2014_Bin_41_FD_121105 | JGI IMG/M metagenome (GOLD analysis project Ga0181536, IMG submission 121105) | Peatland microbial communities from MTU Mesocosm Facility, Houghton, MI, USA - PEATcosm2014_Bin17_60_metaG | ecosystem: Environmental > Terrestrial > Soil > Wetlands > Peat | place...
CTGCGGTTGAGGCAAAGCCCTTGTGCTTAGCGGCCTGTTGAATCGCTTGAAGCGTCGTTTCGGAGAACCGGATAGTGCGTTGTGGCATGAAACACTCCCCTCACTTACATAGGCATGGGAGAGGGTGTTTTCTGACATCGAAAATAAAAAAAAATGCCTGCGTCCCAAACGGGATTCACCTACGCAAAAATGCATCCCGGACCAAGTGGCTGATGAGGTGGAACTAGAGCTGGAAAAGAAAGCCAAGTGAACCCCACCCCTTTATGTTCCACTCCCGCCTCTCCTGTCTGTTTCCCGATCCTTTCCCCATGGACTTTCATTGAGGTTGTTTGACTATTGTGCAGCGCCAAGATGGACAATGATTGATCACCAACAAAACAAACTGACTATCAATCATGGAACTTCCTTGACTAAGGTTGCGAGCAATGTGGACAAACATTGATAGTGAAGAAAAGAGGGGTTTTGTCTATTATGGAACTTTGCTGACCAACAGTTCCTGCCCCCCGCCTGCATAGACCACGCCTGTAACATGCCAGAGGAAATGAAAATGCCCGTGCCGACCTAAAAAGGGAAGAGTGCCTGTTGATGCCGCAATTCGTGATAGTTCCCGACGCGATTCGTGACAAGATCTTATGGTTTTGTCAGATGTTGAGACAACGCTATATCTTGTCAGAGCGATGCGTGGCGGAGATCCAGATATGCAGAGAACCGCCGTTCCCTGACGGGCGTTCGGATGTTCCATGGGCAAGCTCGTCCGTCATGGAATATTTGTAGCCAAAATGGCCCGCCGGTTACCCATTCGCGCTTTTGATTGTGAGTTACAAGGGGATTTGATCATTAGTAATCTGGTTTCGCTTCTCCAGACGGCCCTCACCGGAAGTTCTCCACCATCATTAGCTCGCTGCCAGCCTCGTCGAGCTGCGTGTACAGAATCGTGCGGCCGTCGGGAGAAACCGCGATCTCCTCCGAGATTCCCCGCTCGATCGTCAGGATCTTCCTGGTCTTGCCAGTCGAAAACTCGTAAAGCCCGATATCGCTGTGGCCCTGCTTGTCTGGCGCTGTGAAGAAGTAGACTCCCTCCCGCCCGAGAGTCCAACGGCCGTCGGTGTGCACGGAATCAAGGACCTTGACCTCCTCGCCCCCCTCGACCGGCATTCTCCAAAGGCTGGTTTGAAGCGGCCATCCCTTGCTGTAGTAGATGAAGCGCCCGTCCGGTGATTCCTCTTCCTGGTCCGCCTCATTCCGCGTCATTTGAACCGCCTCGCCGCCTTCGGCGGGCATCCTCCAAAGCTCGTCACGGCCGCTGCGGTCTGTGATGAAGTAGAGCCACCGGCCATCCCGAGACCAGTATGGCCATTCGTCCTCAGCAGAATCAGCGATCAAACGCCTCGGCTTGCCGCCGTTCGCGCTAACCAAATAAGTATGGTTCTTCGACCCGACCGCAGCGGTAAATCCGATTTCCCCTCCATCTAAGGACCATCTCGGGCCAAAAACAACCGTGGCTCCCAACGATGTCAACTGCACGGAATTCGATCCGTCGGCATCGCAGATCCAGAGTTCCCGCCTTCCGGAGCGGTCCGACACAAAGGCAATGCGCTTGCTGTCCGGTGAGAACGAAGGTTGGAGGTCCGGCTTCGTCGAGGAGATGAACGGCACGGGATTGCCCGGTTTCCGTCCTTGGCCCGGCAACGCAACGCGCCAGATGTTCGTGTCGAACCGGCCCACGACATAAGCCAGCCGGTTCCCCTGCCGCGAAATAGATGGTTCGACGGTATGGTCAGAAGCGAAGGCAAGCCTGCGAGGTCCCGCGGCACTGCCGGGCGCAATCCGCCAAAGCCCGCCGGCGACCGATGTGAAAACCAACTCGCGTCCATCCGGGGTCCACGTTGCACCGAAGTTGCCCACATTGTCCAGGACGATCTTCTGCGGCTCTCCCTGCGACCTGTAGCCCTCTGCAAGGCGCAGCAGGTAAAGGTCGGTTCGATTGTTGCCGTCCCGGCTGAACGCCAGAGTGCGGCCGTCTGGCGAAAACGACGGAGACGTATCACCAATCATGCCAGCAGGCGGATTTGTCAGTCTTCGTTTCTCGCCCGTCTCCACAGAGATCAGAGATAGGCCCCAGACCTGTTGATCGGTCAGCAAGGGATGTGCGATCCATTTGGAGTCCGGGCTCCACGCGTTGTAGGGCCCGCTTATCAATTCCCGGCCGCCGAGACCAAAATCATACTCCGCGAGGACGCGTTCGTGACCTCCTCGCTGCGGGATGAGAACAATCTCCCCCCTGTTTGGAGGACGAACACGGTCGAAGGCGATCGTCTGCCCATCCGGGGACCATGCAGGACTGTAGTCTATCTCCTTATCAGTTAATTGGAAGGGAGGCTCTACCCCCACCTGCTTGATGTAAATGCGACACTTCTGCACCATAATGTCCGGACACCACGAAAAAGCAACCTGTGTTCCGTCAGGAGAGAAGCTGGGATCGGACTCCACACCGGGATAGGTCGTCAGAGGAACGGCAACCAGCGCGGCTTCCGGCTTTGCATTCTTTGATCGAACGAACCACACTGCCACCACCACCGCCAGCAATGCCGCGATCACAGAGGCAAACAGCACAGTGCGTCGGCGCTTCGGAGGCGTGGCCTTTGTACTCTCCAGCGTCCCCGAATCCGACTCCTCCTTCAGCTCCTGGAGCGCGACTCTGAGGTCCCCCATCGTTTGGAACCTATGCTCGGTGTCCTTCCGCAGCGCCCGCCTTACAATCCGCTCTATCTCTCGCGGCAGGCCTTCCACTACCTGGCTCACCGGTTTCGGCTCTTCCCGCAGGATCGCCGCGATGGTCGAAGCCTTCGTATCGCCCTGGAACGCACGCCGCCCCGTCAGCATCTCGTACAGCACCGACCCGAAACTGAAGATGTCCGATCGCGGGTCTATCACCTTCCCTTCCGCCTGCTCCGGCGACATGTAGGCCACTGTGCCCACGATCTTGCCTTCTTCCGTCCCGGCTTTTATCGTGCGCGTCGCATCGTGTTCGCTTGTGAGCCCGGTTTCCATGAGCTTCGCCAGGCCGAAATCCAGAACTTTCGACAGCCCCTGGTCGGTCACCATGATGTTCGACGGTTTCAGATCCCGATGGATGATCCCCGCCGCGTGCGCCCTCGCCACCGCGTCGGCGATCTGGATGGCGTATTTCAGAACTTCACCCAGCCGCATGCCGTGCCGCGGAATCAGCGCGCTCAGGGTCTTTCCGGCGACAAACTCCATTGAGATGAAGTAGACGCCATCGGCCTGATCGATGTCGTGAATCGTGATGATGTTGGGATGGTTCAGCGCGGAAGCGGCCTTGGCTTCCTGTATGAAGCGCATTCTGCGCTCGGGATCAGTGACCTTCTCGGGCGGCAGGACTTTGATCGCCACAAAGCGGTCGAGCCGTGTGTCCCTGGCTTTGTAAACCACACCCATCCCGCCCTCACCCAGCTTCTCGATGATCTCGTAGTGCGAAATGGTGCGTCCGACCATGGCCCGCCCGCTCGGTCAATTCTAAACCTAATCGCCGATAGATGGTGTGAACAGCCCATATCACGAGCGATCAGACTCATATTTGATACCCCTTTTTGTACAGCACTCAATAGAACTGCGGTGCACGGTTCAGCGCGTTCATGGCTTAAGCACAGCCCATCGCCGGGGGTCAGCTGCTACGCTTGCAGAAGAGGGAGTTTCGGTCGCGGAGATCTCGGCTGTGAAGCTAGGGAGAACTTCTCAATGACCCGAAAATCGAGATCGGCAATCCACTCCATCAGAAATATTAAGTGCCCTGAGTTCTCGGCGAGGTTTATTTTCAGGGGGTCACCTAATTTGTAGCCGGATCCGGGTTGCCGGTCCAGAAAGCGTTTGTTGACGATCCCTCTGTTGTGGACGATGACATTCCTAATGTCGACTAGCCTTGACGCGCGCTGCCTTTGATCGTCATTGACAAAAAGCGAAAAACCGTGGGCTTTCTCTACGTAGGTGTCAAGATCGCCCATGCTCTTGTATGAAAGGTCATGGACCTTTTGCTCGACAACGGCAGTCACAAGCTCCTCGATCGAATCGAACCTAAGTACTAAGCCGAAATCTACTTGTTCCGAACCACCGATCGCGGCTGGGTACTTTTTGTAGACGAGCTGCAAAGCTTCAGCAACGTACGTCTGGCATGCATCGATCGCTCTTATGAGAACCAAGTCGAAGAGCAGGGACGTGTCCGTTGCGGTTGAATTTACCGACAAACCGTGGCGCTGGAGCGTAGCCTGATTCGCCGCGATGGAATGCACGAGCGAAAGTAGGGCGTAAATCTCGTCCGCCAGAAGTTTGCAGGGAAGTGTTTCTGGGCCTCCGACACCGGCTGTTTTCATTCCCGTAATCGATTCCACCTTTTTGACCTATTGTGCCCTGAACCGAGTGTTGCTGCAACGGAGGCCCACAGCGTGGCGAAACCCACCTCCACGACCTGGACAACCGAAGACAGATCTGCGGCACTTCACTGGGGCTGGAAACCATGAAGCCCTGGGCGGCGCGGCAGCCTCCGCTCTGATCTGGAATACTGCGCACGACCAGTTTGACACGATCCGCCTGCCGGGCCCGTAAATTCGCACGTCGCGCACAATGTCGCAGGCGTACAATTGACTGCATGAGAACTCTTGCAAAAGGCAAGGTCGCAGTTCTGGCTCATCTCGAACATGACGCCACGAATCGTACTGGCAAACCCGGCGCATACAGAATAATTGGCGACGATTCGGGAAACGCCGCCTTTGTGATCATCGCGGGCCACATATTCTCAGGCTCGCCTACTTTGCCAGCGGATCTTCCAAGCGACATTGCCGCGCTTCGAGCTGAGAATGGAATTATAGTTGACATCGGTGAATGAAGCCTTCTAAGGCCAGGAAATGAAGTACGCCAAGATCGTTTGGTCGTCTGGTTCCCGAAGGATCAGCGCCGAAGAAGCCGCTGATACAGGCGAAAAGGACTGTCGGTGCTTAGCACACATGAGGGCAGCCGGTGATTCCACACCGCGCCAGTCGGAGTGCTCGGGCTCACTTCGAGCACGTCAGCCGCAATCGGAAATGCCCGAACTCGACTAGGAGCTTGCGGAAAAAAGCTCTGAAACAGGATACCTGTCGAATGTTCTGCACGTCTGATGGATATGCGCGGAGACGACAAACAACTGCAGTCGGGAATGTTCAGCTATGTGTCCTTGGAGCAGAGAGTGCCGCCGGATCACCCGTTGCGTGCCATCCGCAAGCTGGTGGATGAAATTCTGGCGAGGATGTCGAAGCAGTTCGATGCATTGTATTCCGAGGTCGGCCGGCCGTCGATTCCGCCGGAGCGGCTGTTGCGCGCCTTGCTGTTGCAGGTGTTCTACACGATTCGCAGCGAGCGCTTGCTCATGGAGGAGCTGGATTACAACCTGTTGTACCGCTGGTTCGTGGGGCTGGAGATCGACGATCGCGTTTGGGATGTGACGGTGTACACCAAGAATCGGGACCGGCTGTTGAATCAGGAAGTGGCGCAGTCGTTCTTCGAGCAGGTGAAGCAACAGGCGGCAGGGCTGATGTCGGATGAACATTTCACGGTGGACGGGACGCTGATCGAAGCGTGGGCCAGCCACAAGAGCTTCCAGCGTAAAGACAAGGGCGATGGAGGCCCTGAGGCCGGGCGCAACTTTCACGGCGAGGAGCGCCGCAACGACACCCATGCATCGAAGACGGACGCGGAGGCCCGGCTTTACAAGAAGTCGTACGGGCAAGAAGCCAAATTGAGCTATCTGGGGCACACCGTAGTGGAGAATCGGAACGGTCTGGTGGTGGCGGCGATGGCGACGCAGGCCGATGGGATGGCGGAACGCGATGCGGGGCTGTTGATGGTAGCGGATCTGACCAGAATGGGCCAGCGGCGGATTACGCTGGGTGCGGACAAGGCTTACGACACGCGGGATTTCGTGGACACGGTACGGGAGTTAGGCGCGACACCACACGTGGCGCAGAACAACACCAACCGCCGGAGCGCCATCGATCAACGGACCACACGCCATGCGGGCTATGGCGTGAGTCTCAGCAAACGATGGTTGGTGGAGAAGCCGTTCGGGTGGATGAAGCAGATCGGCGGTTTGCGCAAGGTCAAACTGCGCGGTCTGGCCAAGGTGGAATGGCTGTTCGTGTTTGGATGCGCCGCCTACAACCTGCTGCGGATTCCGAAACTGAAGGAGCAGTGTGGGTAGACTCAACTGGAAGACTAGCTACACCGATGCTGGGTCCGCCCGACCTGAACTGGGAGCACCGATTTTGGCCCGGAAGGTCTCAGTAAGAGGTCGCCCGAAGCGCTGGCTGCATTTTCACACAGATTTTTCCGCAAGCTCCTAGGTGAGCAGCGCTGCCATTCGGCCTGCCTGGCTACTGGTAAGCTTCACTTACCGAAGTCAGAAACAGTTGCCTTCCGATTCGCGCTGTGGTCATGGCCTGCGCGAGGCCAGCCGCACGCCATTGGCTAGCAGGTGAGGACACGCAAGAATTCATTGTAAAGTTGCCCCTCGATGAATTCTATAGATCCGCCCGAGCCAGGCTTTCGCGCCGCCATCGTTTCAGGATTGATTGGGCCGCCTTGCCATACAAGTTCGAACCCCGCGGAGTAGTACTTTTCGTATTTGGCCATTTTTTCCGGAGATCTCGCCGCAGTCCGTCCGACTTCCTCGGACTCTGATACCCAAAACGACAAGCAAGTCCCGTCTGCTGCGAACGCAACAAAGGAGTACCCAGATGACCCGCTGGAGTAATAGAAGACGTAGACCTTGTTCATAACGGCGGCCATTACAACTTCGATAGTACCAGACGAAGTTGACGGCCCAAGAAGCGGCAAAACAGTAACGGTGTGGCAAAACCCTCTTCACCGAATCTGACAGACGGTTTGGATTTATTTCCCCATCGCCACCTTCTCAGCCTCTGAAAGTTTTGTGGAAGCGCAGGACCACAGTGGCTGCGGGTGTTCTCCAAGCATGAGACCTGCCACGCTCGGGTCCTTCGTACCCCGAACGTAGCTCTTGGCTTCCAGACAATCGCCGTCTTTGACGGCCCGACCGACGTCCGCCAGCAGGGCGTGTGTAGCCGGATAATCCGAGGAGATGGTTGCGCGTGCAGACCACGCTCTCGCGGCAAGCATGTAGTAGAAAAGCGCTGCTCGAATCGATTTTTCTGTTTCGCCCTGCGGTAGCTTCTCGATTTTCGGGCTGATCTCGGCCACTTTTGTGGAGAAATCGCGAACATTCGTTCCCACGTTGATCAGGGCTTGTATTCCCTTGAGGGCCTCGATCACTTCCTGGTCTGCGGACGTTGCCGTGTTCTTTGTGTCTAGGTAGATCGCCCGGATGTCACCGATTGGTGTAGTGGCAATGCGTCCTTCAACTTGCATGACAAGTCCGAACCTACTGATACTCTTGATGCCTCCTTCAATCCTGTGTCCACTCTTGAGCTCCACTATGGCGGGGACCACGCTCTCCGCACTCTCCTCGCGTCGGCAACCCACAATAAACACTGCGACCAACAGAATCTGTAACGTAGGCTTCATATCTTTATCCAACCCAGGACTTTCCATCTTGAGTCCTGAGCGGTGGCAGTATACACCCAAAAGCGCTCGGTCACGAACACATTCGTGCCTTCCCTGCCTTCTCCGAGGTAGAGCCAACCAACCACTCCAACCCAAGCCATGCTGCTCCGCGCCGGCCTCTAGCCTCTGAGCCGCGCCTCCCCGCGCGCGCCCAGCCCTAGAGTCAAAGCCCGCGCCGCCCAGCACGAGCAGCGATTCGGCCGTCTCCACTAGAGCAATCATCGATTGGCGCTCGGGACGCAGCAGGCCGCATTCGACAAATCGGGAGATGCTGGCAGAGATGCTCCGGAAACTCGCCTTGATCTCTACTGGCGCGGGCGCGTCATAATTAAGTTGTGAAATAAACGAGATGAATAAACGGCTAAAACGAAGAATCGTCGTTGTGGTTGGCTCTGGTTTTTCAGCCAGCCTCACAAGCAATGGAGCACCACCCATCGGCAATCAGACGATGCCGACACTTGCCAATCTGGCCGATGCCAACCTCCAGGGCGCAGATCTGAGCGGTGCGGATTTGCGAGGCGCGACGTTCGAATATGCTGAGCTCCAATCAGCACGCTTTTGCAATTGTGCTGAATTGATGGGAAAAATTGGCTGGGAACACTCACCAAATGGGAAGATAGCCGATCTGCGAGGTGCCCACCTCGAAGGCGCACACAACGTCGGGCACATTCCTCCATCTGCGGTCGACAAGACGACAACCGGAGTACTCCGCGAGTAATGGTTCCGTGAGTTTTCGGGAGCCGTGCGTAAATCAGAGACAGTAGCCCTGCGTCACCCAGTAGTGCCAGTCGCCGATGGCTTCCTTGGTTGATTCGTTCGGACTTATCGCGTCCAGTTGCGAAAGAGGAACTGCCATCTTCCGCCCCTGCCAACGGATCTGCACGAGCATGTCGTGCTCGCAAGCATCTTCAGGGGCCATGCGTAAGACCTCGATGGTTTCACCCTTCCGGAGCGGGGAGACAGCCTTCGTGGCGACACACCTCGCCTGGAACGGGAAACGGATCTTGCCTTCCAGGTAGTAATACCAGCTCATTGCCTGTTCTTCCGGACGGGCGTCCACAATGGCCTCGTTGTAGATCCGGTCTTCCCGGACCGGGTCCCGCTTGGGTCTTTTCATGATCTTGCTCTCAGGATTCGACGGACGGAAGTGCGGCCGATCTGTACGCGGCGAGCGATTTCGGATTTGCTGACGCCGGCGCGGTGCAGTTTCCGGATTTCTGCAGCGTGTACGGCCGCGGTTGCTGGCCGACCGAGTCGCTTTCCGTTCTGCCGGGCGTTAGCCAAGCCAGCCCGCGTCCGTTCCCGCAGAATCTCTCTTTCAAACTCAGCAAAGATTGCCAGGAGTCCAGCCATGGCACGACCAGCAGGCGTAGTCAGATCCAGTGCCTCGGTCAGTGAGACAAAACCGACGCCCAGATGTTCCAGTTCCTGTAGTGTCGCCAGGAGGTCCGTTACGGACCGACCCCAGCGGTCCAGCCGCCAAACCAACACCAAGTCGATCTTCCGACGACGGGCAGCTTCCAGTACTTTCTCGCGGGCTTCTCTCCGCGCCGCTCCGGAGTTCACCTCGCGGACTTGCATAGCAATCGTCCAGCCGCGTCGGGTGGCATACTCCCGCATCGCCCGGTTCTGCATCGCCAGCGTCTGCTGATCGTTGGTGGAAACACGGGCGTACAGGCCCGCACGAAACATTTTCAACCGGCTCCGTGCGTGGCCAAAAACGTTATCCGATTTTGCACTCTGGGAGGCCCGTTTTATGGGCATTTCAGGATGTCACCCCACCCTGGCCGGAGTCGATCCTTTTCGGCCAGGAAAGGTTCATGATACCCCGGCGCGCGCCAGGGTCTCGCGGTAGTTCCAAGGCGTCCATCCTGCGGGTTGGGCCGCCAGTTCCTGGGCGTGGTGCTGGAGCTCGATCAGGTAATCGAAGGAGTTGACGCCGCACAACTGACAGGTGTGAATCAAGCTCATATACAAGTCACCCACATGAGCGCCATTGAGTGTCCGATAGAACAATGCATTTTTCCGATGCAGAACAGCCCTTTTTAAGGCCCTTTCCACGATGTTGTTATCTACGGGTGCCCCAGCTATACGGAGAAAAAGCGTCAGCGGCCGCCAGTGCCGCAACAAATAGGTGATCGCTTTGCCCAGCCCGGAGTTCGGCTCCGTTTTGCGCTCGGCAAACTGCGCTTCCAGCCAACGATGCAGCTGGTCCATCACCGGCCCGCTACGCTCCTGGTGAAGCCGTAGCCGATCGTCTGCAGTGAGTCCACGCTCACGCGCGTCGGCGTCGTGGCCGTACACCTCGCCCAGCATCTCCAACACGTAACGGCATTCGTCGGGAAAGTTCGCTGCCACTTCTACGAACTGTCTTCTTCCGTGAGCGAGACAGTTCCCCAACAATATCTCCACACCTGTGGGTAACCTCGGAACGTTGCGCGACAGCGCGTCGCACATCTGAATCGGCGATGGCAGTTCCGCTGCCCGCTGCATCAGCACGTCGGCGATGTTCTCGCCGGCATGCTGACGTCCCGTGAAGTACAACGCGATCTTCCAACCCGCGCCAGTCGAGACGATCCCGCTGGTAAACACGCCCGTGCGTTCGTCCGACGGCTCCCGCGCCAGCCGCAGCACGCGCATGCTGGTGTCGTCGTTGTGGACCACCTCGCCCTGCGCCGCCTGCCGAATCAACTCATCGCGCGCCGGTTTGAGCAACTCCGCAGCCTCTTCCACGATCTCCCACTGGGTTGCCGCTGGCAACGGAATCCCGAGCAGGCCTTCCAGCTGTTCCAGCCGGTAGAATGGGACCCACTGCCGTATTTAAATTGCGCGATCATCGCCGCTGCGGTCTCATCGTACTTCTCCGGACCCACCCCTTCCGGCGCTTGTGCGGTGAACACCTGCCCACAGGCGCCGCAGCGCAACCGCTCGAGCGAGTAAACGGTGGCCGCTAGCGGCGCCTGCCCGACAATCCGCACCAGCACCTTCGGCTCTTTCTGGCCGTATACGTTGCCTTCCCCGCATTGCGGGCAACGGTCGCCGTGCTTCAGGCTCTGATGCGCGATCTCAACCTTCTGTGCGCCACCGAAGGCCTCGGCTCCATTGCGCCCGTGTCCGGCCGGCGGTGCGGCGTTGGTATCCGGTTGAGTCGCGGCTTTACCTGAGCCTTCCGCTTCATCCAGTACGGCGCTGGTCTTCTCCGTGTTGCGCTGCCGCACCAGCATCGCCGCCATGGCATGCAAGGCATCCTTGATTTTCTCGTAATCGGCCTCGCTCAACGGCGCTTGCCGGGCGCCGTCCAGCACGCGGTCCAGTTCGTCCAGGTTCACATCGATCCGGCGTCTGGCGGACTTCTTCATGCTATTCCCCGAGCAGCTCGCGAAACCGTTTGGTCAGCGGATATCCCAGAACCTCTTTGATCGATCGATTCGGTACGTAGCTGTTGGATTGCTTGCCGCGTCCGGTCGTCTTGCCGAGCAACACCCAGTTGGCCGCGCGGTAGCAAGTCCCGCGGAATCGTTCCGGATCCACGAACGTCTCCAGGAAGTAAATCGGATGCCCGTACATCTGCTGCCAATCATCGGAGATCCGCGCCGCCATTCGGCCGAGAATGTGGGATGCCAGGTGCTCTACCCGCACCCAAGGGAGAATCAGAAAACGCGTGTTGTAGGCGAGGAGGCGGATGTTGCGACGCCTAGCTTCGCCGCTCCAACCGATGTAGCGGTCGCGCGAGCCGATGTGTCGCGGCGCACTCGACCATGCCACGCAGGCGATGGGCAGTCCCTGCGCCCACACCAGATACTTCAGGTGCTCTCCTACCGGTTGCTCGTAGCGGAGATAGTGATGCTCCTCGATCAGGCTATTGAACAAAGGTTCCCTGCCGGTCCGCCGCACTTGCTCGAACACGAGCGGTTGGAGGTTGCGCAGACGGTCTTCCATCGGCGTGGTGTCAATCCGAACCGGCTCCGGATGGGCTCTGTGGGCCAGCGGGTTATGCCGGACGTAACTCACCGGCGGCAAGCTGATCCGGCCGGCCCGGTCGAGCATCAGGAGCAGGCCCCGGCACACCATATCGCGCAGGGTGCCATTGGTCTGGCGCCACTGCCAGGCCTCACAAAGCCGGGTGGATAGCTTGCGGCGGCTGTCGTTGGGGTGCCCCTCGATCAGGCGGCATATATAAAGGATGTCTTCCCGGGTGATCTCGCGGCCCCGATACCTGAACTCCACCATCGCCCGTAGTATGAACCAGCGTTTCTTGGAACGCAAGGGGTGATGCCGCATTCATCGTATGTTTCATGACCTTTACTTCGGTGCGTTCACTGGTCGCCACATGGGCGCGGCTTTCACGCGAGATAAATCGCCTGCCACCATCAGCAACTGGGCCTCATAGGCCTCCAGTGGCTTGGTCGCTTCGGTCCCTTC
>Ga0181536_10006214_pt1 | contig 12049 bp, 6 predicted proteins | sample PEATcosm2014_Bin_41_FD_121105 | JGI IMG/M metagenome (GOLD analysis project Ga0181536, IMG submission 121105) | Peatland microbial communities from MTU Mesocosm Facility, Houghton, MI, USA - PEATcosm2014_Bin17_60_metaG | ecosystem: Environmental > Terrestrial > Soil > Wetlands > Peat | place...
AACATCGACAGCAGGAAGCTGCGGCTATTGCAACGATCAAGTCGGTGTCAGCCAAAGGCAGTGTTGAGGAACTTGGCAAGCAACTTGCATTGGTTGAGTCTGTCTCATTGGATATACCTTCCGTACAACAGTTGGCTCACGATAAGCTTTCCGGAATACGAGATGAGCTAAGTCGACTTGAGAGCTATTGCAAAGACATTCCAGCGCGATTGTCGGCAATTCGTGATTTACGTTCCTTGGATGGAATTCAGTCGGATATTCTCCGCCACATGAATCTATATGAAGGCTCCATGTTTGCTTCTCAGGTTGAGGGTTATCTGAAGCAGTGCAGGCTCCTGAAGACTTTCCTGGAATCGGTGGAGCGCCTGCGGCGCGATGCAGTAGTCACTCCTGCCAATGCACAAGAGAGAATTGACCAGTTGAATCGACTAAAGCAGGAATGTGGTTCTCAGCTCAGTGAAGCTCAGGAGGCTCTGATCGCAGCAGCGATCTCAGGGATTGAGGAGCAAGTGAGCACGCATATGCAATCAGCCGAGCGATGGCTGGAGGAATGCGAGAAGTCCCTTATGGATGGTCAACAACTTGAGGCCCTCGCTCAGCGCCTTCAGTCTCCCCCCGCATTCTTGCCTGAAGAACAGCGGTCCCGGTTGGAGTCGCTCATTGAACAGGTGCGGCGGCAAGTAGAACATCGACAGCATGAAGCTGCGGCTATTGCAACAATTAAGTCGGTATCAGCGAAAGGCAGTGTCGAGGAACTCGGCAAGCAACTTGCATTGGTTGAGTCTGTCTCATTGGACATGACTTCCGTACAACAGTTGGCTCAAGAGAAGCTCTCCGCAATACGAAACGAACTAAGTAAGCTTGAGAGTTACCGCGAAGGCATTCCGGCGCGATTGTCAGCTATTCGAGATTTGCGTTCCTTGGATGGAATTCAGTCGGATATTCTCCGCCACGTGAATCTGTACGAAGGTTCTGCGTTTGCTTCTCAGGTTGAGGGTTATCTAAAGCAATGCAAGGTGCTGAAGACTCTCCTGGAATCGGTGGAGCACCTGCGGCGCGTTCCCATCATCTCTCCGGTGGAAGCGCAAGAGCGAATGTCGGAGCTGAATCGTTTGGCTCAGGATCATAGATCTCAACTGGGGAATGGCCAGGGCGCCTTGATTTCTGAAGCGGTTGTCGAAATCGAAGAACAGGTTACCAAGCAAAGAGTCGCTGCTGCGCGGTGGCTGGAAGAATGCGAGGAAACCCTTGCGGGTGGGCAAGACCTTGGCGCACTCCTAAAGCGCTTACGGTCTACCCCGGCATTTCTGTCAGACGATGAAAGACCCCGACTCGCAAAAGCCTTCGCAGAAACTAGTGCGAGAATCGACGATGATCAGGTTTTGCGAGTGCTGGTCAACTTTGAACAGATCTCAAACCCGCTCAAGCGGGTTGAATGTCTTGATCGAATCAAAGCTCTTTTGGAACGGGACTCAACAAAATGATTGCTCAAGTGAAACTTGATCCACACGCTGAAAACGCACCGGATCTCGGCTTTGTTCAGATCCGAGATGAAATTGCGTTTCTGAGAAGCCTCGACAATTCCGCACCGCTGTTGGTGCAGGGAGTTGCGCTATGCAACTGGGTAGTCGATGTTGCACTTGCTCGTGGTTGGACATATAGTTGGCAGACGGCGCCATCTGTTGAACTTGTGCGCACTTGCCCGGATTTGACTCAGGAGCAGGCGAAGAGATTCATTCTCCGGATCGGAGGTATCGAGAGCTTCAAGCGGCCGCTATCTATCCTCGATTTGGCGGTCGCTAGATGGCCCGAGATCAATCGGCTTGGCAAGACGGAGGCTGAACAAGCTTGGTCCTGGCTGATGTGGAGAGCTCGCGAGCACCTGGACCCCGATGAAGAAGCAATTGTTCGCGCATTGGGCACAGCCTGTACGCTTGGGGAAGCACCTGAGCTTCAACGTGCCTTTACCGTTTCCAATGCGCAGGAGGCTTGGCAATTCGCGAGGGTCTGGCTGGGCTGTGACGGCCGCCAATCTGGCTTGCCAATTTGCCCCACTGAAACATTACCCACGTGGGCAATTGACCGTTTGGAGTCAGAATGGAAGATTCGTGTGGTTCAAAGTAATGGAGACTTTTTCCGTGAGCTCCTAGATTCTGACCCACCAACTTTTGTACTCAAGCTCGCCGCGCCAGTTGCATGTGCGTTTTATCGAAACAATTCGGATAAGCTGACTCCTGAACGAATCGCTTTGATTCGGCCTTTTCTAAGATTTCAAGATTGGGAAGCGTTGCTAAACCTTCTGCCGGTAAAGGAACCTGGTCCGGCACCGATAAGTCTGCCTGAGCTCTTCGAGTGGTATTCAAAGCTTTATCTTCCTTTTCGTCTGAGAGGGTGTAGAACCCCAGAGCACTTTGAACAGGTGCGAAGAATCGGTCGCGATTTTGGCCTGTGGTATTTGCGATTCTACTCAAATGCCAGAACCGGAGCCACGGGCGGAAAACTACTCAGCTGGAGTAGGACGGCAGACCTAGAAGGTTCGTCGTCTTGCGTCAATCTCCTTCTCGTACTTGATGGGCTCGGCTATGCGGATGCGCAGCAGACATTGCAACTGATAACAGATGAAACATCGAGACTTTCCGTCGATGAGGTTGAAATACTACTGGCGCCACTTCCTACGGTTACACGATTTGCTAAGCCTTCCCTGATGGCCGGAGTGAATCCTGCGCAGGCTTTTGATGAGGGAGAGATCGGTGCTGTTCAGACTCGCGATCCTGACGTTATAAAGGCGCTGAACGAAGCAAGCACGGGAACGGTCGTAATCTGGAGCCTTCTCGAACCTGACAAGACCTATCACACTGGTCTTGATGAAGAGACAATTCGATCCGAAGTGTCTGGGCGCCTTCGGAGCATTGCGCAACGAGTCTCCCGCATCGTAAATGAAGTCGATAACAGCCAGCAGTTGCGCATTATTGTAACAACAGATCACGGACGGCTATTGTCGAATTCGCGAAGGGTTCGGGCGGTTCCTTCTAACATGAATGCACATGGACGCGCGGCCTGGGGGAAGTGCTCGGTTCCTTTCGATGCCGATGGGATCTACATCGATCAGGATGTGGCATATATTGACGCACAGCGTTTTGGGTTGTCAGAGCCGTGCGCGATAATGCTCTCAGACGATGCATTCTTGATGTCGGATGGTCGAACCGGAGTGGAGACCTTTCCTCATGGAGGACTATTCCCTGAAGAAGTCCTAATTCCATGGATTCGATTCACTCGGGATCGAGGCCCCATCGTCATTTCTATCAGCATTACCGGAAAGGGTGTTGCAGGAGCATCGGGGAGGCTTATCTTGGAAGTAACGAATGCGAGTGATGTCCCAATTGAAATCGTCCAACTGAATCTTGTGACATTGAATCTTCACATCGAGATGAATCTTAAACTGGGACCCTTCAAACAGGCTTCTGAAGAATGGTCGGTGTCGACTTGGCCACAGAAGAAGGACTTACCCAGTTTACGGGCAAGTTTGACATACGTTTTACCCGCGGGCGAACGACAAACTGTGCAAGCAACTCCAGTCTTGACGACGGAGGAAATGTACAGTCGTGAGACAATTCTGGATGATCTTTTGTAAGGACTAATCATGACTTTCGAAACACCTGATATTTCAGAGAGTGCCGCAGAGAAGATCGATCGCGTCTTCGGCCGCTTGGCGATCGACAAACGGCGCCTACCGTTGAGTCAACTGCAGAAGCGGGGTGTTCCCGCCTTCGTAGCAGAGTGGGTTCTTGACTCTATCGTTCCAGGGACAGGTTCACTCAGCCAAGATGACGCAAAGAAAGTGCAGGATTGGGCTTCCAAGCGAATTCCAAGCTCGTCAGAACAAGAAGTCATTAAGTACCGCCTCATCCAGGGCGAGACGGAAAAGCTTCTTACTCCTGTCCAGACTGAGGTTCGTCTTCGTCGCGGCAACAGCGAAATAGTTGCGGAACTGAGCCTGATTGGCCTTGATGATGTCTTGATTGGAAATGATTTGTTAGAGCAGTATCCAGACCTTCTCAGGCAAGGAATGTGGGGTGTCACGGAACTCGTAGATACCTCAAATGGAGTGGCCATTACTTCATTTCACCCAATGCAGGCAACGGTGAGCCTGGACCTGTACAAACAGGCACGCAAGGAATTTACCTTGTATGAATGGCGAGACCTCATGCTCACATCCATGGGCTATAACCCGGATTCGTTCACCGAGGAAGAGCAGCTCATCTTACTCAGTCGCCTTCTTCCCTTAGTTCAAAAGAACCTACACCTCATGGAACTTGCTCCGAAGGGTACTGGGAAGAGCTATCTTTACGAGAATATTAGCCCAAGAGTTAGGTTGATCAGTGGTGGCAACATCTCACCCGCGGTACTATTCGTGAATAACGCAACTGGTCAATGGGGACTTCTGGCAAGATTTGCAGTGGTCGTTTTAGATGAAGTCCAAACATTAAAGTTCTTGCAGCCAGAGGAGATTGTCGGTGGTTTGAAGGGATATCTTGCAAATGGGGTTCTTACACGAGGCGGCCTCCACCAAACCTCAAGTGACTGTAGCTTTATGTTATTAGCTAACATCTCATTGGACGACCGACAGCGGCCTATGAATGATCTTTTGGTCGAAGAGCTACCAGCGTTTCTTCGGGAGACCGCTTTTTTGGATAGGATCAAGGGAATTATCCCAGGATGGGAAACACAGAAGCTCACAAGCCGTTCGTTTGCAGCTTCATTAGGTCTAAAGGCAGACTTCTTTGGAGACGCACTACTCGCGCTTCGCAACGACCTTGTGGCTGATCAGTATGCTGCGCGGCGGATTCAATTACTAGGTGACAGGCCATACAAGCGAAACCACGAATCGATCTGCTCTCTGGCGAGTGGCATGATGAAGATACTATTCCCAGATGGGGAGATCTCAGATGACGATTACAGCCGGTACTGCGTAAAACCGGCTATCAAAATGCGTCAGTTAATTTGGGATCAGCTGTATACGCTTGATGCAGAGTACCGACAATACGAAAAGACTATCAGGTGCTCACTGAGGTGATCCGTTTAGCTTTCCCATTGAAGGACCCAAGAAGCTCCGCTTGGTTATTGCGTCAGTGCGATAAGGAGAAGGACACCAGCCAGAGATTGCATCGTGAGTCTTCGGCAAAGGTGTGGGTTATGACGGCCCTCGGATGGGATCGAATGAATTGGAGCGTGGGCACGAGCATCTGCGTAGTGTGAACCTAAATCGGGAGGCTTTGCTCTTTGTGCTGTGGTGTGGCCCTTTCCATTCCGGGCGTGCTTCCCAACGCGCTCCGCTGTCCGAACGCTTCATTTGTGGCAGATGAGACAGGCCCCGTTCCCCTCGTCCGCCAAATACAGATCATCGATGTCTTCCGGGTGATTGATGGTCGGGAGAACGCGTAGGGGATTCAATCGTCGCGCCGCCCGTTCGCGCTGCCGCCGGGCCTCGAAGTCCGCTTCTATTTCAGCAATCCGTTCGGGTCTTTCGAGTTCGATGAGTGATTCGCCGTGGCTCCATGTAAAGGGCGAACCGTGTTCGAGCGCAGTCTTTTCATAACCTTTAGCCTCTTCGTAAGATTCGGGATGGATGCGTTTAAGACGCACCCACTCGATCTTCTGTTGAAAGAAGCAGAACGTGCATCCGCTCCGCGAACGCCAATCGTAATACGCGGGCAAGCCAATTCCGGACGAACGTAATATGTCGTACACGCCTTCCTTGTCGATGCCGTGCTCGCGGAATGGCATCTTGATTAGGAGCCGATCATGCGTTGAGCTATATCCCTCACGATGATCTTCGTCGCTGCGAATGGCTACATAGCTGATCACGTCATCCCCCGCTTCGAGCCATGGCTTAATCCACTGGCGAAACGGAAGGAGCTTCAACTGCCGGGTGCACCAACGGGTGCGGGCTGATGGCAAGAAATTCTTGTATTCACGCAACCAGAAGTCGAATGTCCGTTGCGGATTGAGTTGATGAATCTTGCGTCCGAGGAATCCCTCAAGTTTGCCCAGGAACTCGTAGACCTCCGGAAGTTCTTTCCCCGTATCAGTAAAGAAATAGCTGATCTCAATCTCGGGATACTGTTCTCGCATGAATATCGCGAGAGCTGCACTGTCTTTGCCACCGGATAGTCCAAGCACATGTCGTTCGGCCATTATGCCCTCCCATCCCGGCGCGCGGCCTGAGCTCCCGCCTCTGCGAGGGCTGCGAGAAATACATCCAACTCGATGCCATCTGACTTTGATCGGAACTCGTTCGCTAAGCGCTTGACGGTATGGATGTCGGAAGAGGCGATATCAAAGGAACGAGACGTTGCAGCGTTGCCATCGCCAGAGCCAAAAACGACGGCGAAGGCATGTCTTGTCGCGGGCCTGTCGCGGAGAGGGGCCAGCGTTTCCACCTTGCGGAACTCGAACGCCCATGTTCCTAACTGAACGAACGCCAGCTCTATGTCGCGGTCCGTCCAATCGCGCGCAGGCTTGTTGACAGCAAGCGATACCAACGATTCCACATCGCCCAGTGTACCTTCATAGCTCGCGAGACGAACGGAGAATGCGTCGAGCCGAAAGTCCCCTGATATTCCCGTGACCGTGTTCCCCCTGTGTCTCAGTTCGTCGATTGATCCTTTATGGTCAAGGACCTGAAAGACCTTCGATTCAACGGTTCTCAGCATCTTTGGAAAGGCATCGTTTAGCTCAGCGATGCAGCTCGCTATGGACTCCACGATAGAAGGCCCACCTGCCTCCTCCAGCATCGCCGGGAGGTCCATGAAGAGAACGCGATGGGGGTCAGTGGCCTTCAAAAGCGCTTGTCGCACTTGCTTGGATATCGGAGACAATTGTGAGGTTCTCTTGGTCCATTCAGGGAGATCGACGGCAAGTGAGACTAGGGCGCGCGCCAACTCCAGCGGTACTTTTGCGACGTGGCGGCCCAGGAGCGCGGATAGCGACTTCGATAATCCTCCAATCATTTCCTGCTGGACGGAGTCGATTTCAAAGTACTTCCAGGTAATCCGAGACGGGTCTTGCAACCACTCATCCACATGCACTTCTGTGAGATGAGGGACAAACACCTCTTGGTGATACAGGGCAATGGCACGGCTATTGGCCAAGAAGTAGGCCAGCGCGAGCAACGGCAGCACGCCTGCCTTCACTCCGAATGGCGGGTCGCTCCACCGCGCATACAGGTCGGAAAGACGACATATGCCTCCTTTGTGCAAGAGGAGACGGTCTGCCGCTTTCCATACTGCTTTCATGCCACGCCCTCCGCCTGGTCCCGAAGGTGGGGTGAACCCCCAATGCTCGTCTTCCCGCTCGGTATGCAGGCCGGTACTTTTGAGAATAGAAAAATACATCCCTGCATCTGCCGGATAGCCTTCATAGCCGAGCTTCTGCTCCGCAGCGCGGTGGAGCATCCTGTGCATCAAGTCACGGCGCGCCTTTACCGAGTTCGACGGCGGTGACTCCCGATTGATGATCTCACTCAGGAGAATGGGAGCCTCGGGATACCGAGCCTCGGCCACGGTAGAGGCAATCATGGACAGACTCTTTGATTCGATAGCCACGGTCTCATCGGAATGCCAGTACCACTTAGCAGTGGAGAAAGAATCGCGGAGCAGGTCTTCGACTTCGGACTTGAGAGCCACGATTCGCGCGTCTATTTCTCGGGCGGCCACCTTGTCGCTTTCGAGTTCAGTACGGGTCGTATAGACGCGCTGGAGGGCAAACAGTTCTTTTGCTTCCTCCGCGATACGATTTGCCTCTCGCGGTACCCCGATCACAACGCCCTTATCAGCGTGTATGCCCGCCAATTTGCGTGCAAGCATCTGCGACGACCGCTGCGTGGTCTCACGACTTGGTATCATGAGCACGAATTCTCCGCAACTTCCTGGCGGTACCTTGCGCGTATTCAAATACGCTTCAATGGCGTCTGATCTCACGATGCTGCGCTGGAGGAAACGCATTGCGCCCGTCTCCTGGTATGTCCTCTTCGCAAGTACGGGCGTGAGGTCACGTAGCCCTTCAATAATCTGCAATGCGTCCGCGTCAACTTCGGAACGCGCCTGTGCGGTGGCTGCTTCAATATCGAAGTCGCTTCCGGCATAAATGCCCCAGGCCGTCAAGTGCCGACGGTAGACAATGATCGACCATTTCGTAAGATCTTCCAACGCCCTGGTAATCGTTGCTTGAGGTTCTTCGGGGAAACACGCTGCCAGCACGGAGTCGTCAGCCGCAAGGCCGGACCCATTGCGAAAGAGCTCAATGACAGCGATAGTTTTCACAAGGCTGAGGTGAGTCGCATCCCCTTTCGACTCGGTTCGTTCGACCGCCTCTACTCCGAGAGCCCATCGGTGACCGTCCGGAGAAGCCAGAATGGCAGGCTCCAGGTTTGCGCGCATATAATCCCAGAACTGCCACGGCCAATAATAACTGAAGGATTCGGCCGGACGACTCTCCAGAAATTCACGGAACCCCATTGGTTCGACGGAGTTCAAAAAGCCGAAAATGCTTCTTTCGTTCTGACCGAACCGCCGCCGGGAACTCGGTCCGAGAAGGACCGCCGTTATCGGATGCAAGGGCCAGCAGTGGTCCAAGCGGACATCCAAATCCTTGCATAACGAAGGGCGCCGTTCGCCGATTGATCGCGCAATCGTTTCGGAGATGGGGCGGGTCTCCGGGTGCGAAACCTCCGTGGAGTCTATCGCTTTTCCGATGAGATCGATGACCTCATCGGAACCTGCGGCCAGTGAAATATCAATGAATCTACCCTGTACCTTTGCCCATTCATCTCTCGCATCTCTGCCTAATCTGGTTGCATATTGTTCGAACGCTTGATGGAGAATTCCGACGACTACCAATTTGCCGCGTGTTCTGCAGGCGGATTCCGCAAGTTGTTGGTAGAAATAAATGTCTTCGCCAGTCTGAGCGGATGACTCTAGGAACTTACCCAATTCATCAATGACGAGTAAAACGCCTTTGCGCTTGGGAGCATCAGCCAGAGCAGTCAGTTCGGCGACTACGTCGCGATCTCGGCCTTGGCTGGCCTTTTTCCGGCGATACGGCAATCTATCAATTGCCATCGCTATTTCATTTTGTATTGGCGAACGCTTGCCGACGATGGGGAGCACAATCCAGCCATCGTTTGGCGACGCGTTAAATGCTCGCAAGACTGGGTCACCGCGTCGGAGACCAAGAACGGCCTTGGCTGAATCCTGAATTCTCTTATCGGGGCTGACCAGTGAGCACAATGCGAGAGCGAGAGACGACTTTCCGCCGCCGTACGGCCCTGTCCAAGTAAAGGCGCGTTGCTGCGTCTCATTGATATGCCTCGCCAGCGTCTCGATGGCAGTGCGGGCGGATGGCTGGAGTACGAATCCATCTAGTGCATCCGTTCGACCGTAATCAGCGTCGACCCGCACAGATCGTAGGAATTGTTGGCGGACTTGGACGATACCGCTCAGCAATCTAGGCATAAGATGCCTCCAAGAGACGGCTTTTCAGAACGGCACCATCAAAGTTTGCGGCTTTACTCACTTGACGAACTCCAGCGGTGTCCGTCCACTGAAGCATACCCCGCGTGAGGTGTTCTAGCGCGGCGACACGTTCGCCTATCGTGTATTCGTCGAGTTTGAATACGCGCCCCGGCGAACCATAGTCGTGGGTGATTCGTTCAAATGAAAGGGCGGATGTCTGGTTATAGCGCTCCCAGAATTCAATGAGGGCGTATGTGAATAGAGCGTCTGGCAGGGTTGGCTTCGGTCCACGGCGGAATGTGAATGTTCCTTTGAGTCCCATATGTTGCTGGAGCAATGGCAGTTCCGCGAGAATCGGTTCGGCAGCATCTTCATTACTCTCGCTATGAGCGGTTCGTGGGAGGTAACTTGCGAGGCAAACATCAATGTCACGTTTCAACGTACTATCGCTCACCTTGTACGGGACACTTTGCACGTAGGAACTTATTGCCCGGAAGAGCGATTCCTTATCAAATGATTGCTGGACAACACAATTGAATACAAACCACCATGTCGAAGACTTCTGCCCTATGCCCGCGAGCTTCCAATGAATCAGCCACACAGTAGCCGGGTGTTCGAGATAAGGGTCAAGACCTTCTCTTGAAAGAAGTGTCTTGGAAAGATCAGTGGGGAAATAGCCTGCTGCGTCTTCGCCCATAAAGCCACACGCTAGACTCCAGTGACGAATCGACGTTACCATGTTTCTGCCGACACCGAATCGGGCTATTGATTCTTCGTCAGAAAAGACTGACCGGGGAGCGCGTGACTTCGCACCGGCTATTTTGTCGAACGCCTTTCGTAGCCAAAGTTGGCGAAGGGGAAAGGTCTCGTGGCCGGAGAACTGCAATGACGGAAGTGTAAACGGATTCGGCACACTTTAGTCTACTGGGGGAAGTCGCCAGTCCGCAAGATGGGAAATGGATATTTCTTCCAGTTTGCAACCTGTGATTGTGGATTATTGGACACAAAGGAGAGGCGAGAATACTGTAAGCAATTGATACTAAACACTATAAGTCCATGTTTGTCTTCGACCATACGGCAACTGGATTTGCGACCAGAGCAAACTGCATGAGACTGGCGAAATCCAGACTGCGCAGTAGCGCAGGCAAGTTGAAAGCCCGCGTCGGCGATTGCCGGCGCGGGCGAGCCCAGCCAATACTCGCTGGGCAGGTGAATCACGTTGTTGGCGAAGTAGAGCTTCGCTTCGTTAAGCGGAAGTCCGTGAAGGGGATCTCCTGCGTGTAGACGGGATTCCCATTGCCGTCGTCGCAGTACACCGTCGCGCTAGGGGCAGAGTGAACTTTCAAGTTCCAAACCTGGAACTCTTCACCGGAAACGCGAGCACCATGTTGCTGGGCGATTGCGACGATGTCGAGTAGCCAGTAAGCGCCGCCCTGGTCGGCAAGGAACTTTGCGCCGTCCGTGGAGAGTACTGAGCGATTGATGCCGTGGCGATACCAGTTCTCGGAGCCGGTGAACTGGAGGAGTTGAACTTCGGAGAATGTTGCTCTGTTCGTCATGTTTTTGCCTCTTTTCCTTGAAGTGACCCCAACGGCGGGGGCAAGAGAGGCACAAATTTGCTGCCGAGCAAAGCGCCGCAGTCATAGCTTTTTGGGGGGACCAGGACCGAAGGGCCTTCAGATTTCCCGTCTACGTGCTTGTTTAGATACCAGGCTGTTTGGTTGGCCCAGGAACACCTCTGAGGGTAAGAACCTTCGCAGCTCTCCGCAGAGTAGGCAGGACACTACGATGGGCTGGAATGGGAACTCCCTCACACCAGCCGGGACATCCCTTCTGCACCGTTTGCAGGTGACGACGAACTGTTTCCGCTCAAGGATTGGGAACCCAAAACTCATTCACCGAGTATAGGCGAATATATGGCGAACTGTCATCCACAGGAAAAGTGCCGATTTTGCTGAATGTTGCATTATGTCATTACAAGTGATTAAATAATGGTGGTTTGACACAATGACTGCGATAAAGCCAATCGAGAGAACCATGCAGTACGTCCGCCGGATGGGAATCGTAAGGCCCCGCGAGATCGAGGCCCTCGGGATTCCCCGAGAGTATCTACTGCGCCTCCACCGCCAGGGCAAGCTCAGTCGGACCATGCGCGGTATCTATACGCTGCCAGACGCAGCGATCACGGAGCGCCACTCCTACGCGGAGGTGTCAAAGCGTGTGCCGGAAGCAGTCCTGTGCCTGCTTTCGGCCCTAACCTTTCACGAATTCACGACGCAAAGCCCGGCTTCTGTCTGGATCGCGCTCGGCAAAGGGGCAAGAAAGCCTGCCATCCTTTCGCCTTCACTTCGGGTGGTTCGTCTCACGGAACCTTCGCTTTCCGAAGGCGTCGAAAAGCATGTGGTTGAGGGCATCTCTGTGCGTGTCTATTCCGCCTCAAAGACCGTGGCAGACTGCTTCAAGTTCCGCAACAAAGTTGGCCTGGACGTTGCAATCGAGGCGCTGAAAGACAGCCTCCGCCAAAAGAAGGCCACCAT
>Ga0181536_10006216_pt1 | contig 12044 bp, 10 predicted proteins | sample PEATcosm2014_Bin_41_FD_121105 | JGI IMG/M metagenome (GOLD analysis project Ga0181536, IMG submission 121105) | Peatland microbial communities from MTU Mesocosm Facility, Houghton, MI, USA - PEATcosm2014_Bin17_60_metaG | ecosystem: Environmental > Terrestrial > Soil > Wetlands > Peat | place...
AACGGGGCGGCAGCACGTCGTGGGTGCCGCGCGGGGCGGCCAGGCGATTCACGGGAGGCGGACTTTCCGGGAGGCTTGCGCCGGGCCTTCAGCGATTCGGTTCGCTTGTGTACGGTGGCGCTATTTACTCCCCCTTGTACCGCTTTTTGACCTGTTATTCTGTCCACCATGGAGGAGCAGAACGCCGCAGCGAGCAGCCGATTCCTCAGTGCCGGCGAGGCCCACACCCAGGCGATGTCGCTGCCCATCGGCGCGATCGTGACCAGGCTGCTGGAGCTGCTCGACGCCATGACCATCGCGATGATCGCCGGCGTGCAGAAGACGCGCGCGGTGCACAGCCGGCTCGGCGGCCGCGAACCCCGCTTGCGCAGCGTTTAGTCTTCCGTTCGCGGCTCGAGTAACTCGACCGGAATGCCGTTGGGATCCTCGACGAACGCGATCCAGCGGCTGCCGCTGGGCGGCTTCTTCGGTTCGCTGAGAATCTTCACGCCGTTCGCGCGCAGGCGCTCGATCGTGCTCTTCATGTCGCCGTCGACTTCGAGCGCGAGGTGTTCGTAGCGATTTCCCAACGCGTACGGCGGATGGGCCTCGAGATCGAAGACCAGCTCGATGTACGCGTTCCAGTCGCTGCCGACGAACGCCATGTCGGCGTTGCCGGGATAGTGGTTCGGGCCGCCCAGGAGCTTCAGACCGAGCTTGTTCGTGTAGAAGTCGATCGACGCCGCCATGTCGTTGACGAAGATCGAGGTGTGCAGGTAGCGCGACATGCCGACCGTTTCCGCGCGAGCGTGAATTCTCCGGCAGTATTTGCGCGTGCCGAACCGAACGACGCGAGATGCCGATCGCCGCGCGCGACATCACGATTCCCGTCGGCGGCGCCGACGAAATGCCCGCCTACACGGCGCATCCGGCCGGCGTACCGGCACCGGCCGTCGTCATCGTGCCGTCGGTCTTCGGCATCGGGAAGGTCGCGCGCGATACGGTCGAGATGTTCGCGGCCAACGGCTACCTCACGGTGTCGCTCGACATGTTCTTCCGCACCGCGCCCGGTCCGTTGGACATGAGCGCCAAGGACGCGTTCGCGAAGGCGGTCGAACGCGCGACTCGCTTCGACCACGAGCAGGGGCAAAAAGACATCGCGAAGGTCCGCGACTACGTTCTGGCGCTGCCCGAGTGCAACGGCAAATGGGCCTGCGTCGGCTATTGTTTCGGCGGCCGCTACACGCTGCTCGCCGGCGCCTACATGGGTGCCGACGCCGTAGCGGCGTTCCATCCTTCGCGCATGGGCGCGGAGCTCGAAGCGGCCGCCGCGCTCCGCGTGCCGGCCAGCTTTCACTGCGGCGGGGCCGATCAGCAAGTGCCGATGCCGGAGATCGAGGCGGTGCAGCGCGCGCTGGCGTCCGATCCGCTCGCCGAACTGTACGTCTATCCGGGTGTGGCGCACGGGTTCACGAGCCCGGGCGGGCCGGCGTACGACGCCGACGCCACCCGGCTCTCGCTCGAGCGCGCGCTGCGCATGCTCGCCGGGTTGAAAACGCCGGCCGCTGCGGCCGGCGGCTAGATCCCGCTGAAGCGCGCGGCGGCGAACGGCGCGGTCAGCGCGATGCCGACCAGGAACGCCGCGACGAAGATCGCGGCCTGACGCAGGGGCCCGAAGCCCAGCAGAGCCAGCGGCAGCGGCGCGATCAGCAGCACCTCGATCCCGAGGTCGTGGAAGGGCTGCAGCGCGATCGAGCCGTCGAGGCCGTAGCGCACCCACAGCGCGTCCGCGATGCGTGCCACGGCACCCAGCACCAGCGCGTAGGCGACCAAGCGGATCAGGAACCCGGCGAACGCGCGCACGTCAGTGCAAGAAGTAGCGGTAATTCGAGAAGACCAGCGCGATGTTGCGCTCGTCGGCCGCCGCGATGACCTCGGCGTCGCGAATCGACCCCGACGGGGCGATCACCGCCGTGCAGCCGGCCTCGGCCGCGGCGATCAAGCCGTCGGGAAACGGGAAGAACCCGTCGCTGGCGCAGGCCGCGCCGGCCGCAAAGCTACCGGCTCGTTCGCCGGCGATCCGCACCGCACTCACGCGGTTCGTTTGCCCCGCACAGATACCGCGTGAAACCACGTCGCGCACGACCGCGACGCCGTTGGACTTGACGTGCCGCACGACGTCCCAGGCAAAGATCAGGTCGCGCCACTCGTTCGGGCCCGGCGCACGCTTGGAAACCACCCGCCAGGTCTCGGCCGGAGCGGCCGGATCGTCGTCCTCGGCCAGCACCCCGCCCAGCGCCGACCGGACGCGCAACTCCTCGGCGATGCGCTGCGGCATGCCGGCGTCGTAGCGCATGATGCGCAGGTTTTTCTTGCGCTGCAAGCGCGCCAGCGCGTCGGGCTCGAACGCCGGCGCCGCGACGATCTCGAGGAAGAATTCGCCCAGCGATTCGGCCGCCGCGAGATCGATCGGCCCGTCGACGGCGATGATCCCGCCGTAGGCCGAGATCGGGTCAGCGTCGAGCGCGGCGCGCACGGCCTCGGCCACCGTTTCGCGTTCCGCAACGCCGCACGGCACCGTGTGCTTGACGATCGCCGCGCGGCAACGCGCCGGCGGCAGATCAAACGGCGCGTCGATGCCGGTACGCGCGCGCACTAGCATGCGCAGCGTCGCGTCCAAATCGAGCAGGTTGTTGTACGAGAGCGCCTTGCCCCACAACTGTTCGGGCAGCGTGGTTTCGCGCGCGAGGTAGAATGCCGCGCGGTCCTGCGGGTTCTCGCCGTAACGCAAGGGCTGCTCGATCGGAATCGTCAGCGCGAGCGAACCGGGCAATTCGTTGGCCAGCAAACCCGATTCCATGTAGCGCGAGATCGCCGAATCGTATTCGGCGGTGCGTTCGAAGGCCCGCGTCGCGAGCCGCCGCCGCGCATCGCGCGAGAGCTGGTGCGGCAACGCGGCGATGACCTCGGCATACTGTTCGGGATCGCTGAGCACGGTCACGCGTTCGAAGTTCTTCGCCGCCGCGCGCAACAGCGAGACGCCGCCGATGTCGATCTGCTCGATCGCTTCCCGCAGCGTCGCGGTCGCGCGGGCGGCGGTCGCCTCGAACGGGTAGAGGTTCACGATCACGGTCGAGATCAACGGGATGCCGTAGCGCGCGGCATCGGCTTCGTGCTCGGCACTGGCCGTGTCGCGCAAGATGCCGCCGAAGACGTTGGGGTGCAGCGTCTTCACGCGGCCGTCGAAGAGCGCCGGAAAGCCGGTCAGTTCCTCGACCTCGTGAACCGCCAATCCGGCGCCACGCAGATGCGCCGCCGAGCCGCCGGTCGCGTAGATCACCGTGCCCGCGGCCACCAAGGCGCGGGCAAGTTCGACGATGCCGGTCCGGTCGTAGACCGAGATGAGTGCTGCGTCTCTAACCGGCAACGGCGGCCTCTTCGCGCGCCGCTTCGGGAGCGCCGCCGCCGTCGAGCGAAGCCGAGACGATCGACGACACGCCCGGCTCCTGCATCGTGACGCCGTACATGCGCGACGCCAGCTCCATCGTCTTCTTGTTGTGGGTGACGATCAGCATCTGCGAATTGCCGGCCAGCGTGCGCACCATCTCGGAGAGCCGTTCGACGTTGGCGTCGTCGAGCGCGGCGTCGACCTCGTCGAGCAAGTAGAACGGCGACGGCTTGACGCGGATCAGCGCGAAGATCAGCGCGGCCGCCGTCATCGCGCGTTCGCCGCCCGAGAGGGCCGCCAGCGCCGTCATCTTCTTGCCCGGCGGCTGCACGGCGATCTCGATGCCGGTCTCCGAAAGATGGTCGGGATCGGTCTGCCACATGCGCGCTTCGCCGCCGGGGAACAGCTGGGCGAACGTTTCGGAGAAGCGCGCCGCCACCGCGGTAAACGTTTCGTTGAACTGCACTTGGCAGGAGACTTCGATCTCGGCGATCGTCGCCAGCAGCGTCTCGCGCGCTTGCTGCAGATCGGCCATCTGCTCGCGCAGGAACCGCTCGCGTTCGACCAGTTCGTCGCGGTCGGCTTCGGCGTTGAGGTTGACGTTGGCGCTCAGCCGCGCGAGCTCTTCGCGCAACCGCGGCAATTCCTCGATCACGTCGTCGGGCTCGGCGGCGTAGCGCTCCACGACGTCGCGCTGCTCGTCGTCGCTGGCCGGGTTCTGCGCGAACGTTTGCACCAGCATGCCGAGCTCGGCGTCGATCTCGGCCAGGCGCCGGCGCGAGCCTTCGCCGGCTGCGGTCGCTTCGCGGTCTTCGTTGTGGGCGATGCGCTCGTCGGCTTCGCGTTGCGCGAGGTCGTTGGCCGTCGCCTCACGGCGGGCGTTGGCGTCCTCGACCGCGCGGTCGGCCGCGGCCACCGCTTCGCGAGTCATCGCCAGACGCTCGGACTCGCCGGCGATCGCCTCGCGCAAGCGTTCCAGCTCGCGCGCGGTCTGTTCGCGCGTCGCACTGACGCGTTCGGAGTCGGCGTCGAGCAAGCCCAGCCGCGTGGCGTGTCCTTCGCGTTCGGTGGTCAGCGAGGCGACCGTCTCGCGCAGCGAGCCGGCTTCGCGGGCCACGTCGTGCTGCGCGGCTTCAGCGCCGGCGATCGTTTCGCGCGCGCCGGCGAGCGCCGCGACCAGCGCTTCGCGCCGCTCTTCGAGATCGCCGGCGTCGACCGCCGTCCCTTCGAGCGCGGCCTGCGTCTGCTGCGCGGTCTCGAGATCGCGTTGCCCCGCCGCCGCCCGTTCGCCGGTCGTGCGCAGCTCGTCGTCGAGGCGCGCGATCTCGGTTTCGGCGCCGTTGCGGCGCGCGCTCGCGTCGCGCAGCGCGGCTTCGGCTTCGCCGGCGAACGTCACGGCCGCGTCGCGCGCCACGCCGGCGGCGTCGACTTCGGCTTTGGCCGCCAGGCCGTCGCGTTCGATCGCTTCGAGCTCGGCGCGCAGCTGCGGGATGCGCTCGCGCAGCGATTGCGCTTGCGCGCGGCGTCCCAAGATCGAGCGCTCGCGGCGGTAGCGGCCGCCGGTGATCGCGCCGCCGCCGAGGATCTGCTCGCCCTCGAGGGTGACGATCGAGTCGCGGAAATGCTCCCCGCGTACCAGCGCGATGCCGGTGCGCAATTCGTCGACGACCAGCACGCGGCCGACCAGGAACGACACGATGCCGCGGTACCGCGCCTCGCTGCGCACCAGCTCGTGCGCGTAGCCGATGATGCCGGGCCGGCCGCTCAAGGCCCCGAGCGTATGCCCGTCCCGATGCGCCAGCGTGTCCAGCGGCAGAAACGTCGCGCGGCCCGCTTCGCGTTCGCGCAGGTAGGCGATCGCGCGTTCCGCGTCTTCGCTGGTCGCGGTCACGATGTTGGACAGCCCGGTACCGAACGCGACGTCGAGCGCGCGCGCGTAGCGCTCGTCGACCTCGATCAGGTTGGAGACGACGCCATGCAGACCGCTGAGGTCGCCGCGCGCAGCCGCCTCGACGACGGCGCGCGTGCCCGGCACGTGCCCTTCGAGCGTAGCCTCGAGTTCCTCGATCGTGTGCAGGCGCGATTCCGAGGCCGCGAGGTCGCTGGCCACGCTGCGATAGCGGGCATGCAGCTCGGCGACGCGCTCCGCCGCGGCGTCGCCGCGCGCGCTTTCGGCCGTCGCGACGTCGCGTTGTTCGGCCGCTTCGCGTTCGTAGCGGGCGATCGACGCGTCACACTCCGCCAGCACGGCTCGCGCTTCGGCGGCGCGGGCGGTCAAGCGCGCGCGCTCGCTTTCGAGCCGGCCGAGCTCGCCGGTCAAGCGCGCGATGTCGCTCTGCGTGCCGGCCAAGCGCACGCGCCGCTCGGCTTCGCTGGCCGCGCGTTCGGCGACGATCGCCTCGACGCCGCGCAGGTCGGCATAGATCGTGTCCAGCGCCGCGCGGGCGTCGGCCACCGCTTGCGTCGCCGCCGCTTCGCGCGTGCGAATCTCGTCGGCGCGCTCCGCCAGCGGATCGAGCTGCACGGACAGCTCGGCGATGCGCGCGCTCAGGCGTTCGCGTTCGCTCTCGACGCGCTCACGGTCGGCGATGCTGGCGTGCGATTGCGCGTCGAGCGCGTCGCGCCGCGCGGTGGCCGCCGCGAGATCGGCTTCGATGCGCGACGTCACCTCACGCGCGCGCTGCGCCTCGACGCGGCGCTCTTCGCGCTCGAGCTCGAGCGTGTAGAGTTTCGAGCGCAGCGTCTCCGCTTCGGCGCCGAGCGTCGCCGCGCGCGCGGCCGCCGCGGCGCGCCGATCCTCGTTGTGCCCGGCCGCGGCGGCGACGCGTTCGCGTTCCTCACGCCGCGACGCGCTCGCGCGCAGATAGGAGAGGATTTCGAGATCGCGCACGCGCGCGGTCACGCGCCGGTACCGCCGCGCGCGGCGGACTTGCGTGTCGAGCTCGGGGACGCGGCGCTCGAGCTCGGCGAGCAGGTCGTTGACGCGGATCGCGTTCTGCTCGGTCGCGTCGAGCCGGCGCATCGATTCGGCTTTGCGGGCCAGGAATTTTCCGATGCCGGCCGTCTCTTCGAACAGCGCCCGCCGTTCGGTCGGCTTCGACGAGAGGATTGCATCGATCTGGCCCTGCGAGACGATCGCGTACGAGCCGGGCCCGAGGCCGGTTCCCATCAGCAGCTCGACGACGTCGCGCAAACGCACCGGGCTGCGATTGATATAGAACTCCGATTCGCCGACGCGATAGGCGCGCCGCGTGATCTGCACTTCTTCGAAATCGAGCGGCAACGCGCGATCGCTGTTGTCGAAGGTGAGCGAGACCTCGGCCATGCCGAGCGGTTTGCGCGCGGTGTTGCCGGCGAAGATCACGTCTTCGAGGTGCTGCGAGCGCAGACTGCGCGTGTTCTGCTCGCCGAGCACCCAGCGGATGGCGTCGACGAGGTTCGATTTGCCCGAACCGTTCGGGCCGACGACCGCCGTTATGCCGGGGGTGAAGTCGAGGACGGTCGATTCGGCAAAGGTCTTGAAGCCGAACACTTTGAGGGATTTGAGTCGCATCGGTGGTTAGGGTGCCTTCGTTTGGGGGCTCGGGCGATGGCGGGACGGCCGAAGCGCGATAACGCGCCCCTCCGTTGACGAGGGGGACGAGGAGGGAGGGGGTGACGGCGGAGGTGATTCCGGCGGCTCGGGTTCGGGATGACGGTTGCGCAGGTAGGCCAGCGCCATCGCGGCGGCGCTCTGCTGCGCAGCTTTCTTCGACGCGCCGATCCCTTCGCCCACGATCTCGTCGGCAATTCGTACCTGCGAGGTGAATCGCCGGTCGTGCGGCGGACCCTCGGCCCGCTCGAAATAGATCGGGGCCGCCGCGAAGCGCGCGTGGGCGAACTCCTGGAGTGCGGTCTTGGCATCGCCGGCCCCGGCCTCGGGATGGTCGGCGTGGGCGAAATGGTGCGTTTCGAGAAACCGCGCCACGCGCTCGACGTCGGTCGCCAGGTACAGCGCGCCGAGGTAGGCCTCGAAGGCGTCGGCCAGGACCGAGGTGTTGGCCGCGCCGCCGGCATGCTGCATACCGACCCCCAAGCGCACGATCTCGCCCAGGTCGAGTCGCCGCGCCGACTGGGCGCAGGCTTCGCCGCTGACGATCGAGGCCCGCCGGCGGCTCAACTCGCCCTCGCCGGCGGCCGGATAGTGCTGCCACAGCCAGCGCGAGGTGAGAAAGCCGAGGATCGCGTCGCCGAAGAACTCGAGCCGCTCGTTCGACGGACCGGCGCCTTCGCTCGACGCGCTCTCGTGCACGAAGGCGCATTCCACAGCCGACACATCCACCTCCGGCGCGCCGCTCAGCTTGAGCAGCGCGGCGATGCGGCGCCTACGCTGCGTCGACATGGCGCGCCAGGACGACGGTCGAGTTGTGGCCGCCGAAACCGAAACCGTTGGAGAAGGCCACGTCGACGCGCACTTCGCGCGCAACGTTGGGCACGTAGTCGAGCCGGCATTCCGGATCGGGACGCTCGTAGTTGATCGTCGGCGGGAGAATGCCGTGGTAGAGCGCCAGGGCGGTCGCCGAGCCTTCCACCGCGCCGGCCGCGCCGAGCAGGTGGCCGTGCATCGACTTGGTCGAGCTGACCGCGAGCTTGTAGGCGTGCTCGCCGAAGACCGTTTCGATCGCTTGCGATTCGGCCAAGTCGCCGAGCGGCGTCGACGTGCCGTGCGCGTTGATGTAGCCGATCGCTTCTTTCGCGATGCCGCTGTTGTCCAGCGCGCGCTGCATCGCGAGGATGACGCCTTGCGATGCGGGATCGGGTTGCGCGATGTGGTAGGCGTCGCCGGATTGGCCGTAGCCGAGCATCTCGGCGTAGATGCGTGCGCCGCGCGCCAGCGCGAACTCGCGGTCCTCGAGCACGAGAATTGCCGAACCTTCGCCGAGCACGAATCCGTCGCGTTCCAAATCGAATGGGCGGCTGGCTCTTTCGGGCTCGTCGTTGCGGCGCGAGAGCGCTTTCATCGAGTCGAAGCCGCCCATCGCGGTCGGCATCACCGTTGCTTCGCTGCCGCCGGTGACCACCGCGATCGCTTGACCGAGCGCGATCTTGTCGTACGCCACCGCCAGCGCGTCGTTGGAACTCGCACACGCGCTCGCAACCGAAAAGATCGGCCCCCGCAGCCCGTGCGCCATCGAGATGTGCGCGGCGGCGGCGTTCGACATCAGCATCGGCACGAAGAACGGCGAGATGCGATCCCAGGCTTTGTTCGGGGCAACCGCCACGACCGTGTCTTCGACCGTGATGATGCCGCCGATCCCGCTGGCCACGATCGCACCGGTGCGCGCGCGAATTTCGGGGTCTTCGGGGAACTTCGCGTCGGCCAGCGCTTCGCGCGCCGCGACGAACGCGAAGTGGGCGTAGCGGTCCATCCGGCGCGCTTCGCGGCGTCCGATCAAGGCATCGGCGTCGAAGTTCTTGACCTCGGCCGCGATGTGCGTGTGCAGCTTCGAGGAGTCGTAGGCTTCGATCAGCGCGACGCCGCTGCGGCCGGCGACGAGCGCCTCCCACAACGCATCCCGCGAATTACCCAACGGCGTAACCGCACCGATCCCCGTGATGACGACTCGCCGCTTCTCCAAAACGTGCGGGGATACGACGACCCTCTACCCACCCCATGCCCGGCGGCGGGAAACCGGCGTGGGTGCGGGCAGTATAAGCGCTGATGACGCGGTTTCCGCCCGGCCCCGGCCCGATCGAAGCGTTTCGCGGAATGCTCCCGGCGCACGGCATGTCCGGCTTCCCGGTGTTCTTTCGCCGGGTCGCCGAACGCTACGGACCGATCGCCAGCGCGCGGGTCGGATTGCAGCGCTTCTACTACCTCAGCGAGCCGGCCGCGATCGAGGAGATGCTGGTCACCAACGGCCGCGCGTTCGTGAAGGGCCGCGGGACGCAGCGGCTCGAGCGGCTGCTCGGGAAGGGCCTGCTCACGAGCAACGGCGCCTTCCACCTGCGCCAACGGCGTCTGGTGCAGCCGGCTTTTCATCGCGAACGGATCGCCGGCTACGCCGAGACGATGGTGGCCCGCGCCGAGCGCTTCGCCGCCGGCCTCGAAGCCGGCGCGACGATCGAGATGGACGGTGCGATGTCGCGGCTGACGCTCGGGATCGCGGCCGAAACGCTGTTCGGAGCCGACGTCGACGACGATGCCGACACGATCGGGCGGGCGATGCACGAGGCGATGGTCAGCTTCCCGATCTCGTTGACCCCGATCGGCGAGCTGCTCGACCACCTGCCGATGGTGCCGATCGTGCGGCGCTTCCGCGCCGCCCGGGCCGAGCTCGATTCCGTCGTCTACCGCCTGATCTACGCGCGGCGCGCCGCGGACCGGCGCGAGGGGGTGAGCGAGCGCCCCGACGTCCTGGGGATGCTGCTCACCTCGGGCGACGGACCCGAGGGCATGGGGATCGAGCAGATCCGCGACGAGGTGATGACGATCTTCCTGGCCGGTTACGAGACCACGGCCCGGGCGCTCACCTGGACCTGGTGGCTGCTCGCCCGGTACCCCGAAGCGGCAGCCCGCCTCGCCGACGAGCTGACCGCGGTCCTCGACGGGCGGGCGCCGGGGTTCGAGGACCTCCCGCGGCTGCGCTACACGCACGATGTGATCGCCGAGTCGATGCGCCTCTATCCGCCGGCGTGGGTCGTCGGCCGGCGGGCCGCCGAGACGACCAGCCTCGGGGCGTGGACGATCCCGCGGGATTCGATCGTCTTGGCCAGCCAGTGGATCAGCCACCACGACCCGCGCTTCTGGCACGAAGCGGAGGCGTTCCGGCCCGAACGCTGGTCGAACGGCGAGACCGAAGCGCAGCCGAAGTTCGCCTACTTTCCGTTCGGCGGCGGCACCCGGCTCTGCATCGGCGAGGGCTTCGCCTGGACCGAGCTGGTCCTGGTGCTGGCCACGATCGCCCGTCGCTGGCAATTCGCCGCGACCCCGGGCGTGGCGTCGCTCTTCCCCCAGCCCTCGGTGACGCTGCGCCCCGCGAGCCCGGTCCCCTTGGTTGCCCGCCCGCTGCAGCCCGTGGGCGTTTGACCCCTTGGGAGCGGCCTGGTATACTCTCCCGGTTATGTTCCAATTCGATCTGCAGCTGTTCGCGTCGAAAAAAGGTGCCGGTTCCACGCGGAACGGGCGCGATTCGAACGCGCAGCGTCTGGGTGTGAAGCGCTTCGGCGGCCAAGCGGTCGTGCCGGGCAACATCATCATCCGCCAGCGCGGGACGAAGTTCTACCCCGGCGTCGGCGTCATGATGGGCAAGGACCACACGATCTTCGCGATCGTCGAGGGTCAGGTCAGCTTCACCACCTCGCGGAACCGCAAGCATATCAACGTCATCGCGGCCGGCTGAGGCGCCGGCCACCACGCTCGCTCCTCGAAAGAGAGCCGCGCGGCTCTCTTTTTGATTTTCGGCACCGCATGCAATTCATCGACGAAGCAGCGATCACGCTCGAAGCCGGCAACGGCGGCGACGGCATCATCGCGTGGCGGCGTGAGAAATACGTGCCGAAAGGCGGGCCGGCCGGCGGCGACGGCGGGCACGGCGGCGACATCTTTCTCGAAGCGACGCCCAACGTCGGGACGCTGGTCGACTTCCGCTTCAAGAAAGTCTTTCGCGCCGATTCCGGCCACGCCGGATCGCAAAGCAACAAGTCGGGGAAAGCCGGCGACGATCTGGTGATCCCGGTGCCGGTCGGAACGCTGGTGTATCGCGCGGCGGTCGACGCCGACGGCACCGTCGCGCAAGAACGGCTGTTCGCGGACCTGAGCGCGCCGCTGCAGCGCACGCTCGTCGCCAAAGGCGGCCGCGGCGGTTTGGGCAACCAGCACTACGCGACGTCGGCGCGGCAAGCGCCGCACTTCGCCGAAAAAGGCGAGCCCGGCGAGCATTGCACGCTGCGTTTGGAGCTGAAACTGCTGGCCGATGCCGGACTGATCGGTTTGCCCAACGCCGGCAAGTCGACCCTCCTGTCGGTCGTTTCGGCAGCGCGCCCGAAGATCGCCGACTATCCCTTCACCACGCTCGAACCACAACTCGGCGTCGTGCGCATCGATGAGGAATCGTCGTTCGTGCTGGTCGACGTGCCGGGCTTGATCGAGGGCGCGAGCCACGGTGCGGGTCTGGGCGATCGCTTCCTGCGGCACGTCGAGCGCACGCGCGTGCTCATCCACTTGATGGACGGCGCGAAGCCGCTCGACGAGTTGCTGGCCGACAAGACCACGATCGAGCACGAGCTCGCGGCCTGGAACCCGGCGTTGCCGAACAAGCCGACGCTGCTCGTCGTCACCAAGATCGATCTGCCCGACGCGCGCGCGACGTACGAGACGCTGCGCGAACGCTTTCCCGGCCTGCGCGGCATCTCGGCCGCGACCAACGAGGGCACGCGCGAGCTGATGTACGCGGCCTGGGAAACGATTCGCGCGCTGCCGCCGCCCGACGTCGCGGAACCGGAGCCGGCGGTGCACGATCTGCGGCCGGCCGAGCCGTTCGAGATTCGCATCGAGGACGGCATCTACGTCGTCAGCGGCGAGCGCGTCGAGCGGCTGGCGCAGATGACGGATTTCGAGTCGGACGAAGCGCTGGCG
>Ga0181536_10006217_pt1 | contig 12042 bp, 8 predicted proteins | sample PEATcosm2014_Bin_41_FD_121105 | JGI IMG/M metagenome (GOLD analysis project Ga0181536, IMG submission 121105) | Peatland microbial communities from MTU Mesocosm Facility, Houghton, MI, USA - PEATcosm2014_Bin17_60_metaG | ecosystem: Environmental > Terrestrial > Soil > Wetlands > Peat | place...
AGGTGGCGCAGTATAGCCGCAGACAATTTACTCCTGTAAGCGTCCCAAGTCCGATATTCCGATTTACCGTCGCTGACCAGCAACTCCCCGTAGACGCTGATTGTCGGTGCAAGGTTCTTTGTTGCCAAACGCCTGCTATGATCTTCAAGGGAGACCCAGTAGACGCCCTCAAATTTCTCATGGCGCTTAACGTCTGCGCGCATGTTCTCTCTTCTTCGTGGGCGGTGGTGGAGCTGTCTTGTACCTCTCCTTTATCTCGTCGACTTTCTTACTGACGTTGTCCCTAAGTTTCTCCCCGATGAACTCGCCTCCGAAAGCGTCGACCCTCGCTGCTATGCTGAGCTTTCCTGACAACGCCCTCGCGATCTTTCCTCTCTGCCAGCGGGGCGACTGGTGAATGGCTGTATTCTGGAATATTACTCCGTGTTTGGGAGGCCGCGCTCCTGTTTTTAATGAACGGAACAGCGCCTTCTCTGCACCCAGAACCTGCAGGGTACTCGCTGGCATCTTCGCCAAATTCTCGAGGCTTCCCGCAATTGAAATTAGCCTCGCTGAGAGGGAAGCTCCCACGATCGCCGTCATATTGGGAGCGATTTGTTTGAGAGAATCTTCAACATAACTTTCACTTTTCTCTCTGAACTTGTAGAGGTCCAACATGAGCCCACAGAACGCTTGGAGAACCATCAGATCTGACTCGTCTATGTTCGCGCCCATCGACCTCGACGCTCCCTTCGCCAGTTCCTCCGCCTTCTCCTTCGGCAAACCATCACCTACCAGAGCTTCAGACGTGAAGTTGCGCCGATTCCCTAACTTTACTACGAGACGAGCGTACATGTCATGCTTCTCAACGAGTCTGTCCATTTCGGGAAAATGAAGACCATACCATTCTCGAACGCGGCCCGCAAGCAGGTTCAAGGTCCTGTCTAAGTCGTCCATCGCACGAACTGCCTGAACTGCGCTCAAATCCCGCTTCGCAGCTGCGCTAGCGATTCCTAAACGCGCTAACTCCAGAGTTACTTTTCGCGCGAAATCATTGTAAGAGCGTGGGCTCTTCAATGAGGGTAAAGCAAGAGACTGTAGGTTCAACCACCTATCTCGATCTTTCTCTTCGGTAGCAAGGCGGTTGCGGAACTGTTCGGCGAGGGGGGTTCCCCTAGCCGAGACTGTAATTCCACCTTCCGTTCTCGCCGTCCTCGCAAGTTGCTCACTTTCAAATACTATCGGGGAATAGTGTTCAGCGGCCCGCTTCAACGTCTCAAGGATTGGTAAAGAGATCTTGCCGTCTTGAATATCCTTCAGCTCTGATGCTGCGTTTGTCGGATCGGTTGAGAAAAATAGCCTTTCGGCGATGTCCCCTTTCTGATCTAGAATAAATATGCCCACTGGCGTTTCAACGAAATATGCTTCCAAGTCGCGCTTCTCCGATTCAGCCGGGTAGTGCTTCAATGGAGGCTAGTTGTTCGCGGCTTGAATAAACCTTTGTTACTACCGTAGGCACGTAGTGACGGTTGATAGAATACGTTGTCGTGATTAAAGGCTGCGAAACTAAACGTGCATCGGACTTTTTGGTTCGATCGAAAACCGCTATAAGCCAGATGAACTCTGCATCTCAAACCAACCGGTAGACTTTGGACGCATCGCGACTTATGCGTCTCTGGTTTAGCGATACTATCTCAGTATCTTGACCTACGAGAACTCAACAGAACCAAAAAGTTGCTGCTACAAATGAAACCGGGAGCCGTGTATTGAGTATGATTACTTCTTTTTCGTTTGCTTAGTCCACATCGAAATGACTCGGCTGATCTGTTCCGGCCACTGGATCTCTCCTCCACATTTGTCGCAGTATTTGTTGTTGAGGAAGACCTCGCGCTTGCAATTCTCGCAGAAGAATCGTTTCTGTTGTTGAAGCTTCTCGGTTACTGTCATACTCTTAGCCCACGCGTCGATGCCCTAACTACGCAAAGGCAATATGTTGATTTACGCTGCCTCGGAATCAATATCGACCAGATTTCATGGCGTCCTTTCACAACATCATAGCAAAACGCCTGCGAATAGAGAGGGAGAGGATGACCAGCCCCACTGAAGATATTGTGAAGGACGGTACACTAAGGATGATTCAAGGGGGGAAGCCGTTAAGTAACGCTCACTTCGATCGAGTTATAACCAGTTGCGCCATTCGGGAATGGTTGCGAATTGGTCGAATCCTGTGTCTGTCCACTACCGTCCGTTGCCCTCACGATTATGGTTTGGGTTCCGTTAGTAGCTGGCGTCCAATCGTAGGCCCATAAGACCCACGAGTAGGGTGATTTTGGCGGTTTCAATTGAGCCGTGTTCCAAGTAGTTCCGCCATCAGTACTAACTTCGACCTTGCTGATTCCTCTGTCCCCTGCGAAGGCCACGCCTGCGATTGGTAATGACCCGCTAACCTGCGCCCCGGCTTGTGGGTAGTAGATGATTGAAGTTGTGTTTATTCGAGCGTCATTCGTCCAGCCGCGTTCTTGCCAGTAACCGAGGTAGACGGTGTCTGACACCTCGATCCCAGTAATCCACTTCGCGTTCATCATGCCGTACAGACCTGGTATAATCGCACGCAATGGAGAACCGTGTTCCGCTGGGAGTAATTCGTCATTCATCTTGTATGCCAGCAGGGCGCCCGGCTCAAGAGCCCGTTGCATGGGAATCCCAACCGAATATCCTTCTGCACAATGGAAGATAACGTAGACTGCGTCGGAGTTGAGACCTGCTTGGTTTAGAATTGTTGCGAGAGGTACACCCGTCCATTTTGCATTACTGATTAGGGCGCCGGGAGGATTGACAGTGTTACTTACGCATTCTAGAGTCGCGTACTCGTCTGAAGTTGCCATAGCTAGAAGGTCGTTCTTTGTTATTGTGAGTTCATTGTTCACCTTTCCCGTTACCGTAAGTGTCCATTGGTCGAAGTCGAGCGATGGTGGGAAGGGATCAATATCCACCCGGTAGAAAATACGGGTATCAGTTACTTCTGAAGCGACTAGGTCGGCAATGCGGGGGTCGCTGAAGATATTTGGCGCCCCGGTAAGGCTACCCGAAGTCTGCTCGGTGTTGACCGGGATTGGAGTATTACTCTGGATTACGGGTTGTCCGGAAAACAGTGATAGCCCCACTCTAGAAGCGAAATATACGACCGCTATCGCTAGCGCGCCCAACCCGACCCGCTTTAGCAGTTTGCGTCGTTCGGGCGCCAAGCTAATGGTCGGCGGTTGAGCCACCGCGAGGCCACCGATTTGTACACTCGAAGCTACGTAGGCCGCATACCCAAGATTGATCACAAGTGCGAGAGCCGCAACGAGCCCCCAGCCTGATATCGTTGAGAGCACCGATACGCTCGAAGCGAATTCGGCTTCGAGCCCTAAGCTCAGAGCAGTTGTGATCGCCGTCCCAATACCAATCAACTGCCACTTTCCAATCTTGCGCTTGGAAAGAACCCCGGTTAGTATTCCAATTGCTCCGTATAGGATTACAAAAATGACGGAGGCAAATGTCAGGGCACCGTATTTCGCGTATTGGCGAAGGTTATCGACCGCAACTGATTGAACGGAGCCTGGCACAGGATTGATTAGTAACTGGAAAATCGCTTCGGGCGGGTAAGGCAGGCCAACAAGTTCGGTGCCAATATAGAACACTAGGGCGGCGACTGCCCCTGCTAATACTCCTATCAGAAAACATCTTTTGTATGAAGGTGCCGAACTCAATTCGTGCCCTCCATAGATTCGACTACGCACGCTGAAAAAGGTTCAGGCAATATGGAACCCCAAATGCCTAGGTTTTGGGCCTTATAGGAGGCTATAATCTCGCTTCTTCGAGCCACCAACGCTCATCAGGTGTGGATGGGTAAGAGATTCGATATAGCGATAGGCCAAGATAAGGCCCAATTTATGCCCAAATACGATGGGTCGCCACAAGGATTACCCTCTGGGGTGCCTTCTCGAGATTCACATCTGCGGCCCGGAAGGCTGCATTTCAGCTTCAACTTTTCTATCCTTGAGAAATTGTTCGCAGGCTGGACACATGTAAGTGCCGACGAATCCAACAATCATTGGCTATCGTGACAGACAGAATGCCTAGGAGGTCTTAGAGGTTTACCAGTGTGTCACCCAAATGTTACCACATTTTATCCGCAATTGTCATTAGGTTACCGCTTCCTTCTTCAACCTATGTGAGGCGCGACTGACCACTAACTGGAGTGGCTCCAAAGGGAGCACCGGTATTTGATTACACAGCCGAATCTGCTATTAGGGCACGATAAACAATCGGGCCCTCTAGATCAGATTCACTTCATTGAGGCGGAAGGTGCCAATTGTCAAGCGCGGTTAAGCGACTGATTTGGTGGGTCTTCACCGGGAGTCGAGGAGGACCAAACCGCGCCAGGTTAGTGGTAGCTGTCAAAGAGAATCCTATGAACGCGAATCAAATCGCAACCCACCTCAGCATGGATTACAAGACGGTGAAGCACCACTTGCAAGTACTCCTGAAGAACCATATGATTGTCGAAGCCGGTGAAGGATACGGCGCCATGTACTTTGTTTCACCTGAGCTAGAACAGAATTATGACGAATTCCTTCGGATCTGGGCAAAAATCGAGCAACAATATAACCCATCTAGCTGAATTCAACCCTCCCTTCGAGTTCAGTCGTGAGTGAAGTACTCCGCCTTGCTTTCAGGCCCGTAGACAATCTCTTGGTGCGGCACTTTTTTCCAATTGTGCTCTAATGTCGCCCCTAAACTCTCGTGCGATAGAGCCACAGATTCGTTATCCTCGGCCACGAATTGGTCGGAGCGGCTTAACGGGAACCAGTCTTCAGACTTGCGGGTGATGTTGCTGCACGTTGTCCAAATTATTCTGCTGGAAATTGGATAGTAACTCTATTAAGCGCAAACCCATAGAAAAATTTGATTAAAATGGTTGAAGTGGCGGATCAACTGGATTCGGTCTCTCTTATAAAACGTCACACATTTGGAACGTGGCGCGCGCAGAAGGGATGGGTGCCGCGCATAATTACTGATGCCGAAGGCTGTTATTTCACGGATGTATCGGGGAAACGCTTCCTTGATTTCTCATCGCAACTTATGTGCTCAAACCTAGGGCATAGGAACAAGGCTGTTATCGAGGCTATCTGCGAGCAAGCTAAGAAACTCCCGTATGTGGCACCTGCGTTCGGTACAGAGGTTAGAGCGGAATTGTCCAAGTCTCTGTTGGACGTGATGCCTCAGGGGCTTGAGAAGTTCTTCTACGCCACTTCAGGGACGGAGGCGAACGAGGCGGCAATTAAGATCGCAAGGCTGTATACTGGCAAGTACAAGATCATTTCAAGATACACGTCATATCATGGTTCAACGGCGGGGTCTATTGCGGCGACCGGCGATCCTAGGCGCTATCCGGTCGAGCCTGCTGGGAAGATCGAGGGGGTCATTTTCGGGCCGGATGCCTATTGTTACCAATGTCCGCTCGGGCTTGAATATCCCGACTGTGGTATAGCCTGCGCCGACTATCTTGAGTACATGATCGAACATGAATCCAATGTTGCCGCCGTCATTCTCGAACCGGTTGTCGGCAGCAATGGGGTTATTGTTCCACCCGACGAATATCTGCCACGTGTACGTGATATCACGAAGAAACATGGTGTTCTCCTGATCTGCGATGAGGTTATGAGTGGTTGGGGTAGAACTGGAGAATGGTTTGCGGTTAATCATTGGAACGTCAAACCGGACATTCTGACCACGGCAAAAGGGATCACTGGAGCCTACGTCCCGCTTAGCGTAACTGCGACTTCACGTGAAATTTCAAATTACTTTGAAGACCATTACTTTGCGGTAGGCCATACGTACGAGGCCCACCCCCTAACTCTCGCTGCTGGAGTTGCTGGGATTCAAGAATACAAACGATTAGGCCTCATTGAACGCGCGAAGGAGCTCGGCGAATATACGGGTAAACGATTGAAGGCCTTGAAGGACAAGCATCCCTCGATTGGGGATGCTCGTGGAATTGGTTTGTTCTGGGGCCTCGAACTAGTTAGAAATAGGAAGACAAAGGCGTGGTTCAATACGCGTGAAGATAAGATTCAGGGCAAACCGATGATGGTCGACCGTGTCGCGAGCGAATGCATGAACAACGGCGTGTTCGTATCGACCTGGATGAACTACCTGATCATAGCTCCTCCCCTCATAATCGAGAAAGAAGAGATCGATAAGGGCGTTAACGCATTAGACCAAGCAGTTACCGTCGCCGACAAGGAAGCCGATAGGGATTCCTAGACCAGAACACTCGTTGCGCATGAGCAGCGTCCGCGAGAAAAGATCTTGCATCCTACCCCATTTTCATCTCAGGGTAACCTGAAGAGCGATTATGATAGTTCTTGCAGAAGGAAAGATGCGAACGCCCGGTGCTGACGGTTCTTCGAGCACGAGGCAAGTGGGCTTATCAATCTCAGATGTCATGAAAGAATTTTTAGGCTTGTTCAGTACCTGAACTCCAAGCCTAGGTCCTCTAGCTCTTTCTTCACCTTCGAATACAGTCGAAGATATTCTTCAGAAGGCTTTCCTGTCTCTACGTTATAACATTCCTGATATTTCTTGCCGAGCGGAGGAGCCTTAATCTTGTCTTCGTATTTCGACAATAGGGTCTTTACAAGTTCGTTCGCGAAACTCCTCTTGATGCCTGCCGCCGCGTACGCCACCTCAGCCGCGAAACCCGGCTCCATGGGAGTGAAATGGTCGACATGAGTGGCTTTGCACACTCCTTCGGCTTCTATGTGAGCACCCGAAGCCACGGCTGCGATAACCCAAGCAGCCGTCTCGTACAAAACCATCTCCGTCATAGGACCTGAGGCCAAATAGGCAAGGATGAACACAGGTAAGGTTGCGTTTCTTGCCATTGCTTGACTGCTCAAGCTGATTGCCCATAATGTGTTCCTCGCCGTGTTGCATTGGAATTTTGCGTGTATTGGGAAGGATAGTTGGTATGAGGCTTTCTGGATTACCGTGCCCATGATGTTGTATGCCGTATTGACGAGCGTTGTTCCCTCCGGGCCGCCTGCATATCCCCCAAGGACAGGGGCGGTCTCCGAGCAGACGTTCGCGCCCCAGCTCAGCAAGTACGCGCCTTTCGAAAGGACTCCGTAGTCTACTTTCATTTCGGCTATCGTTCCGCATAGCCATCCATCCGACGGTCTTAAGCCGAATTGGGGTTGGCTGGCCGCAATCGTGGCGATGGCTGAGGAGGCTGTTGAGATGCAGTTCATTATGGGCAACCCAGGCTTTCCGGCACGACTGAGAGCTTGCCTCGCAAGTCCCACCGCCCTGATCGCTCCATATATCTCCAAAGGAGAGCCTCCAGCGATCCTTGCGCCATCTACAGAAGTCAGAGCTGGTGAAGTTAATGAATTGATCACGGGGATCGCTGCATAACTTTCTACCAAACTCAGAAGGTTCTCCTCCGATGAGACCGCTGCGCCTCCTGCGCCAAGAAAACACCAGGGTGGGGTTTTATCTTCAGGCTTTCTCTGCGTTAACGTTCTTCTTTCTTTTCCTTCCCCAAACGTGAATTCACGTGGGGCTGTTTTCAGAGTTTGGGTTATCTGGTTCTCGTCGAATCTCACTATCCGTTCTGTGTCAAGGCAGTAGGTTCCAACGTCGCAGTAGAATTCGTTAGCTGCTTTCCAAACGTCGTCCGCCAACCCATCGTCCGCAGGAACCGGGTTCTCCGGATCAAACTTAACCTCATGCGCCTTCAGAGCCTCCGCTAGTTTGGGTGCGAGGATCTTCAGGTCGAAATCCCTCTCCGACACAATCGGCCCTGAATGAATCTCCTTCAAAACATCCATGTACGTAATCAAACCATACGCCCCCCCTCAAACCACAAGCGAATCAGCGACCTCGCTACTCAAATTAAGCCACAATCCTCAAGCACTCCGTTGATCTCGATGCAGGTTTCCCCATTCTGAGCATCTTTGCATCATCCGAGTTACCTCTCATAAGGCCGACATCTTGCTCTTTTCTTGCAACTTCTTGGTTGCAAGGCTGGCTCCTTCGACCGCGGTTTCGGCATATCCATCTGCGCCAATCTCTTCAGCCCATTCCGCTGATGCCGGGCCTCCTCCTACCAGCACCAAGTACTTGTCCCTCTTCCCGGTGGATTTGAGGTAGTCTAGTATGTCTTTCTGACTTGGAAGTGTCGTTGTCATCAGAGCGGAAGCCGCGATAATGTCCGCGTTAACCTCTTCAGCTTTCCTCACAAAGGCTGATGCTGGTATATCGGAACCTAGATCGTGTACGTCGAAACCATTCGCTATTAGCAACGCTGAGAGAACGTTCTTCCCTATCTCATGTATGTCTCCCTTGACGGTGCCGACTACGACTGTTCCTCGTTTGGGGATTTTGTCCTTTGGTATTCTCGGGAGCAGGAGGTTCATTCCTGCTTTCATTGCATCTGCCGACAACATCATGCCCGTCAAAAATAGTTCCATTCTCTCGAATTTTTCTCCAACCTCTCTTATCCCGGGAATGAGCGCTTTCTCGATGAGTTCCAGCGGGTCCACGTTCTTTTCGATACCTTCCTGCACTATCTTCTTCACGAGTTCTTCGTCGCCAGCGACGACTGCAGCGAACAATCTACGAAGGATGTCTTGGTCGTGACTCAAGAAAATACCTCGAATTTAGATAAAATACAATTTTTTATTTAAGGTTAGCCAACGGTGTTTCGTTTTACGCATCATATATTATACTTTACACATACTGTATATACGCGCTTAGTGCAGTTGACTTTCTTCCGTGACTCGCGCTGTGGACGCTGGTAATCTTGCTGGGGTCCCGGTGGTGGTCAGTCTCATGCTATTCTCTCGCGTTTGCTTTCCGGCTCTGTGAAGCCGGGAAGGCAGAGTGTTCAGCACTGCATCAGCGTCCATTAGAGAATTCTTACTGTGGTTCTTTTGCAGCTACGAAACACCTTTTTCGCGGGTCTTGGTTTTGCGAGACGGAACATCGCTTTCTGATTAGGTTTCCTTGTCTCTGGTTTCATGCAAGTTTGGTTACAGTATTCGTAAGTAGCATGGTTGCCTACTCCGACGCCTAGATCGCGGGTATGCCATTGACCTCAAGAGGCTACGAATACCTAACTCAGAAGGCCTTAGAATATCGGCGTGAACAGTGGAAGGAATGGACGGGTACCTGTCCAGCATGTATGGCGGACAACCATAAGGAATGCTTGGGGACGTCCCAGGCTCCATGTAGATGCTGCGGAATCCACAACCTAGGAGTATATGCAAAGAAACCTACCTCGCTTAAGTGAAGCCTTCTGAAGCAGAGCCACCCACTTGTTGCCTCCCTGTACTTCCCGGAAGTACAAAACAACCCTTGTTGTGTCTTCGTTTTCTTAGATCCACATGACGCGTAGAAACGTTTCCGCGACCGATCCGGTAAGCGGCCGCTTTGGCCTTCGGCAAGTTGGGGAATCAGTCGGAGGGAAATATTAGCTGGTTTGGATGCAGGAGCGAATCACAACGAGCGCAATCGGGTTAATTTCCTTCGATCATTCCCGTCATGTCGACTCGTGGGTCCTCTTTGAGTATCTTGGCTACGATTTGGGTGCTTGTCCTTTCTATGTCGGTCATTCCGCTGAGTTGCTCTAGTTTCCTCATGTAGTCTTCTCTGTCGCGGGCTCTTATCAGAACTATGAAATCGTTATCGCCTAACACATAGTAAACCGCCCACACACCTGAACTCTCAGCCAGTTTTCTGCCAACCTTCTCGTGGTATTTCGGTCCATATTTTGCTCTTACCGATACGATCGCAAGATAGTCGTATCCTAGTCTGCTTGCGTTGACTCTTGCGTTGTAACCTTCAAGTATGCCAACTCTTTCGAGTTTCCGGATCCTGTAGTGTACGGTTGACTTCGGCACTTCTAGCCTTGTGGCAATTCTCTCAAGCGACGTCCTGCAATCACCTTGGAGGATACTCAGCAAGGTCAGGTCAATTTTGTCCAATCCTTTCGTCGCTCGATTACTCATCTACACGTCCCAATAATACGGCGTGGGCCAACGATTTATTCGTGTGGGTGGATGGCGCGGGGAACTGGAATCAAGCTAGAATCAGTGGACGAAATCCAAGAAAAGACATTTATTCTTACTCAATTTACAACTCCAATTGAATTCGTATGGACATTTTATCGGTCGTTGAGTCTGCAAAGAAACAACAAAAGATGTCTAAGGATGCATATCACGCGATGAAACGATTGAACGAGCTCGCCAAGAACCATGAACTGATTGATAATGTAAGCCGGTCCGAAATCGGCCTCGGGCGAGGAGTAGGAAGTTAGGAGGCGAGAGCTTTGCCAGTTCTGCCAGAAGTTTCAACGAAACAGGGCCAGCTGCAACTGTTGGTCGACGGCAAATGGATCAAGTCGCAATCGGACGAATCCTTGGCCGTGTTTAACCCAGGCACAGGTGCCGAGATTTCTGAAATCCCTTTCGCGTTGAAGGAGGAGGTTGATGCAGCCGTCCTTTCTTCGCAGAGCGCATTCGAAAAATGGAAGGAGGTCCCCCTCTCCGAGAGGGTCCAATACCTATTCAAGATTAAGTACGTTCTTGAGCAGCATTACGAGGAACTTGCTAGGATCAATACTCAGAACCATGGTAAGGTCGTTACGGAGAGCAGGGGCGACGTAAGGCGGACCATCGACTGCGTGGAAGCTGCCATAGCTGCCGCGTACACATTGTTGAAGGGTGAGCACTTAGATCAAATCGCTCAAGGTATAGACGAAGGAACTGTCAAGGAACCCTTAGGCGTCTTTGCAATAATTTGCCCATTCAACTTTCCACTCATGGTTCCCTTTTGGTATTTTCCTTTCGCAATCGTCCTAGGTTGCACGGTGGTTGTGAAACCAAGTGAAGTCACCCCCTTACCTTTCACGTGGCTTGTTGAACTTATCCAGAAGGAAGTCCGACTGCCGCCGGGAGTCTTGAACGTTGTTCATGGGAGCAAGGACACGGTTGAATCTCTCATCACACATCCACTGGTGAAGGGAGTGACCTTCGTTGGATCAACGCCGGTTGGTCGACATGTCTACAAGCTTGCCGGTGAATATGGAAAAAGGGCAATCGTGCAGGCTGGGGCGAAGAACTCTATGGTTGTCATGCCTGACGCCGACATGCCTTCAGCCGTGGAAGCCTGCATAGGCTCCTTCTTCGGTAACACTGGTCAGCGCTGCCTCGCAGGGGCGAACCTCATGGTACCGGGTGACATTCGCAAGGAAGTAATTGAAGGATTACGCGAACGGGCGCGCTCAATGAAGATAGGCTATGGCTTGGATGAGGCGATGGAGATCGGACCCATGGTCTCAAAGAAATCCAAGGAAAGGGTCGTCCAATACGTTGACAAAGGCCTGTCGGAAGGAGCAAGCTTGGTTCTTGATGGGAGAGGGACACAGGTTAAAGGATACGAAAACGGCTACTACCTCGGTCCAACAATTTTCGACGGCGTCAACACGGAAATGACCATTGCGAAGGAAGAGGTCTTCGGCCCGCTCGCAAGTATCGTTCCCGTATCAAACCTAGATGAGGCCATAGACCTGATCAACAAGAGCACGAACTACGGCAACGCCTCGAGCATCTTCACAACTAGTGGCAAACATGCAAGAGAGTTCAGGCGAAGAGTTCAGGCAGGCAACATAGGCATCAACGTTGGAGTAGCTGCCCCTATAGCCTACTTCCCCTTCGGTGGAATGAGGGAGTCATTCTTCGGAGTCTTGCACGGCCAAATGGAATCAGTTGACTTCTTCACAGACAGGAAAGTCATCATAAGCCGATGGTGACAGCTGGGTAACGCGCAATTCTAAATGAGAAGGAAGCAAAACAAAGCAGAAACCAAACGAGAGATTTGATGGCATATTAGTGCATAGTTCTACGTTTGTGGTTTGAGGGGGGGCGTATGGTTTGATTACGTACATGGATGTTTTGAAGGAGATTCATTCAGGGCCGATTGTGTCGGAGAGGGATTTCGACCTGAAGATCC